>WBZS01000279.1_pt1 | contig 80828 bp, 85 predicted proteins | sample 5204201 | NCBI WGS metagenome assembly WBZS01 (sample SAMN12344357, study PRJNA552823) | activated sludge metagenome | biome: Activated sludge suspended growth; feature: Nitrification reactor; material: Wastewater; isolation source: activated sludge from nitrification reactor of wastewater...
CGACAACGCAACCGACCCGGCCGGCTTGACCCAGACCACCCCAACAGCCATCCTCAATAACGCGCCACGGTGGTCCCATCCCCCTGGCAATCAGGTGGTCCCATCCCCGTGGCAAGCGACACCGGCCTACCGGCTTCTGGTCGAAGAAGCGGACGTGCTGATGTTGACACCACGCGAGTCCGCGGCCGGTGTCTACGCCGCGGTGCGCGGCATGGGGCGAGGCAACGTCAAAGGCGCACACATGGGTGAAGTGACCGCGGCGCGTATCGCGTTCGCGGACAACGCCATCACCGCGGGCCGTCAATCGTTCGTGCCAACGTCGATTGGGTGGAGGCCGTCGACGGGACCGGCGTGCACATCGCGCAAAATCCGCCATGAGGTCAGCGGCGCGGTGGGGTCGACAGCAGTCGGCCCGCCACCGTGAAGCTGATGGCGGGCCGACGTTGTTGGAGGTTATTGGCCACCCGCGGTGCGCTCGACGCTATCGGCTGCGCTCATCATGGCGCGGGCATTCTGGCGGGCCTCACCCACGGGGAGCGACTTGTCCGGGTGTAGCTCGCTAACGCACACCTCGCGCTCGATGCTGCCGTCAGGGCGTTGGATACCGCCCCACCAGACGGCGACATCGACGGTGGGGTGTCGGGATGATGGCCCGCGGCCCGTGGAAGTAGCGGTAGGGGTCGTCGGTAGTGAGGTCGTCCCAGTCCTGGAAGACGGCCGCGCCTGTCGGGGCCGGCAGATTGGAGAACGGGTTGGTTGTCGTGGTCATGGGGTGTCCTTCTATATCGCCGGATCGACGGCTCGAGAAGCAACACTTTCCCCGGTTGGGCACATATTGGGCACGCGGGCCGATTAGGTTATCAAAAACTATGCTTGAACTGCATCGATCGTGGTGCGCGATACTGGGATTGAACTAGCTCAGCGCGTTTGCTGACGGATACCGTTTGACGTCGCATTTCCTGCTTCTACCTGCAATATCCTGACACAGTGTAGCGGGAATGACGCGGAAGCACACGGAAGCCAAGTATGCTCTCGTCAGGTCATGTTGAGGTCATGACCTGAGAACTGGGAAGGTGCACAGTGGCGCGTGGGGCAGGACGAAGGGACCGGGCACCGGGGACGTTCGGCAGTGTCGACAAGCTGGCTACCGGCTACCGCGCGCGGTACTTCGGGCCTGACGGCCGGCGCCACAAAGCGCCGGTGCTGTTCCTCACGAAGAAGGACGCCCGCGGCTGGCTGGCGCAGCGCCATTCCGAGATTGTCGCGCAGCAGTGGACGCCCCCGCAGGCCGTCCAGGCGCCGAAGCTGACCTTCGCCGAGTACGCCAAGACATGGCTTGCCACCCGCCAGGTGGCCGGCCGGCCGTTGAAAGACCGCACCCGCGAGCACTACCAGAAGCTTCTCGACGACTACCTCGCCGGCACGTTCGGCGCACTGCCGATTGCGTCAATCACAGCCGACGACGTTCGCGATTGGTACGCCGCCACGCTGGCCGACAAGCCGACGATGCGAGCGCACGCCTACAGCCTGCTCCGCACGATCATGGTGTCGGCGGCCAGCGACGGAAAGATCGCCGCCAACCCATGCGTGATCCGCGGCGCCGGCACGGCCAAGCGGGTGCACAAGGTGCGGCCGGCGACCGTGAGCGAGATCGGCACAATCGCCGACGCGATGCCGGACCGCTGGTCGCTCATGGTGCTGCTGGCCGCGTGGCTGGCGATGCGCTTCGGCGAGTTGACCGAGCTACGCCGCAAGGACATCGACCTCGACGACGAAGTGGTCCGGGTGCGTCGCGCCGTGGTCCGCACCGACGACGGATTCACGGTCACCACCCCGAAGTCCGACGCCGGCGTCCGGGACATCGCGATCCCGCCGCACCTGCTCCCGGCGATCGAAGATCACCTGTCAGAACATGTGGGAAGCAAGGCCGACTCGCTGCTGTTTCCGGCGGTCGGCGGCGGACACCTGGCGCCGGCCACCCTGTACCGGCGGTTCTACACAGCGCGGGAGAAAGCCAATCGCGGCGATCTGCGCTGGCACGATCTGCGGCACTCCGGCGCAGTCCTCGCCGCCGCGACCGGCGCCACCCTGGCAGAACTGATGGCGCGTCTGGGGCACTCCACACCGCAGGCCGCGATGCGCTACCAGCACGCCGCCCAGGGGCGTGACCGCGAAATCGCCGCACTGCTGTCGAAGATCGCAGCCAACGGGGGAGTCTGATGACCGACGGCCTGGCCTACGTGATCATCTGCTCCTGCACAGGCAGTATCGAACCCCTTGCGTTCCTCGACGATGCGCGGCCCAGCACGGTCGGGGTCGTCGTGCGGCCGGTCAGCGGTCACGATCGCGTGACGTGGATTCCGCCGAGACGTCGGGGCGAACTGACGCGCGCCGACTACGCGGACCTGTCCGGTTCTGCGGTCGGATTCGCCGGCGACCTGCACACGGTGCGGTGCGCGGCGTGCCGTGACCAGGCCCAGATGTCTACCTCTTCCCTGGCCGGAATCGCCGATACCCTTGCGGCACAAGCCAATGCAGGACGCCTCGCCTGCATCGAAGTGCCCGCCGCCGATAGCCGGCCGCAGCTTGTTGGTGCGCTCATCTACACGCCCCCGGCAGGACCGACGAACAGGTATGTAGTTCCGTTGGCTGTGTTGTGCGGCCTGCTGGGTTCGCGAAAGTGGTAGCGTTTCCCTTGCGCTCCTAGAAAGCGCGTCGCTTCCGACACTTCGGGCTGGGCGGCATCCTCAGTGATGCCCGAAAGGCCCTGTCATGGCAGACGCATCTGCCGGCCCTCGTCGCCGGTACGCCAAAATCGCCGAAGCCGCCGAGTATCTCGGCGTCACCACCCGCACCATCCGCCAGATGATCGCCGACGGCCGGCTCACCGGCTACCGCAACGGCCCGCGCGTCATCCGCGTCGACCTGAACGAGGTTGACGCAGCGATGGAACCGTTCGGCGGTGCGGCCTGATGATCTACGAACGAAGAAGCCGCCGACCTGGGCAGGATTCGGCGGCCTCAAAGTCCCTGGTGATGGACTGCAACCAGCATAGCGGCAGCGAAGGACAGGGGCGCGGCGCCGCGCTGCTGGCTCAGTTGCGTCGCCGCCATGAAGCCGCCCGCCGGCTACCGCCACTTGAGCACTCCGGCCGACGCGATCCGCTGACGCCACGCGAACGCGCAGACGGATGGCCGCGGCCATGACCGACGTCGACCGCTCCGACGAACTGCGCGAGTGGATCGCCGACGACGAACGCCGTGAGGCAGCCCAGCGCAACGGGCACCACGCCGACGACCCCGGCCCACCTGAGCCGGGCGACGACCGGCCGGCCGGCGGTGAACAACACACCGGCCAGGTCCGCATGGCCTACCGGCTGCGCGCGGCCTTTCAGGACCGGCTGCTACACGTCCACGGCATCGGCTGGCACTACTGGGACGGCACGCGCTGGGCCGCCGACGACACCGGCACCGCCAAGCGCGCCGTCCTCGACGTGCTCCGCTCCGCTCTCGCGGACTCCCTCGGCGACAAGCAATTACAGCAGGACGTGCGGCGCTGCGAATCCGACAGCGGCATCAACGGAGTGCTCGGCATCGCCGCGGCGCTGATACCGTTCGCCGCCGCCGCGCGTGACCTCGACGCGGACCCCTACCTGCTCAACACGGCAACCGGAACCCTCGACCTACGCACACTCACCGTATCGCCGCACCGGCCGACCGACCGGATCACCAAGATATGCAACGGCGCATACGACCCCGACGCCCAGGCACCGCACTGGACAGCGTTCCTGGCGCGCGTCCTCCCTGACGACGACGTGCGCGGGTTCCTGCAACGACTGATCGGCGTCGGCCTGCTCGGGGCAGTCCGCGAACATGTTCTGCCGATCCTGACCGGTACGGGCGCGAACGGCAAAGGCACCTTCTACGAAGCCGTGCTGCACGCGCTCGGCGACTACGCCAGCACCGCCGAACCCGACCTGTTCATGCACCGAGACGGGGCGCACCCGACCGGCGAAATGGATCTGATGGGCCGGCGCCTGATCGTCGTGTCCGAATCTGAACGCAACCGCCGGCTGGCAGAAGCCACCATGAAACGCCTCACCGGCGGCGACCCGATCCGCGCCCGCCGGATGCGCCAGGACTTCGTGCAGTTCGATCCGAGCCACCTGCCGATGCTCATCACCAACCACCTGCCCAAGGTGTCGGCCGATGACGCCGCGGTATGGCGTCGCCTGCGCGTCGTCCCGTTCGACGTGGTGATCCCCCAAGGCGAGCGCGACGGCGAGCTGGGCGAGCGCCTGAAACTGGAAGCTGACGGCATCCTCGCGTGGGCCGTCGCCGGTTGGCGCGACTACAGCGACCGCGGCTCACTCGACGAGCCGGCCGCGGTCCTGGCCGCGACCGACGCCTACCAGAGCGCCAGCGACGCCGTGCGCCGCTTCATCGACGAGGAATGCCTCGTATCCAGCCCGGTACTCAAGGCCACGACCTCACAGCTATTCGAGGCGTTCGAGAAGTGGCGGGTGCGCGACGGCGCCGAGGCACTGTCGCAGAAGGCCTTCGGGCAGGCCATCGACCGCCACGGTTACCCAGCCGACAAGCCGGTCCGTGGCAAGCGTTGGCGAACAGGAATCGCGCTCAGAGCAACCGAAGAAGAGGGGTGATGTCTACGCATGGCACGCATTTACAGGTTCCTCTACGCGTGGGCGCGCATTGGCGTCATACCGGAGATGCGTGCCATGCGTAGACACGCAGGTCACAGCGTCGACACCGAGACAGGCATCCGCCCATGACCGATGTCTTCCACCACTGCGGCGGCGACGACCGGGCGACGTGCCCTCGCGGCGTCGGGCAAACACAACCGAAGGGAAAGCCACATGAGTCTCGGTATTGACGTGAACGCTGTCACCGCCGTCCTACTGGCAGACGGGTGGCACAACGTCACCGCGTTCTACCTCGACGCCTACGAGTACGTCGAAGAACATCCTGAACCCAACCGCGACCCGTTCGTCTATCTCGCCGGCGGTCAATGCCCGCACATCACTTCGACCGGCTTCACGTTCACCGACGACATCGGCGCAACGGTGTCCGGTCCACTGACGTCGATCCTGGCGGTACGGACAACTGAACCGGGCGGCGCCGGCCAGATCCACCAACCCGACGACACCGAGGACTGAACTGCAATGCCTGATTGGGCCACCATGCGCGCGGTACTCGCCGGCATCCCCGTCCTGGACGGCGCCCGCTGCAAGGGCAGAGCCGACCTGTACGAGCGGACCGACAGCGAGCACCGCGCCGCCGGCCAGGTCGTCAACGCTGCCGGCGTGGTGCGGTCATGAGCACAGCCCACGAAGAACGCGAAGCGTTCGCACTTCTCGACGACGCGATCGTTGCACTGTCCGCGATCGCACGCGGCAGCGACACCGACCAGAACACCGTGCCAGTAGAAGCTGTGCTCATCGTCCGCGTGCAGCCTGACGACGGCGACGACGACGGCCGACGGATCGGGCACGTCGCGATCTACCCGCGCGCCGGCACCCAACCCGCGCCCACCCGCGCGCTGATCACCGAAGCCGGCACGCTGATCGACCAGGCCACCGCCGACGGCGACGACAAGCCATGACCACGACCCAGGGGGAGGACTCCCCTCACCCCGCCCAAGGCGCACCTCATGGCATCGGCGGCGTATTTTCCGGCACCGATTTTCTTTTTGAAGACAGGAAGGCAGGAACGAGATGACGAAGCCGAAAAGGCCGGCGCTGCGGGCTGTGAAGGACGGCGACGGCGCGGCGCCGGTCAAGAAGGCGCCTGTCAAGAAGGCGCCGGCGAAGCGTGCGCCTCGGAAGGTGACGCCGGTGTCGGTGACGGCGGCGGCGCGGTCGGGTGACCGACGTCAGTTGCTCGTCGCGTTGCAGAACCGGATCGCGAAGGCCCTCGACGACCCGAAGACGACCGGGCCGGCGTTCGCCGCGCTGGTCAAGCAGCTACGCGAGATTGGGGAGGCGATCGCCGAGATTGACCGGCCGGCGCCCGAGAGGGACACGTCGGGCGACTGGTTGGAGGCGATAAAGAACATGCCCGCAGAACCGTGGGACCAGAGCTGCATCTAGCTCTGACCAGCACAATGAAAGGAAACGAAATGATGGATAGAGACGATTTACGGGCGGCGGTTCGGGACTTGTTCGGCGACGTCGGCACCCGCCCGCCGGGACCGCGATACCAGATGACGCTGGGCGACGTGGAGGACTATTCGCGGCGCTGGCAGGCCAACCTGGGCGCCGGCCGGTTCACCAGCATCGACGTCGACATTGTGACCGACGCTGATGGGGCGCCAATGGCGGTCGGCCGGTCGGTGGAGACGTTCCAGTTCAACAGTCTGCTGGTCGACCGGCGCCACGCCGAACGGCTGGGCATCGCGGAGGCGATCGAAGCCGGCGCCTACCCCGGAGTCGAGCTGTTCGACCCTCACGCCGACCGGGGCGAGTCGTGAAGGCCGCTGCGGAGCGCAACACCAACCAACCGAGAGAGACGACGATGACCGACACCATGGACACCAGCACGACCGAGAACGCCGGCGCCCCCCGCGACGGCGCACCGCCGGCGCCGGAACCGGCCGCGGAACCGGCCAGCGGCGACCAGGACGCGCCGGCAGCCGGTTCTGTGCAGGACACCGCCGAGGCGCCGGCCGGCGACGACAGCGACGACCAGGACGACGTTGAGGACCAGGACGACGACGCCGGCGATGGGTCAAATCGCGAAGCAGCCAGATACCGCCGCCGTCTGCGTTCAGCCGAGGCCGAACGCGACGCGCTCAAGGCGACCGTCGAGTCCCTACAGCGCGCCGAGGTCGACAGACTCGCGACCGACACCGGCCTGCGGCCAGCGGCGCTGTGGGCGTCCGGTCCCGAGCTGGCGGACCTGCTCAGCGACGATGGCACCGTGGATCAGGTGAAGGTGGCCGCGGCGATCAGCGCGGCGCGCGAGACCCTGGGCATCCCGAACCCGCCGCCGCGCGGCAACGTCGTCAGACGCGAAGGGCGCAGCGTTGGACGGCCGGCGAGACCGTCCGGGCGGGACGCGATGGTGGCTGTGGTCCAGGGCCGTGACGGGTCCGACGGCTAGACTTGGGTGCTGCGGCCGGGGTCACGCCTCGGGAAGGCCACTCTGGCCGCAGAAACGCCCACCGTGTGGGCCGCAGGTTCAAGGCCAGGCGCCTCCTGTGAGTTCGTAAATCCGTTCTCTCAGAAGAGGTTTCATCATGGCTATCCAAACCACCCCCACCAGCCCGAAGGCATGGGCACCGGACGTCACCGCTTTCGTGCCCAGCGACGTCGTACCTGATGCGCTGATCCTGCAAACCGCGACCGTCGTCGGCGCCATAGAAGGCGACGAACCCGCCATCCGAGTGCCGTTCGTCGCCGACGACGGCGTTGTCGGCTTCATAGCTGAGGGTGCGGAGATCCCCGATGCGGAGCAAGACTTCGACGAAATTGTCGTGATGACCGGCAAGGTCGCGGCGCTCGGCCGGTATTCGTTCGAGACTCTGGCGCAGCCCGAAGCTGCAAGGATGGTCGTGGAGTCGTTGTCGCGCTCGGTCGTGACGAAAGCGAACGCCGCGTATCTCGGGAACCTCGCGGCCGATCCGGGTCCGACTGGGCTGCTGAACACGCCGGGAATCATCGATTTCGAGACGCCGATCGGCGATGACCTCGACCAGTTGGTCGATGCGGTGTCGTTCATCGAACTCGACGGCGGCACGGCGACGCACATCATCGCCAATCCGACGGCGTGGGCGACGCTGAGCAAGCTCAAGCGCGGCGCCGACTCCAACGAGTCGCTGGTGGGCGCGGGCACCGTGGCGGCTGAACGCGCGCTGCTCGGTCTGCCGGTGCTGGTGACGCCGGCCATGCCGGCCGGCTCGCTGCTGGTCGTCGACCAGTCCGCGGTGATCGGCGCGCAGGGTCCGGTCCGGGTCGCGCGCTCCGACGACGCTTACTTCTCGTCGGACTCCATCGGCGTGCGCGTCACCTGGCGCCTGGGCTGGTCAGTCATGCACGGCATGCGTGTCGCGAAGCTGACCGTCCAGTAACAGCTGGCGCCCGATGCCGTACTTGCCCTTCCCAGGCGGGCATCGGGCGCACAACGGTGACGACGGCCGGGGGCGGTTGGCTGTGCTGTTGGCCTGGCCGTCGTCACCCCTGAACGGGAGGCCGCGACCATGACCGAGCCGAACACCGAAGACGCTGGGCCGCTGCTGACGCCAGCCGACCTGGCGAACTTCGCGACCATCCCGACGGCGAAGGCCGCGGCGATGATCGAAGACGCGCTCGCGATGGCCGCGGTCGTCGCGCCGTGCATCACGGCCGGCGGGTTCGCGCACCGGGCGGCGGCGAAGGCCATCGTCCGGGGCGCGATCCTCCGCTGGCACGAAGCGGGCAGCGGCGCCGTCGTCACGCAGTCGACGATGAGCTACGGGCAGACGATCGACACCAGGCAGCCGCGGCGCGGCATGTTCCTGCGGTCCGAACTGGACGCGCTCAAGCAGATGTGTCTGCCGGCCGACGACACCGGCGGCGCGTTCGCGATCGACCTGTTCCCGCCGGCCGCGCCGCGGCTGTCGGCGCGTCAGCAGTTCGAGCGCGACGTCGACACCTTCTGGTGATCCCGCGCGCCGGCCGGCGCGCGGCCGGCGTCGTGGTCCTGGCCGTCGCCGTCGGCGTGGGTCCGCCGGACTGAGCCGGCGCGGCTGCATCCTTAGCTGGTGACGTCGAAGCGCGCCGAGTACATGTACGCGCTCTACTCCGGGTCGCTGGCCGATCCCGGCGACCCCAACCCGTACGCCGACAGCGACTCGCTGGTGCTGCCGCAGCTGTGGATGCGCGGTTATCAGCGCATGCTGCGCGTCCGCGTCGAGACCGGGCCGGCGATGCAGGCCTACCGTCGCGGGCGCGGCGCATGACGCCGCTGTGGCAACTGTTCGTCAGCGGCGCCGTCGGTAGTTCGCTGACTTACGCCCTCACCTGGTGGCGCGAGCGCAAGCGGATGCAGGACGCATACCGCGCCCCGCAGCGGCAGGCGATCGGCGACATACTCGCCGCGGCCCACCAGCTTCAATTGCGCGTCCTCAACTGGCGCCGCGTGCTGACGGACCTGATCGAAGAGATCCGACAGGACCGCGCGGACAACCTGCCAGCGATCAGCGCCCAGATCCATGAGACCGAAAGTGCCTACGCGACAGCCCTGTTGGAGATGCGCCGCGCGTTGGAGGTTGGCTCGCTGACCGTGGTCGACGTGCGCTGCTGGCAGGAGATGGTCGTCGTGGCTGCCGCGTTCTCTCGGTTCGACGACGGGACGAACAGCGGAGAAGTGTCGACCGCCGACGCGGCTGAGCAGTTCGTCGCTCGGCTTGGGGAACGCGCCGACCAGTTGCGCGTAGCCGTGTCCGGGCTGGTGAAGACAGCCAACGATCGCGTCACCCCTGCGGAGTCGCGCCGAAGCCGGCGCGAACGTCGGACCGCGCAACGTCAGCTTGCCGAGTACCTACGCGACGGCACCGATCAGACGCCAGAGAAGCGACCAGACGCGTAGCGCACGCGCGCGAAGATGGCGCATCAGATGGCCTTCGCGCCGACTCAGGTCATATCTAGGTCACGCGGACCAATTCTGCGGGTGAAACCGCAGGTAGAACGTGGTGCGCGATACTGGGATTGAACCAGTGACCTCTTCCGTGTCAGGGAAGCGCTCTCCCGCTGAGCTAATCGCGCGGGGTAAATCCATCGGAGGTGGAGACGGGAATCGAACCCGTGTGCACGGCTTTGCAGGCCGTTGCCTCACCACTCGGCCACTCCACCGTTGGGTCTGATACCAGCTGCACCTTCGAGCGGATGACGGGATTCGAACCCGCGACCCTCACCTTGGCAAGGTGATGCGCTACCAACTGCGCTACATCCGCGTGCCCAGGTGTCATCACCTGGTGCGAAGGACGACAATAGTCGACGCGAGGGAAGCCACACAAATCCCTCAGGTCGTCCATCGCTACGAGCGCATTCAGGGTGTATGGACCGATCGTGTTAGTCTCCACGTCGGCGAATGGCCGCCATCGTGGTGTGTCACCCGGTCCCGTGGCTCAGTGGAAGAGCGTCCGCTTCACACGCGGAAGGTCGCTGGTTCGATCCCAGCCGGGACCACTGAGGTCCCTGCCTGGGACCGCTCACTACCTGGCTGCCAATACCGATGTCACTGTAGGCGGGGCCTTCGGCCGGTCCTGACATTTGGCGATTTGACCGCACCGACGTGTGCTGCGAACGGCGTATTCAAAGGGCGCTCTGCTGCACCCGACTACTCGCGGCTCGGGGTCGCGGCCGCCGCAATCTCGCGACCCGAATCCGCCCGCCACGGTGCGGCGTGAGGATCACGTGCTTGACCCGCTGGCGTTCACCGGGCGACGCGGTGGTCGCCAGTTCGGTACGCAGCAACACCTCCCGCAACACCACCCGCATCTCGGCCATGGCGAAGGTCGCGCCCAAACAGCGGCGTGCCCCGCCGCCGAACGGCAACCACGTTGTCGGGCTAAGCGTGGCGCCCACCATCCGGTCCGGATCGAACCGCTCCGGGTCGGGGTAGACGCGCGCATCGGCGTGCACCAACCCGATGCCCGGGGCCACCATCACCCCGGCGGGCAGGCGGTAGCCGGCGAGGTCGATCGGCGCGGTCAGGATGCGGCCGACGTCGAACACCACCGGACGCACCCGCAACGTCTCCTTGGCCACCGCGTCCAGGTACTCGTCACCGTCGGCATCACCCGCCGCGCTGGCCTCGGCGGCGTGGACCGCCCTGGCCAGCACCCCTGGGTGACGGGTCAGACGCTCCAGCGCCCATGACAGGCCGGTTGCGGTGGTGTCGTGCCCGGCCACCAGCAGCGTCATCAGCTGATCACGTAGCTCCGAGTCGGACATCCGGCGTCCGTCCTGGTCGGCGGCGCGGACCAGCATGGACAGCGCATCGCATCGGGTGGCCAGGTCGGGGTCGGCGCGGCGGTCGGCGATCTCGGCGTAGAGCAGGCGGTCGGCCTCGGCGATCCGTCGCTGTACCCCGCGCCAGGGCCACCTGCGCAGCAATTTGGGGCTGGCGACGGCCAGCAGCTGGAATGCGCTCAGGTTCAGCAGGCGCGGCATCACCTCGCGCAGGGCTACCAGGCGTTCGGGGTCGGTGGCCCCGATGACGGTCCGCAGGATCACCTCCAGGGTGATCTGCGACATGCGCGGCGCCACGGCGAAGGCGTTGCCGACCGGCCAGGTCGCGATGTTCTCGGCGGCGATCTCGGCCATCAGCCCCGCTTGCCTGGCCACCGCCTCGCGGTGGAACGGCTCGAGCATCAACCGCCGCCGGTCCCGGTGCACCTCCTCGTCGACCACCAGCACCGAGTCCGGGCCCAGCAGGCCGGTCAGCATCGAGTTCGCTTCGCCGGCATGGAATTTCGCCGGGTCTCCGGCGAAGATCTTCTTGATCTCGTCGCGGTCGTCCAGGTAGACGACCGTTCCCATGGAGGCCACCCGCAGCGTGAAGATTCCGCCGTAGCGGCGGCGGCAGGCCAGCACGAAACGGGGCCAGTACCGCCACATCAGCGCCGCCTGCACCGCCGGAGGGAGCCGGGGTCCCGGCGGCAGCGTCGGTGTAGCGACATCGGACATACCCGCAGCATACGAGCGAACGGGCCGTCATACGCCGCGTCGATGTTCTCAGCCGACTCCGCGCTGCCGGTCGTGGTCCGGGTCCTCGCGCCGACTGTCCCGCGTGGGCTGCGCGGAGACATACTGCGCGACCATCGCCGCCGACGCCGGGCTTCCCACGGTGCTGACGTGGTACGAGTTGGTCCACAGCGATGGCAATCGCGAGCGCAGGGAGGGGAATTCCTGGCGCAGCGCACGCGATGACGCCGCCTTCATCGCTTTCACCAACCGGTGGACACCCAACTGCGGTGCGACCTCCACGACCAGGTAGACGTGGTTGGCAGCGACCTTCACCTCGACCAGCCACGCACCCTTCTCGGTGAGTACCTCGGCGACGACCTCCTTGAGTCGCTCGCCGACCGCCTCGTCGATGACGGCCGCGCGGTACTGGGTGCACCACACGATGTGGTAGCCGCATTGGAAGGACACCTTGGCGTTCGTGCGTACCGCCGGCCGGATCGGCGCGGAATCCGGCGTCGGGGCGGGCGGCCGCGCCAGCCCCGACGTCGGCCGATACGGAACTCGTAGCGGTACCGCGGGCATCCGATGGCCCCGGTACTCACCGGGGCCCGTCGGCCGATGGCGGGACGGGGTCGGTCGCTGGAACGCAGTGGTCATCGCGGGCTCCTTGCTGGGTTTCGGCTCTTTCCACCGGTAAGAGCGCACACCGGGGTGGTTCGTGACACTTTTCGGCACCGGCACCCTTGCGGGCCCGATGCGCTAGCCAGGTGCCCCGCAGTTAGCAGGCATCGCACGTTTCCGTAACACCCGCGCTCCCATCCCCATCCATCCGGTGACGCTGTTCCGCGTCGGGTTGCCATGTGCGCAGCCGACCAACTTGTTTGAAGGAGTTTGAAATGACGTCGAAGGCGATCGGAATCGCGGCGGCGAGTGCGTCTGTGGTGGCCCTGCTGGTGGGATGCGCCCACCGCGGGCCGGCGAGCGCGGCGTCCTCGACGTCGTCCGCGTCGGTGACGGAGTCGGCGGCGGCATCGACGTCGAGCGCCTCGTCGAGTGCCCCGGCCACGGTGAGCCGGGTCGTCAACAAGACCGGATGGTATGACGGATTCGCCATCACCGTAGACAAAGTGACTGCAAGCGAACAGGATTCGTCGTCGGCACCGTCGACGTCGACCAATTCGTCAGGGCTGTCGTCGGAGACCTCTCCAATCGTCGGGCCGTCGATCAGGTTCGACATCGACCTGTCCTACCAGGACATGGTGAATGCCACTCACGTTCCCGGGCAGGACAAGAACGGTGATCCGGATCCGGACCGCACGGGCTACCTCGAGGTCAACGGGGCAGTGGTGAAGCTGGACTTCGACAGCCCCCAGGTCGCCCCGGGGGCGAAGGCCCCGGGTTCGGCGACCGCCTCGATCAAGGTGCCCAAGAACATGACGAGCCTCGACGATGTGATCGACAGCGTGACACTGGTGTACGGCCAGACCGACGCCAACCAGACGAAGATCCCGTTCGCCGGCGGATCCGCGGTCAGCAGCCTGGAACCGCGGGGCATTCCGGTCGGTCAGATCGTGGGAACCTCGCCGTCGATCGAACTCAAGAACGCCTATCTGTGGCCGAGCTATCAGAAGGGGGAGAAGGACCGTTACGAACTCTGGGTGGAGATTCTTGCCCAGTGCACACCGGGCGGAAGCTTCTGCGGCGACGGCGGATTCATCGCCACCGGCGCCCTGTCGGTGACGTCGCCGACCGGCAAGACCGTCGTCGCCGATGCCCGCAGCGACTGGGACGACGAACTGCTGCGGATCGGGGACAATGTGGATAAGTGGGCGGTGTTCGTAATTGACGCTCCCGCAAAGGGTGACTACACGGTGCGGGTCCGTGATGACCACAACACCATCGACATCTCCACCGTCATCACCCTGTAGTCGGTGCCCGACCTGGCTGGACCGGTTCCGGCAACGCGGCCCGACGACGAGGTCACGCTGCTGGAACCGGTCTCGGCTGCCGATATGCGCTAGCCTTGGAGGGTCTCGCCGCGAATGTGTTCGGGTGCAGACCCCGCGTCGCAAGCAGATCGACGCAGAACCCTGAAAAGTTCTTGCCAGGTTCAGACGGCAGCCTTGCAGGCATGACGTAACTCGAAGCACGCATTGGCGTGCTGCCCAGTGAGGTGTGAATCTTGGACGAGCAAGCCACTGCCACCACGGACAACGTCACCACGGCGGCCGACGCCGGTTGCGTGATCAACGAAGAGTGGTTCGGCCGCACCGTCGTCGTCTCCGCTTCCGGGGTCGTCGACATGCTGACCTCCCCGCATCTGGAGGCGAGCCTCACCACTTCGCTGAAACGGAATCCGGCCGCGGTCATCGTCGACCTCAGCGAGGTCGAATTCCTTGCCTCCGCGGGCATGGGAGTTCTGGTGGCCGCTCGCGAGCAGGCCGCAACCGACATCAGGTTCGGTGTCGTGGCGAGCGGGCCCGCAACCAGCAGGCCGCTCACCCTGATCGGTCTTGCCGACATCATCGGGCTCTATCCCACCCTGGCCGAGGCGCGCGACGCACTCGGCGCGTAGCCGCTCAAGCAGTTGGGTATACGAGCCCTCGCCATGACGACACTGAGCTACCCATGTCCGAGCTCCGACGGCAATCGGTTCGCGTTCAATGAATTCACGGCCGACCCCTACGCGGCCGGGCATGTGCGCAATGAGTTCGCCGCCTGGCTTGGCCGGCGAGTGGACCTGAACGCCATCCGATTCAGCGACGTCGTGCTGGCCGTTAACGAGGCGCTGGCGAATGCCGCCGAATTCGCCTACCTGAAAAACAACGGCGTCGGCACGATCGACGTGGAGGCGGTGCAGAACAGCGAGGCGGCCACGTTGACGGTGACCATCACCGATCAGGGCTGCTGGCGCGAACCCGACCCCGCCACCCGCGGCCGCACCCGGGGGCGAGGGATACCGCTGATGCGCGCCCTGGCCGACGATCTCACCATCGACACCTCGAAGCTCGGCACCACGGTCTGCCTGCGCTTCGACAACGTCAAGGCCCGCGCCAAGGCCGGCGCCGCCGTCCGCTGAGGATCATGCCGGCTCGTAGCGCAGCATCGTGACCCCGTCCTCCGGATAATCGAAAAACACCGGCCGCAGCCGCATTCCGACGTGGACATCGGCCGGATCCGCATTGACGATCTCGGTGGAGAAGCGCGGGCCCTCGTCCCACTGCACCACGGCCAGGATCTGCGGCACATCGCCGGCGAAGTGCGGAGCCACCGGCCGGTAGGCCACGGTGAAGGTGTACAGCGAGGCGGCGCCCGAGATCTCCCGCCAGTGCAGGTCGTCGGCCAGCGTGCCGGGTGCCAGCACTCGCGGATAGAACACGTACCGGTCGCTCGAGGGGGAGTACTGGATACGAATCCTGTGCTCTGCCAAACCATCCCAGAACGGCTTGGCCGTCGGCGTCGGGATCGGCATCGGCCTGGTGAACCGCTGAGTGAAGCCCACGGCTAGTCCCCTTCCAGCACGAGAGTGGTCTGCTCGCTCAGGATGCCGCCGTTGCCGGAGACGAACGCCCGGTTGCACTCGGCCACCTGGGTCGCCCCGGAGCGACCCATGATCTGGCGGGTGGCGTCGCAGACGTGATGCATCCCACCGGCCAGGCCGGCCTGGCCGTAGCCGAGTTGGCCGCCGGAGGTATTCATCGGGAAGTCACCGCGGAAGGTCAGGTCGTGTTCGGTGACGAACTGCAGGCCCTTGCCCTTCTCGCAGAACCCGGCGTCCTCCAGGCTCAGCAACGCCGTGATGGTGTAGCAGTCGTAGATCGACACCATGTCCATGTCGGCGGGGGTGAGGGCGGCCATCGAGAATGCCGAGGCGGCGGCCTTGATCATAGGGGTGGCCAGCAGCTCCTGGGCGTAGGTGGGCGTCTTGTAGGGCACCCGTTCGCCGAACCCCTTGATCCACACCGGGCGATTGCGCGAACGCCGCGCGAGATCGGCGCCGGTCACCAGCACCGCCGCGCCGCCCATCACCGGCATCACGATCTCGAGCATATGCAGCGGGGACGCGATCACCGGGCTGTTGACGACGTCGTCGACGGTGATCTGCTCGTGTTCGAAGATGGCGCCGGGGGTGTGGTTGGCGTTGACCCGCTGGTCGACGCTGATCTTGGCCATCGCCCGTTCGTCGTAGCCGTAGGTGGCGCCGTAGAGCGTGGCGACCTGCCCGTACGGGCCGTTCTGTCCCAGGTTGCCGTAGGGGATCTCGAACTCGGCCTGCGGTGAGCCGTACCGGTTGCTCGAGGCGCCGAAGTACAGCATGTCGCCGAAGTCGGGCGGGCGCTTCTCGGTCACCGGGGTCAACGGCGTCGCCGGAACCACGCACAACACCGCGTTGCACAGGCCCAGCTCGATGGCGGCCGCGGCGCGCCACACCATCGCGACGGCGCTGGCCCCACCGAGGTCGACCAGCTCGGCGAAATTCGCCTTCACGCCGAGGTATTCGATGACCGTCGAGGGGACGAAGATCTGCGACTCCTGCAGGTGACCGGTGCAGATGCCGTCGACGTCAGCGGCCGACAAGCCGGCGTCGGCCAGGGCGGCGGAGGCCAACCGGGCCCACTGCTCGAGGGTGAACTCCAGCGGCCCGGCCGGCTTCTTGGTGGCGGGAAGTTCGGTGTACCCGACGATGGCGGCTTCTCCGCGCAGGCCCATGCGGCAGCCTCTCAGGTCATTGCCCCAATAACATTAAGCATGTAATCATATTGAACGCTCAATGAGAACTCGGCGAGGGCGGGAGGAGCGGCACTGTGAGCGATGTCTCACCACCACTGGACGGCAAGGTCGCGATCGTCACCGGCACCAGCCGCGGGGTCGGCCTGGGCGTCGCCCACGAGTTGCTGCGCGCCGGCGCGACGGTCATCGGCTGCTCGCGCGGACCGTTGGACACCATTCCCGGCGCCGACGAGCATCCCGACTGGTTGGCCCGGTCCTCGCAGCGGGTGTGCGACCAGGGTGACTACCGCGCCATCGACGAGCTCGTCGCCGGCGTCGTGGCCGACTACGGCCGCATCGACATCCTGGTGAACAACGCCGGCGGCACCGTGCCCACACCGCACGTCGAGGACGTTCCCGAACTCGTGCAACGCATCCAGGGCGCCCCGCGCGGGGGTGACGATTTCGAACGCACCGTGCTGTTCCACCAGTTCGCGATCCAGATGAACCTCATCAGCCCGCTGTGGTTCGCCATCCGGGTGTTCCGCCAGATGCGCGGTCAGGACGGCACCGGCTCGATCATCAACATCTCCAGCGGCGCCGGACACCCCGCCGGATCCCCGACCCTGGTGTCCTACGGTGCGGCGAAGTCCGGGCTCAACCACATGACCCGTTCGCTGGCCGAGGAGTGGGGGCCGCACGCGCGGGTGAACTGTCTGGCGCTGGGACCGACCATGACCGACAACTTCAAGTCGTTCGTGCTGCCCAAGGACGACCCGACGGGGGAGCGGTACTTCCGCGACGTTCCGCTGCATCGCGCCGGTGAACCCGCCGAGGTCGGCCGCGCGGTGGTGTTCTTGTGCAGTGGCGCAGCCGATTTCATCAACGGGACCACCATCGAGGTCGACGGCGGCATGCTGCCCGGCGTGCTCTACGAAGCCGGCCTCAAGACCATTACGGACCTACTGTGAAAAACGTCATCCAGTTCTCCACCGGTAACGTCGGCCGCCACGCCCTGCGGCTGATCATCGAACGGCCGGATCTGCGGCTGGTGGGCATGCACGCCCACGCCGCGGACAAGGTGGGACGCGACGCCGCCGAACTGTGCGGGCTGGACCAGCCGACCGGGATCCTGGCCACCGACGATATCGACGCGCTGGTCGCGCTCGGGGCCGACTGCGTGGTCTACACCTCACAGGCCGAGATGCGCCCGCAGCAGGCGATCGAGGAGATCTCCCGGTTCCTGCGCGCCGGCACCAACGTCGTCGGGACCTCGATGGTGTGGCTGGTGGCCCCCCATCAGGCCGACGCGTGGATGCGCGAGCCGCTGGCCAAGGCCTGCCAGATCGGCGGCACCTCGCTCTACATCAACGGTGTGGATCCCGGGTTCTCCGGCGACAGCCTGGTCTACACCGCGCTGACGCTCACCGGGCGGGCCACCGCCGTCACCGTCTCGGAGGTCTGCGACTACGGCAGCTACGACGACGCCGAATTCACCGGTGTCAGTTTCGGCTTCGGCACTACGCCGGATCACACGCCCATCATGTTCGCCCCGGGGGTGCTCGCCTCGCTGTGGGGCGGCCAGGTCCGGTCGCTGGCCGACGTCCTCGACGTCACCCTCGACGAGGTCCGCGAGCGGCACGAAAGCTGGGTGACCCCCGAGCAGATCGAGTGCACGATGATGACCGTCCCGCCCGGTCATGTGGCCGCGGTCCGGTTCGCGGTGGAGGGCATCCGCGACGGCCAACCGGTGATCACCATGGAGCACGTCAACCGGTTGACCGCCGCGGCCGCGCCGCACTGGCCGACCCCGCCGGACGGCAGGCCCGGCGTGCACCGAGTCGTGGTGCGCGGCAATCCCGGCGTGGAGATCAACACCCATCTCGGCCTCGACGGCGTCGACCACAACCAGGGCGGTGTCATCTCCACCGCGGCGCGCGCCGTCAACGCGATCCACGATGTGTGTGCAGCACCCCCGGGGCTGATGGCGGTCAAGGACCTGCCGACGGCCCACGCCGACGCGGTGATGTGGTGACGATCGCACCCAAGATCGCCCCGCGGCGCCCGGCCAGTGGCAGCCAGGTGCGTGCGGAGCGCACCCGGGAACGCGTCCTCGACGAAACCGTGCGCTGCGTCATCGAGGAGGGCTTCGCCGCGGCGAGCGCCAAGCACATCGCCGAGCGGGCGGGGGTGACCTGGGGTGTGGTGCAGTACCACTTCGGCGACCGGGCCGCCCTGCTGATGGCGGTGGTGGACCGCGGGCTGGCCGAACTCCTCGGTGTGCTGCGGGCGTTGCCCGCGCCGTCGGAGAACGTCGCCCGGGACGAGCGGGTCCGCCGGGTGGTCGAGGCGGCGTGGAAAGTGTTCTCCAGCGATGACTCTCGCGCCTCGCTGGAGATCCTCATCGCGACCCGGGCGATGCGCGACAAGCGGGCCACCCGCCACCTCGGTCAGCTGCAGCAGGCCGTCGCCGATCTGAGTCGCGATCTCGCCGAGGGCCTGGACGGCCCGCATGCCATCGCGGTTGCCGACCTGATCTGGGCGACCCTGCGTGGTCTGGTGGTCTCCCAGTTGGTTGCCGGGATCGCGATGGACACCACCCGGGAACAGCAGGCGCTGGTCGCGGTGATCTGCGCCTACCTCCGGGAGTCCGATCGCTGAATCAGAAACCACGTACAGGTGTTCTCGCTTTTTGTGTGCGCGAGTTCTGAATCAACGCCGCTCGGCGGCCGCGGCGCGCACCACCTTGGCCGCCACCTCGGCCAGCGGGGTGTTGGTGTCGTGGGACAGCTTGCGCAGCATCTCGAAGGCCTGCCCGGCGTTGATCGAATAGCGCTCCATGATCATGCCCTTCGCCTGTCCGATGATGTCGCGGCTCGCCAGGGCCTGCTGGAACTGCTCCTCGCGCCGCGCCGCGTCCCATACCAGGGCGGACTGGGTGGCGAACAGCGAACCCAGTTGCCGGGTCTCCGCCCCGAAGGCGCCCGGCCGGTCGGCGAACACGTTGAGCGATCCCATCGACTTGCCGGTGACGAAGAGTTGGAAGCCCATGATGCTGCGCACCGGCGTGCTCGCCAGCGCCTCGGCCCGGAACTTCGGCCAGCGCGTCTCGGTCTCGAGGTCCGCGACGTGGATGGTCTTGTGCTGCCACGCCGATGACAGGCACGGGCCCTCGCCGTGCCTGCGCTGGATGTCGTCGAGCAGCACCGCACACGGGTGCGTCGCCGAGGGCGTGTCCACCTCGTATCGCCCGGAGGTCACCGTGACGTTCGCATAGTCCACCCCGGGCAGCTCGGTGGCGGCGTGTTGGGCAAGTTCGGCCACGACGTTGCCGTCCAGGGTCTTGCGCTCGTAAAGGTCGCGCGCGATGTCGGCGATGCGCTTGGGCGCACCGATCGAATCTGGGCGATCATCGACCGACATGGCAATTGTCATACCCGTCACGACCATTGGTTAACATCCGCGCGATCGGAGATTGTATGAACGATCACCCCAGGACCCGCCGCGGGCCGATCACCCGTAACGCCGTCGGGGCGTCTTCGGCGGAGGCCTTCGTCATGATCGCCATCGCGACAATCCTGTTGACCCGGCTGTATCTCGAGCTCACCGGCTACCCGCAGATCGGGGGCGGCGACCTGCACATCGCGCACGCGCTGTGGGGTGGCGCGCTGATGATGCTGGCGCTGCTGACCGGCTGGATGGCCCTCGGGTCCGGTGCGCGGGTGCTGACGGTGGTGATGGGCGGCATCGGGTTCGGCCTGTTCCTCGACGAGGTGGGCAAGTTCGTCACCAAGGACAACGACTACTTCTACGGCCCGTCTGCCGAGATCATGTACATCCTCGTCTGCCTGATCCTGGTCGGTGCCCGCATCGTGCGGGTCATCCGGCCGCTGTCGGCCCGCGAGTGCCTCGCGTCGGCCACCTCGATCGCCGCCGACGGGGTGGCCCGCGGCCTGGCCGACCACCGCCGCGAGACAGGCCTGCGCCTGCTCGAGCAGGCCCGCGCGGCCGGGGCGCCGGCCTCCGAGGTCGAGCACGTCCGCGCCCTGGTGTTAGCGGCCGGGCATGCCAGCGATCGGCTCTACCGCCTGCAGAAGTGGGCGCCCCGGTTGATTCCCAACGGGTTCCGAAGCCCCAAGTGGATTCCCTGGGTGGGCTGGCTGCTGGTGGCGGGTGCGGTGTTCGGCCTGTTCTTCCACGCGCTGGGCATCGCCCTCGGCGACTACTTCTACGAGGACGAGCACCTCAAGATCCACCTCTACGGCAAGAGTCCGGCCACCATCATCCTCCTGATCAGCGCGGGTCTCACCCTGGCGATGGCGTTGCCCGCGATGATCGCACTGGGACGCACCACCAAGGCCTGGCCGCTGCGCCTGCTGCGCAACGCCGCGCTGGTGTTCACCTTCCTGAACGCCCTCGTCGAGTTCGCCACCGAGGGCTTCGCCGCCCTGATCAACCTCTCGATCGGCCTGTTCGGCCTGGCGATCCTGTCCTACCAGGTCGACGTCGCGGTGCGGAAGGCGGTGAACGGCGGGATCGACACAGCGGCTGCATCGGCGTCGGATGACCCCGCGGGGCATTCCTCATGACCGGCTCCGTCGCCGGGTAGTGATCCATCCGTTGCGGGACTACGCTTTTCGGATGCCGAGCGCAGCCGGATCGACATGGCGAGGATCCTGGGGCGTTGCCGTTGCCGCCGCCCTGATCGCGGCAGCTGTCGGCTGCGCGGCGCCACCGTCGACCGTGCCCGCGGCGGTGTCCAGCCCCACGGCATCGGTGGGCTCGACCGGCGATAACCCGTTGTCGCGCAGAGCATTCTACGTCGACCCAGATACCACCGCGGCGGAAGCGGCCACCGCTGCAGATCCTCCGATCAGCGAACTGTCCGCGATCGCCGCAGTCCCGCAGGCGCGTTGGATCCTCAGTGACGTTGCACCGAGTGATGTCGCCGCGGAGGTTTACGAATACGTCCAGGCCGCGCAGTCGGTGAACCGGATGCCGTTGCTGACGCTGTATGCGATCCCGCACCGTGATTGCGGCGGCTATGCGGCAGGCGGTCTGACCACTGGCGAGCAGTACCGCCAGTGGATGACGCAGGTCACCGTCGGACTCGGTGAAGCGCCGGCCGGCATCGTCCTGGAACCCGACGCGCTGAACGAGGTCGACTGCCTGTCGGCACAGCAGCGCGAGGAGCGATGGGACCTCCTTCGTGCTGCCGTCTCGACCCTGACGCGCGACCCGAATGCCGCCGTGTACATCGACGGCGGGAACTCGCGATGGCTGGAGCCGTCGGAGTTGGCGAGCCGACTTGCCGCGGCCGGTGTCCACAGTGCGCGGGGCTTCAGCCTGAACACCTCGAATTTCTTCACCACTGCGGAAGAGATCGCCTACGGCGAGCAGGTATCGGCTCTGCTCGGCGGCGTTCACTATGTCATCGACACCTCCCGCAACGGCGCAGGCCCCGCACCGGATCAACCACTGAGCTGGTGCAACCCGCCCGGTCGGGCGGTGGGCTCGCCGCCCACCACAGCGACCGCCGGCGCCCATGCCGACGCCTATCTGTGGGTCAAACACCCGGGAGAATCCGACGGGCAATGCGATCGCGGTGATCCCGAAGCCGGGCAGTTCGTGGTCCCATTCGCGACGGACCTGGTGCGGAACGGCCGCTGACGCGGCTGCTACACCGACGTCAGGTAGCGCTCGGTGACGACCTTCTGGACCAGCGCCGCCACCGGCGCCCCCAGCCGGCTCCACCACATCGCCGGCCGGGAGAACGCCACCACCTCCGCGTAGACCGCGTCCTCGGGGGACTCGTAGCGCACCCCGAAGAACTCCTCGCCGGACACCGCGTGCCCGGGCAGGCTGCCGTAGGCGAATCCCCGCCGGTTTTTTTCGGCCAGCACGTAGACCACCCGGCAGGGCGCCACGAACGGGCCCAGCCGGCCCAGGACGTCGGCGCCGACCTCGGCCACCTCGCTGGTGGCGGTGACCCGCAGACCGGCGCCACGCAGCATCCCGTAGCGCAGCACCGCCGCGGCGGCCTCCTCGAACCGCGGCCGCCCGGTCCCGATGCGGTGCGACAACCGAACGTGCCGGTAGCCGGCCGGCAGGTCGCGGGCGGTGGCGCCGACCTCGGTGTAGGTCAACGGCAGACCGGACAGTTCGCTGAGCTTCACCGCTCCACCATGCCATCGCTGCATCACCACCGGTTCGGCCACATACCCTGGTCAGGTGGCGGAGGACAGGACGGTGGTGGACGACCCCGACGCGGTGGTGTTGCCCGGCGGCGACTTCAACGCGCCGGTGCCGACAGCGAAGGGCGGCCCGGACTACGGCCGGTTCGTCGACGCCGTCCGCGACGTCCAGGACCACGCCCGCGCCGCCGACCCGCCCGCCGAGGTGATCAGCCGGGCCGCCGACCTGCTGAATCAGGTCTCGGCGCTGCTCGCCCCGTACGACACCGACGAGTGGCATTCGCCGTCTGGCCGGCGCAACGACCTGCCGATGCGTGGCAACGTGCTGAGCATCCCGAACTCGGTGGATCCGTGCGAGGACGGCCGGTTGCGCGGGTGGGCCCGGTTCCGGCGGTTCCACCTGGGCCGCAACGGCGCGGTGCACGGCGGCATCATCGCCCACCTCTTCGATTCGGTGCTCGGAAAGACCTCCTTCCTGCTCACCGGCGGGCCGTACCAGCGCACCGCGTATCTGCACGTCAACTACCGCAAGATCGTGCCCATCGAGAAGGAGTTGCAGGTGGAGGCCGGCGTCAGCCGGGCCGAGGGCCGCAAGATCTTCGTCGAGATGCGGCTGTGCGACGGTTCGGATGTGCTGGCCGACGGGGAGGGGCTGTTCGTCCGGCTGAAACCGGGGCAGCCATGAACCGGCACCGCGCGGTGATCCGCGCCTGGGCGCGCAAGCGGGACAAGCTGCGGGACCGTCCGGTCGCCGACTTCGTCTACCGCGTCGGGGTCGGCGTGGTGGGTCTGGTGGTGCTGGCCGTCGGCATCGTCGCCATTCCCTATCCCGGTCCGGGCTGGGCGATCCTGTTCCTCGGGCTGGCGATCCTGGCCACCGAGTTCTACTGGGCGCACCGCACCCTGAGGTTCACTCGCGACCGCTACGACAGCGCGATGGGCTGGTTCGGCAGGCAGGGCCGGTGGGTTCAGGCGCTCGGAGTCGTGCTCACCGCCACGGTCGTGGTGGCCACGCTGTGGCTGTTCGGCGCGGTGGACTGGTCGGCCGGCCTGGTCGGCCTCGAACACCCGCTGCTGCGCAGCCCGATCGGGCTCGGAGCCTGATCCTCCGCCCCGATAGCATTGTCGCGACCGCCCGCACACCTGCGCGGGTAACTCCTGCCCCCGTCGAGAGAGATACCGATGAGCGCCCCCGCCCACCCCGCGCCGGCCACCCTGATCCGGGTGCCCGCCGGGACCACCGCGGGCGCCGCCGTGCGGGACGCGGGGCTCCCGGGGCGCGGTGAGCCCGGTGCCGTCGTCGTCGTGCGTGACGCCGACGGAAAACTGCGCGACCTGAGCTGGGCGCCGGATGTCGATGCCGACGTGACCGCGGTGCCCGCCGACAGCGACGACGGCCGCAGCGTGATCCGGCATTCGGCCGCGCACGTGCTGGCGCAGGCGGTCCAGGAACTCTTCCCGCAGGCGAAGCTGGGCATCGGGCCGCCGATCACCGACGGCTTCTACTACGACTTCGATGTGCCCGAGGCGTTCACCCCTGAGGACCTCGAGAAACTCGAGAAGCGGATGCGCGCCATCGTCAAGGAGGGCCAGCTGTTCTCCCGGCGGGTGTACGAGTCCAAAGACGAGGCCAGGCGCGAACTCGCCGGCGAGCCCTACAAACTCGAACTGGTCGACGACAAGTCCGGTGACCCGGATGTCATGGAGGTCGGCGGTGACGAGCTGACCGCCTACGACAACCTCAATCCCCGCACCCGGGAACGGGTTTGGGGCGATCTCTGCCGTGGCCCGCACATCCCGACGACCCGCTACATCCCGGCGTTCAAGCTGACCCGTAGCTCGGCGGCGTACTGGCGGGGCAACCAGAACAACGCCAGCCTGCAGCGGATCTACGGCACCGCCTGGGAGTCGCAGGAGGCGCTGGACCGTCACCTCGAACTGCTCGAGGAGGCGCAGCGCCGCGATCATCGCAAGCTCGGCGTCGAACTCGACCTGTTCAGCTTCCCGGACGAACTCGGTTCGGGCCTGCCGGTTTTCCACCCCAAGGGCGGTATCGTGCGCCGGGAGTTGGAGGAGTACTCGCGGCGCAAGCACGTCGAAGCCGGCTACGAGTTCGTCAACACCCCGCACATCACCAAGGAACAGCTCTACATCACCTCCGGGCACCTGGAGTGGTACGCCGACGGCATGTTCCCGCCGATGCACATCGACGCCGAATACGACGAGAACGGCGCGTTGCGCAAGCCCGGCCAGGACTACTACCTCAAGCCGATGAACTGCCCGATGCACCACCTGATCTACCGATCCCGGGGCCGTTCGTATCGCGAACTGCCCTTGCGGCTCTTCGAGTTCGGCACGGTCTACCGCTACGAAAAGTCCGGGGTGATCCACGGCCTGACCCGGGTCCGCGGCATGACCCAGGACGATGCGCACATCTACTGCACCCGTGAGCAGATGCGCGACGAGTTGAGCTCGCTGCTGCGGTTCGTGCTCGACCTGCTCGCCGACTACGGGCTCGACGACTTCTACCTGGAGCTGTCGACCAAGGATCCGGAGAAGTACGTCGGCTCCGACGAGGTGTGGGAGGAGGCCACCGAGACGCTGCGGGAGGTGGCCGAGGCGTCCGGGCTGCACCTGGTGCCCGACCCGGGCGGTGCGGCGTTCTACGGGCCGAAGATCTCGGTGCAGGTGCGCGACGCCCTGGGCCGCAGCTGGCAGATGTCGACCATCCAACTCGACTTCAACATGCCGGACCGCTTCGAGCTGGAGTACACCGCCCAGGACGGGTCGCGCCGGCGGCCCGTCTTGATCCACCGCGCCCTGTTCGGTTCGATCGAGCGGTTCTTCGGCATCCTCACCGAGCACTACGCCGGGGCGTTCCCGGCCTGGCTGGCCCCGGTGCAGGCGGTCGGCATCCCGGTGGCCGACGACCACGTGTCCTACCTGGAAGACGTTGCCGCCGAACTGCGTTCGCACGGGGTGCGGGTGGAGGTCGACGCCAGCGACGACCGGATGGCCAAGAAGATCGTCAACCACACCAACCAGCGGGTGCCCTTCATGCTGCTCGCCGGCGAGCGCGACGTCGAGGCCGGCGCGGTCAGCTTCCGGTTCGGTGACCGCACCCAGATCAACGGCGTGCCGCGGGCGCAGGCGGTGGCCGCCATCCGCCGGTGGATCGACGAGCGCCAGAACGCCGTCCCGACAGCCGAACTCGTGAAGGTCGACGGTGACTGAAGAACCGGATTCGCTGACCGATACCGGGGTGGGGCAGCCCGACCGGTTGCAGCGGCTGTGGACGCCGCACCGGATGAGCTACATCGTCGAGGTGCCGGCACAGAAGAAGGCATCCGAACCCGCAGCGCCGTTCACCGAGATCCCCACCCTGCCCGACGAACAGGGCCTGGTGGTCGCCCGCGGCGAGCAGGTGTACGTGGTGCTCAACCTGTATCCGTACAACCCCGGCCACCTGATGGTGGTGCCGTACCGTCGGGTGTCCGAGCTCGAGGACCTCACCGACGCCGAGAGCTCCGAGCTGATGGCGTTCACCCAGAAGGCGATTCGGGTGATCAAGGCGGTCTCCAGCCCGGACGGCTTCAACGTCGGCCTCAACCTCGGCCGCTCGGCGGGCGGCTCGCTGGCCGAGCATCTGCACATGCACGTGGTCCCGCGCTGGTCCGGCGACGCCAACTTCATCACCATCGTCGGTGAGACCAAGGTGATTCCGCAGTTGTTGCGCGACACCCGCTCCCTGCTGTCGACCGAGTGGGCCAACCAGCCGTGAGCGACTTCTACCTGATGACCCGCGCGGCCTACACGAAGCTGTCGACGCCGGTGGCCAGGGGCGCGTTGCGGATCGGGCTCACGCCGGACACGGTGACGATCATCGGCACCGCCGGCTCGGTGCTGGCCGCGCTGACCCTGTTTCCCATCGGGCAGCTGTGGTGGGGAGCGTTCGCGGTGTTCGTGTTCGTGCTCGCCGACATGCTCGACGGGGCGATGGCCCGCCAAAGCGGCGGCGGCACCCGGTTCGGCGCGGTCTTGGACGCGACCTGCGACCGCATCAGCGACGGCGCTGTCTTCTGCGGCCTGCTGTGGTGGGCGGCGTTCGGGTTGCACAGCCCGTCGCTGATGGTGGCCACCCTGATCTGCCTGGTGACCTCGCAGGTGATCTCCTACATCAAGGCGCGCGCCGAGGCGAGCGGCCTGGACGGCGGCGGTGGGCTGATCGAGCGCCCGGAGCGGCTGGTGATCGTGCTGCTCGGTACCGGGCTCTCCGACCTCGCGTTCTTCCCGATGCCGATCTTGCTGCCGATCGCGATGTGGGTGCTTGCGGTCGCCAGCCTGGTCACGGTGGGGCAGCGGCTGCACACCGTGCGCAGCTCTCCGGCGGCGATGAGCGGAATGGAACCGGCCGGCCCCGCGGCGGCTGCCGAACCGGGGGACGGCGAGCAGTGATCACCACCCCGGGGGCGTTGTGGTCGGCGGGCCGGGACCGGATCCCGTCGGGGGAGAACCTCGCCGACTGGGGTTACGCGGCCGGCTGGCGGCTGGTGCGGGCGATGCCGGAATTCCTGGCGCGCAACGCGTTCGACGCCGGCGCCCGCTACGCGGCGCTGGGCGGCGGTCCGGAACAGTTGCGCAAGAACCTGGCCCGGGTGATCGGCACGACGCCCGCCGAGGTGCCGGGCGGCCTGATGCGTGCTTCGCTGGCCTCCTATGCGCGCTACTGGCGGGAGGCGTTCCGGTTGCCCTCGATGGACCTGACCGCGGTCGCGGACCGGCTCGACCAGGTATTCCAGGGCGCCGAGCATTTCGCCGCCGCGCACGCCGCGGGGCGCGGCGCGGTGATGGCGCTGCCGCACAGCGGCAACTGGGACATGGCCGGGGTGTGGCTGGCCCAGAACTACGGCACCTTCACCACCGTGGCCGAGCGGCTGAAACCGGAGTCGCTCTACGACCGGTTCATCGAGTACCGCGAGAGTCTCGGGTTCGAGGTATTGCCGCTGTCCGGTGGGGAGCGACCGCCGCTGGAGGTGCTGGCCGAACGCCTGCGGGACAACCGGTTCGTCTGCCTGATGGCCGACCGTGACCTCACCCGCTCGGGTGTGCAGGTGGATTTCTTCGGTGAGCCCACCCGGCTGCCCGCCGGCCCGGCCAAGCTCGCCATCGCCACCGGTGCGCCGCTGCACCCGGCACACGTCTACTACGACGGCGACGACTGCGTGGTGATGATCGGCGACGAGATCGACACGAGTTCTGGCGATGTCGGTCGGATCACCCAGGCGCTGGCCGACCGGTTCGCCGAGAACATCGCCGCCCACCCGCAGGACTGGCACATGCTGCAGCCGCAGTGGCTGGCCGACCTGTCGCCCGAACGCCGCGCCCGCCTCGAGTCCGGGGCGGGCGGGAAGACGGGCTGATGCGCATCGGCATGGTGTGCCCCTACTCGTTCGACGTACCGGGCGGGGTGCAGGCCCAGGTGCTGCAGTTGGCCGAGGTGATGCGGGCCCGCGGCCACGAGGTCAGCGTGCTGGCGCCGGCCTCACCGCATGTCGAACTGCCCGATTACGTGGTTTCCGGCGGCAAGGCGGTGCCGATCCCGTACAACGGCTCGGTGGCGCGGTTGCGGTTCGGTCCCGCCACTCACCGCAAGGTCAAAAAGTGGCTCCAGCAGGGTGATTTTGACGTGCTGCACCTGCATGAGCCCAACGCGCCGAGCCTGTCGATGCTGGCGCTGCAGGCCGCCGAGGGGCCGATCGTCGCGACCTTTCACACCTCGACCACGAAGTCGTTGACGCTCAGCGTCTTTCAGGGGATCCTTCGGCCCTACCACGAGAAGATCGTCGGCCGCATCGCCGTATCGGATCTGGCCCGGCGCTGGCAGATGGAGGCGCTGGGGTCGGATGCCGTCGAGATTCCCAACGGGGTGGACGTCGCCTCCTTCGCCGACGCCCAGCGCCTCGACGGCTATCCGAGGTCGGGGCGCACCGTGCTGTTCCTCGGCCGCTACGACGAGCCGCGCAAGGGGATGGCGGTGCTGCTGGGCGCGCTGCCCGCCCTGGTGCAACGGTTCGCCGACATCGAGATCCTGATCGTGGGCCGCGGCGACGAGGACGAGCTGCGCGAGAGCGCCGGTGATCTGTCCGGGCACCTGCGGTTCCTGGGCCAGGTCGACGACGCGACCAAGGCCGCTGCGATGCGCAGCGCCGACGTGTACTGCGCGCCGAATACCGGCGGGGAGAGCTTCGGCATCGTGCTGGTGGAGGCGATGGCGGCCGGCACCCCGGTGGTGGCCAGCGACCTGGACGCATTCCGCCGGGTGCTGCTGGACGGCAAGGCCGGCCGGCTGGTGCCGGTTGATGACTCCGATGCCCTGGCCGAGGCGCTGATCGCGGTGCTCGGCGACGCCAAGCTGAGGGCCCGCTACGTCGAAGCCGCCGCGATCGCGGTGCGCCGCTACGACTGGCCGGTGGTGGCCGACCAGATCATCCGGGTCTACGAGACGGTCGCGGGGGCGGGGGTCAAGGTTCAGGTGGCCAGCTAATGGCGGGCAGGAGCGAAGCGACTCGGGGGATGACCTGAGATGTCCGCCCCGCTGTACTGGACGCTGACCGCGCTACTGGTCCTCGTCCTGCTGTTGATCGGACTGTGGGCCTACCAGACCGCGACTCGGCTGAACCGGCTGCACGTCCGCTACGACCTGTCCTGGCAGGCGCTCGACGGCGCGCTGGCCCGCCGCGCCGTAGTGGCCCGGGCCGTGGCGGCCGATGCCTACCGCCACCGTCCCCAGGGCCGGCGGCTGGCCGCCCTGGCCGATGCTGCCGAACGGGCCCCGCGGCCGGCCCGCGAGGCCGCCGAGAACGAACTGTCGGCCGCGCTGGCGATCGTCGACCCGTCGGCGATCCCGGTGGCCCTGGTCGCGGAACTGGCCGACGCGGAGGCCCGGGTGCTGCTGGCCCGCCGGTTCCACAACGACGCGGTGCGCGACACCCTGGCACTTCGGGAGCGCCGTCCGGTGCGCTGGCTGCGCCTGGGCGGAACGGCGCCGCTACCGAACTACTTCGAGATCGCCGAGCGCGCCGCCGGAGCCGCTGGGCCGGCGACATCCGATGGCGAGACGGCCGTGCCGCCCACCGAGGCGGGCCTGGTGGATCGGCGCACCTCGGCCCGGGTGGTCCTGCTCGACGACGAGGGGTCGGTGCTGCTGTTCTGCGGCTCCGACCCGGCCGTCACCGACGGCACCGCACCGCGCTGGTGGTTCACCGTGGGCGGTCAGGCGCACCCCGGCGAGCGGCTGGTGGACACCGCCGTGCGAGAGATCGCCGAGGAAACCGGCCTGCGGGTGGATCCGGCCCGGGTGGTGGGCCCGGTGTGGCGGCGCGACTCCGTCATCGACTTCAACGGCACCGTCATCGGCAGCCAGGAGTTCTACTTCATCCACCGCACCAGCAGGTTCGAGCCGACCACGGGTGGGCGCACCCCGCTGGAACTGCGCTACATTCATGGCCATCGCTGGTGTGATTCCGCGACGATCGAGAAGCTGGCCGCGGGCGGCGAGACGGTCTACCCGCTCCAACTCGGCGAGTTGCTCGCCGAGGCCAACGCGGTGGCCGACGGTCGTGGCGGGGGACCGCCGAGAGAACTGCATCGGATCCGGTAACTGCGGATTATTCAGTTTGAAGGTGCCCTTTACACTGGATCCGTAGCAAGGGAAGGGACCCACTGTGGAAAACGGAGCTACTGCTTACGAGCGCAACGGCTCGGGCGGCCCCGCGCAGACCGGCACGGCCCGGGTCAAGCGCGGCATGGCGGAGATGCTCAAGGGCGGCGTGATCATGGACGTCGTCACTCCCGAGCAGGCGCGTATCGCCGAGGGTGCGGGTGCGGTGGCCGTGATGGCCCTCGAACGGGTGCCCGCCGACATCCGCGCTCAGGGTGGCGTGGCCCGGATGAGCGACCCCGACCTGATCGAGGGCATCATCTCCGCGGTCACCATCCCGGTGATGGCCAAGGCCCGCATCGGGCACTTCGTGGAGGCTCAGATCCTGCAGAGCCTCGGCGTCGACTACGTCGACGAGTCCGAGGTGCTGACCCCGGCCGACTACACCCACCACATCGACAAGTGGAAGTTCACGGTCCCGTTCGTGTGCGGCGCCACCAACCTCGGCGAGGCGCTGCGCCGCATCACCGAGGGCGCGGCGATGATCCGCTCCAAGGGCGAGGCGGGCACCGGTGACGTCTCCAACGCCACCACCCACATGCGCACGATCGGCGGTGAGATCCGGCGGCTGTCGTCGCTGTCGGAGGATGAGCTGTTCGTCGCCGCCAAGGACCTGCAGGCTCCCTACGACCTCGTGGTCGAGGTGGCCCGAGCCGGCAAGCTGCCCGTTACGCTGTTCACCGCGGGTGGCATCGCCACCCCGGCCGACGCCGCGATGATGATGCAGCTCGGGGCCGAGGGCGTGTTCGTCGGCTCCGGCATCTTCAAGTCTGGCAACCCCGCCGAGCGGGCGGCCGCGATCGTCAAGGCCACCACGTTCTACGACGACCCCGACGTCCTGGCGAAGGTGTCGCGCGGCCTCGGCGAGGCGATGGTGGGCATCAACGTGGAGGACATCGCGCAGCCGCACCGGCTCGCCGAGCGCGGCTGGTAGCGCGCGGTGATGAGCCGCTTGCGCGAAGAACATCGGTCGCGGTGATGAGCCGCTTGCGCGAAGAACATCGGTCGCGGTGATGAGCCGCTTGCGCGAAGCACAGACGTAGATGGCGATCGAAGAGATCCTGGACCTGGAGCAGCTCGAGGTCAACATCTATCGGGGCGGTGTCTTCAGTCCCGAATCCGGTTTCCTGCAGCGCACATTCGGTGGCCACGTGGCCGGTCAGTCCCTGGTGTCGGCGGTGCGCACCGTCGAGCCGAAGTATCAGGTGCACTCGCTGCACGGCTACTTCCTGCGGCCCGGCGACGCCACCAAGCCCACGGTCTACCTAGTCGAGCGACTGCGTGACGGCGGGTCCTTCGTCACCCGGCGGGTCAACGCCGTCCAACACGGCCAGACCATCTTCTCGATGTCCGCGTCGTTCCAGACCGATCAGAGCGGCATCGAGCATCAGGACGCCATGCCCGCCGCGCCGCCCCCCGACGACCTGCCGGGCTTCACCGCAAGGGGCGGGGTGTTCGACGACGCCGGCTTCTCGCAGTTCGCCGAATGGGATGTGCGCATCGTGCCCCGCGAGCAGGTGGCCAAGCTGCCGGGAAAGGCTTCCCAGCAACAGGTTTGGTTCAAGCACAAGGATCCGCTGCCCGACGATCACGTGCTGCACATCTGTGCGCTGGCCTACATGAGCGACCTGACTCTGCTGGGCTCCGCACAGGTCAACCATGCCGAGGAGCGCAAGCACCTGAACGTGGCCTCGCTGGATCACGCGATGTGGTTCATGCGCCCGTTCCGCGCCGACGAGTGGCTGCTCTACGACCAGTCCTCGCCGTCGTCCTGCGGCGGGCGGTCGCTCACCCAGGGCAAGATCTTCAACCGGTACGGCGAGATGGTGGCGGCGGTCATGCAGGAGGGCCTCACCCGTTACCAGCGTGGATACACCGGCGCGTGAACCCCGTTAGGGTCGGCGTGCTGGCCCTGCAGGGCGACACCCGCGAACACCTGGCGGCGCTGCGGGCCGCGGGCGCCGAGGCGGCGACGGTCCGGCGGCGAAGCGAACTCGAGGCCGTGGACGGATTGGTGATCCCCGGCGGCGAGTCGACCACGATGAGTCACCTGCTGCGCGAGTTCGGCCTGCTCGAGCCACTGCGCGAGCGGTTGGCCGACGGCATGCCGGCCTACGGGTCGTGCGCGGGAATGATCCTGCTGGCATCGGAGATCCTCGACGCCGGTGCGCCCGGGCGCGAGGCGGTTCCGCTGGGTGCCATCGATATGACGGTGCGGCGCAACGCTTTCGGCCGTCAGATCGACTCGTTCGAGGGCGATATCGACTTCGAAGGGCTCGACGGTCCCGCGCACGCGGTTTTCATCCGCGCCCCTTGGGTGGAACGGGTGGGACCCGAGGTCGCTGTCCTGGCTCGCGCCGACGAGCACATCGTCGCGGTTCGCCAGGGACCCGTGCTGGCCACCGCCTTTCACCCGGAGATGACCGGGGACCGCCGTGTGCACCGGCTTTTCGTCGACATCGTCACCGGCCGGGCCTAGGAGTACAAACCCGCGCGAGTGGGTGCTGTGCCGATGGTCGGCCACACCGTCACCGGGCTGTATCTGCTGTTCGGCGGCTGAGGACCGGCAGCAGCAGCCGGGAACCCGACAGCACCGTGTTGATGCTGCTGGTGCCCACGCCGGCATGGCGAAACTCCATGATCGCCACGGTGTCCGGGTCCTGGTCGTCGCTGGTGATCGTCAGTGCGATGCGGTGACCTGGCGCAAAGCGGCGGGCATTGGGCACCAACGGGATTCGATACTCGACGGGCTGGCCCACCGGAATCGCAACGGCGTGCCGGCAGGGCAGTTCGGGCGCCCCGGGGCGGCTGGCGCCGTCGTCGACCTCGCGCAGTGAAGCCCGCAGCCAGCCGGCGGTGACCGGGGTGCTGCTGCCGTCGGCGGCCACGTCGGACAGTGTGACGATCCAGGCGGTGTCGATGGCGGTGGCAGCCGCCGTCAGCCGCAGTTCGAGCTCGCCGACGACGTCAAGCGCCTCGTTCAGCGGGGCGCTGGTCCAGGTGAGCTGCGACGGGGGGTCGATCGGGCTGGGGCCGGCCCGATTCAACCCGGCACCCAGCGTCATGAACTCCCGGCCGCCCGCGGCACCCTCGTCGGCGTCCAGCACTCCGTCGGCGCGCAACGCCAACTCGGCGAAAGTGGCTGCCGGCGGCCAGGATTCGGCCTCGTACCAGCGCCCATCGCCGGGTAGGACATAGCGAACCGGCGGTCCCGCGAGGATACCGGTATCCCGTCCCTTGAGCCAGTGGTCGAACCAGGCCAGCGCTTCGATGTGCAGGCTCTCCCAGGGCCACGTCAGGCCGAACTCGTCGAGCATCCCGATGCGCACACACGGGCTGTTGGTCAGGTGCTCCCAGGCGCTGAAGGTCGACGGCAGATGCAGCGGCACGTTCTGCCAGTCGCAGCCGAGGTAGACCGGGATGTCGATGTTGGCCAACAGCGGCAGCAGGTTCCGCTCGTCCCACCACGCATCGCGCAGCGGATGGCGCACGGCGGCATCGAGCCACAGTTCGTCCCAGGGCTCGGCTTGGTGGGGTGCCCGGCGCAGCGCCTTGAACACGCTCAGCGCGGCTTCGCCGTTCATGGTCGCGAACTTGCGGTGTAGGGCGGGGGTGTTGAGCAGCTTGCGGGCCGCCTCGACCGGTGGGCTGCGCCAGAAATGGTCGCCGCGCTCGGCGGTCATCCCGGTCATGGCGAGAAAAGGCGTGACGAACGACGAACTGAACAGCCCGTGATGGCACGCCGCCTCGTAGAGGTCGGCGGTGACGGCCACCGGGAAGATCGCCTTGAGGTGCGGTGGGCGCTCGACGGCCGCCTCGAGCTGGGTCATGGCGAAGTAGCTGATGCCGATCATGCCGACGGTGCCGTCGCACCACGGCTGCGCCGCGGCCCACTCGACGAGGTCGTACATGTCGCGGCGTTCCTGGGCGTCGAAGAAGGTGAACTCCCCGCCCGATCCGCCGGTGCCGCGCAGGTTGGCGATCACGTGTACGTAGCCGCGGGGGACCCAGAAGTCGGTGGCGCCGGCCTCGATGAACCCCATCGGCGCTCCGAGGTCCTGGATCTGCCGGGGATAGGGCGAGGCGGCGATCAGCGCCGGGAACCGCCCGTCGGCGTCGGGGCGGTGCACGTCGGCGAGCAGGGCGACCCCGTCGCGCATGCCCACCGCCACGTTGTGGTCGTGGCGCATCGCATGCCGCGGCTCGCTGAGCCCGCGGTAGCCGCGCCCGGTGGTCTGCGGACCGTTGAGCCGGCGCTGGCCCGGCTCGGTTCCGGAGACCTTGGACGACATGGGTCTCATCGTACGGCGGGGACGGAACGCGCCCCCCACGGGCGGCGGCGCCCGGACCAGTAGACTCGGCGGCTACGACGCTTTCGGGACAGAAGAGGACGTACCAGGATGAGCGGCCATTCCAAATGGGCCACCACCAAGCACAAGAAGGCCGTCATCGACGCCAAGCGCGGCAAGATGTTCGCCAAGTTGATCAAGAACATCGAGGTCGCCGCCCGCGTCGGCGGGGGTGACCCGAACGGCAACCCCACGCTGTGGGACGCCATCGCCAAGGCCAAGAAGTCCTCGGTGCCCAACGACAACATCGAACGCGCCCGCAAGCGCGGCGCCGGTGAAGAGGCCGGCGGCGCGGACTGGCAGAACATCACCTACGAGGGGTACGGCCCCAACGGCGTCGCGGTGCTCATCGAATGCCTCACCGACAACCGCAACCGCGCCGCCGGCGAGGTCCGCGTCGCGATGACCCGCAACGGCGGCAACATGGCCGACCCGGGGTCGGTGGCCTATCTGTTCGCGCGCAAGGGCGTGGTGATCCTGGAGAAGAACGGCCTGTCCGAGGACGACGTGCTGCTCGCCGTCCTCGAGGCCGGCGCCGAGGAGGTCAACGACCTCGGTGACAGCTTCGAGGTCGTCTGCGAGCCGACCGACCTGGTGGCGGTGCGCACCGCGCTGCAGGGCGCCGGCATCGAGTACGACTCCGCCGAGGCCAGCTTCCAGCCGTCGGTGACTGTGCCGGTCGACCTCGACGTGGCGCGCAAGGTGCTTAAGCTCGTCGACGCGCTGGAGGACAGCGACGACGTGCAGGACGTGTACACCAACATGGACATCCCGGACGAGGTCGCGGCCCAGCTCGATGAAGACTGACGGGGAGTCAGTCCATGAGTGAAGACTGACGTGCCGGCGGTACGCGACGCCGCCAACGTCCGGTGGACCGTGCGCCGGGTCTGGTGGCCGTTCGGGACCTGGCTGTTCGACCTGCCCGAGTGGGGCGGGCTGTTCGCCATGGGCATGCTGCTGCTCGCGCCCCTGGTGGTGATCTGGCCGTTCTGGTTGCTCGCCCGCTTCCTGGGGGTGCCGTGGACGCTGATCGTGCGGCGTCAGGGCGAAGAGGTGCGCCGGGAAAAGGTCAAGGGCTGGAACGGTTCTCGTGATCGGATGACCGAGATCCTCGAGGAGGCTCGCCGGGAGGGCGGCCCGGAAGCCGAGTCCGGCGCTCGGATCTACTGAGCCGGCGCGATGCTCACCGGTAGGCCCGAATAGCGGGTCATCCCCGTCAGCGGGTCGATGTCGGCGTCGTCGGTCAGCAGGTTGACGTTGGCGCCGGGGTAGCCGTGCGGCACCGATACCGCGCCGGGGCGGATTTCCGTTGTGAGACGTGCGATTCCAGTCACGGTGCCGAGCCGGTTGCGGACGGTGACGGGCTGCCCGTCGCCGATCCCGGCCGTCGCGGCGTCGTCGGGATGCAGCAGGATCTCCGCGCGGTCGCCGAGGAAGGTGAGCTGGGAGTTGAGGTGGCGTTTCTGCCTGCGCGGCACCAGCATCAGCGGTTCCGGGGAGCTCATCGCGGCCAGTTGGTCGACCAGTGCCTGCGGGGCCATCCGCCAGCCGCCGAGGCGGTCCAGGTGTGCCTCCACCCACGCGGCGGGCAACTCCCGCGGGGCCTCCTGGTAGCCCGCGACCACCAGGTCGGCGAACTCACCGCGGGCCCGGCCCATCACCCGGGCCAGCATCGCATCGTCGGCGTCCGGGGCCACGTCCCCCCCGATGTCCCCCCCGATGTCCCCCCCGATGTCCCTGTCGCACAGGTCGTGTCCGAGCCGCCGGCCCAGCTCGGCCAGCACCCACCACGCCGAACGGCGCTCACCGGCCGGGGCGACGACGGCGGGGGTGTACTGCGCGGACACGTTGGTGCTCAGGATGTCCCACAACGTGACGTCGGCGCGTTCGAGCTGATCCTTGGCCGGCAGCACATGGGTGGACACCGCGGTGATCTCGGTGGGCAGGATCTCGAGGGTGGCCAGGACGTCGAGCCGGTCGAGCGCGGAGCGCAGCGCGGCGGCGTTGGGGAAGGCGGTCAGCAGACCGCCGCCCAGGTTGACAAGTGCGCGGATGTTGCCGGCGTCGATCTCGTCGGCCAGTGCGGCACAAGGCCATTCGCCGAGAAAGGACCGGGCCTCCGGGCGGCTGCGCGGCCCCGGCCCGAACGTGCCCTCCGGCGGGGAGATCGGCAGCGCCGGGAATGATTCGAGCTGATAGGCGTAACCGGGATGGAACCACGCCCCGCCGGGACGGTTCATCGAGTCGGTGAGGATCATCAGCGCCCAGGCCAGCCACTGGGTGACGTTGGCGCTACGCGCCATGGTGACGCCGGTGCCGGTCTCGACGGCGAGCCGCCCGGCGCCGCGGACGGCGTCGCGCAGCCGGATCAACGCGGCCGGGTCGACGTCGGCGAGCGCCGCGGTGTGCGCGCAGGTGAAGGGTTCCACGGCCGCCGCCAGTCGCTCGGCGTCGACGGCCCGGTGTTCCATGATGTCGCGATCAGCCCCGGCGACCAGCAACTCGCGCACCAGGTAGGCCAGCACGGCGTAGTCGGTCCCGGGTCGCGGAGCCAGGTGGCCGGTGGCCAGGCGGGCGGTCTCGGTGTGCCGTGGATCGATGACCCACACCTGCCCGCGGCGGGCGATCTCGCGGATGGTCCCGGTGGCGTTCGGCATCGCCAGCGCGTGGCCGTGCGAGACGACCGGGTTGCTGCCGACGTAGATCAAGAAGTCGACGCCGTCGTGGTCGGCCCGACAGGACAGCCCCATGAACCCGCCCATCAGGTCGGCGACCAGCGGCTTGGCGGTGCCGTCGATGGTCAGTGGGGTGAACTTTGCGGGCGTGGCGATGGCGGTCTGCAGGGCCTCGGCCATCCGGTACCCGGCGGCGTCCATGCCGATCCCGGAGCCGAGGAAGATGCCGACCGCCTGCGGGCCGTGGCTGTCGATGATGGTCCGCAACCGCGTGGCGAGATCGTCAAGACAGGCCTCCCAGCCGACGTTACGCAGCGTCCCGTCGACCCTGAGCTGGGGGTGCTCAAGGCGGTCCGGGTGGTGATGCAACTGCGGCAGCGCGCGGCCCTTGGGGCAGGTGTAGCCGGCCGACACCGGATGGTCCCGGTCGCCGCGCACGCGCAGGACCCGTTCACCGGCGGGGTCGTCGTGGACGTCGACGAGGATGCCGCAGACCGATTGGCAGACCCGGCAGAAACTCCGGACCGTGCGCACCCCGGTATCGGCCACCGCACCTCCTCGTCGCTCGAGGGAAACGGTAATCGCTCCACTCCTGCAGGAAGTGTCCGATCGCCGCGGCGGTGCGCTCGGGCCGGTCCAGCATGTTCGACCAGGCGGCCGAGGACATGGCCGGCACCGGTTTCACCAACATGTGCCCGGTGGCCAGCGTCGCCGCCGAGGTCGCCGAAACCGTCGACGAGCTCCCGGGTGTGACGGCCGGGGTGTTCACCGGCTGGCTCGTGGGTGGCACCGCCTATCTCATCGGCCTAGGTCTGCCCGAACCGACCGCCCGGGAGGTCGCCGTCACGCTGATCGGTGCCCTGGAGGGGGCATTCGTGCTGGCCCAGACGTTGCGCAGCGCCGAACCCCTGACCGTGACCGGCCGGGTCCTCGGCGCGCCGTACCACGGAGTCGGGCTGTCGCCGGCGACCGCCGCCGCGGGCATGTCGTTGCACGCCGACGTCGGCGCCAGCGGTTAAGGTATCGAACAGCTGTTCTACCACCGGTGAAAGGCGATCCGTGCGGGTGATGGGAGTCGACCCAGGGTTGACGCGCTGCGGACTGTCCGTCATCGAGGGCGGCACCGGCCGCCACGTCACGGCCCTGGACGTCGACGTCGTGCGCACCCCCGCCGACGAGCCGCTGCAGCACCGCCTGCTCACCATCAGCGACGCCGTCGAGCATTGGATGGACACCCACGTGCCCGACGTCATCGCGATCGAGCGGGTGTTCTCCAACCAGAACGCCAACACGGCGATGGGCACCGCCCAGGCCGGCGGGGTGATCGCGCTGGCCGCCGCCCGACGCGGGATCGCGGTGCACTTCCACACCCCCAGCGAGGTCAAGGCCGCGGTCACCGGCAACGGCCGGGCGGACAAGGCGCAGGTGACCGCGATGGTCACCAGGATTCTGCAACTGCAGCAGAAACCGACGCCGGCCGACGCCGCCGATGCGCTGGCGCTGGCCATCTGTCACTGCTGGCGGGCGCCGATGATCGCCCGGATGGCCAAGGCCGAGGCGATGGCCGCCGAGCAGAAGCGCGCCTACCAAGCCCGGCTGAAGGCGGCCCCAGCCCGCGCGGCGCGGAGTGCTCCGTGATCGCCTCGGTGCGCGGCGAGGTGGTCGACATCGCGCTGGACCACACGGTGATCGAGGCCGGCGGCGTCGGCTACAAGGTGATGGCCACACCGTCCACCCTGGCGACCCTGCGGCGCGGAACCGAGGCGAGGCTGATCACCGCGATGATCGTCCGCGAGGACTCGCAGACGCTGTACGGGTTCGCCGACGCCGATGCGCGCGACCTGTTCCTGACCCTGCTCGGGGTGTCCGGGATCGGACCGAGCATCGCACTCGGTGCGCTGGCCATGTACGACGGACCAACTCTGCGGTCAGCGATCGGCGACGGCGACCTCACGGCGTTGACGCGAATCCCGAAGGTGGGCAAGAAGACTGCCGAGTTGCTGGTGCTGACGCTGCGCGACAAGGTCGGCGCGTACACGTCGGCGGGTGTCGCGGTGGTCGGGGGGAACGCCGTCCGCGGGCCGGTGGTGGAAGCCCTTGTCGGACTCGGCTTTGCGGCCAAGCAGGCCGAGGAGGCGTGCGACAAGGTGCTCGCGAATGATCCCGAGGCCACCACGTCGAGTGCGCTGCGCGCGGCGCTGTCGTTGTTGGGCAAGACCAAATGAGCCGATTCGAGGACGGTGACGAGGAGGACGCCTTCGAGCGCGACGTCTCGCCGATGCTGAGCGTCGGGGAAGGGGACATCGACGCGAGCCTGCGCCCGCGTTCGCTGCGCGAGTTCATCGGCCAGCCCCGGGTCCGCGAGCAACTGCAACTCGTCATCGAGGGCGCCAAGAACCGCGGCGGCACTCCGGATCACATCCTGCTGTCCGGACCGCCGGGCCTGGGCAAGACCTCGCTGGCGATGATCATCGCCGCCGAACTCGGTTCCTCGCTGCGCGTCACGTCGGGTCCGGCGCTGGAGCGGGCCGGGGATCTGGCCGCGATGCTGTCCAACCTCGTAGAGCACGACGTGTTGTTCATCGACGAGATCCATCGCATCGCGCGGCCCGCCGAGGAGATGCTGTACCTGGCGATGGAGGACTTCCGGGTCGACGTCGTGGTGGGCAAAGGCCCTGGGGCCACGTCGATTCCGTTGGAGGTCGCGCCCTTCACCCTGGTCGGTGCCACCACCCGGTCCGGCGCGCTGACCGGGCCGCTGCGCGACCGCTTCGGGTTCACCGCGCACATGGACTTCTACGAGCCGGCCGAACTCGAGCGGGTGCTGACCCGCTCGGCGGGCATCCTCGGAATCGAGCTGGGTGCGGAGGCCGGCGCCGAGATCGCCCGCCGGTCCCGGGGCACACCGCGTATAGCCAACCGGCTGCTGCGCCGTGTCCGGGACTACGCCGAGGTGCGCGCCGACGGTGTCATCACCCGCGACATCGCCAAGTCGGCGCTCGCGGTCTACGACGTCGACGAACTCGGCCTCGACCGGCTCGACCGGGCGGTGCTCTCGGCGCTGACCAAGAGCTTCGGCGGCGGGCCGGTGGGGGTGTCCACGCTGGCGGTCGCGGTCGGCGAGGAGGCCACCACCGTCGAGGAGGTGTGCGAGCCGTTCCTTGTGCGGGCCGGGATGATCGCGCGAACCCCGCGCGGGCGGGTCGCCACGCCACTAGCCTGGACGCATCTCGGCATGGTCCCGCCGCCGCGCGCCAGCGGACTGGGGCAGCCCGGCCTGTTCGAGTGAATGGAGCGAGCATGACCATCGCCGCACTGGTCTTCGCCGGACTGGCCGCGCTGCTGCACGTCTACATCTTCGTGATGGAGTCGTTCACCTGGACCACGCCGCGCACCCGCGCGGTGTTCGGCACCAGCCCCGAAGAGGCCGAGACCACCAAGTTGCTGGCGTACAACCAGGGCTTCTACAACCTGTTCCTGGCCATCGTCACCGCCATCGGCATTGTGGCGCTCGCGCAGGGACACAACGGAATCGGCGCGGCACTGGTGTTCGCCGGCGTCGGCTCCATGCTGGCCGCCGCCGTGGTGTTGCTGACCGCCTCGCCGGACAAGGCGCGAGCCGCCGTCATCCAGGGCGCCTTCCCGCTGATCGCGGTCGTGCTGCTGGTGATCGCACTGCTCTGACGCCGAGATTGTCACCAGGGTCGTGCATCGTCGTCGATGACGACCCTGGTGACGATCTCGTGCTTGTCCGGGCCGCGAACCGCGTCGTCAGACCTGTTCGGCCCGAACCGCGATCGCGACCGCACCCGGTTCCGCACCAGGCGCGGCCACCGCCGCGCCGAGGTAGCGTCGCGGTGATGACGCCGCCCCGCCTCGCCGTGCTGGCCGCCGCAGCGATTGCGCTGGCCGGTTGCGCGCACCGCGCCGAACCGCCGCCGCCGCACGGCTTGTTCAGCGTCGGCGACGGTCGATCGCTGTTCCTGGACTGCCAGGGCAGCGGCTCGCCAACGGTGTTCATCATTCCGGGCAAGGGCAGCTACGCCGAGGCCTGGAACGTCGCCGTCGCACCCGATGACCCGATCCGGTCGTCGCCGTACGACATCATCGAACAGGCGCGGCTGGGCCCCAGTCCGGACGCAGTGCAGCCCACGCTCGCCAAACGCGGTCGGGTGTGTGCCTATGACCGGCCCGACACCCGGCCGGACGGGACGGACCGGTCGACGTCGGTGCCGCAACCGCACACCGTCGCCGCCGACGTCGACGACATCGTGGCGCTGATCGGTGCGGCCCGGCTCCAGGGCCCCTTCATCGTGGTGGCGCACTCCTACGGGGGACTGGTCGCCGACTTGCTCGCCCGAACGCACCCCGACCTCGTCAGTGCGCTGGTGATGGTGGACCCGGTTTCGGAGTTCCTGCCCACGGTGGGCAGACCGGCGCAGAACGCCGCCTTCGACCGCGATGGCCGGTTACCGGCCACCCCGGACGGGGAGGGGTTGCTTCTGGACGACGCCTTCCGTCGCATCGCCGATGCCCCGCCCCTGCCGAATGTTCCTGCCGCGGTGCTGAGTTCGGGCAAGTTCTTTCCGCCGCAGATGCTCACCCCGGAGAACTACACGCAGGCCCAGATCCACCGGGCCAACGACATGCTGGCCGAAGCGCTGCACACCACCAACCACATCGTGGCCGACAGCGGCCACAACGTCATGCTGTACGACCCGGCTGCGGTGGTCGACACCGTCGAGGCCGTGCGCGCGCGGCTAGGCTGAACCCAATCAACAGAGGGGATCGAACATGTCGGCTGCCCAGCGCGAACGCGCCGCTCTCGTCGAGACGATGCGCAGCGTCGGGCCGGACGCGCCCACGCTGTGCGAGGGGTGGACCACCCGCGACCTGGCCGCCCACCTGGTGGTGCGGGAACGCCGCCTCGACGCCGCGCCCGGCATCCTGGTGCCCGCCCTGGCGTCCTACACCGCCAAGGTGCAGGACCAGGTGGCCGGATCGAGCGATTGGGGCGGGTTGCTCGACAAGGTCGCATCCGGGCCGCCGACGCTGTCGCCGTTCAAGCTGCTCGACCCGCTGGTCAACCTGAACGAGATGTTCATCCACCACGAAGACGTTCGTCGCGCTCAACCGGGTTGGGAACCAAGGGTTCTCGACCTGGACATGGTCAAGGCACTGGGGCGTCCGCTGGCGGTGATGGCGCGGATGACGATGGCCAAGGTGCCGGCCCGGGTGGCGCTGCGCACGCCGGACGGCAAGACGGTGGCGACGGTGGGCTCGGGGCCCGCGGTCACGGTCACCGGTTCGCCCGAGGAGTTGTTGCTGTTCTCCGTCGGCCGGCAAGCGCGGGTCGACTTCGACGGCCCCGAGGACGCGGTGCAGGCGGTGCGCTCGGCCCCCAAGGGGTTGTGACGGCGCTGTTCAGCCCGCGGCGGCGAGCACCTCTGCGGCAGCGCGCTCGCCGGAGCGCACCGCCCCGTCGATGAAGCCGTACATCACGGTGGCGGTTTCGGTTCCGGCCCAGTGGATCCGGCCGCACGGCTCGCGCAGCGCGGGCCCGAACTCGGTGAGCACACCGGGCGGGGTGTGCGAGATCATGCCGCCGCCCGAGTAGCGCTCGGCGGCCCAGTCCTGTTCGAGGAATTCGACGGGCGACTTGGCTTGTGGCCCAAACCTTTCGGCGACGCCGTCGAGGACCGCGGCCCTGCGTTCGGCCGCGGTGAGCCGCCCGATGCGGCGGGCGGTCGGCCCCTCGGTGATGACGGTGAGGACGCCGGGCCTAGCTTCCGGGGTACAGGAGTCGATGGTCAGGTTCGCCGCCGAACCGGGAGCGAAGGACTGGCCGGACAGGCCGTCGGCTCGCCAGAACGGTTCGTCGTAGACCAGGGCGATCTTGAAGACGGCGCCGAGTGGCATCCGCTGGTGCAGAAAGGATCGGTCCGCGGGCAGCATGGGTTCGTAGTCGATCTGTCCGGCGATGGCGATCGGCACCGCGACGATGACCCGGTCCGCGCGCAGCATCACCTCGTCGGAACGGATGGTGACCCCGTCGGCGTCCTGGGTGACGCGGCGGACCGGCTGCGACAGCGTGATCGCGGCGCCGAGTTCGGTGGCCAGCGCCCGGTGGATCGCGCCCATCCCGCCCACCGGCCGGGCGTCCTCGGCGGCGTCCTTGACCCCCAGCACGAAGCTCGGGCCGCCGGCCGACGCCATCTGGTACAGCACGAACAGCAGTGAGACCTCCGAGGCCGCCGAGGTGTACAGACCGGCGACCGCCGACTCCAGCAGTTCGTGAGCGGGCTTGGACAGGGTGTTGCGGTGCAGCCACGCGGCGTAGCTCAGCCGATCCCACTTGTGCGCCTTGGCCGCCCGCCACGGGGCGTCGACCGGGATCGACTTGCACATCCGGGTCAGCTCGAGGAACACGCCGCCGATGTTCGCGACGGCCCACGGGCTCATCGAGAGCGGAATCGTGCCCTGGTAGCGGTACTGCTTGCCGTCGAGGTACATCATCGCGTCGCCGTCGACGTACTGCTTGTAGGAGGGCACGCCGAACTCGTCCATCAGCGCGTAGATGCGGTCCTGGCCCGGTCCGATCCAGGCGCCGCCGCGATCGATCCACCCGCCGTCATCGCGAACCTCGGTGAAGGTGCGCCCGCCGATGCGGTCCCGGGCCTCCAGCACGGCCACCGAACATCCCGCCTGTTTGAGTCGCAGCGCCGCCGCGAGCCCGGCGAAGCCGGCCCCGACCACACAGCAATCGACGTCCGCCATGATGCACCCCACATTCGGCGACGGCCTGGGGGTGACGCTACTCGCGCATCACGCCGAGCAGACGCAAACTCGCACGAAATACAGTGAAATCGTGCGATTTTGCGTCTGCTCGCGGTGCGGGTTTCTGTCAGATCTCGGCGAGGATGCCGGCCAGCACGTCGAGGCCCTCGAGCAGCAACTCGTCGCTGATGGTCAGCGGCGGCAGGAACCGGAGGATGTTGCCGTAGGTGCCGCAACTGAGCACCAGCACACCCTGACTGTGCGCCCGGCTGCACAGCGCCTTGGTCAGCTCCGGATCCGGTTCGGCGGTACCGGATTTCACCAGTTCGACCGCGATCATCGCGCCGCGGCCGCGGACGTCGCCGATGCGATCGTCGTCGGCCTGCATGCGATGCAGCTTGTCCTTCATCACGGTCTCGATGTGCTTGGCCCGGTCGAGCAGGCCGTCGAGTTCGATGGTCTCGATGGTGGCCAGCGCCGCCGCACAGGCGACCGGGTTGCCGCCGTAGGTGCCGCCGAGTCCGCTGACATGCGGGGCGTCCATGATCTCCGCCCTGCCGGTGACCGCCGAGAGCGGCAGCCCGTCGGCGATGCCCTTGGCGGTGACGATCAGGTCGGGCTCGATGCCCTCGTCCTCGCAGGCGAACATCGCGCCGCTGCGCCCGAACCCGCTCTGTACCTCGTCGGCGATGAAGACCACGTCGTTCTCGGTGCACCAGGACCGCAGGGTGGGCAGGAAGCCGGGGGCTGGGACGATGAAACCGCCCTCGCCGAGAATGGGTTCGATGATGACGGCGGCTAGGTTGGCGGCGCCGATCTGCTTGTCGATCACCGTCAGCGCGCGTTCGGCGGCCAGTTCACCGTTGGTGGCCCACTCCTTGTCGATCAGGCCGTCCCGATAGGGGTAGGACAGTGGCGCCCGGTAGATCTCCGGCGCGAATGGCCCGAAACCGCTCTTGTACGGCATGGACTTCGCGGTCAGCGCCATCGTGAGGTTGGTGCGGCCGTGGTAGGCGTGGTCGAAGGCCACCACCGCGGTCTTGTGGGTGTAGGCCCGGGCGATCTTGATGGCGTTCTCCACCGCCTCGGCGCCGGAATTGAACAGTGCGCTGCGCTTCTCGTAGGAGCCGGGGGTGAGCCGGTTGAGGTGCTCGGCGACGGCGATATAGCCCTCGTAGGGAGTCACCATGAAGCAGGTGTGGGTGAACGCGGCCACCTGCTGCTGCACTGCCTCGACCACCCGGGGCGAGGAGTTGCCGATCGTGGTGACCGCGATGCCCGAACCAAGGTCGATCAGCCGGTTGCCGTCGACGTCCTCGATGATCCCGCCGAAGGCGCGCGCGCACGACACCGGCATCGTGACGCCGACGCCACGGGCCACCGCCGCCACCCGGCGCTTGCTCATCTCGATCGACTGGGGACCGGGAATCTCGGTGACGAGTTTGCGGCTCTGCTCGACGGTGGTCACGACTGTTCTCCTCAACGGGGCGCTGGACGGAGCGGGCGATCAGAGCCTATCGGGACCGTCGCGCGATGCAACTGAAAACCCCCTCCAAGGGTGTCGCATGTAATGGATTGCGTCGTTCGGAGACCTGAAATCGACGCAATCGGTTGACCTCAGCCAGGAAACGGCGTCCCGTCCACCCGGTCGACGGTGGTGAATGCCGGGACCGGCCTGCGCTGCAGCCGGCGGGGCTGGTGCACCGGATGGCCCAGGGCGATCACCGCGGCAAGGGCCAGCGGATCAGGCGCGCCGAGCAGTTCTTTGACCGCGCCTTCTTCGCGGATCAGCATCGTGGTGATCACCCCGCCGAGGCCTTCGGCCCGCGCCGCCAGTAGCACGTTCCAGGCGAACGGGTAGATCGAGGCGCCGCCGGCGAATGAGTATCGATCCAGGTCGCGGTCCACTGCGGCCAGCGCCGAGAGGTCGGCGAACAGCGCCAGCAGCACCGGCGCCTCGTCGAGGTGGGCGGCGAGGCCGCCGGCGACGGCCGACGCCGCCGCTTGCTCTGAGGCGACGGCCAGCGCCGCCGCTTGCTCTGAGGCGACGGCCAGCGCCGCCGCTTGCTCTGAGGCGACGGCCAGCGCCGCCGCTTCAGCCCGCGGGTCGTTGACCGGTGCCCACGGGCGCAGGCCGGCGGCGCTTATGGTCAGGTAGTCGGCCCAGCCCGGCAGGTAGAGGTCGCGCAGCCGGGTCCGGACCGCCGGGTCCTTGACCACCACCACCCGCCAGGCCTGGGCGTTGGCGCCGCTGGGCGCGAACCTGGCGGTGTCCAGGATCCGCGCCACCGCGGCGTCGTCGACGGGTTGGTCGGTGAACTCGCGCACCGCGCCGGTGCTGCGCAGGGTGTCGATCAGATCCATCAGGTCATCTTGCTGGCAGCCGGTGGGGCGCGCCAGGGCCGCGGCAGCACCGGGCGCACCCGGTCGGCCGGACCGCGGGTGGCACACTGGTGAGCTATGAGGCCCGTGACCCGCCGGTCGCGGAGCGTTTCATCCCGCACCCGATACGAAGGAATCGTGCCGCCATGGACCTGCTCGTCTTCCTGCCGCTCATCATCATCATGGGCGCCTTCATGTACTTCGCGTCGCGCCGCCAGCGCAAGGCCATGCAGGCCACCATCGACCTGCACGAGTCGCTGCGGTTGGGCGACCGGGTGCACACCACCTCCGGCCTGCAGGGCACCATCACCGGCATCACCGACGACAACGTCGACCTGGAGATCGCCCCCGGCGTCATGACCACCTGGATGAAGCTGGCGATCCGGGATCGCATCGAGGACGAGGTCGCCGAGATCGACGATTCGCCGGCCGCCGAACTCACCGACGGTGACGCGGATCGCCTGACCAAAGACTGACCGCCAGGTACGCCACGTACCCTCTACCGAGGAACGAGGCCGATCGCGCGTAGGGCGGAGTCGGATCGCGCATCGCCGCAGCGGCGGCGCGCCCGGACGCGGATCGCGGCACGAACGACAGGAGAGAGAACACGTGGCATCGTCATCGGCGCCGGTGCATCCGTACCGCTACCTGACGCTGTTCCTGGTCCTGCTCATCGGGGTCTACCTGCTGGTGTTCCTCACCGGCGACAAGCACGCCAAGCCGAAACTGGGCATCGACCTGCAGGGCGGCACCCGCGTGACGTTGACCGCGCGCACCCCGGACGGTTCGCGGCCCACCCGCGACGCGCTCAATCAGGCGCAGCAGATCATCAGCGCCCGGGTGAACGGCCTGGGGGTTTCGGGATCCGAGGTGGTCATCGACGGCGACAACCTGGTCATCACCGTCCCGGGTAACGACGGCAACGAGGCGCGGAACCTGGGCCAGACCGCCCGGCTGTACATCAGGCCGGTGATCGGCCAGCCGATTCCGGTCGAGGCGATCACCAAGGGCGGACCGGGCGGCCCGGCCGGTGCTCCGCCCGGCGGCGCACCCCCTGCCGGCGCTCCCGGCGCCCCGCCGGGGGCTGCCCCGGGTGCCCCGCCCGCCGCGCCGTTGCCCGCGGAGTCCAACCCGGCCCCGCCGCCCGGTGCTCCCGCGCCGCAGCCGCGGCCCTACCCGGCCGAGCCCGCGCCCACCCCGTCGCCCGCGCCCGGCACGCCGGCACCGGGTCAGCCTGTGCCGCCCACCGCGGCCGCACCACCGGGAGCCCCCGGCCAGCCGGCCCCACCGCCGCCGCCCGATCCCCGCAAGGACCTCGCGGGGCGCATCAAGTTCGAGAAAGAACTGCGCCAGAGCACCAACCAGAACCTGCTGCTGCTGGCCGTTCAATACATGGCCGGGCGCTGCGATCAGGAAGACGTCCTGGCCGGCAACGACGACCCGAACCTGCCCCTGGTGGCCTGCTCGCAGGACCACAAGTACGTCTACGTGTTGGACAAGTCGATCATCAGCGGCGACCAGATCAAGAACGCCTCCTCGGGCTTCGACCAGCAGAACGCGGCCTACGTCGTCGACGTCGAGTTCAAGGACCAGGCCGCCACCACCTGGGCCGACTTCACCGCCGCCAACATCGGCACCCAGACCGCGTTCACGCTGGACTCCCAGGTGGTCAGCGCCCCGCAGATCCGGGAGGCGATTCCCGGCGGGCGCACCCAGATCAGTGGGGGCAACCCGCCGTTCACCGCCGAGACCGCCAAGCAACTCGCCAACGTGCTCAAGTACGGCTCACTGCCGCTGTCGTTCGAGTCCTCGGAGGCCGAAACCGTCTCGGCCACACTGGGATTGACGTCATTGCGGGCCGGTTTGATCGCGGGCGCGATCGGTCTGGCGCTGGTGTTGCTGTACTCGCTGCTGTACTACCGGTTGCTCGGCGTGCTCACCGCGCTCTCACTGGTGGCCTCCGGTGCGATGGTGTTCGGCATCCTGGTGCTGCTCGGCAGGTACATCAACTACACGCTGGACCTGGCCGGTATCGCGGGTCTGATCATCGGTATCGGTACGACGGCGGACTCGTTCGTGGTGTTCTTCGAACGCATCAAGGACGAGATCCGGGAGGGGCGTTCGTTCCGTTCCGCGGTGCCACGCGGTTGGGCGCGGGCGCGCAAGACCATCCTGTCCGGTAACGCGGTCACTTTCCTGGCCGCCGCGGTGCTGTACTTCCTGGCCGTCGGCCAGGTCAAGGGCTTCGCGTTCACCCTGGGCCTGACCACGATCCTGGACGTGGTCGTGGTGTTCCTGGTGACCTGGCCGCTGATCTACCTGGCCTCCAAGTCGCCGACGATGGCGAAGCCGGCTTTCAACGGTCTGGGCGCGGTCCAGCAGATCGCCCGCGAGCGGCGGGCCGCCACGGTATCGACGGGACGGGGGTAACCGATGGCCGACACGAACGCCGACACGAACAAGGACCTCGACACCGCGACCGAGGCGACCGAACCGGAGTCCACCGCGGTCGAGGCCGTCGACACCCAACTGCCGCAGCACAACTTCTTCGTCCGCCTCTACACCGGTACCGGGGCCTTCGAGGTCATCGGCAGGCGCAAGATGTGGTACGCGATCAGCGGCCTGATCGTGGGCATCGCGGTGGCCAGCATCCTGCTGCGGGGCTTCACCTTCGGCATCGACTTCGAGGGCGGCACCAAGGTCTCGATGCCCGTGGCCGGAGCGTCCGGGATCGCCACCACGCAGCAGGTCGAGGACGTGTTCAGCAAGACGCTGGGCAAGGGGCCCGAATCGGTGGTGCAGGTCGGCAACGGCTCGGCGGCGACCATCCAGATCCGCTCGGAGACCCTGACCAACCAGCAGACCGCGCAGCTGCGCACGGCGCTGTTCGAGGCCTTCAAGCCCAAGGGCTCCGACGGTCAGCCCAGCGAGACGGCCATCAGCGACTCGGCGGTATCGGAGACCTGGGGCGACCAGATCACCAAGAAGGCGCTGGTGGCGCTGGTGGTGTTCCTGGTGCTGGCCGCCATCTACATCACCATCCGCTACGAGAAGTACATGGCCATCTCGGCGCTGACGACGCTGGTGTTCGACCTGGTCGTCACCGCGGGCGTGTACTCGATCGTGGGCTTCGAGGTGACGCCGGCGACCGTGATCGGCCTGCTGACGATCCTCGGCTTCTCGCTCTACGACACCGTCATCGTGTTCGACAAGGTCGAGGAGAACACCCACGGCTTCGAGCACACCACCCGGCGCACCTTCGCCGAACAGGCCAACCTCGCGGTCAACCAGACCTTCATGCGCTCGATCAACACCAGCCTGATCTCGGTGCTGCCGATCCTGGCGCTGATCGTCGTGGCGGTCTGGCTGCTCGGCGTCGGCACGCTCAAGGACCTGGCACTGGTGCAGTTCGTCGGCATCATGGTCGGCACCTACTCGTCGATCTTCTTCGCCACCCCGCTGCTGGTGACGCTGCGCGAGCGCACCGACCTGGTGCGCTCGCACAACCGGCGGGTGGCCAACCGGCGCAAGCCGTCCGCCAAGGCCAAGGCCGGCGCGCCGGCCGCCGGCACGGCAGAACTCGACGAGGCGGCGAAGTCCGTGCCCGCCGAGGCGGCCGTCGGCGGGACCCCGGCGGTGGGCGCCAAGCCGGCACCGGGCGCGCGGCCGGTGCGGCCGTCACGCACCGGCAAACCAACGGGCAAGCACTCCACCCGCAGGCGGTAGGGCGGCATGGCTTTCGGGCACCGGCGCCTGGCCGGGGCGCTGGCGGCGGCCTGCGCCGTCGTCGCGACCGGCGCGCTGGTGTCCTGCGCGGGCGACGCCGCCGATCAGATCAACTACGCCGTCGACGGCACGCTGACCACCTACAACACCAACACCGTGGCAGGGGCGGCATCCGGCGGCCCGCAGGCCTTCGCCCGGGTGCTGACCGGCTTCACCTTCCACGGCCCGGACGGTCAGGTGCTCGCCGACCACGACTTCGGCACCGTGTCGGTGGTCGGCCGGGAGCCGCTGGTGCTGGACTACCAGATCGCCGACGACGCGGTGTACTCCGACGGCAAGCCGATCACCTGTGACGACATGGTGCTGGCCTGGGCGGCGCAGTCCGGCCGGTTTCCGGGCTTCAACGCCGCCAGCCAGGCGGGCTATCTGGACATCGCCGGCATCGACTGTCAGCCCGGCCAGAAGAAGGCTCGGGTCAGTTATTTCCCCGACCGCACGATCGTCGACTACCTGCAGCTGTTCACCGCCACGTCGATGATGCCGTCCCATGTCATCGCCGACGAGCTGGGAATCGACGTGACGCAGGCGCTGCAGGCCGGCGACCCGGCCGCCGTCCAGCGCATCGCCGACGCCTGGAACACCACCTGGGACCTCAAACCCGGGATCGACCTGAAGAAGTTCCCCGCGGCCGGCCCGTACAAGATCGACGCCGTGCTGCCGCAGGGCGCGGTGGTCCTGGTCGCCAACGACCGCTGGTGGGGCGCCGCGCCAGTCACCAAGCGGGTCACGGTGTGGCCGCGCGGCGTCGACGTCCAGGACCGCATCAACAACGGCAGCTTCCACGTGATCGACGTCGCCACCGGCTCGTCGGGCACCCTGACCACCCCGGACACCTACCAGAGCCGTCAACTCCCGTCCGGCGGCATCGAGCAGCTGATCTTCGCCCCGCAGGGCCCGCTGGCGGCGCCGCCGGCCCGCCGCGCGTTCGCCCAGTGCACGCCCCGCGACCAGATCGCCGCCAACGCGGCGATGCCGATCGCCAATGCGCGGCTCAACCCGGTCAGCGACGATGCGTTCAGCCAGACCGAGGGGCTGGCCGAAGCCGGCCAGTTCAGCGCCGCCAACCCGGACGCCGCCCGGGCCACCCTGAACGGCGCACCACTGACCGTGCGCATCGGCTACCAGTCGCCCAACCCGCGGCTGGCCGCCACCGTCGGGGCCATCGCCCGCTCCTGCGCCGCCGCGGGCATCACGGTGGTCGACGCCACCTCGGACACCACCGGCCCGCAGACCCTGCGCGACGGCCAGCTCGACGTGCTGCTGGCCAGCACCGGTGGCGCGACGGGCAGCGGCTCCACCGGCTCGTCGGCCATGGACGGCTACGCGCTGCGCACCGGTAACGGCAACAACCTGCCCGGCTACAGCAACCCGCAGATCGACGGGATCATCGCCGCCCTGGCGGTGACCATCGACCCCAAGGAGCAGACCCGACTGCTCGGCGACGCGTCGCCGATCCTGTGGGGGGACATGCCGACGCTGCCGCTGTACCGTCAGCAGCGCACGGTGATGTTCGCCAAGAAGATGTTCGGCGTAGAGGGCAATCCGACCAAGTGGGGTGCGGGCTGGAACATGGACCGATGGATGCTCAAGCAGTGACCGAGGCGTCGAACGACTCGGTGGCCGGCGTGATCGCCGCCCTGACCCGCGAGGTGGCGGACTTCCCCGAGCCCGGCATCCAGTTCAAGGATCTGACCCCGGTGCTGGCCGACCATCGCGGCCTGGCCGTGGTCACCGAGGCCCTCGCCACCATCGCCGAGGGCGCCGACCTGGTCGCCGGGATCGACGCGCGCGGGTTCCTGCTTGGCGGGGCGGTGGCACACCGGCTGGGCGTCGGGGTGCTCGCCATCCGCAAGGGTGGCAAGCTTCCGCCGCCCGTGCACCGGCAGAGCTACACCCTCGAATACGGCAACGCCACGCTGGAGATCCCCGCCGAGGGCATCGAACTCGCCGGCCGGCGGGTGGTGATCATCGACGACGTGCTGGCCACCGGCGGGACGGTGGCCGCCGCCCGCGACCTGCTCGAGGCGGCCGGTGCGCAGGTCCCGGTGGCCGCGGTGGTGCTGGAGTTGCCCGCGCTCGGTGGACGTGCCCGGGTCGCCCCGCTGGCGGTCGGCAGCCTGACCGTGGCCTGAGGCGATATCCTCGGCTGACGGGCCCGCTGACAGTGTGTAGCGCGGGAACGCCGGGCGCGAGGAGGTGACGATGGCCGAGGAGCCGGGTGGCCGCGCGGCGGTCCAGCCCATGCCGGTCACCGAGATCACCGCCGAGAGCGGCGCGGAGACCCCCAAGGCCGGCGCCGAGACGCCGAAGACGACCACCAGCGCCTCGCGGCGGGTGCGGGCCCGGCTGGCCCGCCGGATGACCGCGCAGCGCAGTACCGTCAACCCGGTTCTCGAGCCGCTGATCGCGGTGCACCGCGAGGTCTATCCGAAGGCCGACCTGGCCATCCTGCAGCGCGCCTACGAGGTGGCCGAAGCCAAGCACGCCACCCAACTCCGCCGCTCCGGTGACCCGTACATCACCCACCCGCTGGCGGTCGCCAACATCCTGGCCGAACTCGGCATGGACACCATCACCCTGGTGGCCGCTCTGCTGCACGACACCGTCGAGGACACCGGGTACACGCTGGAGGCGTTGACCGCCGACTTCGGCGACGAGGTGGGCCACCTGGTCGACGGGGTCACCAAGCTGGACAAGGTGGTGCTGGGCAGCGCGGCCGAGGGCGAGACCATCCGCAAGATGATCATCGCGATGGCCCGCGACCCCCGGGTGCTGGTCATCAAGGTGGCCGACCGGCTGCACAACATGCGAACCATGCGCTTCCTGCCGCCGGAGAAGCAGGCCCGCAAGGCCCGCGAGACCCTGGAAGTCATTGCACCCCTTGCGCATCGGCTGGGCATGGCGACCGTCAAGTGGGAGCTCGAGGACCTGTCGTTCGCGATCCTGCATCCCAAGCGGTACGAGGAGATCGTGCGCCTGGTGGCCGACCGGGCACCGTCGCGCGACACCTACCTGGCGAAGGTGCGCGCCGAGATCAACACCGCGCTGAGTGGCATGAAGATCCACGCCACCGTCGAGGGCAGGCCCAAGCACTACTGGTCGATCTACCAGAAGATGATCGTCAAGGGCCGGGACTTCGACGACATCCACGACCTGGTGGGCGTGCGGATCCTGTGCGAGGAGATCCGCGACTGCTATGCCGCCGTGGGCGTTGTGCACTCGCTGTGGCAGCCGATGCCGGGCCGGTTCAAGGACTACATCGCCCAGCCGAGGTTCGGCGTCTACCAGTCGCTGCACACCACCGTCGTGGGCCCGGAGGGCAAGCCACTGGAGGTGCAGATCCGCACCCGCGACATGCACCGCACCGCCGAGTACGGCATCGCCGCGCACTGGCGCTACAAGGAGGTCAAGGGCCGCAACGGCGTTCCGCATCCGCAGGCGGCGGCCGAGATCGACGACATGGCCTGGATGCGCCAGCTGCTGGACTGGCAGCGGGAGGCCGCCGACCCGGGTGAGTTCCTCGAGTCGTTGCGCTACGACCTTGCGGTGCAGGAGATCTTCGTGTTCACGCCCAAGGGGGACGTGATCACCCTGCCCGCCGGATCGACCCCGGTCGACTTCGCCTACGCGGTGCACACCGAGGTCGGCCACCGCTGTATCGGCGCCCGGGTCAACGGCCGGCTGGTCGCGCTGGAACGCAAGCTGGAGAACGGCGAAGTGGTGGAGGTGTTCACCTCCAAGGCCCCCAACGCCGGCCCGTCGCGCGACTGGCAGGGCTTCGTGGTGTCGCCGCGGGCGAAGGCCAAGATCCGGCAGTGGTTCGCCAAGGAGCGTCGCGAGGAGGCACTGGAGAGCGGTAAGGAGTCCATCGCCAGGGAGGTCCGCCGCGGCGGACTTCCGTTGCAGCGCTTGGTGAACGGCGAGGCGATGTCCGCGCTCGCCCAGGAGCTGCGCTACGCCGACGTCTCCTCGCTCTACACCGCGGTGGGCGAGGGTCACGTCTCGCCCCGCCATGTGGTGCAGCGGCTGGTGGCCCAGATCGGCGGCGCCGACAGCGCCGAAGACGAACTCGCCGAACGGTCCACGCCGGCGACGATGCCGATCCGGCACCGCAGCACCGACGACACCGGGGTGGCGGTGCCGGGCGCACCGGGAACCCTGACGAAGCTTGCCAAGTGCTGCACGCCGGTGCCCGGCGACAACATCATGGGCTTCGTCACCCGTGGCGGTGGGGTCAGCGTGCACCGCACCGACTGCACCAACGCCGCCTCCCTCGAGCAGCAGTCGGAACGCATCATCGAGGTGCACTGGGCGCCATCGCCCACATCGGTGTTCCTGGTCGCCATCCAGGTCGAGGCGCTCGACCGGCACCGGCTGCTCTCCGATGTCACCCGGGTGCTGGCCGACGAGCGGGTCAACATCCTGTCGGCCTCGGTCACCACCTCCAACGACCGGGTGGCCATCAGCCGGTTCACCTTCGAGATGGGCGACCCCAAGCACCTCGGTCACGTGTTGAACGCGGTGCGCAACATCGAGGGCGTCTACGACGTCTACCGCGTGACTTCGGCCGCATGACCGTCGAGGCGACGAAGCCGGGCGGGCACCGAGCCCGGAGGAGGCGGCAATACAAGTGAGCGACCCGACATGGCGACGCTGATCACCGGGGCCTCGGCCGGGCTCGGTGCCGAGTACGCCCGCCGGTTCGCCGCCCTGGGTCACGACCTGGTGCTCGTCGCCCGCAGGCGGGAGGCGCTCGAGCGGTTGGCCGCCGAACTGCGCGCCGCGCACGGCATCGACGTCACCGTGATCGCGCTCGACCTGGCGACACCCTCGGCCGGGGCCGACCTGGCGGCGGCGACCGAAGCCGCCGGCATCACGGTCGACGTCCTGGTGAACAACGCCGGCTTCGGCACCCACGGCGACCTGGTCGACGCCGACCCCCAGCGGCTGGCCGCCGAGATCCAACTGAACTGCTCGACGCTGGTCGACCTGACGGCCCGCTATCTACCCGGGATGCGCACGCGGGGCAAGGGCAGCATCGTCAACATCGCCTCGACCGCCGGGTTCCAGCCGGTGCCGCACATGGCCGTCTATGGCGCGACGAAGGCCTTCGTGCTGTCGTTCAGTGAGGCCCTGTGGGCCGAGGAGAAGCCGCACGGCATCCGGGTTCTGGCGGTCTGCCCCGGCGCCACCGACACCGAATTCTTCGACACCGCAGGGGAATCGGCGGCCGTGGGCAAGAAGCGCTCGGCCGATCAGGTCGTCGAGCGCACCATCCGCGAATTGTCATCCAGCAAGCCGAGTTTCGTCGACGGTCCGGCCAACGTGATCGCGGCCCGCCTGCTCAACCGGATCACCCCTCGCCGGCTACTGATCCAGGCTACCGGCCGCCTGATGAGCAAGGGCCGCTGAGCAAGCGACCACCGCGCCGATCCTGGCGCGGTGGTCGCTCGGGTGATGGGGGATCAGTACGTGGGAACGAACACCCCGTTGATCCACACCCCCCAGTGCTGCCAGCCGTCGTCCCAGACCTGCTTGTTGCCGGCCGCCCAGGACGGCGGGACCGGCTGCGGCGGTGCCCAGGCCGGCGGGCTGCCCGGGTCGGGTGCGGCCCGGCGGCAGCGCCGGCTGACCTGGCGGGGGCGGCGCTTCGGCGCTCGCCGTCACGGCTCCGAGGCCGAGTGCGCCTGCCGCCATCCCGCCGACGGCGGCGGCGCTTGCGAGGACATGGACAAACCTCATCGGGAAATCTCCAATCCTGTTGTTGCGGGTAACGTTCGCCCCCTTAACTTGACCGCGGAACCCGCCGGTAAACATCCGTGTCGCCGGTTTGCCCCCGGAAGGCCTGCTGTCGAGCGGCCGGACTGACACGCGGCAGAGCCGCTGCGGCCTCCCGTCGAGCGCCCCCTGTAGGGTCCAAGCCATGTCGGATGCGCCACTGATGTCGGGTTTTCCCCCGGCTGAGGCGTCGCAGGTCACGCTTGCCAACTGGCAGGACCCCCCGTTCAACCGCTGGGCGTTCCAGCACCTGCGGGAGATCATCCCCACCCATCGCATCTCTCGCGGGTGGGGGCCGCTGCGCCGCCTCGCCTACGAACGGCGTCCGCTGCAGCCCGACGCGGTGGCCGTGCAACGGCTCGAGGGTAGATCGTCGACACTCGCCGAGGTGCTCGCCGACACCTGGACCGATGCGGTCGTGATCGTGCACAACGGCCGGATAGTCTTGGAGAACTACGCCAACGGCATGGCTCCCGACACCCCGCACATCATGATGTCGGTGACCAAGTCGGTGGTCGGATGTGTCGCCGGAATTCTGGTCGAGCAGGGTCTGCTGGATCCCGACGGTCAGGTCAGCGCGTACGTGCCGGAGATCGCCGGCTCCGGCTACGGCGGTGCGACCATCCGCAATCTGCTCGACATGCGCACCGGCGTGAAGTTCAGCGAGGAGTACACCAACCCGCATGCCGAGGTGCGGGTCATGGAGCGGTACATGGGCTGGCGGCCGGGCGCCGGATCGGACGAGGTCCGCGGTATGTACGGCTACATGACGACGCTGGCCACCGATTCCGAGCACGGCGGGCCGTTCGTGTACCGCTCGGCGGACACCGACATGCTCGGCTGGGTGTGTGAACGTGCCGCCGGGACCCGGATGGCCGAGCTGATCTCGACCCTGGTCTGGCAGCCGATCGGGGCCGAATTCGATGCCGAGATCACCTGCGACGGAGTCGGTTCGGCGATCCACGACGGTGGGATGTCGGCGCGGGCTCTCGACCTGGCGAGGTTCGGCCAGATGCTGCTCGACGACGGGGTGGTCGAGGACACCCCGGTGGTCCCAAGGGGCTGGCTGACCGCATCCCGCACCATCGATCCCGACATCAGGGCGGCATTCGCGGCGTCGGACTCCGAACCCTTCCTGACCGGCGGGTGGTATCGCAACCAATTCTGGTTCATGCCCGGCGTGCTCGGCGACCTCCAGGTCTGCCTGGGAATCCACGGCCAGATGGTGTTGGTCGACCGGGCGACGCGCACCGTGGCGGTGAAGTTCTCCTCCTGGCCCACCGCCCAGAATCCGGCGTACCTGCTCGACACGGTGCGGGCGTTCGTCGCGGCCGGCCAGTACGCGGCCGGACTGTCCGGCGTCGGCCACCACCGCGCCCACCTCAGCGGTCCGATCGGGGTCGTCGAGGGTCGCGAGCGCGGCCACAGCTGAGCGGGAAGCGTTACTTCACGCCTATTTCACGTAGCCGATCGGCACCACCGCCGGCGGCTCCACCAGTGGCTCGCTTTGATACATCCCGCGGATTCCGTCGATGTAGTTGCGGCACCGGGTGGTGAGCCCCTCGGAGGTCTGCATCCGGCCCTTGGTCACCAGAACACCCAGGTCGGCGCCCTTGAAGCGGTAGTCGCCGGGGCCGTAGACCCGCATGTAGAAGCACTCGTCCTCGTGGGTGACGTCGTGCCAGTCGTTGGTCACGCCGACGAAGGCCAGCGCGCCGTCCTCGGCCAACCGGTACCGCCCGGTGGGCGGTGCGGCGAGGATGCGCTCGACGCCGTCGTTCGGCTCCTTCATGATCAGCTGGGCCCAGACGTCGACGGCGGCGAGTTCCCGCCAGCGCTCGTTGATGTCGTCGACGTCGACGGTGTAGTCGACGTTCATGAACTCGAGCAGATGGAACAGGAACAGCGGGATGTCCGCGTAGGCGCCCGCGGTGACGTTGGTGATCGACGACGCTCCGGAGATCCTCGGGTTGAGCTCACCGAGATAGACGTCGTCGCTGTCGAGGTCCACGAGGACGTCGACCTCGAAGAAGCCCTTGTACCCCTCCTTGCGCAACCGGTCGCCGAGCCGTTGGACATGGCCGATGGCGGTGCTGCGGTGCGCCTCCGAAAGGGCCTCGGGGAAAAGGTCGTTGCCGCACCAGCCGCCCCGGTAGGGGGTGAGTTCCGGGTAGCCGGTGAGGTCGGTCATGAACGGGCCGACGACGGTTCCGTGCCGGGTGTTGACCGCCTCCACCGCCACGGCATGGTTGTTGATTCGCTTCATGATCTTCAGGTCCTGGCCGACGATGTCGTCGCAGTCGCGATCCCACTCGGCCTGGCTGGTGATGAAGAACGTGGTCTTTCCCGAGTCGCCGTACGGGGTCTGCACGACCAGGTCCGAACCCAGGCCGGCGCCGGTCGCCTTGGCGGTCAGTTCCGCGTAGGAGTTCGCGCGGTCCAGGACGTTGGGCACCGAGGGGGCGCCGGCCTCCTCGCCGAGCTTCGTCGTGACGATCTTCGAATCCAGATGGCGACGCAGCGAATCGGACGGCAGGATCAGGTCGTAGTCGAGTTCGGCGCAGATCCGCTCGGTCTCCTCGTCGAAGAACACCATGGCGACCATCGGGCGCACCTTGTGCGGAGCGCAGCGCGACTCGATGAAGCTTTGCACCTCGGCATCGCTGAGCAGGTAGTTGTTGATCTCCTCGCTGCTGGAGAACTCGACGAAGGGCTTGCTGGCCGGGGTGAACACCCGGGGATGGGCTCCGTCCCACGAGTCGTAATAGACGATGTATTCGAAGCCACGGACCCAGCGGTCGATTCCGAGCAGGTTGAATGCGGTGGGGCCGATGAAGAAGATCGGCTGCTCGTTGGTCCGGAAGAATGTCCGGATCTCCGAGATCCCCTTCAGCCCGCGGGATCCGAAGACTCTGGATATCAAGCTTGGTCGTTCGCTCACATTTGCCTCGCGGCGAATTTTGCCACGGCCAGGGCGATCGTGAACGGGAATCGGATGATTGGAGTACAACCGATCGGCACCGTCCGCGATGCGGTTCCCGAGGTCGCGCAAGCCGGGCCCTGCGGCCCGTTCATGGACACGAAAAACCTTGTGGGTCAGCCTATTCCAGCCGGATAGCGGTGATCGTCACCGGCTTGCTGGGCCGACCGTCCTCGGGGTCCCCGCTGATGCCGGCGGCCGCGATCTTGTCGACCGTCGCCAGGCCGGTGTCATCGACCCGCCCGAACACCGTGTAGGTGGGTGGCAGCAGTGAGTCGCGGTAGACGATGAAGAACTGGCTGCCGTTGGTGTCCGGGCCGGCATTGGCCATCGCCAGCGTGCCCCGCGGATAGTTCAGCGCCTGCTTCAGGCTCGGATCGAACGGACGGTACTGGTTGGTCGGGTACTCGTTGGCGAACCGGTAGCCGGGCCCACCGGTGCCGGTGCCGGTCGGGTCGCCGCACTGCAGCACAGCCAACTCCGGCGCGGCGGTCAGCCGGTGGCACGGGGTGCCGTCGAAGTATCCCTGCTGGGCCAGGCTGACAAAGCTGTTGACCGTGCACGGCGCCTTGCCGTTGTCGAGTCGCAGGCCGATCGTTCCGTCGTTGGTGGTCATGACGGCCCGCACCACCGCCGGGACGGTGGGCACCGCCCCGGTGCGCGGCGGGGTGGCCGGCTTGTCGGCCGGGGTGGCCGTGGCCGGGTAGCTGCAGTTCGAGCCGAGGCCCGCCGGCGGCTGGAACGGCGGCAACTCGTCGCTGACCGGCGCCGCGGTGATGCGGTCCGTCGGCCAGGCGTCGCCCGGGTCGACGGAGTCCCGGAACCCCCTGATCACCAACGTGGAGAACACCACACCGACGACCACGGCGATGACCGTGAGCACCGTCACCAGATAGCCGATCACCAGACCGGCGATCGCCAGACCGCGGCCCTCCTCGCCGGTCCGCTTGATCTGTGACAGCGAGATGTGACCGAAGACGATGCCCAGCGGAGCGAACACCACCGCACTGACCAGCGCCGCGATCGCCATTGTGTTGGTCGGCGGCGGTGCCGGGTACCGGTACGCCCCGTACGGGTACGGCGGCGGAGGGGTCGGCGGTTGGGTCGGCGGTTGGGTCGGCGGTTGGGTCATAGCCCTCAGTCCAGCAGCACCGACTTGATCTTCACGTCGGTGGCCGGCTTGCCGTCGGCGCCACCGCCGGCGACACCGGCCGCCGCGATCTTGTCCAGCGTCGCCAGGCCTGTCTTGTCGATCGTGCCGAACACCGTGTAGTTCGGGGGCAGCTGGGAGTCCTTGTAGACCAGGAAGAACTGGCTGCCGTTGGTGTCGGGTCCGGCGTTGGCCATCGCCAACGTGCCGCGCGGGTATGTCACCGGCTGCTGCAGGCCGGGATCACCGGCCGGGTACTGGTCGGTGGGGTACTCGTTGGCGAACTGGTATCCCGGCCCGCCGGTGCCCTGCCCGGTCGGATCCCCGCACTGCAGCACGGCCAGCGACGGTGAGGTCGTCAGCCGGTGGCAGGGGGTGTCGTTGAAGAAACCCTTCTGCGCCAGGCTGGCGAAGCTGTTGACCGTGCACGGCGCCTTCGCGTTGTCCAGCTGCAGCCCGATGTTGCCCTGGTTGGTGGCCATGCTGGCGCTCACCGTGGCCGGTTCGGTCGGCACCTTGCCCGCCTTGGGCGGCTCGACCTTCTTGCTGGCCGGCTCCGGCGAGGCGGGGTACTGGCAGTTGGCCCCCAGGTTGGCGCCCGCCTTGAACGCCGGCAGGCCGCCGGTGGCGGGCGGGGCGGTCGACGGTCCGGCGGTGTCGGACGGCGCACCGCTGGCGGTCGTGCTCGACTTGCCGGCGTCCCTGTTGGTTACGACCAAGGTCACCACCACCGCGATCGCAGCCACGAGCGCCGCCGCGCCGCCGATGATCGTGAGCAGCCGGCGCCGCTTGGCCTGTTGAGCGCGGCGCTCCAGTTGCCGCTCGAGTTTGCGCTTGGCCGTTTCGCGTCGCTGTTGGTTGGTGGGCACCGCGGGCGTCCTCCGATGAGTGGTCGATGAGTCGAACCGAGTGTGCCAGTTGACCCTGGAAGCGGGGGCCGCAACCCACCCGAACCGGCGGGTGGGAAACTGGACGGCGTGTTGCTCACCGGGTTCCCAGCAGGAATGTTGGCGTGCAACTGCTACGTGCTGGCCCCGCGCATGGGGGCGGACGCCATCGTCGTCGACCCCGGTCAGCGGGCGATGAGCACACTGCGGCGCATCCTCGACGAGAACCGCCTGACCCCGGCCGCCGTGCTGCTCACGCACGGGCACATCGACCACATCTGGTCGGCGCAGAAGGTGGCCGACAGCTACGGCTGCCCGGCGTTCATCCACCCCGAGGACCGCCACATGCTGTCCGACCCGATCCGCGGGTTCGGGCCCCGGCTGGGCCAGCTCGCGCTCGGCGCGTTGTTTCGCGAGCCCAAGCAGGTGGTCGACCTCGACCATGACGGCGCCGTGCTGGACTTCGGCGGCGTCGCGGTGACCGTCGACCACACGCCCGGCCACACCCGCGGATCGGTGGTGTTCCGGGTGGACGCCGGCGGGCCGCAGCGCAGCGACTCGGGGACGGGCCCCGTCGTGTTCACCGGCGACACCCTGTTCAAGCAGTCGGTGGGCCGCACGGACCTGCCCGGCGGCAGCGGTAACGCGCTGCTCAACTCGATCGTCGGAAAACTGCTCGTCCTCGACGACGACACCCTGGTATTACCGGGACACGGTGAATCCAGCACCATCGGCGCCGAGCGCCGCACCAACCCGTTCCTCGAAGGCCTGACCCTGTGAGTGAATTCCAGGCACCCAAGGGTGTCCCCGACTACCTGCCGCCGCAGTCGGCCGAGTTCGTCGCCGTCCGCGACACCCTGCTGGGCGCCGCGCGCCGCGCCGGGTACGGCGACATCGAACTGCCGATCTTCGAGGACACCGCCCTGTTCGCCCGCGGCGTGGGGGAGTCCACCGACGTGGTCTCCAAGGAGATGTACACCTTCGCCGACCGCGGCGACCGCTCGGTCACGCTGCGCCCGGAGGGCACCGCCGGGGTGATGCGCGCGGTTATCGAGCATGGCCTCGATCGCGGCGCGCTGCCGGTCAAGCTCTGCTACGCCGGCCCGTTCTTCCGCTACGAACGCCCGCAGGCGGGCCGCTACCGGCAACTGCAGCAGGTCGGCATCGAGGCGATCGGTGTCGACGACCCGGCGCTGGACGCCGAGGTGATCGCGATCGCCGACGGCGGCTTCCGCGCCCTGGGGCTCGACGGCTTCCGGCTGGAGATCACCTCACTGGGCGACGACACCTGCCGGCCGCAGTACCGGCAACTGCTGCAGGAGTTCCTCTTCGGTCTCGACCTCGACGAGGACACCCGCCGGCGCGCCGAGCGCAACCCGCTGCGGGTGCTCGACGACAAGCGCCCGCACATGCGCGAACTCACCGCCGACGCCCCCGTCATGCTCGACCACCTCTCCGACGTCGCCAAGGCACACTTCGAGACGGTGCTGGCGCACCTGGACGCCCTCGGGGTGCCCTACGTGGTCAACCCGCGGATGGTGCGCGGACTGGATTACTACACCAAGACCACTTTCGAGTTCGTCCACGACGGGCTGGGCGCGCAGTCCGGGATCGGCGGCGGCGGACGTTACGACGGGTTGATGCGCGAACTGGGGGGACAGGACCTCTCCGGCATCGGGTTCGGCCTCGGGGTCGACCGCACCATGCTGGCGCTGCACGCCGAGGGCAAGACGGCGGGCGACACCACCCGCTGCGAGGTCTTCGCGGTGCCGCTCGGCGAGCAGGCCAAACTCGAGCTGGCCAAGCTGGCCGCCGCGCTGCGGGCCGCCGGCGTGCGGGTCGACCTCGCCTACGGCGACCGGGCGCTGAAGGGGGCGATGCGCGCCGCCGACCGCTCCGGTGCCCGGGTCGCCCTGGTGGCCGGCGACCGCGACGTCGAGGCGGGCACCGTCGGCGTCAAGGATCTGTCCACCGGCGAGCAGGTCGACGTCGCGGCCGACGCGGTGCTCGCCGAGGTCCTCGCGCGGCTCGCCTAGCCGGTTCGCTCGCCGGGGGGCGCAACCCACGGTGAACTCAGCGAATTCTCAACCGATTCTTGGCTGTTGCTTTGCTGAGCCGGGAACCGGGGCGGGCGCGCCACGCGTTTGTCTGTGCATGACCACCCAGATGGGCGCGGACCTCATCGAGAGCTACCTGCGTACGCGGCACGTGCGGTACTTCCGCGGCCACCACGATGATGAGTTCTTCTTTCTCGTCAACGCCTATCACGGGCGGCTGCACGTACACCTCGAGCCGTCCGGACCCGATCGCGAGTCGGTGACCATCCGCGTCACCGCCGAGCGCTACTACCCGGCCGCTGAACGCGCGGCGATCGCGTCGCTGGCCGACCGGTGGAATCAGGCCCACCCGGCGTCGGGCGCCGTCGTGTTCTCCTCGTGCGACCCGCGGTTGGTCGGCGTCGCGGCCGAGAGCCGCTACCGCAATACCGACGCCGGTTTCGGGGACTTCGCCGACCAGGCGATCCAGGCCGCGGTCGATCTGTTCGGTCGCCTGCACCTCGCGGTCGAGCAGGGCCGGTCCGGCGACGGTCAGCGGCTGCTCGACGCGGGCTGAGCCGCCGCGCCGGGCGGGCGCCGCCGGCGCAGGATCACCCACGTCGCCACCGCGGCCAGCACCGCGATGACCGCGACCGTCGCGGCCACGGGCACCCACACCGGGGTGTCGTCCGATTCGCTGGGGCCGCCGATCACCTGCTGAAAGGGCTCGTCGGACGGCGCCGGCCCGAAGGTGAAGTCGTCGGTGATCGAGGCCGGGTCGGGGATCGCCGTGGTGATCCGGGTCAGGTAGGGGTTGGCCGCGCTCAACTCGGTCAACGTCTCGTCGGTGGTGCGGCCGGCGATCGAGCCCGCGAAGTCCACCGCGACGTTCTGCCGGCCGGCGTCGGCGTCGGTGCGCTGCATCCGGTGCTCGCCCAGCGCATAGATCACCACGCGCTGCGGATTCTTGGCCGCCGCCGACATCCGCATCGGGTACACCAGCCGATCCGAGGCGAACTGCAGCTTCACCGGGTCGATCTGCCCGCTGAGCGGCTTCTCGCCGGTCAACCGCATCGCGACGAACGACCAGCCCTGCCGCAGGTAGGGATCCAACTGCGCGCTGACCTCTGGGCGCAGGCGGTAGCCGTGCGAGTCCAGCCACTGCCGCACCCCGGCGAGGTCCCCACCGGTCAGGGTGGTGGCTTCCAGCGGCCCGAGTTGCACCTGGGCGACGACGACCGGGGCGGCGCCGGGGGCGGCGGCAACCTCGTCGAGGTCGGTGTTGTTCCGGCCGGGCCGCACCCGCGGCGCGCTCAGCCGGGCCAGTTCGTCGAACAGGGCCGGCTTGGCCTGGGTGGCCGTCGCCGGCGTCGGGGTGGGGATGATCAGCGCGGCGTTGTCGGCGACCGACTCCAGGTCCAGGCGCATAACGATGGTCTCGGTGCCACCGTGGGTGGCGATCAGCGCCTGCTCCCCGGTCACCCGGGCGTCCTGGTCGTGGCTGACGATCCCACCGCAGGCGCATGCGCCCGCCGGACCACCGGGAGCCACGAACAGCATTCCGGTCGCCAGTGCCGCCGCCACCGTCATGCGCACCACATGCATCCCGCCATGATGCCTCAGCGTGAGCCGCCGTGGACGGCGGTCGTCAGGACCGCGTCGAGGTCGCCCAGCCCGCCGGTGAAGGGGTTGCCGCGCAGCAGCACATATGTCCCGCCCGGCGTCTGCGCGACCAGCTTGGGTGAACTCGAGCCCAATTGCATCCGGCGGTGGAAGGTGACCGCGGCCAGCGGGGCCAGCGCGCGGCCGTCGCCGTCGAGATAAACCCCCGCCGCCCGGTCGAACACCGCGATCGGCCTGAAGCTGCGCAGTGGGATCAGCCGCGTCCGGCGGATGCGACGCACCGTGGCCAGGGCGATCGCACCCGCCGCGACCCCGACCCCGAGCAGGGCGGTACACACCGGCAGCGGCACACCGGTGCCGTGCCCGATCGCGGCGGCGGTCAGGGTGGCCGCGCCGAATCCGCCGAAAACCAGGGCGAGGACCCCGGCCACGAATGCCAGGATCGCCGGCGGGCCGTTGCCGCGGTCGAGCACCAGCACCAGCGGGCCGCTCTCGGCGATCACCAGGCCGCCCACCTCCCGCAGAATGCGTGGCTCGGCGGAAGACATGACCCAAAGTCTGCCAAGATTTCCGCGATACCGGCGGCCGCCTGGTCCCGGTCGCCTCCGCGAGGCTTCGGGGCCGGTGCCGTCGTGGCCGGGAAAGGCGGATCACCACGGCTTTTGTCGGTACGGACTCGCTGCGGTCCGGGTCGTCCGTAACGGTCTCGGTAGCCTGATCGATATGGCCGATATGCGACAACTGACAGCAAGGGTGTCTGCGGCGTTGGTGCTGGCGGCCGCCGGTGTGGCGGTCACGGGCGCCACGGCCGGCGCCGATCCGGCCGCGCCCGCAGGCGCGCACCAGGTCCGGTACACGCTCTCGTCCGGAGGGACGGCGAACTTCGACCTCTACTACCTGGTGGCTCAGCCGCCGAGCAAGGCGGCCTACGACGCCGACGCATACTCCTACCTGAAGAAGGAGAGTGTCACGGTCGGCCCGGATCAGCCCTGGGTGTTCGACACGTCGCTCGCCGACCCGAGTTGGGCCATCCTGACCGTGAGCAGCACCACGCGCGGTGGCCAGGCCGCCCCCAATCCGCACTGCGAGATCGCCGTCGACGGCCAGGTCGCCGTTCAGCAGGACGCGCCGTACAACCTGCAGTGCCAGCTCAAGCAGTGGTGAGGACCGGCTGACGGTCAGCGGCGCAATTCCTGAACGAATTGTGCGATCGCCGTGCCGATTTCGTGCGGGCTGTCTTCCTGGATGAAGTGCGTGCCCGGCACGGTCACCTCCGTCAGGTTCGGGAAGGTCCGCGCGTAGTCCCGGACCGCCCCGCGCATCAGTGAGCCCGGTTCGGCGTTGACGAAGAGCTTCGGCACCGTGCTGGTTTCCAGCCAGGCACCGTAGTCGCGCACGATCGCCGTGACGTCGGCCGGCTCGCCGTCGATCGGGATGTTGCGAGGCCACGAGAGCGTGGGCCGTCGGCCTTCGCCGGGGCGGGCGAACGGCGCCCGGTAGTGGTCCATCTCCTCGTCGGTGAGCGTGCGCATGATCGCCCCCGGCAGCACTGCCTCGACGAACATGTTGTGCTCCAACACCATCTCTTCGCCGGCGGGGGAGCGGAAGCCCTCGAAGACCGGCCGCACCCGGCGCGGGAACTCATCCCAGGTGATGGGCTTGACGATGCCCTCCATGAATGCGATGCCCGCGACGCGGTCGCGGTGCTGATTGGCCCAGTGGAAGCCCAGCGCCGAGCCCCAGTCGTGCAGGACCAACACCACGTTGTCGCCGAGGTCGAGGGCGTCCCACAGGGCGAAAAGGTGGTCGCACTGTTCGGCGAAGTGATAGCGGCCGGGGCCGGAGTCGGGAAGCTTGCCCGACGACCCCATGCCGACGAGGTCGCAGGCGACGAGGCGGCCCAATCCCTCCAGGTGCGGCATGACATTGCGCCACAGGTAGGACGAGGTGGGGTTGCCGTGCTGGAAGACGATCGCATCTCCGTCGCCCTCGTCGACGTAGGCCATCGGGGTGCCGAGGATGTCGATATGCCTGAGCCGTCCGAAGGGTTGGGTACCGATCATTGATCGCTCCTAGTACTGATGGTTGTCGTGGTGGTCCGCGAACATCGCCGCGGTCCGGCGCGCGATGCGCAGGACGCGATCGGAGAACTCGGCGTCGGGCACCGCTCGGGCCAGGGAGATGCCGCCGAAGCAGATGATCGCGAGGGCGATGGCGTCGTCCATCCGTTCGTCGGACTCTTCCCCGTCGCAGACGGCGGCCAGCGACTTCATCAGCTCGCGCTGATAGCCGGCCCGGAAGCTCTGCGGGGCACGGGCGGCCTCGGAGCTCAACGCGGCGAATCCGCACGCGGTGCCGAGATCGTCGCGATGGGCCGCGGTGAGGTAGCGCTTCGCCAGCCGCTTGAGCCGGTCGCTCCAGGCCTCCTTGGGGCCCGGCTTGATCCAGTGGGAGCGGCCGGTGGTTATCGCGTGTGTGAACGCAGCGTCGGCCAACTCCTGCTTGTTGTCGAAATGCGCGTAGAACGCGCCATGGGTCAGGCCCGCGTCGCGCATGACGGGGGCGATCGCCGCGCCGTCGAGACCCTCTTCCCGCAGCCGGCGGGCCGCCGCGTCCAGGATCCGGTTCAGCGATTGCTGCTTGCCGATACGGCGGCTGGCGGCCGGGGCTTTTCGCATGATGAACATCATACTATTCGTATGTTAAACATCATGCCAATTCGCCGGATGGCATCCTGAGCTGGTGGGCCTGATAATCCGGTTGGTCGAGTTGCTGCTCGTCCTGGTGCCGTTGGTCGGTGTCATCCTCGCCGTCGTGAAGGGCATCTCCGCGGCCACCAAACGCTCGGCCGAGCGGGACGGCGAGTTGCCATCCGCCGACGGTTACCCGGTGCAGCCCCGCATCCTGGCGGCGAAAAGCCAAGCGGCGCAGTGGCGCACGATCACCCGCGTGCTCGACGAGCATCACCGGACCGACTCGCGCTGGCTGTCTTACGAACTCGATGCCGCCAAACTGCTCGACTTTCCGGTGATGACCGATATGCGCGATCCGCTGACGATGGCATTTCACCGCGCCAAGCTGCGTGCCGATCTGCTCCGGCCGGGCAAGGCCGAGGACCTGCTCGACGACCCGGACGCGGCCCGGCAGTACCTGGATGCGGTCGAGGCCTATGGCACGGCCTTCAACGCCGCGGAGGCCGAGGCGGTGCGCCGGCGTCGCAGCGACTTCTCGCGCGAGGACCGCCAGCGGCTGGCGCGGGCACAGAGCCTGCTGCGGGTGGCCGGTGATGCCGCGGCCACGCCGCAGGAGCGGGAGCACGCCTACGGGTTGGCCCGTACCGAACTCGAGGGTCTGGTGGTGCTGCCGGAGGGGGCCCGGGCAGCCCTCGAGCGGGGGATCGCGGGGGAGCTCGACGATTAGGCGCCATTGACATCCTATCGAACATGTATTCGAATAGAGCTGTGCGATGGGCGGAGCAGGGGGTGCGGGTCGACGACGGGGCGCTGCCCGGACTGCAGCGCATCGGGTTCGTCCGCACCGTCCGCGCGCCGCAGTTCGAAGGCGTCACCTTCCACGAGGTGTTGTGCAAGTCCGCGCTGAACAAGATGCCCGCCGCCGCCATGCTGCCCTTCCGGTTCACCGTCAACGGCTACCGCGGTTGCGCGCATGCCTGCCGGTACTGCTTCGCCCGGCCCACCCACGAATACCTGGAACTCGATCCGGGGGCGGACTTCGACAGCCAGATCGTGGTCAAGACCAACCTCGTCGATGTGCTGCGGAGGGAGTTGGGCCGGCCGTCCTGGCGGCGTGAGACGGTCGCGCTGGGCACGAACACCGACCCCTATCAGCGCGCCGAGGGTCGCTACGAGCTCATGCCCGGCATCATCGACGCGCTCGCCGGTTCCGGGACGCCGCTGTCGATCCTGACCAAGGGCACGCTGCTGCGCCGCGATCTGCCGCTGATCGCCGCTGCGGCACAACGGGTTCCGCTGTCGGTGGCGATATCGCTGGCGGTCGGTGACCCGGATCTGCACCGCGACGTCGAGCCGGGCACCCCGTCACCGCAGGCGCGGCTGAGCCTGATCACCGCGGTGCGCGATGCCGGCCTGCCCTGCCATGTGATGGTCGCCCCGGTGCTGCCGCACCTCACCGACTCGGCCGAGCACCTCGACTCGCTGCTCGGCCAGATCGCCGCGGCCGGCGCCACCGGCGTGACGGTGTTCGGACTGCACCTGCGCGGTTCGACCCGGTGCTGGTTCATGTCCTGGCTGGCCCGTTCGCACCCGGAACTCGCGCCCACCTACCGCCGGCTGTACGGCCGAAGCGCCTACCTGCCCGCCGACTACCGCGCGATGCTGCGCGGGCGCGCCGCGCCACTGGTCGCCCGGCACGGCCTCAGCGGAGAGCGCCGACCCTTCACCCCGCCGGCGCCTACGCCGGGCGCGCCGGCCCCGCAACGGCAGCTGAGCCTGTTCTAGCCGCGACCGTGGGGACTATGCGGTGAAATCGCCGCCGAAACGCTCCGCACAGCAAGCACAGTGGCGGCGGCCTCTAGCTGCGGCCGCGCTTGACCTGATTGAACGGCACGCCCTTGTCGGCGGCGTACTCCCGGGGGAAGCCCAGCACCCGCTCGCCGATGACGTTGCGGCCCACCTCGGTGGTGCCGCCGCCGAGCGAGGCGGTCTGCCGGGACAGGTAGCGCTCGCCCTGGGCGAACAACCCGTCACCTTCGTCGACCACGCCCGCGGTCCCGGTGATCGCCAGCGTGGTGTCGAGTTCGAGGTTGATGTTCTCGGCGTGTGAGATCCGGATGATCGACCCGGCGGCCGGGGGCAGCGAGCCGTCGTTGACCCCGTGGTAGACGTGGTCGATCAGCTGCTGCTGGACGGCGCGGTGCACCAGGGCGCGGCCGGCCAGCTCCTGCAGCCGCTCGTTGTCGGGCTGGCCGACCTGCTCCAGCAGGGCGGCGTAGTCGGTCGGCTTGTCCGTCTTGCCCTCCGCACCGATACCGCTGGCGAACTCCGAGCCGCCGCCCACCGCGCGCCGCTCGTGGTAGAGCTGCCGGGATGCCACCGCCCAGCCGTCGTTGACCTGACCCATCACGGCGTCGTCGCCGAGTTCGAGCCCGTCGAAGAATTCCTCGCAGAACTCGATGGACCCGTTGACCTGCTTGATGCGCCGCAACGTGATCCCGGGTGCGTTCATCGGCACCAGGAACATGGTGAGTCCCTCGTGCTTGGGCACGTCCCAGTTGGTGCGGGCCAGCATGGTTCCGTAGTCGGCCGCGAAAGCGCTTGTGCTCCAGGTCTTCGCCCCGTTGATGATCCACTTGTCGCCGCGGCGGTCGGCGCGGGTGATGACCCCGGCGAGATCGGAACCGCCGTTGGGCTCGGAGAGTAGCTGCACCAGAACCTCGTCGCCACGCAGTACCCCGGTGATGTGCTTGCGCTTCTGTTCCTCGCTGCCCATGTCGAGAATCGTTGCCGCACAGATGGTGAACGTGGGGGTGTTGAGGATGATCGGCATCTCATAGCAGCGCGACTCGATGTCGAAGGCACGCTGGTAGGCGAGGGGTAGCCCCAGGCCGCCGTACTCAGGTGGGAAGCAGATGCCGGCGAAGCCGCCGTCCCACAGTTTGCGCTGCAGTTCGCGCGCCCGCAGCCACGGCCCCTCCTCGCCGCGGTCGGCGTCGGGCGGGTCGTCCGGATCGATGGATGGCATGTTCTCGGCAAGCCACTTGCGCGCCCTGGCGGCGAACTCGTCGACCGACTCGGTCTGCGTTGCCCTGGTGGTGGTTTCGGTCATCAGGCGGACTCCGACTCCTTGCTCATCCGGTAAACCCGCAGGTTGTGTTCTTCCGGTGTACCGAACATCGAGCGGTACAGGGTGGCCCGGCGCAGGTACAGGTGCAGGTCGTGTTCCCAGGTCACCCCGATGCCGCCGTGCAGCTGGATGCACTGCTGCACCATGCCCGGGGCGTACTCGGCCACATAGGATTTCGCGACGCTGACGGCGCGCTCGGCGTCGGCGGTGCGATCGGCGACCTCCGCCACTGCGGCCTTGGTGGTCGCCCGGCAGGACTCCAGCCGGATCTTCAGGTCGGCGTAGATGTGCTTGAGGGCCTGATAGGAGACCAGTGGACGGCCGAAGGAGTGCCGGTCGAAGCCCCACTGCACGGTGAGGTCGAAGACGGTGGACAGGATGCCGACGGTCTCGGCGCACTGCAGCACCAGCGCGACCTGGCTCTGCCGGGCGATGAGCGCCGGGGTCTGTTCGGCCGAGCCCACCACGGCGGATCCGTCAACCTCGACCCCGTCGAAGCCGACCCTGGCATAGGTCTTCACCAGGTCGATGCAGCGTTGGGTCTCGACCCGCACCCCCGGCGCGTCGGTGCGCACCAGGAACTGCCGCGGACTGCCGCCGGCGTCAGCCACCACCAGCAGCAGGTCGCTGTCCGCGCCCGCCTCGACGCGATCCTTGATCCCGTCGATCCGGAAGCCGTTGGCCGTTGCCGTCGCGGTCACCTTGGGCTGCAACGGATTCCACCGCGCTCCGGGCTCGTAGACCGCCCAGGAGGCGATGGCCGCACCGGAGATCAGCGACTCGATGACCTCGGCGTGCCGGTCGGCGTCCTCGGCGTCGGCCAGCCCGGCGAGCACGGCGCTGACCGGGTGCAGCGGTCCGGGCGCCACCGTCTTCCCGGTCTGCTCGGCGACCAGGGCCAGGTCCGCCACCCCGTCGCCGGACACGCTGCCGCCGCCGAGTTCCTCGGGGACCAGCAGGCTCGCCCAGCCCAGTTCCGTTGCGCGCTGCCACCACTCGCGATCGAAGGCGATGCCTTCCCGGTGCAACTCACGCACCCGGGTCAGCGGAACCTCCTTACCGAGGAACGACTCCGTCGTCGAGGCGAACAGCTGCACTTCGGGGGAGGCCGCCGCGGTCATGGTGCCGTCCTCGCTTTCGCTACACAGCGGACGTGCGCACCGGTATCCCGGCACGCGCGCCCATGTTGGTCGGATTCGGTCAAGCGATGACCAGTGCCGGCACGCCGGGCTTGTGGACGATCTCGTCGGGCACCCTGAACAGGTCGACGAGATTGCCGCCCATGACCTTTCGCTGGCCCTCCTCGTCGAGGCCGTGCGCGGCTAGGTCGTCGACCAGGTTGACCGGATTTGCGAGGCCCTCCGGATGCGGCCAGTCCGAACCGAAGATCACCCGGTCAACGCCGATCAGGTCGGCCATCTGTTTGAAGTCGTCCTCCCAGAACGGCGCGACGTACACCCCGCGCTTGAAGTCCTCGACCGGATCGGCCGCGAACTCGCTGGGCAGCTTGGCGTAGACGTCCTCGAATTGGTGCAGAAGGTAGGGCACCCACGACGCGCCGTTCTCGACGGAGAGCACCCGCAGCTCCGGGTTGCGGTGCAGCGCACCGTGACACACCATCGCGGCCATGGTGTCCTCGATGGGCCGCTTGCCCATCGCGACCATCCGGAACGCGGTCGGCTTGAACGGCAGGTACTCGTCCGCGGGCTCCCAGTCGTCGAGGTACTGGGCATAGCCGCTGTCGGAGGCGTGCATGCAGACCGGGATGCCGGCCTGCACGCAGGCCTGCCAGAACGGGTCGAACTCGGGCAGGCCCATCGACCGGGTGCCGCGGAAGCCGGGCACCGGGGCGGGGCGGACCAGCACCGTCTTCGCGCCGCGGGCCAGGCACCACTCCAATTCCTCGAGGGCACGGTCGACGATGCTCAGGTTGATCACCGGCGTGGAGAAGATGCGGCCCTCGTAGTCGAACCGCCAGGTCTCGTACATCCACTGGTTCAGCGCGTGGATCATGTCGAGGATCAGTTCCGGGTCGTCCTTCATCCGCTCCTCGACCAGGCTGGCCAGCGTCGGGAACATGATGGTGTAGTCCAGCGCCAGCCCGTCCATCACCTCCAGGCGCGCCGCCGGATCGCGGAAGGCCGGGATGGACTTGATCGGCTTGCCCATCACCTCGCGATAGGACTTGCCGTGGGCGCCGGAGCGGAAGTACTCCTCCTGGGCGCCGGGGCGGGCGACCACCTCGAACGTCGGGTTCGGGATGTAGTCGGTGATGCGCTTGCGCACCACGATCTTGGTTCGCCCGTTGATGTCGATGTAGTCGATGACGCCCTTGCGGTGATCAGGCACGAACTGGGTCAGCGCCTCTTTGGGCTCGTAGAAGTGGTTGTCGGCGTCGAACACCGGATAGGGAAGCTCGCGCGAGGGCATAGCGCCTCCTGGGGAGTCTTGATTCTGCGATTGCGGTAATGACGTTACCACGCGGTTAGCAGCGGAAACACCCACGGTTTTCGGGTCACCTTACGACCGCTTCTACCTGCGCGAACGATTTATTTCGCGGCGCCGGGCAGCAGCCCGCGCACGCAGAAGTCGTAGATGTGATCGGCATCGATCGGGATGCCGTTGAGCTCGGCACCCAGGCTGCGCAGGCGCATGGCGCCGAGCACTGCCTGCATGATCAGTGCGGCGGTGGTCTCGACCTCCATATCGGCCCGGAACGTGCCCTCGGCGACCCCGCGTTCGAGGATGTCCTGGATCAGCCGATGCAGCGGCGAGAGCACCCGGGCGTACTCCTGCGGCAGGGTCTCGGCAAGGTGGTCGTTGTAGAACGTCAGCCCGCGGTTGATGCTGTCCTGCTTGGTGGTCTCGGCCGGCGTGCAGATGCGGTCGAGCAGCAACTCCATCGCCGCCAGAGCGGGCAGGTCGTCGGTGGCTTCGCGCCACTGCTTGGTCGACTCCGTCATGATCGTGTCGATCAGCGCCAGCAGCAGTTCGTCCTTGGTGGTGAAGTGCTGATAGAACGAGCGCAGCGAGGTCTTGGACCGTTCGACGACCTCGAGCACGGTGAAATCGGTGCGCCCGGTCTCGGCCAGGATCGACAGCGCCGACCGCATGAACCGGTCCACCCGCGACTCCGGATCCGCCCGGACGGCGTCCGGCGAGGGTCCGGCGGCGTTGGCCATGGGTCCACCCTATCGGTCGGGCTACAGTGCGAGAATGACGTTACCGTTTCCGCAGAACCCGCAGGGGCCACTCGCGCGGACCGACACGACCAGGTGAGGGACAGATGACCGCCGAACCTCAGCAGGGCAACTGGACCCTGGGCCTCCTGCTCGACCTCTTCGACGTCGAACCCGACGGACCCGATCGTTTCATCGGCAAGTCGGGCCACAGCGCCGGCGATGATGAGCGCCAGGTCGTCGAGGGCACCCAGGTGCTCGCCCAGGCCATCGTCGCGGCCGCGAAGCGCTTTCCCGACAAGTCCGTGCGCTCGGTGCACGCGGTGTTCACTCGCGCCGTGCTGGTCGGTCCGCCGATCGCCCTCGACGTCGACGTGGTGTCCGAGGGGCGCAGTACCGCAACCGCGATCATCACCGCCAGCCAGAGCGACAAGCGCTGCATGACGTTGACGGTGTTCGCCGACGTGCCGACGCCCGACGTCATCCGCCACCACCTGCCCAAGCCGGACGTCGTCGGCCCCGGTGGCGCCAACGCATGCGAAATGCCCATGGCGGGAAGGCAAGTCAGGATCGTCGACGTCGTCGACATCAACAGCCCCGACGAGGTCGGCCCGCCCGAGGTGTACGCCTGGCTGCACTACGAGCCCGTCCCGACGCGCGAGGACATGGCCAAGGCGCTGATCGCGTATTTCACCGGGCACCTGGGGATCTCGACGAGCATGCGCCCGCACGAGGGTATCGGCACCGCGCTCTCCCACATCACCGTGTCGACGGCGCCGATGACGGTGACGGTCAGCTTCCACGAACCGGTGCGCTGGAGTGGATGGCTGCTCTACACGCACGAGAGCACCCAGGTCGGGGCGGGCATGTCCTACATCCGCGGCGCGGTGCACACCGAGGAGGGCGAATTGCTCGCGTCGTTCACCCAGGACGCGATGATCCGCCCGATGCGGACCACCGACACCTCGATCGCCGTCGAGGCCAGGCTGTAGCGTCGATGAGCCTGGTCGCCGGGCGCGGTCCGCTCGGCCCGGATCGGGCCGGCTGGTTCTCGCCGCCGCTGCACGGTGCGCTGGTCTACGTCGAGCCGCATCCGCGCCGGGTGCAGGCCTTCCGGGGCGGCGTCGCGGTGATCGACACCGAGCGGGCCCTGCTGGTGCACCGGGCCGGCGAACCGCTGGGTTACGCCTTTCCCGCCGGCGAGATCGACGGCCTGCCAACGACATCCGAACCGGCCGCGCCCGGCTACGTCCGGGTGCCCTGGGATTCGGTCGACGTCTGGGTGGAGGAGGGGCGCGAACTGGTGCACTATCCGCCGAACCCGTACCACCGCGTCGACTGCCTGCCCACCCGGCGCCGGCTGCGGGTCACGGTCGCCGGGATCACCCTGGTCGACACCGATGAGACCGTGATCCTCTACGAGACGGCGCTGGCACCCCGGCTCTACGTCGCACCCCATCTGGTGCGCACCGACCTGCTGCGGCCCACCGACACCTCGACCTACTGCAACTACAAGGGCAGCGCCGGATACTGGGCGGCCGTCATCGGCGAGACCGCGGTGGCCGACGTCGCCTGGAGCTACGCCGACCCGCGGCCCGAGAGCACGCCGATCAAGGGCTTCTTGAGCTTCGACCCCGAGCGGGCCGAGGTGATCGCCGAACTACCCTCGGGCTAGCCCAGATTCCGCGCGCTGAAGGTGTCGCACTGCTTGGGGTCGCCGCTCTGGTAGCCGATCGTGAACCACTTCTGCCGTTCCGCGGACGAACCGTGCGTCCACTGTTCGGGGTTGATCCGCCCGGTCGCCTGCTTCTGGATCCGGTCGTCGCCCACCGATGCCGCCGCCGACAGCGCATCGGCGATGTCCTTGTCGCTCAACGGCTCCAGGTAGGTGACATTGGTGCCGGGCTGTTTGGTGATCGCGGCGTAATGCGCCCACACCCCGGCGTAGCAGTCGGCCTGCAGTTCGGTGCGCACCCCGTTGCCGGTCGCGCCCTGCGCGCCCTGCTGCGCGCGGCCGAGCACGCCGAGCAGGTTCTGAACGTGGTGGCCGTACTCGTGGGCGACCACGTACTCCTGGGCCAACGGCCCACCGCTGGAACCGAATTGGTTCTTCAGCACGGCGAAGAAGTCGGTGTCGAAGTAGGCGGTCTTGTCGACCGGGCAGTAGAACGGGCCCACATCGCTGGTTGCCGGGCCGCAGCCGGTCTGCACCGAACCCTTGAACAGCATCATCTTCGGCCGGCTGTACCCGCGCAGCAGCTGTTCCCACACTCCGTCGACGGAGTTGCCGGTTGCCACCACCCGGCAGTCGACGTACTTGTTGGCGTCGGCGCCGGTCTTGCACTTGGAGAGGTCCACGCCCGGGCCGGACTGGGTTTGGGCCTGGATGGGCTGCTGGCTGATCACCTGGCCGGGATCGACACCGAGGAACAGGGCGAGCATGACGATCACCAAGCCGCCGACGCCGCCGCCGATGGCGATGCCGCGCCCGACGCCACCGCCGCCGGTGCTGGTCGTGCTGGTGTCGATCTGCATGCCTTCGCTGAAGGTCATCGCCGCTCCTTGAAGTTCCTTCGCCGCTGGTACCGGCGGAGTTCAGCTTGCCACACTACGATTCAGACGTGTCCGTCGTCGTCGAACCGTCGACCGTCGTGCACACCACCCAGGGCGCCCTGCGCGGCACCACCGAGGGCGGGGTGGGCGTCTGGCGCGGCATCCCGTACGCCGAGCAGCCGGTGGGCGATCGCAGGTTCCGCGCCCCCGCGCCACCGACACCGTGGTCCGGGGTCCGCGAGGCGCTCGAGCACGGGCCCGTTCCGCCGCAGGGCCGCTCCTTCGTCGGCGGCGGCCGCGACGACCCCAAGATCCGCGACGAGGCCTGCCTGACCGTGACCGTGTGGTCACCACCGCGCGCGGCGGGCAGCGCGCTGCCGGTGATGGTGTGGATTCCGGGCGGCGCGTTCGTCTACGGCGCCGGCCAGCTGCAGCTGTACAACGGCTCGCGGCTGGCCGCCAACGGCAACGTCGTGGTGGTCAACGTGACCTACCGGCTCGGGGTGTTCGGGGGATTCGAGCTCGGCGGGCTGGGCGCCGGATTCGACGATAACCTCGCTCTGCGCGACCAGATCGCGGCGCTGCGCTGGGTTGCCGACAACATCGCCGCCTTCGGTGGTGACCCGCAGCGGGTCACCGTCTTCGGCGAGTCCGCGGGCGCGACGTCGGTGCTGGCGCTGCTGGCCAGCCCCGCCGCGGATGGCCTGTTCGCCCGGGCGATCGCCCAGAGCCCCGCGCTTCCGCTGATCGCCGACCGGGAAACCCGGGCGCGGCGCGCGCACGAGTTCCTCGAACTGCTCGGCGTCGGCCCCGCCGAACTGGCCGCGTTGCCGCAGCGGGCGCTGCGGCGTGCCGCCGGCGAGGTGCAGCGGCGCAGCGCGGCCACCTCGCCCACGCTGGCCTACGGCCTGACCCACGGTGTCGAGCTGCTGCCGCGGCATCCGATCGAGGCGGCCCGCGCCGGTGCGCTCAACAAGGTGCCGCTGATCATCGGCACCAACAGCCACGAGGCCTCGATGTTCGCCTGGTCCAAGCCGCCGATGCTGCCGACCACGACGGCGGGTATCGACGGCTACTTCGCCCGGACCGCGCCGGACGCGCGCGGCCGTGTGCTGGCCGCATACCCGGACTATCCGCGCCGGCGGGCCCTGCAGGCCATCGGCGCCGATGCCATGTTCGGCGCACCCACCTGGGCGTTCGCCGACGCCTACAGCGCTCACGCGACCACCCATGTGTACCGCTTCGACCACGCGGCCTGGAGCCTGCGGCTGCTTGGCCTCGGCGCCACCCACGGCAGCGAGATCGTGCACATTCAGCACAGCTACGGCTCGTATCTGGGCCGCAAGATGCATCCGCTGGGCCGCCGGGTGCAGCCGGCGGTGGGCCGTCGGATGCAACGCGCCTGGCTGCGGTTCGGCACCGGCCTGCCGCTGGAAGACTGGCCGCGCTATGACACCGCCCGGCGCCGCACCCGGGTGATCCGCTCGGCGCGGGACGTCTCCGTCGATGACCCCGACGCGCTACGCCGGCGTGCCTGGGCCGGCATCCATTAGCGCTGTCGGCCGTACCGCTGATCGGTGTAGCGGCGCAGATTCGCCATGAACCACTTGAACGACAGGTTCATCAGCGGTCGCCCCAGTACGAGGCCGAACCGGGCCGGACCGGCGGGGCTCTGGGCCAGGGTCCAGGTCAGCCGGCAGCCGCCCGGGGTCTCGACCACCGTGTACTCCTCGGCGAAGGCGCTCACCGCCTTGTTGGAGCAGGTGTTGAACCGGAACGCCAGGTACCGGTTCGGCTCCCAGGCCAGAAACTCCTCGTCGCCGACCAGCCCACCGAGCATGTCGACGGTCCGGGTGGTGCCCACACCGTAGGGCTGGGGACTGGTCCAGGTGACCCTGGTGATCACCTTGGCCCACTTAGGCCAGGCCTCGGCGTCGGCCAGCACCTCGAAAAGCTGCTCCGGGGTGATCGCGAGGTCGACGCTGTTGGAAAACCGGAACGGCGCGGTCTTGATCCAGCCCTGATCGACGCGCTCGCAGGGATACATCGTGGTCATCGGCCCACCTCCGCGCCGACCGTACCCCGAGGCGTCGGCCGTCGGGCCGTGAGCACCTCATAGACTGGCGGCTCGTCACCGTTCCGATCCCCAGGGAGTATTCAGTGCTGCGCACTCACGCCGCCGGTTCGTTGCGCGCCACCGACGCCGGGCGCACGGTGACCCTGGCCGGCTGGGTGGCCCGGCGTCGTGACCATGGCGGCGTGATCTTCATCGATGTGCGCGACGCTTCCGGCGTTTCCCAGGTGGTGTTCCGCGAAGGGAACGTGCTGGCCCAGGCGCACCGGCTGCGCGCGGAGTTCTGCGTCGCCGTCGAGGGCGTCGTGGAGGTCCGTCCGGAGGGCAACGCGAACGCCGAGATCCCCACCGGCGAGATCGAGGTCAACGCCACCGCGCTGACCGTGCTGGGGGAGAGCGCGCCACTGCCGTTCCAGCTCGACGAGCCCGCCGGCGAGGAAGCCCGGCTGAAGCACCGCTACCTCGACATGCGCCGCGAGGGCGGCCCGGGCGACGCCATCCGGCTGCGTTCGCGGGTCAACGCCGCCGCCCGCTCGGTGCTGGCCGCCCACGACTTCGTCGAGATCGAGACGCCGACGCTGACCCGCTCCACCCCGGAGGGCGCGCGCGACTTCCTGGTTCCCGCACGGCTGCAGCCCGGCTCGTTCTACGCGCTCCCACAGAGTCCGCAGCTGTTCAAGCAGCTGCTGATGGTCGCCGGCATGGAGCGCTACTACCAGATCGCGCGCTGCTACCGCGACGAGGATTTCCGCGCCGACCGCCAGCCGGAATTCACCCAGCTCGACGTGGAGATGAGCTTTGTCGACTCCGACGACGTCATCGCGGTCGCCGAGGAGATCCTGGCCGCGCTCTGGGCGCTGATCGGCTACGACCTGCCGCGGCCCATCCCGCGGATGACCTACGCCGACGCGATGCGCCGGTTCGGTTCGGACAAGCCCGACCTGCGCTTCGGTCTCGAGCTCGTCGAGTGCACCGACTACTTCAAAGACACCCCGTTCCGGGTATTCCAGGCCCCTTACGTCGGGGCGGTGGTGATGCCCGGCGGCGCCTCGCAGCCGCGGCGCACCCTGGACGGCTGGCAGGAGTGGGCCAAGCAACGCGGCGCCAAAGGCCTCGCGTACGTGCTGATCGGCGAGGACGGTGAGCTCGCGGGGCCGGTCGCCAAGAACCTGTCCGACGCCGAACGGGACGGCCTGGGCGCCCACGTCGGCGCGAACCCGGGGGACTGTGTGTTCTTCGCCGCCGGCCCGGTGAAGACGTCGCGGGCACTGCTGGGCGCGGCGCGCGGCGAGAGCGCGCGGCGGCTGGACATGATCGACCCGGACGCGTGGGCGTTCACCTGGATCGTCGACCCGCCGCTGTTCGAGCCGGCCGGTGACGCGACGGCCGCCGGTGACGTGGCGGTCGGGTCCGGGGCGTGGACGGCGGTGCATCACGCGTTCACCGCGCCGAAGCCCGAGTACCGCGATTCGGTCGACACCGACCCGGGCGCGGTGCTCGCCGACGCCTACGACATCGTCTGCAATGGCCACGAGATCGGCGGCGGCTCGATCCGCATCCACCGCCGCGATGTCCAGGAGAAGGTGTTCGCGGTGATGGGCATCAACCGCGACGAGGCGCAGGAGAAGTTCGGATTCCTGTTGGACGCCTTCACCTTTGGCGCACCGCCGCACGGCGGCATCGCGTTCGGCTGGGACCGGATCACCGCGCTGCTGTTCGGCGCCGACTCGATCCGCGACGTGATCGCCTTCCCGAAGTCCGGCGGGGGAGTCGACCCGCTGACCGATGCGCCCGCGCCGATCACCGCGCAGCAGCGCAAGGAATCCGGAATAGACGCCAAGCCGGAGTAGCCGACCGCAAAGCGCTGAACCCCTGCCCGGATTCGGCGGCTGAAACTTGTCGGTGCCGGCTGTGATGATGGGGTCATGTCCTCGTCGTCCACGTCGGTCGCGCCGCAGCAGCGTCTTGAGGTGTTGTTCGAGCAGTTGGCGGAGTTGGCCGGGCAGCGCAATGCGATCGATGGGCGCATCGTGGACATCGTGGCGGAGATGGATCGCGATGAGTTGTGCGGGGCCACCGGGGCGCGCTCGGTGGCGGCGCTGGTGGCCTGGAAACTCGGGACGTCATCGGCCAACGCCCACACCATCACCACCATCGCCGGGCGGCTCGAGCAGTTTCCCCGCTGCGCCCGGGGCATGCGCGAGGGGCAGCTGTCCCTTGATCAGGTCGGGGTCATCGCCGCCCGGGCCGCCGAGGGCTCCGATGAGCATTACGCGCAGCTGGCCGCGGTGGCCACGGTTAACCAGCTGCGCACCGCGGTCAAGCTCGAGCCGCGGCCCGACCCCGAGCCGCGGCCCGAACCGGCGCGCTCGATCACCACGACCGCCACCGAGGTGTCCACCAGCTGGCGCATCACCTTGCCGCATGAGGAGGCCGCGATCTTCGACGCGGCCCTGAAATCCC
>WBZS01000280.1_pt1 | contig 80641 bp, 69 predicted proteins | sample 5204201 | NCBI WGS metagenome assembly WBZS01 (sample SAMN12344357, study PRJNA552823) | activated sludge metagenome | biome: Activated sludge suspended growth; feature: Nitrification reactor; material: Wastewater; isolation source: activated sludge from nitrification reactor of wastewater...
CAGGGGTCCCCGCGACGGCCCAGGTCCCGCGACGGCCCAGGTCCCGCGACGGCCCAGGTCCCGCGACGGCCCAGGTCCCGCGACGGCCCAGGTCCCGCGACGGCCCAGGTCCCGCGACGGCCGGCCCCCTACCGGCCAGATCCCCCGGGCCGGAATCCCCCACTCGCTAGGTCCCCGACGGCTGGCCCCGACGACCTGAACCGGCCAGATCCCCCCTGACCGGAATCCCCCACCGGCCAGCCCCCCGGCCAGATCCCCTACCCGCTACTCCCGACCGGTTAGGTCCCCGAAGACTCCTAGCCTCACGCGGCCGGCATCCCCCACACCACCCCAAGCGGCGTCTGGCTCCCACCGGCCCTCCTCCCCGGCTGCGCGATCTCGACAACGCTCGCCGATGCGGGGAAGGCTCTCCGATCTCGGGTTACAACACGAGACCCGTGACGTTTCCCACCATCGGACGACGTTGTCGAGACCGCTAGCCACCAGACCACCGCGCACCCCCAGCACGTCCCGGCGGCAGTCAGCCCCTCCCGGGTCCGCACACTTATCCCAATCAGCTACGCACCTCCCCGGCCTGAAACGCCGATCTCGACAACGCTCACCGGTACGTAGAAAACTCTCCGATCTCGGGTCACAACACGAGACCCGCGACATTTCCCACCATCGGACGACGTTGTCGAGACCGCCGAGCACGAGCCGGCGCCCGACGCCCGGCGCTCGCCCCGATTCCGCACTCGCCAACCGCACACCACCGGGGGCATTCCGCACCCACCCAGCGCCCGCACCCATCCGGCATTCCACGCCGTCGACCACCCACGTCCTCACACGAGACGCGGCATCGGCATCGGCATCGGGCTGAGGTGATTCACGCCGCCGAGATCGACGGGCGAGCCGGATCTCGAAGAATCGTCTGGAGCCGCGCGTGCAGTACCTTCGGCCGATTCAACATGTCGTCGGTCACCCGGATGATCCGCCAGCCCCCCGCGCGAAGGTCGTCCTCGCGCGCCTTCTCGCCAAGCAGCGTGGACGGCTGGTCGTACTTCCCGCTTCCATCGGTCTCAATCAGCAGATTGGTGTCCTCCACACGCGCATCTGCGCGGTAGGGGGTTCCTGGAACCTCGAACTGGGCGACGAGCCGATACCCCCACCGGTCGAAGGTGAGCGCCGTCCTGGACTCGAGTGGTGATTCGCGAAGTCCGTCGCCCAGCCGGAGGATGACCGGCAGACGACGGTAGCCCACGCGTCCCTGCAACTCGTCGGTCACCGCCGCCAACGCCTCGGCAGTGACCGATCCCGAACGAAGCCCAGCGTCGTAGGCCATCAGACCCGACTCGACCGAGAGCAGCCCGGTCTGGGCGATCGCCAGTGCGGGGACGAGCGTGGAATGCTCACCGACCTGCTTGTGGATGGACAAACCCGATCGATGTTGCCCATGCCCAGGCGTGGTTCTCATCACATGCACGGTCCGCCAATCCGGTCGGTGAACGGGCAGTCCAAGGGCAACCGCCGCGGAATAGTGACTGGCGACGACGTCGTCCCGTTCTGACGTTTCGATCTGAACCATCAGGCGATGTCGGTCGTCAGGCCATTCGAGTCGCTGCGCCGTGTACCACCCGCGTTTGAGCCGAACCACTGTCTGACGGGACACCGCATCACGCAGGTCGACGGCTGTCAGTCCACTGTCACGCGCTTGGCAGGTGGAGAACAGTGGCATGAGGAGGAGCTCCGGGGGCAACATCGCCCCATGGTCAGCCCGCGAGGAGTCCGCGGCAAGGGCTGTCGAACAATCTGTGGATAACTCATCAGACCGGCCATGCCCCACCGGGAGCGCACGGCGATCGACACGGCGACGGCGACGGCGACGGCGACGGCGACGGCGACGGCGACGGCGACGGCGACGATCTGCGACTGGTACGGCTGCGCGATCTCGACATCGCTCGCCGATGCGGGGAAGGCTCTCCGATCTCGGGTTACAACACGAGACCCGCGACGTTTCCCACCATCGGGCGACGTTGTCGAGATCGCCGACGCGATAGCGATCGACGGCTGACCCAGGGACCCCGAGGGCCGACCAGGCACCCGGGACTGACCCCAACGGCCCAGGGCCGACCCCCGGGACACGGGGGACCGGGACTGACACAACGACTGGGCCGATCCAACGACCGGGGCCAACCCAACGACCGGGGCCAACCCAACGACTGGGGCCGAGTCAACAATCCGGGACTGGTTGCCGAACCCGAAAGGCCATCGGCGTACCCACCGACGTGAGCACCGGCCCACGACCCGCCGGTCGGGCTGGCCTCGGGCATAGACTGCCGGACGTGTCCGAACCCCGCGGGGCCGACGAGCGGCCCGTCCAGTTTCAGTACCTGGGGCTGACCGATGATCCCCCGCGGTTGAGCGAGTATGTCCCGACCTGGGAGTACCAGCGCGAGGTGCATGCCAAGGTGGCTGCGGGCGAGCTGCCGCCACAGGTGCTGTTCGTCGAACATCCCCCGGTCTACACCGCAGGACGGCGTACCGAGCCGCAGGAGCGTCCGTTCGACGGCACCCCGGTGGTGGACGTCGACCGCGGCGGCAAGATCACCTGGCACGGCCCGGGACAGCTGGTCGGCTACCCGATCGTGTTCCTGCCGCGCGGCGTCGGCGTGGTCGACTACGTCCGGCGGGTCGAGGAAGCCCTGATCCGGGTGCTCGCCGACTACGGCCTGGCTACCGGACGCATCGATGGCCGCACCGGCGTCTGGCTCGCTCCGACCGCGACCAGACCCGAGCGCAAGGTCGCCGCCATCGGCATCCGCGTGTCGAGGCAGACCACGATGCATGGGTTCGCCCTCAACGTGACCAGCCAACTCGGCGGCTTCGACAACATCGTGCCCTGCGGAATCACCGACGCCGGGGTGACGTCCATCGCCGCCGAGATCGACGGCCCCCCACCGACTCTGGTCGAAGTCGCTCGGGCGATCGAGCCGCACCTGAGCGAGCTGCTCGCACTGCGGTCCTTTACCAGGTTCGCCGAGTTCAGTCTCCCGAACGCGGTATCAGGCGCCGCCCGCTGACCCTCCTCCGTGCGAACGAGGGGAGGTGCCCGATGCCACTCGGCAACGGTTACGGCGTCCTGATCGGCACGCTGACCGCACATGAGCGTGACCGGCCGGACAACCAGGGCCGCTGGTACCACGTGATGCTCTCCATCGACGTCGCAGGGGCTCGCTATAAGGCAGCCGTGGACGTGGACAGTCATCAGTCGGCGACCGGCGTCCAGTGGAAGGTGGTCCCGGCCAGTGCCGCCGACCTGGGTGCCCCGGCCACGCTGAGCGCCGGCTGGCATCCGCTCACCTCCGCGCCGGCCAGCGGTGCGTTCGACCACATCCGGCATCCGATCGCCCAGACCTGGCGGTTCATCCGCGCCGGGCTGGCCAATCGCCACCTCCTCGGTTGGACGCCGTGGTGGCGCTGGATCAGCGTCGTCTACCGGCCGTGGCGCACCGGCGACAACCTGCAGGCCAGCGAGGCTCTGGAGCAGATCCTCACCATCGGCGGCCCGATCCTGGTCTGGGGCGAGCCCTTCAACACCGGACTGGGCGTGCACAACGTCCACCAGAACCAGGGCGATCCGGTCGGCTCACAGTGGGCGGCGAGCAACGGCATCTGGCAGGACGGCGGCGTCGCCGTCCCCCGGTCGGACGGCGGATTCGTCGCCTTCCTGCCCCGGTTCTCCAGCCAGGCCGGCGCGACCGACGACGACGGGCACCCGCTGGCCGGTTGAGCCCGCTCCGCGTCCGCTCTCGGCTGAGCCAGCGGCTCAGCCGGCGCGCGTGGCGATAAGATGACGCGGTGACCCTTGCAGACGACGCCGTCAGCCCGCCGCCGACCAGCCCGCCCGCGGGCCGGCGGTTGTTGCGGCTCGAGGTGCGCAACGCGCAGACCCCGATCGAGCGCAAGCCGCCGTGGATCAAGACCACCGCGCGGATGGGCCCCGAGTACCGGCAGCTCACCAAGCTGGTGAAGGACGAGGGCCTGCACACCGTATGCCAAGAGGCAGGCTGCCCCAACATCTTCGAATGCTGGGAGGACCGTGAGGCCACCTTCCTGATTGGGGGCGACTCCTGCACCCGGCGCTGTGACTTCTGCCAAATCGAGTCGCGCAAGCCGTCCGGCTACGACAAGGGCGAACCGCTCCGGGTCGCCGAATCGGTGCAGACGATGGGGCTGCGCTACGCGACCGTCACCGGCGTCTGCCGGGACGACCTCGAAGACGAGGGTGCCTGGCTGTACGCCGAGACCATCCGGCAGATCCACACCGTCAACCCGGGCGTCGGTGTCGAGATGCTGGCCCCCGACTTCTCCGGGCACCGCCACCTGCTGCAGCAGCTCTTCGACACCAAGCCTGAAGTGTTCGCGCACAACGTCGAGACGGTGCCGCGGATCTTCCGCCGGATCCGTCCCGGCTTCACCTACGATCGCTCGCTCGAGGTGCTGCGCTGGTCGCGCGAGGAGGGCCTGGTCACCAAGTCGAACCTGATCCTCGGGATGGGTGAGACCCGCGAAGAGGTCACCCAGGCGTTGCACGACCTGCACGACGCCGGCACCGAGCTGATCACCATCACCCAGTACCTGCGTCCCTCGCCGCGGCATCATCCGATCGACCGTTGGGTCACGCCCGAGGAGTTCGACGAGTTGGAGCAGGAGGCGACCGAGATCGGTTTCGTCGGCGTCCTGTCCGGACCGCTGGTCCGTTCGTCGTACCGCGCCGGACGGCTCTACCGCACCGCGATCGAGGCCCGTCGCCGGCAGGAACGCGACGCCGCGAAACCCACCGGTGCAACGAAAGCAGCCAACGGGGCCAAGCCGGCCAACGGCACGCACACCAACGGCGATACGATCACGCTGGCCAACGGCATCACCCTCCCGTTGTCGGGCGGCACGTCGGTCGCCAATGGGACGGCCGAGCGTCCGGCCAACGGCGCCTCCACCAGCACCGCCACGATCAACGGGAGCACCATCCATGGCCAGTGAGAAGGCAAAAGCCCTCGCCGCCCAGCAGAAGGCCGAACGCAAGGCCGAGAAGCTGCGCAAGAAGAACTCCGACGACCCGCGGGACTGGGGCCGGGTCCGGCAGATGATCGAGGCCTATAAGCGCACCAACGAGGTCGACCCGCAGCTCAAGTGGTGGACGGTGGCCGCGATCGCCGGGCCGCTGCTGCTGTCCATCGGCGTCGGCGTGTGGCTGCAGCCCTGGTGGCTGTGGCTGATCACCGGCATCATGCTGGCTCTGCTGCTGTCGATGTACGTGCTCACCTGGCGGGTGAAGAAGGCGAACTTCAAGCGCTACGAGGGTCAGGCGGGCTCGGCCGAGGTGGCGTTCCAGCTGCTCAACAAGAAGAAGTGGAGCTATGAGCTGGGCATCGCCGCGACCCGCCAGATGGACGTGGTGCATCGGGTGATCGGACGGCCCGGCATCGTGCTGGTCGCCGAGGGTAATCCGGCCCGGGCACGCGCGCTGCTGGGCACCGAGACCAAGAAGCACGAGCAGGTCGCCTACGGCATCGCGGTGACCACCGTCCTGGTCGGACGCGATCAGGGCCAGGTTCCGCTGGAGAACCTGCAGAAGCACATCGAGAAGCTCCCGAGCGTGCTGCAACCGCACCAGATCACCGAGGTCAAGCAGCGGTTGCGCGCGCTCGACGCAATGCGGCCCAAGATTCCGGTGCCGCGCGGCCCGATGCCGACCATGAAGGGCGTCAACCGGGCGATGCGCGGCCGTTAGGGAACCGCTGATTTTCGTTGGTCGAGCTTGTCGAGACCTTGGACGACATGGTGCTGGCAAGGGGTTTCGACAAGCTCAACCAGCGGTGGTTGCCTTCGCGTCCGCAGGGTTGAAAGAACCGGCGTTACCCGGAAGCCTGATCCGCCTGACGGCTGCCGACTTCGAGGGTATGACCGGCGGGGAGTTCCTGGTGCCCGCCGAACTGCTGCCGCATCGCCGAGAGCACCTGATTGGCGAATTTATCCTCGTCCCGCGACGCGAACCGCTCGAACAGCGAGGCGGCGAGCACAGGTACCGGCACGCCAACATCGATGGCGGCCTTGACCGTCCAGCGTCCCTCACCCGAGTCCGAAACCCGGCCGGCCAGGCCGTCCAGCGTGGGGTTCGCCTGCAGAGCAGCAGCGGTGAGGTCGAGCAACCAGGACGAGATCACCGAACCACGCCGCCACAGCTCGGCGACCCGCGCCGTGTCGATGTCGAACTGGTAGAACGACGGCTCCTCCAACGGAGCTACCTCGGCCGAATGCTCGGCCTCGCGAATGCCGGCGTCGGCGTTCGCCAGGACGTTGAGTCCCTCGGCAAGGGCCGCCATGATCCCGTATTCGATGCCGTTGTGCACCATCTTGACGAAGTGCCCGGCGCCGGAAGGCCCACAATGCAGGTAGCCCAGCTCCTCGGGTGCCGGCTCGCCGGTGCGACCCGGGGTCCGCTCGACGTCGCCGGCACCGGGTGCGATCGTTCGCAGGATCGGCTCGATGGTGGCGATAGCCTCGTCGGGACCGCCCACCATCAGGCAGTAGCCGCGCTCGAGGCCGAAGACGCCGCCACTGGTACCGGCGTCGACGTAGTGGATGCCCTTGGCAGCCAGCGCCCGGCCGCGGCGAACATCGTCGTGGTAGTTCGAGTTGCCGCCGTCGATGATGATGTCGCCGGGCTCCACCAGGTCGGCGAGCTGATCGACGACCCGACCGGTGATGCCGGCCGGGATCATCACCCAGATCACCCGGGGAACCTCCAGCTTCGCCACCAGATCGCTCAGGTTCTCGGCGCCGATGGCACCCTCACCGGCGAGGTTCGCGACCGCGTCCGCACTGACGTCGGAGACCACGCATTCGTGACCGTCCCGCATCAGCCGTCGAACGATATTGGCGCCCATCCGCCCTAGTCCCACCATTCCCAACTTCATGAGTGAAGCTTCCTCCTTCTTTTCTTGAACAGATCGGTCAAGCCTCGGCCGGTGCGTCCTCGACCCATACCGCGGGCGCCACCTCCGCCGGGATCGCGGCGGCGTCGATGACGGCGTCGGGGACGATGCCGAGCGCCCGGCAGCGGGCCAGCACGTCAGGGTCGGCGTCCGAAACCCGGACGACCCGGCGCGGCCCGACGATCCGGGTCAGCCGGACGGCCGGACGATGCCGCAGGGTGCCGTCGGCGGCAGGGATGGGGTCTCCGTGCGGATCGGCCACAGGATATCCGAGCAGCGCGTCGATCCGGTCGATCAACGTTCCGGACGCCGCGTGCTCCAGCGCCTCAGCCTCGTCGTGCACCTCGTCCCAGCGGTAGTCGAGGACGCCGACCAAAAAGGCCTCAATCAGCCGGTGCCGGCGCACCATCGCCACCGCGAGCCGCTCGCCTCGTTCGGTGAGCCGTACCGGCCGGTAGGACTCGTACGTCACCAACCCCTGCGCGGCAAGGCGTTTCACGGTGTCGCTGACGTTGGCCTGAGAGGTGCCGATCCGGGCCGCGAGGCCCTTGGTGGTGATCGGCGGATCACCCCACTCGGTGGCCGACCAGATCACCTTCAGGTAGTCCTGAGCCACCGCGGTCAGTTCGTCGACGCTGGTCATCATCCCAGGGTAAGCCCCATCGCGGTGAGGGCCAGTAGTACGAGATTGAGCGCCACGATCAGCGCGACCACGGTCCAGGCGATCGTCCGCAGCCGCCGTCCGTTGGCGAACCGGCCCATCACCGCCCGGTTACTGGTCAGCAGCACCAGCGGGATCGCCGCGAACGGGATGCCGATCGACAGCAGCACCTGGCTGAGCACCAGCGACCAGGTCGGGTCCACGCCGAAGGTCAGCACCGCCAGCGCCGGTACCAGCGTGATCGCCCGGCGAGCCAGCAGTGGAATGCGCACCCGCAGCAGTCCCGACATGATGGACGCCCCGGCGTAGCAGCCGACTGAGGTGGAGGCGAGCCCGGAGGCCAGCAGCCCGACGCCGAAGACGACGCCGATCGCGGGCCCCAACGCAACGGTGATCGCGGCATGAGCGCCCTCGATGGTGTCGGTGCCGGCGACGCCGTTCAGGCTGGCCGCGGCCAGCAGCAGCATGGCGATGTTGACCGTTCCGGCGACCAGCAGCGAGAGTCCGACGTCCCAGCGGGTCACCCGCAGCAGCCGGCGGACTCCCTTCTCGCCCTGGAGTCCGTGCCGGTCGCGAGCCAGCGACGAGTGCAGATAGATGGCGTGCGGCATGACGGTGGCGCCGAGCATGCCGGCCGCCAGCAGCACAGTCTGGGCGCCCTCGAAACGCGGCGCCACACCCGCCAACGCGGCACCCCAATCGACGTCGCTGACCAGCAGCCCGGCCCCGAAGCCGACGGTGATCACCGCGAGCAGGCCCATCACCACGAACTCGAACGGACGCTGCCCGCCCTGCGACTGGATCGACAGCAGCGCCATCGACACCACGCCGACGATCAGCCCACCCAGCGGCAGCGGCACCCCGAACAGGATGTACAGCGCCAGCGCGCCGCCGATCACCTCGGCCAGATCGGTCGCGGCCGCCACCAGCTCGGCCTGCGCCCAGAACATCAGCCGTGGGCCTCGGCGCAGCCGCTCACCGAGCAACTCGGGCAGGCTCCGCCCGGTGACCAGGCCCAGTTTCGCCGACAGGTACTGAATCAGCACCGCCATCGCGTTCGCCGCGATCAGCACCCAGACCAGCAGGTAGCCGTACTGGGCGCCGGCGGTGAGGTTGGCCGCGACGTTGCCCGGATCGACATAGGCGATGGCCGCCACGAACGCCGGACCCAGCAGCCACGGCAACCGGCGCCGCGCCGGCTTCGGCGGCGCCGTCGGGGTCACTGTGGTCACGAAAGTTAAGCTATCCGAACTTTCGTCCCGCAATGAAAGTTTCGACAAGGTCAACCAGCGAGACCACGGCCCTGGGACGGAGTGCCAAGATCGAGGTGTGCCGACCCCGATCGAAGATCTCGCATTGCTCAGCAACTGCCGCACCGCGGCCCTGGTCTCCCGTGACGGCGACGTGGAGTGGCTCTGTCTGCCGCGGCTGGATTCGGCTTCGGTGTTCGCGGCACTGCTCGGGGACACCGATGACGGGCTCTGGCGGCTCCGGCCGTCCGAGACCGACGCGAGCGCCGCGCGGCGCTACGACGGCGACACGTTCATTCTGGTCACCCGGTGGGAGACCCCGACCGGGGTGGCCGAGGTGCACGACGTCATGCCGATCGGACGCGACCCGCAGGTCGGGATCGACCGCACCGACCTGGTCCGACGCGTGGTCGGCGTGTCCGGCACGGTCACTTTCGACATCGATCTGCGGCTGCGGTTCGACTACGCCCGCGCCCTGCCCTGGGTGCGGCAGACCGGGAGCCGGCGATCCCCTGAGTTGATCGCGATGGCCGGCCCGGACGCAGTGGTAGTGCGCGGCGTCCGGCTGCACGCCGACGGGCACCGCCATCATGGCGGCTTCGAGGTCGCCGCGGGGCAGCAGCTGGACCTGACCCTGACCTGGTTCCCGTCGTTCCGGCCGGTGCCGGAGCCCCTGAACGTCGACCGGGCGCTGGGCGAGACCCGGGACTGGTGGCAGTCCTGGGCCGACCGGATCGAGCATGAGGGTGAGTACCGGCCTCACGTGGTGCGGTCGCTCCTGGTACTGCGGGCGCTCACCAACCACGACACCGGCGGGATCGCGGCAGCAGCCACCACGTCCCTGCCCGAGGACATCGGCGGGGTGCGGAACTGGGACTACCGGTTCGTCTGGCTGCGTGACGCTGCGCTGACCCTGGAGGCGCTGGTCGCGCACGGCTTCCTCACCCTGGCCGACCATTGGCGCACCTGGCTGCTGCGGGCGGTCGCCGGCGACCCGGCCGACCTGCAGATCATGTACGGGCTGGCCGGGGAACGAAACCTGCCCGAGCGGGAATTGCCGCAGCTCGGTGGGTATGCGGGCTCGCGTCCGGTCCGGGTCGGCAACGGCGCAGCGTTGCAGTACCAGGCGGACGTGGTCGGTGAGGTGATCGTCACCCTCTCCGCCGGCCGCGAGGCGGGGCTCGCCGAGTCCGCGTTCTCCTGGCCGCTGGAGAAGCATCTGGTGCAGTACGCGGCCGAGCAGTTCGAGCGGCCCGACAACGGCATCTGGGAGATCCGCGGCGAACCGCAGCACTTCACCCACTCCCGGGTGATGATGTGGGCCACCTTCGACCGCGCCGTCCGGGCGGTGGAGCAGCATGGGCTGGACGGGCCGGTGGAGCGCTGGCGCGAGTTGCGGCAGCAGGCCCGGGACGAGATCGACGGGCGGGGCGTTTCGAACGGCCACTTCGTGCAGTACTACGGCACCGACGAGGTGGACGCGTCCCTGCTGCTCTTGCCGCAGGTCGGCTACTGCACCCCCGACGATCCGCGGATGCTGGCCACTGTGGAGCGGATCGAGCAGACCCTGATCCGGGACGGTCTGGTGCTGCGCTACCGCACCGACACCGGCGTGGACGGCCTGCCCGGCGGCGAGCACCCGTTCCTGGCCTGCTCATTCTGGTTGGTCGAGCAGTACGCCACCTCGGGCCGCACCGCTGACGCCGGAGCACTGATGCGGCGGCTGTGCTCGTTCGCCAACGACCTCGGCCTGCTCTCCGAGGAGTACGACCCCGCCGGGGACCGGCAGGTCGGCAACTTCCCGCAGGCCTTCTCGCACTTGGCTCTGGTTCGCGCCGCCGACGCCTTGGGCGGGTCCGGGCACCAGCCACGATGAGCCTGGGCCGTTCCCTCCCGGTTCAGGTTCTCATCGGCAAGGAACGGACGCTCATCGGGCCAGTCGCGTTACGGAGCGGCCCGCCTCGCCAGGCATGTCTCGCGGCGTCCGTCCGGGAGGCTCGGAGAACGACACCGTCGCGGCACGGGAGGGCACCGACCGTGATTCTGGTGCACCACGGCTGATACCGACCGCGGTTTGACGGTTAGGCTGGTGAGCCGCGCGGAGACCCCTGCCCCGCGCAGCCAGCGACACCTTTGGAAAGGCCAGCGTGGACCACGCCGATACCCTGCGTCCGACCGATCGGACCATCGCCGAGCGACGCCTGCGTGAGGCGCGCGGCATGACCGACTACTGGGACGTTCGTTCCGCCGACTACGACGCCACCCACGAGGTCGCCGATCGGGACACCTGGCGGCGTGTGCTGGGCGAACTGGTCGGAAGCGACAGCGAACCGCGCATCCTGGACGTCGCCACCGGCACCGGGCTGATCGCCAATCTGCTCGCCGAGCAGGGCTACGCGAATCTCACCGGCGTCGATCTGTCCGAGGGAATGATGAGCCACGCCCGCCGCTACGCCGATAAGCGTGGGCTCACCGTCGACTATCGCGTCGGCAACGCACTCGACCTGCCCTTCCCGGACGCCTCGTTCGACGTCGTCATCAGCTCGCGGCTGCTCTGGACGCTGACCGAACCGGACGCCGCCGTCCGCGAGTGGGCCCGCGTGCTCGTGCCCGGCGGCACCCTGATCGCGATCAACGAACTCGAACCCGGCGAGGGGATTCGGCTTAGCCCGCTGGACGACTACCGGGCGAAGGCCCGGGTGGACGAGTTGCCGTTCGCGAACGCCGACATCGACGACATCCTGACTGCACTGACTTCCGCCGGCCTCCTCGGCGCCCGGACGCAGCACCTCCCCGGCTGCCACCTGGTCAAACGTGACCGCGAGAACTGGTTCGCCTTCGTCGCAGCCAAGCCCGCCCACCCCTGACACCCCGCCCCGCCCGATCCCCGGCCCCGGGATCCCCCCGGCCGGGCCTCCCCCACTTCGCCCGGTTTTGGCGTCCTTTCCTTGGTTCAAACAGCGGAAACGAACCCGAAGCAGGGCGAAGTGACCGAGAGGGGCGGGGTGGGCGGGCGAGGGGCAGGGGTCAGGGGCGGGGCGGGTCCGAGTGGGTGTGGATGCGCATCCCGGCTTCGTTGAAAATGCTGATCACCTGGGCGGGGCGGCCGCCGGTGGCGCTGATCGAGTGCGGGGTGCGGGTGTCGAACTCGGCGGCTTCTCCCCTGGTCAGCACCAGGTCCTGCTCACCGAGTCGCAGCCGAAGGCGTCCGGACAGCACATAGAGCCACTCGTAGCCCTCGTGCACCTTCAGATCGTCGCACTGTTTCGTGGGCGGGTAAGTGATCTTGTAGGTGTGGATCGGCGAGCCCTCGGGGGCGAGCGGGACGATCAGCATGCCGTCGCGGTGGATCGCCGGACGCCGCACGCGCGGGTCGGGCGCCTCGTCGGCGAGCAGGTCGTCGACGCGAATGCCGAGCCGTCGAGTCAGCGGCACCAGCAGCTCGAGGGTGGCCTGCCGCTTGCCGGATTCCAGCCGGGACAGCGTGCTGGCCGAGACGGACGCCCGGACGGCCAACTCGTCCAGCGTCCAGCCGCGCGCCTTGCGGGCCGCCCGGAGCCGGGCTCCGACCTGGCCCAATACGTCGCCCATGACTTCTCTCCCCATCGTCAGGTGCTTGCAGATTCAGCAAATCCATTTGCAACCATGCCATCCTCCGACAAGCATGGCGCCATGACGGATTCCGAGTGGGACGTGGTGGTGATCGGCGGCGGTCCGGCCGGGCTGGCCGCTGCCTTGATGTTGGGACGGTCCCGGCGCCGGGTGCTGGTGATCGACGCGGGCAGCCCGCGGAACAGGTTCGCGACCCACATGCATGGGGTGCTCGGCAACGAGGGCGTCGAGCCGGCCGAGCTGCTGGCGCGGGGACGCGCCGAGGTGGCCGAGTACGGCGTCCGAGTGATCGAGGGACGGGTTGAACGGGTCTATCTCACCGAGCACGCGCCGCACCTCGGGGCGTCCAGCACTGCACAGAACAACGCGGGCGGGGTGCGGGTCGAGACCTCCGACGGCGCGACATATGACGCACGAGCGGCGCTCGTCGCCACCGGGCTCACCGACGAACTGCCGGAAACCCCTGGACTGGCGTCGCGCTGGGGAACCACGGTGCTGCACTGCCCCTACTGCCACGGCTGGGAGGTCCGCGATCAGCGGCTCGGCGTGCTGCTCACCTCGCCGCTCGGCCTGCACGCCCCCGAACTCGTCCGGCAACTCAGCGAGCACGTCACGGTGTTCGCAGCCGGCGTCGAGGTGGACGACGCGACCCGGCACCGTCTCGCTGCCCGCGGCGTCCGGCTAATCGACGCGCCGGTCACCGAGGTCTCCGGCAAGGTTCCCGCGATCGATGCCGTGCACACCGCCGACGGGGCCCGCCACCGGATCGATGCGCTGTTCACCATGGCGCAGCCACGCACCCACGAGAACTTCCTGGCGCACCTCGGCCTGGCCCGGAACGAGACGCCGTTCGGCAGCTATCTGGCCGTCGACCAGGCCGGCAAGAGCAGCGACCCGCGGATCTGGGCAGCAGGCAACGTGACCGGCCCGATGGCCAACGTGCCGATGTCGATCGCCGCCGGGACGATGGCGGGTGCGGCGCTGAACGGCACCCTGGCCGGCTGGGACTTCGACGCCGCCGTCCGCGCCGACGAGCCGGGCGTGGCCCCGGTCGACTTCTGGGAGGAGCGCTACGCCGGCGCGGACGCGGTCTGGTCAGGCCGGGTCAACCACAGCTTCGCCGAGGTGGCCGGCAACCTCGAACCTGGCACCGCGCTGGAGTTCGGCTGCGGCGAGGGCGCCGACGCCATCTGGCTGGCCCAACGCGGCTGGCGGGTCACCGGCGTCGACATCTCCGCGACCGCCATCGGCCGAGCAACCGCCGCGGCCACGGCGGCCGGGTTGTCGCCGGACGGCGTCCGTTTCGTCGCGGCAGATCTCGCCGGCTGGTCGACGGATGACGCATATGACCTGGTCACCGCCGGCTTCCTGCACTCACCGGTGGCATTCGACCGGACGGCGGCACTCCGCAAGGCGGCCGGCTACGTCCGGCCCGGCGGACACCTGCTGGTGGTCTCCCACGCCGCTGCCCCACCCTGGTCCGAACGGCTCTCCGACCATCACCACCACTTCCTCGCCCCCGCCGACGAAGTGCAGGCGCTGGCCCTCGACCCCACCGAGTGGACCACGGAAGTGGCCGAGGTCCGCCCCCGTCCAGCCACCGCCCCCGACGGCACCGCCGCATCCCTGGACGACAGCGTCATCCTGCTGCGCCGCACCACCTGACCCGCCCGGCTGACTCCCTGGCCACACCGCCCCCGCCGACTGGCCCACCCGCCGACTGGCCGACTGGCCGACTGGCCCACCGGATATCACTTCGCCCTGGTTTGGCGTCCTTTCCATGGTTCAAACCTGGTGAATGAACCCGAACCAGGGCGAAGTGATATCAGGGCCGGAGGACGCGGGGCCGCAGGACGCAGGCGTGGGGGGCGCGGGGGCGGCGGGTGTCCAGGCAGGTTGTGACGTATCGGGGGCAGGACACCTCTCCGAACGGGAGGGCGGGTGGTGTGGGGCCCCAACCAGGGGCCCGGGCTGGTTTGTGACCGCCGGACGAAACTGTGGACGGCGGAAAGTCTGTCGGCGTCCTCTGTGGATAACGTCCTATGGACGGCCAACTGGTGCTGGGCTCATCGGCATGTCCGTACGCCTGACCCGCGATCTCAACGCCGAGGGGTTCGGCTCCGGTGCCATCCGGAGGATGGTCCGAGACGAGCAACTGACCCGGATCCGGCGGGGTGGCTTCGCCTCCAGCGACCAGGCCGCCAACCATCGGCAGCTGATCGACGCCACCATCCCGCGGCTCAGCCCGGGGAACGTCCTGAGTCACAGCTCGGCGGCCTGGCTGCACGGACTGCCCGGCGACAACCGGAAACTGGCTTGGGTCACGGTCACCAAACCCGGCAAGGGCGGCAACTCGATCGGACCCTACGTGCATCGCTATCGGACGCCGCTGCCCGACGACGACATCGAGGTGGTGGACGGACTCGCCCGAACCGTACTGGCCCGGACGGTGGCTGACATCGGACGCTGCAGCGAGCTGGGTTTCGCTGTGGCTGCTGCCGACGCGGCGCTGCGGCGCGGAATGAGCCGCGACGACCTGGATATCCAGCTCCTGGCCACTCGTCGGCACGGGATCCAACAAGCCCGCACCATGGCTGAGTTGGCCGACGCTCGCAGCGAGTCGGCCGGGGAGTCGCTCAGCCGGGTGACGATCTGGCGCCTCGGCCTGCCAACCCCGGAACTGCAGTACGAGATCGTCGTCCAAGGAATCCACTACCGCGCCGACTTCGCCTGGCCTGACCTGCGGGTGCTGGGCGAGTTCGACGGCAAGGTGAAGTACGGCGCATTGCTACGTCCCGGCGAAACTGCCGACGATGTCGTGATGCGCGAGAAGCGCCGCGAGGCCGCCCTGCGTGCAGCCGGCTGGTGGGTGGTTCGCTGGACCTACCAGGAAGCCTTCCGCCCCGTACTGCTCGAGGGCCTACTTCGTCCGGCCCTGTTCAGCACCCACTGACCAGCCCCATCCCGGCAGCCGCCGTCCGCCCGCCGTCCGGCTTTGGCCTGACTCAACGACATCGCCCTGGTTTGGCGTCCTTTCCGTGGTTCAAACCGGGTAAATGAACCCGAACCAGGGCGAAGTTGGGTCAGGGCGGCCGGCCGGGGACGGCCGGGGACGGCCGGGCTGGCCGGGGACGGCGCGTGGTTAGGGATCACTCCACTAGTTCGGAGAGCTCCAGCCAGCGTTCCTCGAGGTCGCCGACCTGAGCCTGGCGATCCTCGATCTGGGTCACCTTCGCGGCCAGCCCGGTGTAGTCGGTGTGGTCGTGCTCGGCCAGGGCGGTCTGGGCGACGTGGATCTCGTCGGTCAGCTTGGCGATCCGGCGTTCGACCGATGCCAGTTCCTTCTGCAACGCCCGCAGTTCAGCACCGGACAACTCAGCCGCGGCGCCGTTGGTCGAGCTTGTCGAGGCCCCCTCCCCGACCGACCCGGACGCCGCCGATCCGGACACCGCCTGCACGGCCCGCAGCCGCAGGTACTCGTCCACCCCGCCGGGAAGGTGCCGCAGATGGCCGTCAACGATGGCGTACTGCTGGTCGGTGACCCGCTCGACCAGGTAGCGGTCGTGCGAGACCACCAGCAGGGTGCCCGGCCAGGAGTCGAGCAGATCCTCCATCGCGGCCAGCATGTCGGTGTCGACGTCGTTCGACGGTTCGTCGAGGATCAGCACGTTCGGTTCGGACAGCAGCACCAGCAGCAGTTGCAGCCGCCGCTTCTGCCCGCCGGACAGCTCCCCCACCCGCGCCGACAGGTGCTCGCGGGCGAACCCGAGTCGCTCCAGCAGCTGCGTGGGCGTGAGCTCGCGGCCGTCGATCAGATAGCTGGTCCGGGTCCGGGCCAGCACCTCACGGACCCGGTCGTCGACGATCTCGGCCAGCGCGTCGAACTGCTGGTCGAGCACCGCCAGCTGCACCGTCTTGCCGCGCTTCACCCGTCCGGACGTGGGCCGCACCGTACCCGCGACCAGCCCCAACAGGGTTGATTTACCGGCCCCGTTGGCGCCCAGGATCGCGGTCCGCTCGCCGGGCGCGATCCGCCACTCGACGCCGCGCAGCACCTCCTTGTCGCCGAACCGGACGCCGGCACCGATCAGGTCGACGACGTCCTTGCCGAGCCGGGCGGTGGCCAGCCGGCTCAACTCCAGCCGGTCCCGGGGCGGCGGGACGTCCTCGATCAGCTGGTTGGCGGCGTCGATCCGAAACTTCGGCTTCGACGTCCGGGCCGGGGCGCCGCGGCGCAGCCAGGCCAACTCCTTGCGCATCAGGTTCTGCCGCTTGGCCTCGACTGCGGCCGCCTGCCGGTCGCGCTCCACCCGCTGCAGCACGTAGGCCGCGTAGCCGCCCTCGAACGGCTCCACGATCCGGTCGTGCACCTCCCAGGTAGCGGTGGCCACCTCGTCCAGGAACCAACGGTCGTGGGTGACCACCAGCAGGCCGCCGGCGTTACGCGGCCAGCGTCCGTTGAGATGGCCGGCCAGCCAGGTGATGCCCTCCACGTCGAGATGGTTGGTCGGCTCGTCGAGCGCCACGACGTCCCAGTCACCGACCAGCAGTTCGGCCAGTGCCACCCGGCGGCGCTGCCCACCGCTGAGGGTGTCCACGACGGCCTCGAAGTCGAGGTCGGCGACCAAGCCGGCCAGCACGTCCCTGATCTTCGGGTCGGACGCCCAGACGTGGTCGGCGACCTCACCGACGATCGCCTGCCGCACCGTGATGCCGGTGGGCAGCGCATCCTCCTGGGTGAGCATGCCGATCCGGACGTCGCCGCGTCGGCGCACCCAGCCGCCGTCGGGTTCGAGGCGTCCGGCCAACAGCCGCAACAGCGACGATTTACCGTCGCCGTTGCGCCCGACGACACCGATCCGGTCGCCCTCGTTGACCCCGAGCGTCACCGAGTCGAAGACCACCCGGGTCGGATACTCCAGGTGCAGCGCCTCGGCGCCAAGCAGAAAACCCACCGGTCAAGGGTAGAGGTCGCACCCGGCGCCGCGGCTGACGTCCGGCTCAGGACTACCCGGTCGCGACCGGTGCCTTGGCCCGCAGCTCTTTGAGCACTTCCGGATCCTGCAGCTCCATCCAGGCGATGACCTCTTTGTAGGTCGCGCAATAGGTGTCCGGCTTGCCGCAGGTGCTCTTCATGAAGTCCGCGACGGCGGGATTGAAGGCGTTGCCGTTCCAGCTGTTGAAGTGATTGGCGATCAGCACCGGGGCGCGGTTGCCCCGATAGGCCTGCTGGTACATGTAGTCGTAGGTTGCACGCACCTTCTGGCGCAGTTCAGGCGCCCGCGCAGGCTGATTCTTGCCGCCGTTGAACGTCACCCACATGTTGTAGTCCATCGCCATCACGCTGCGCTTGAACCCTGGCGAGTAGACGTAGGGCATCTGGAACTCCCAGAAACCGCGGAGCTTGACCGGCCAACTGATGCCGCTGCTCAGCGGGAACGACGAGTCGTAGGTGAACCCGTACTCCTGCCAAGCCGGCGCCAACGCCGAGAGCTTGCCTTCGAGGCAGGGCGTCCGCCCACCCTTGATGTCGTCGGGCTTGACGTTGAGATCGGGCACCTCGTCCCCCCACCCGTTGAGCTGCTTGTAGTCGGTGAGGAACTTCATGAACTGGCCGAGCTCCGACTTCCAGTCCGCGGTCGACCAGCTATTGCCGGCGTGCCCCGAGCCCGAGCAGAAATGCCCGTTGTAGTGGGTTCCGACCTCGTGGCCGTCAGCCACCCCGGCATTCAGGTCATTGATCAGGGTCACCACATCTTCCTTGGTGCCGCCGAAACCGATCGAGGCCACCCCGGGGGCGTGGCCCGGACCGACGTACTGCTTGCGGTTCTTATCCGCCAGCAGATAGATGCCCGAGAGGAAGGCGACGAAGTGGGAATCGGTGGGTTTCGCGGCAGCCCGAAACTCCTGCCACCTCTGGTGACTGCCCGCGCCGTCGAAGGAGAAGATGACGAACTGCGGCGGCTTCTCACCTGGCTTCAGCTTGGTCATCGGAATCTTGCCTGCCGGAGCGCCCGGCGAGGACGGCGCCGGGCTGGAGGGATCGCCCCCGGGCGGGGCGGAGCTCGGCACGGCCGGGTTGGTTGTCTCGGTGCCGGTCGGCGTCGCGGTGGACGCGGGCGCCCCTGGCGTCGCCGCGCAACCTGTCACCAGCAGCGCGATCAAACCGACCGCCCCCGCCTTGCTCGTCCATCCTGGCATCCGTGGTCCCTTCGTCGATCGTGGCCGCCTACCTGCCAGGCCCTGATCGGACGCCGGCTCTCACGGGGTGCATCCCCACGCGGCACGGCTGCGGCCGTGACCGTAAGTCTAGGCAATTGTTCGTGGCATCCGTGCGAGCGGGCAGCCTCGGCGTGGCGTCACTCCCTGCCGTTCGGTCGGGGTGGTCTGCGACAATCGGCTGGATGGAGCCCCTCGCCGCACCGTTCACGGCCACCTATCGCCTGCAGTTGCACAGCGGGTTCACCCTCGACGATGCCGCGGCGATCATCCCCCATCTCGCGGCGCTGGGCGTCAGTCATCTCTACCTGGCCCCGATCCTGACCTCCGTGCCCGGCTCGATGCACGGCTATGACGTCCTCGACCACGCCGCGATCAACCCCGAGTTGGGCGGACGGGACGCATTCGGACGCCTCACCGAGAGGTGCCACGCGCACGGCCTGGGAATCGTGGTCGACATCGTGCCCAACCACATGGCCCTGGTCGCCGGCCAGTGGCGCAACGCACCGCTGTGGGATGTGCTGCGGCACGGCCGGGCGTCGGGGTTCGCGCACTGGTTCGACGTCGACTGGGACCACCTCGGCGGCCGGTTCGGGCTGCCGATCCTGGGCGCCCCGCTCGCCGAGGTGCTGTCCGAGCTCACGCTCGACGTCGGGCGGCCGGACGAGGGCCCGGCCGCCGGCCAACCGGTGCTGCGCTACTACGACCATGTGCTGCCGCTACGCCCGGATGGCCCGGAGAACACCGAGCTCAGCGCGCTGCTGGCCGCCCAGCATTGGCTGCTCGCCTCGCACACCGAAGCAGCCCAGGTGCTCAACTACCGGCGGTTCTTCGAGGTCGACCAGCTGGTCGCCGTCCGAGTGGAGGAGCCGGACGTCTTCGACGCCACCCACGCCCTGCTGCTGGAACTGCACCACGACGGCCTGATCGACGGCTTCCGGATCGATCACCCCGACGGCTTGGCCGACCCGGAGGGTTATTTGTCCCGGCTGGCGGCGTCCTGCCGTCCGGGCACGCCGATCTGGGTGGAGAAGATCCTGGAGGGCGCCGAGCGGCTGCCGGCGTGGCCCTGCCACGGCACCACCGGGTACGACGCGGCCGCGGTGATCGATGCCGCGCTGGTCGACCCGGCAGGCGTGGACGCCGTGACCCGCACCTGGGTCGCCACCGGGGCGGAACCGGTACTGGCGGACTGTGTCGAGGCCAGCAAGCGTCAGGTGCTGGCCCAGCTGCTGCAACCCGAGCTGAACCGCCTGCAGCGGACGGCGGTCGCCGCGCTGCCCGGAGCCGACCCGGCCCGGCTCCGGGCGGCACTGTCGGAGTTGCTGGTCCAGTTGCACGTGTACCGCGCCTACGTGACCCCCGGCCGTCCCGTCGACGGCGGACTGGTCGCGCCGCTGCATCAGGCCCTGGAACGGGTCCGGGCCGACCGTCCCGACCTGGCTGACGTCGCTATCACCCTGGCCGGCACCCTGGAGCGGCCGGAGACCGCCCCAGGCGACCCCGACGCCTCCCGCGACCTGTGCGTCCGGTTCCAGCAGACCACCGGGCCGGTGATGGCCAAGGGCATCGAGGACACCGCCTTCTACCGCTGGCACCGGCTGGTGGCGCTGAACGAGGTGGGCGGCGACCCGGCTCACGGCGAACACCCGGGAGTCTCGGCGCTGCACGCCTGGGCCGCCGAACAGGCCGCCCGCTGGCCGCTGGGCATGACCACGCTGTCCACCCACGACACCAAGCGCAGCGAGGACGTCCGGGCCCGGCTGCTGGCGCTCGCCGGTGACGCCGCCTGGTGGGGCCGGATCGCCAACCTGGCCGCCGGGGCGTCCGTCCGGCACGGGGTGGACGCGGCCACCGGCCACCTGGTCTGGCAGACGGTCGCCGGCACCCCGGGCCTCACCCCCGAGCGGCTGGACGGCTACCTGACCAAGGCGTTGCGCGAGGGGAAGCAGCGCAGCAGCTGGCTGCATCCCGACGATGACTACGAGCAACGTGTCCGCGAACTGGGCCGGGAGATCCTGGCCGGTGGCCCGGTCGGCGCCGCGATCGCCGAGGCCGGGCTGGCGAACGCCGCGGCGGTGCGTGCGGTGACGTTGGCTCAGAAGGTGCTGCAGCTGACCCTTCCCGGCCTCCCCGATACTTACCAGGGCGCCGAGTTGCTCAACCTGAACCTGGTCGACCCGGACAACCGCGCCGACATCGACTTCGCCGCCCACGCCGTCCGGCTCGACGAACTGGACGCCCGGGCCGGCCAGGCGCTCGACCTCGATGACGAGGTGCTGCTGGTCACCTCGCGCACGCTGCGGCTGCGCCGGGAACGGCCCGCCGACTTCGCCGCCGGCTACGAACCGCTGGAGCTCGGCGCGGGCCTGCTCGGTTTCGCCCGGGGCTCAGACGTCCTGGTCGTGGTCCGCAGGCTGCCCCGGGAGCCGCTGCCGGCGTCCGTGCCGCTGCCAGCGGGCGACTGGCTGGACGTGTTCACCGGCGTTTCGCATCGCGACGGTACCGGCGCACTGTTCGACGTCCTTCCGGTCGCGGTGTTGGTCAGGGTCGCCTGATGCGGCAGCGCTATTCGGTGTGGGCACCGGAGGCCGAGCGGGTCGACCTCCGGCTCGGCGTCGACGGCGACCGAACCGAACCGATGGCTCCCGAAGGTGGCGGCTGGTGGTCGGTGGACGCCGAACCCGGCGACGGCCGCTACGCGTTCTGCCTCGACGGCGGCGACCCGATGCCAGACCCCCGCGGACGCCGGCTGCCAGACGGCGTGCATGCCGCCAGCGCACTGGTCGACCCGGCCGGGTTCGCCTGGACCGACGGCGCCTGGACCGGCCGCCCGCTCAAGGGGTCGGTGATCTACGAGCTGCACGTCGGCACCTTCACCGAGGCCGGCACCTTCGACGGCGCCATCGAACGGCTCAATCATCTGGCCGACCTCGGCATCGACATCGTCGAAGTGATGCCGGTGGCGTCCTTCCCCGGACGCAACGGCTGGGGCTACGACGGGGTCGCGTTGTACTCGGTGCACGAGCCCTACGGCGGACCGGAAGGGTTGCAGCGGTTCGTGGACGCCGCGCACGCCCGCGGGCTGGCGGTCTGGCTGGACGCGGTCTACAACCATCTCGGACCGGTCGGGAACTATCTGCCGCAGTTCGGTCCGTACTTCACCGACCGGCACCAGACGCCGTGGGGTGTCGCGGTCAACCTGGACGGCCCCGGCAGCGACGAGGTACGCGCCTACTTCCTCGACAACGTCCGGCAATGGTTCCTCGACTACCACCTGGACGGGCTCCGGCTGGACGCCGTGCACGCGCTGCATGACGAGTCGGCGATCCACCTGCTGGAGGATCTGTCGGCGCTGGCCGCGGACATCGGCGCCGCCACCGGCATCCCACGGGTGCTGGTCGCCGAATCCGACCGAAACGATCCCCGGACGGTGGTGTCGCGCGGCAAGGGTGGGGCGGGCGGCCAGGGCTTGGACGGACAGTGGGCCGACGACATCCATCACACCCTGCACGTGCTGCTGACCGGCGAGAAGCAGGGCTACTACGCCGACTTCGCCGACCCGGAAGCCTTGCCGAAGGTGCTGGCGCACACCCCGTTCCTCCACGACGGCGTGTTCTCCAGCTTCCGCGGACGCCGGCACGGGCGTCCGATCGAGCCGACGATCACGCCCGGCTGGCGCTACATCGGCTCGCTACAGACCCACGACCAGATCGGCAACCGCGCTGCCGGCGAGCGGCTGTCGCATCTGGCCGGACGGGGCCGCGCCGCCATCGGAGCGGCGCTGCTGCTCACCTCGCCCTACACCCCGATGCTGTTCATGGGCGAGGAGTTCGACGCGTCAACACCGTGGCAGTACTTCACCGACCACGAAGAAGAGTGGCTGGCCGAGTCGATCCGTGAGGGACGGCAGGCCGAGTTCGCCGAGCACGGCTGGTCGGGCCACGTCCCCGACCCGCAAGATCCCGGCACCGTCGAGGCGTGCACCCTGAACTGGGCCGACCTGGACGACCCCGGCCGCCGCGAGCTGCTGGACTGGTACCGGACCCTGCTGCGGCTGCGCCGCGAGCTGCCGACCGTGCGGGATGCCCAACTCGGCGACGGCGCCGTCGTCCGGAAGGGCGATCTGCTGCTGGTCCGCCGCGGCACCGTCGAGGTGCTCGCCAACCTGGGCGACGAACCCGGCAGGCTGTCGGTGCCGGACGGCTCCGAGCTGCTCGCCCGCTTCGGCGAGGCCGTCCTCACCTACGCCGGCGAAGTGGCCCTCGGCGCACACAGCACCTGCGTGTTGCGCGCCCCGCTGCCCGACATCACGGGCGAGATCCCCCGCATCGTGCTCTAGTGCCCCCGGCCCTCACTCAGGCGTCGGCGGGCTCGGGTTCCTCGGCGACGGCTCGGGTGACGTCGCGCAGCTGCAACCACCACGGGTTCTTCGGACGGCGGAAGGTGCGGTCCATCAGCCGCATCATCGACTCCATCGGCACGTCGGTGAGCTTGGACTCGGTGAGGCCGACCAGGTGGCTACCGTCAGCCCCGGCGGCGAGCTCCCGATCGATCAGGCCGAGTGCGTGGCCGGCCATCCGGGTGGCGAGCAGCCGGTCGAACGGGGTCGGCGAACCACCCTGCTGCTGATGGCCCAGAACCCCTTGCCGGACGTCGTAGAGCCCATGACCCTCCGCTTCCAGCAGGCCGGCGATGACGTCGGTCGTGTAGTGCTCGCTGGCCCGTTCGTTGCGGACGGCGAGGAACAGCGACCGGCCGGCGGCGAACGACTTCCGCAGCCATTTCACGTCGTCGTTGAGCTGGTCGAGAGTGATGCCCTCCTCATGCAGGTAGATCCGTTCAGCACCGCCGGCCAGACCGCCCATCAGTGCCAGGTAGCCGCAGTAGCGGCCCATGGTCTCGACCACGTAGGACCGGGTGGTCGCCGAGGCCGACAGTTTGATCCGGTCGATCGCCTCGACGATCACGTTCAGTGCCGTGTCGGCACCGATCGCCAGCTCCGAGCCGGGCAGGTTGTTGTCGATGGACGCCGGCACGCAGACGATCGGGATCCGGAGCGCCGGATAGCGTTCGCGTTCCTCGTGTAGCAGATGTGCGGCCTGGTAGCCGTTCCAGCCGCCGATCACCAGCAGCGCGTCGATCCGGTGGTCCTCCAACTGCCGGCTGAGGGCGTACAGGTCCTCCACGCCGGGAATGGTCCGCCGCACGCCGAGCTTGGCGCCGCCGTCCGCCGTCCAGGCCTCCACGTCGCCCCAGGTCAACTCCTTGATCCGGCCTTCCCGCAGCCCGGTGAAGCCGTCGTGAATGCCCAGCATGGTGTGTCCGCGGCTGATCCCCAACCGGACAGCCGCGCGCGCCGCGGTGTTCATGCCGGGCGCCAGGCCTCCGGCATGAATGATGCCGATCCGCCGCGCGTCCTCACCGGCAGCCACCTGGGACGGCTCGGACAGCTCGGCAAACAGCTGCGTCATGGTGACGAACGACCCGCCACGCTTGGTCATCGCGCCGACGTAGTCGCCGGCCTCGATCAGGGCCGGCACCTCGCGGGTGTTCCGCACCGCCTCCATCAGGTCGAGCGCCACGATTCGGTTGCCGCGGAAGCCGAACACCCGGCCGGGCGTGTCGGCGTTCGCTGCGAGCAGGGCGCGGGCCGCCTCGTAGCCGAGCCAGGTGGAACACCAGCGGTCGAAGGCGCTGGGCGTCCCGCCGCGCTGCACATGGCCCAGGATGGTCACCCGGGTGTCCTCACCCAGCCGTTCCTCGAGCGTGCTGCGGACGTATTCGGCGGTGATCGGGTTGCCGGAGCGATCGGTCGCTCCCTCGGCGACCAGCACGATCGAGTCGCGGCGTCCGGCGGTGCGGCCGCGGCGCAACTCGGCGCACATTCGCTCCTCCCAGCCGTCGGCCGGCGGATTCTCGGGTGTCAGTACGTAATCGCAGCCCCCCGCCACGGCCGACATCAAAGCCAGGTAGCCGCAATGCCGGCCCATCACCTCGACCACAAAGCTGCGCTGGTGGCTGGCGGCCGTGCTGGCCAGGTCGTCGATCGCGGACACGATGCGGTGCAGTGCCGTGTCCGCCCCGATGGTCATGTCGGTGCCGACCAGGTCGTTGTCGATGGAGCCGACCAACCCGGCGATCATCAGTGCCGGATGCGCGTCGGCGGTGGCCTGATCGAGTTCGCCCGCCTCGACCAGCTCGGCCAGCAGCTCGGGCCATTCGGTGCGGAACGCGTCCAGCCCGGACAGACTGCCGTCGCCGCCGATCACCACCAGCCGGTCGATGCCGGCCGCCAGCAGGTTGCGGGCGGCGATGCGGCGTCCGGCACGTTCGCGGAACTGCTGGCTGCGGAAGGTGCCGATCACCGTGCCGCCGCGGTGCAGCACGTTGCCGACGTCGTTCCAGCCGCCTTGCCGGATGCGGTCGCCACCGTCGATCAGGCCCTGATAGCCCTCGAAGACCGCGTAGACCTCCGCGCCCAGGGTGATCGCCGTTCGGACGACGGCACGCACCGCCGCGTTCATGCCTTGAGCGTCGCCACCGCTGGTCAGGATGCCGATCCGCTTGCCCGCGCCGATGAGTTCCACCATGGGTCAATCCTGTCGAACTCAGAACGCTGGCGGCGAAGAACCCAGCAAGTGTTCACCCATTCGTCGCCAAGTTCGAGGAACGAACCGCCGCTGGTTGAGCATGTCGAACCAGGACACCCGCTGGTCGAGCTACGTCGAAACCAGGAGCTCGGCAAGCTCGATCATCGGGGACAGGAAACGGGGGGTGACCGGCTGGTCACCCCCCGTTCCTAGACGGTCACTTCGTGAAGCCGACGTTCTCCCACTTGACGGTGCCGAACGCGACAGCGCCGATGTTGGCCAGCTTGGCCCGAACGCCGACCAGCATCGGGCGCTGGTACAGCGGCAACGTGTGGACGGACTCCCAGATCGACTTCGCGACCTCGTTCCCCAGCTCGGCGCGCTTGGCGGGATCCATCTCGGTGTCGATCTTCGGTGCCAACTCCTCGACCGTGGGGTTCAGCAGCTGAGCGAAGTTGGACTCACCGTAAACCTCTTTGCCGTCTTTGACGGAGGCGCCGTAGATCTGCCGGATATCACCCAACGGGTACGGCGTGCCGATCCACGAGAAGGCGACGATGTCGAAGCTATGATCCAGCAGCACGCCGGGCCACTGCTTGTCGATATTGATGTTCTTGAGCTTCAGGTTGACCCCGATATCCTTGAGCATCTTCTGTGATTGCAGGCCTTCGTTCTCGGACGCCTTCACACCGCTCAGCACAACGAAGTTGACGTCGAGTTGCTTGCCGTCCTTCTCGCGGTAGCCGGTGCTGGCGTTCAACGTCCAACCGGCTTCATCGAGCTTAGCCTTGGCGCCCTCCACATTGAAGTCGATGCCGGTCGCCTTGCCTTGATCGACATAACCGGGCTGGTTCGCCATGTACAGGTTGTTGTTCAGTGGCGAGGCGTCCCAGTCGAGGCCAGCCAGGTCGGAGCGAGCGATCGATCCGCGGTCCAAGCCCATCACGATGGCCTGACGGACCTTGACATCGGTCAGGTTCGGGGCCTTGGCGTTGAAGGTGAAGTGCCGGAAATCCGGACCCGCGGCCTTGCGCACGACTGAGTTCTGCGCTGCGCTGGCGGTCTTGAAGCCGTTCGGGTCAGGGCCGATGTCGTAGTAGTCGAGTTCCTGGTTGGCGAACGCGGTCGCCTGCGCGTCGGTCAGGATCTTCTTCCAGGTGAGCTTTGTCAGCAGCGGCTTCTCGCCCCACCACAACTCGTTCGGCACCATGATCGTGGTGCCCGACTGATTGTCGATCGACTGGATCTTGTACGGGCCGGACTGCCACCCGAGCTTCATCCCCTTCTGCCAACCGGTGTTGAAGACGTCGGCAGTGGCAACGCTCTCAGCTCGCAAGGGGCCGCCGGATACGAACTTGGTCCAGTCCGGGTAGGTGGTCTTGAAGTTGAGCACGACCTCATAGTCATCCGCACCCTTGGTGACCGAGGCGATCTGCTCCCAGCCGGCGGGATTGATGTTCTTGTACGCCTTGTCGGAGCCGTTCAGGGCTTTTACGGTAGCGGCCCAGTCCTTGACCGTGATCGGCGTGCCGTCGTTCCAGACCGCCTTCGGGTTCAGCTTCAGCGTGAGTTTGAGGTTCGGGTTGACCTCTTCCTTCGCCTCCAGCAGATAGTCATTGTTTATCTTGGGTTCGCCCAATGCGTTGTAGTCGTAATATGCCGGGACGACGGGCTTCTCCAGGATGGACATCTCCTTGTCGTTGCCGGCGGCAGTGTAGGGGTTCCAATCCCGATACTCGTGCGAGATGGAGCCGATGAATTCACCACCGACCAACTGATCACGGGGTGTCTCGTTGATATCCCAGCCCGCCTTGACCGCGGGAGCCGTCCCACCAGCACTCGGCGCGTTGGGCTGGGCCGGCCCGCCGCAAGCCGCCAGTCCCAACGCGGTAAGGCCGGCAATCAGTGGCAGAACAAACCTTGATGCCTTCACTCGTCCTCCATTTGTGACGCGTTCTCGACCGGGCGAAACCAGCCGACTTTGGGCTGATCCTACCCCGACCCTTCCGTCCGGGGGGCGGCTTCAGATCACCATCTGCTAACGATCGGGCTCGCCTCAGAGAACGCGAACCACCTCATTGAAGTGACACGCCGAGGCGTGATCGGCCGGTCCGGCGACCGACAACAACTCCGGGACTTCGTTGATGCACTTCGCCTGATCGGCCGCGCCGAGGGTGAGGAACTTCGGGCAGCGAGTCCGGAACTTGCAGCCGGACGGTGGGTCCGCCGGGCTGGGCAGATCGCCCTGCAGCAGGATGCGCCGCCGCGAGCGCTCGGCGTTCGGATCGGGCAGCGGAATCGCGGACAGCAAGGCCTGCGTGTACGGGTGCGAAGGGCGGGTGTAGACGTGGTCGACATCGCCGACCTCGACCAGCTTGCCCAGGTACATCACCGCCACCCGGGAGGCGATGTGCCGAATCACCGCCAGATCGTGGGCGACGAACAGGTAGGCCAGACCGAGTTCCAACTGCAGTTCCTGCAGCAGGTTGATCACGCCGGCCTGAATCGAGACGTCGAGGGCCGAGACGGGTTCGTCCAACACCAGCAGCTTTGGTTTCAGGGCCAGCGCACGGGCGATCCCGATGCGCTGCCGCTGGCCGCCGGAGAAGTGCGCGGGATAGCGGCTGGCATGGTCAGGCTGTAAGCCGACCAAGGTGAGGAGTTCCCGCACCCGCTGCTCCATGTCGGCCTTGCTGAAGCCGTGCACACCCATCGGTTCGGCGATGATGTCGAAGATCGGCATCCGGGGGTCGAGCGAGGCCATCGGATCCTGAAACACCACCTGCAGGTCGCGACGCAGCGCCTTGCGCTCAGCGCGGGTGAGCTTCGCGGTGTCCTTGCCCAACACGACGACCCGGCCCTCGGTGGGGCGGACCAGGTTGAGCACCTCGAGCAGTGTCGTCGACTTGCCGCAGCCCGATTCGCCGACCAGGCCCAGGGTCTCCCCCGCCTTGAGTTCGAGGTCGATGCCGTCCACCGCGTAGACGGTGCCGACGCGGCGGCGGTAGATGGCGCCCTTCATCAGCGGGTAATGCCGCTTGAACCCGGTCAGTTCCAGGACCGTTTCGCGCTTCTCCCTGGGCACCCGCTCGAGCACGGCAGCCGGCAGCTCGGGCACCGGGAAGATGTCAGCGTGACCCAGGTGGCCCTGCTCGATCGTCGCCACCCGGTGACAGGCGGCCGTGTGGGCAATGCTGGTGGTCGGCACCAGCTCGGGCTCGGTCGATCGGCAGATGTCGATCGCCATCGGACAGCGCGGCACGAACGGGCACCCCGGAGGCAGGTTCACCACCGACGGCGGGCTGCCCTCCAGCGTCGGCAGCGCACTGTCGGCTTCCTGATCGAGCCGCGGCACTGTGCCGAGCAGGCCGATCGTGTACGGCATCCGCGGACGGTAGAAGATGTCGTCCACGCTGCCCTGCTCCACCGGGCGGCCGGCGTACATCACGGTGACCCGGTCGGACATCCCGGCCACCACGCCCAGGTCGTGGGTGATCATCAGCACGGCGGCACCGGTCTCCACCTGCGCGCGCTTGAGCACCTCCAGCACCTGCGCCTGGATGGTGACATCGAGCGCAGTGGTCGGCTCGTCGGCGATGATCACGTCGGGGTCGTTCGCGATCGCCATGGCGATCATCGCCCGCTGTCGCATGCCGCCGGAGAACTCGAACGGGAAGGACTTGACCCGCTGCTCGGGGTTCGGGATCCCCACCAGGTCGAGCAGTTCGACGGCCCGTTTGGTGGCAGCCGACGTGCTGACGTCGTAGTGGGCCTGGATCGCCTCCACCAGCTGATCGCCGATCGTGTAGACCGGGGTGAGCGCCGACAGCGGGTCCTGGAAGATCATCGCCAGACCGTCGCCGCGGATCTTCGACATGTCCTTGTCGGCGCGGCCGAGCAGTTCCTCACCGTGCAGCTTGACCGAGCCGGTGATCCTCGCCGACTCGGGGTGCAGTCCCATGATCGCCAGCGAAGTCACCGACTTGCCCGAGCCGGACTCGCCCACGATCGCCATCGTCTCGCCGGCGGCGAGCTCGAAGCTCAGACCGCGCACGGCCCGCACCGGACCCGCCTCGCTGGGGAAGGTGACGTGCAGATCCTGCACACTGAGCACCGGGCCGCCGGCCTTCGTCCGGGGCGCCTTCGGGGTCAACGACTTGGCTCTCATGCCTGACCTCCCGATGCGGACGCGGGATCAAGGGCGTCGCGCAGGCCGTCACCGATTCCGTTGACGCACAACACCAGGAACACCAGGACGGCCGAGGGCCCGAGGAACACCCACGGGTAGGTCGTCGCCATCGTGGCCCCCTCGCCGATCAGCGTGCCGAGCGAGGTGTCGGGCGCTTGGACGCCGAAGCCGAAGAACGAGAGGCCGGTTTCGGCGAGGATCGCGTAGCCGACGCCGAGGGTGGCGTCGATGATCAGCAGCGACGAGACGTTCGGCAGGATGTGCCGGACGATCGTCTTCGGGGCCGACAGGCCCATGAACTTGGCGGCCAGCACATACTCCCGCTCCTTGACCGACAGCGTCAGCGACCGCACCACGCGGGCCGACAACGGCCAGGCGAACAGAGCCAACAGCACCACCAGGATCATCCACGCGGCGTCACCCTCGGGAGCCCCGCGGGTCAGCACTGCGATCACCAGGAAGCTGGGGACCACCAGCATCAGATCGACGATCCAGAGCATGGTCTTCTCGTACCAGCCGCCCAGGTAGGCCACCGAGGCCCCCACCATGGCGGCGATCGAGGTCGAAATCACTGCCACCAGGAGGCCGATGATCAGCGACTTGCCCAGACCCCTGATCGTCAGCGCCAGCACGTCGCGGCCGGCCTGGGTCGTCCCTAACAGGTGGGAAGAACTCGGTCCCGTCAGGTAGTTGTAGGAGTCGATGTCGTCGAACTTCCAATAGAACAGGTAGGGCCCGGCCACGGCCAGGAAGACCAGGAAGAAGAGGCCCACTGCCCCGACCAGCGCGGTCTTGTTGCGCAGGAATCGACGCCAGATCAGCTGACCCCGGGTGAGCCGCTTCTCCGGCTTCTGAGCGGTTCCGGCCGCTTGTTGCACCGTACTCATGTCATCCCAGCCTCACCCGCGGATCGAGGATCGCGACCATGATGTCGGACAATATGGCGCCGACCAGCACACACACCCCCGCGAACGCGGTCACCGCCACCGCGCCGTTGACGTCGTAACCGGTAATCGTGTCGACGGCATACATGCCGATGCCTTGGAAGTTGAACACCCGCTCGGTGTAAGTGGCGCCGGTGAACAGCGTTGCGACGGTGAAGGCGATATAGGTACCGGTCGGAATGAGCGCCGTCCGGAGAGCGTGTTTCATGACTGCCTTCGAGCGCGGCAGACCTTTCGCCCGCGCCGTCCGGACGAAGTCGGCGCCGAGCGAGTCGAGCATCAGGTTGCGTTGAATCCGGCTCATCGACGCCGCCCCCAACAGCGTCAGCACAACCGTCGGTAAGAAGAGGTGCTGCAGTCGATCCACCAGTTCGGCCATCGGGTAGTTGCCGACCTCGCCGGTCTCACCGATGAACTCGAAGAACCGGGTGCCGGTGAGCTCGTTGAAGCGGATCGCCAGGATCTGCGAAACGTAGCCGACCACGAAGGCAGGTGTGGAGATCAGCAGCAGCGAGATCACCGTCACTGTCCGGTCAGCCGCGCTGTACTGCCGGGTCGCCGTCCAGGCGCCGAAGGCAACCCCTAGTGCGATGCCGAGCAGCGAACCGACCAGCAGCAGCCGCAGGCTGATCCACATCTTGATGCCGATCTGCTCGGCCACGTCGACACCGAACGGCGAGTAGCCCCAGTTGCCATGCAGCACGCCGCCCAGCCAGGTCAGGTAGCGGTCCCACAGCGGCACCTGGTCGCTCAGGTTGTACTGCCGCAGCTGCGCCTCAATCTCCTCCGGCGGGATAGGCGGCTGCCGCAGGGCGAACAGTTTGCGGGGATCCATGGCGCTCGCCGCGAGCAAATAAGTCAGCGAAACAGCAACAAAAAGGAGCAGCAAATAGTTGATCAACCGCTTCACCACGTAGCCAATCACGTGACTCCCCTCGACGGCCTGCTGGGGCACAACCTAGCGCGTCAGGTCTTGTCCGAGTAGCTGTTCGGGCCAACCCTCAGCGACGATTAATCACCACAGTGCCGAGCGCCAAGTCGTTCAGGGCGCGTCGCTCGGCTCCGATCACGACGGTCGGGAGGACCAGGCAGATCATCGCCTGCCGGGCGATCGCCCGCCACACTCCGATCGGGCGCCCGTCCAGCCGGGCCACGCCGATCCGCGCCAGGATGTGCCCGAAGCTGCCACCGACGAGTGCGGTCAACACTGCCGACTGCACGAAGAAGACGGCCATGATCATCCAGCCGCGCCACCCGGCGTCGCGCAGGACCCCGGTTCCGAACAGGATCACCGCCATCGCCATGGACGCGGCCCAGTCAATGATCAGCGCGGCGATCCGGGCCCGCCACGTCGCCAGGGCACCGCGTCCCGATTCGGGCAGCCCGAGCGACTGCCCGGGGTACTGCTCGGTCTCTTCCGCGGCTTCGTCAGTCATCCGGGTCAGTCTATGGTGTGGCACTCCCTGCGGCGGCGTTCAGCCCGTCGAGGGGCTGGGGTCGGCCCGTCTCCCCACGCTGATTCCGCCTCAGCGAGACGTCGTCGTAACGTCGCTGAAACAAGCGCGCAACCATGCGGAAATCAGATCTTCCTAGGGTGAGTTGCGTTCCGAATCCCTTAAGGAATCGCTGATCATCGCCGGTCGCGCTTGTCGAGACCTCCAGGAGCTGCGGCGCCGACAAGGGGGTTCGACAGGCTCAACCAACGGTGGACACGTTGCTTCGACGCGTCCTCGACCCACTCGGAGGAAAGATGTTCCAAAGCGCTGACGACCTGTTGGCTTATGTGAAGAACGAAGACGTCGAGACGATCGACATCCGGTTCTGCGATCTGCCCGGCGTCATGCAGCACTTCACCGTCCCGGCCAGCTCGTTCGGCCCGGAGGTGTTCGAGGACGGCCTCGCCTTCGACGGCTCTTCCATCCGCGGGTTCCAGAAGATCCACGAGTCGGACATGGCCCTGCTGCCCGACCCGACCACCGCGTTCATCGACCCGTTCCGCCGCTCCAAGACGCTGGCACTGAGCTTCTTCGTGCACGACCCGCTGACCAAGGAGCCGTACAGCCGCGATCCGCGCAACATCGCCCGCAAGGCGGAGGCGTACCTGAAGTCGACCGGCATCGGCGACACCGCGTTCTTCGCTCCTGAGGCCGAGTTCTACATCTTCGACTCAGTCCGCTTCGAGACCAAGCAGAACGCCAGCTACTACTACATCGACTCCGAGGCCGGCGCCTGGAACAGCGGCAGCGAATCGGACGGCGACGGGCGTCCGAACCGCGGCTACAAGGTGAAGTACAAGGGCGGCTACTTCCCGGTCGCCCCGGTGGACCACTTCACCGACCTGCGCGACGACATGGTGCGCAACCTGGAGAACGTCGGGCTGACCGTCGAGCGGGCGCACCACGAGGTGGGCACCGCCGGCCAGGCCGAGATCAACTACCGCTTCAACAGCATGCTGGCCGCGGCCGACGAGGTGATGAAGTTCAAGTACATCATCCGCAACACCGCCTGGGAGGCCGGCAAGACCGTCACCTTCATGCCGAAGCCGATCTTCGGCGACAACGGCTCGGGCATGCACGTGCACCAGTCGATCTGGAACGACGGCGTCCCGCTGTTCTACGACGAGAACGGCTACGGCCAGCTCTCCGACATGGCCCGGCACTACATCGGCGGCCTGCTGCACCACGCCCCGTCGCTGCTGGCCTTCACCAACCCGACCGCGAACAGCTACCACCGGCTGGTGCCCGGCTTCGAGGCTCCGGTCAACCTGGTCTACTCGGCCCGCAACCGTTCGGCGTGTATCCGCATCCCGATCACCGGCTCGAATCCGAAGGCCAAGCGCATCGAGTTCCGCTGCCCCGACCCGTCGTCGAACCCGTACCTCGCGTTCGCCGCGTGCCTGCTGGCCGGCCTGGACGGCATCCAGAACAAGATCGAGCCGCCCGCCCCGGTCGACAAGGACCTCTACGAGCTGCCCCCGGACGAGCACGCCCAGATCAACCAGGTGCCGGGCACCCTCTCGGAGGTGCTGGACAAGCTGGAGGCCGACCACGACTTCCTGCTCGCCGGCGACGTGTTCACCGCCGACCTGATCGAGACCTGGATCGAGATGAAGCGGGCCGACGTGGACGCCCTGCGCCTGCGTCCGCATCCCCACGAGTTCGAGATGTACTTCGATCTGTGACAACTCCGTTGAACTGAAACGGAACCGTCCCCCGAACAAGTTCAGGGGACGGTTCCTTCTGGTTCAGCCGGACGAGGCCGGTCCACCGCTCGGTGGATCGGCCTCTGCGCACCATGCCCACACCGTGGTCGTGGGCTGCCGATTGACTCGCGGATCGCCGCCAGACTGCGTCCGAGCCGCCGGACTGCGTCCGATCCGGGCACCGGTCCGCCTCCGCGGGCGCACGATCCACGCAATCGGACGTAGTCTCGCGAGCAACGATCGGGTTCGGAGCGGTTGGTACCGCAGGCCCACCGTCGCGAAGGAGACCGCCCATGAGCCACCCGCGGCGCTACGCCGACGATGACCCTTACCTGACACGACTGCGCCGGATCTGCCTGGCGTTGCCGGAGGCGTCCGAGAAGGAGTCCCACGGGCACCCGAACTTCTACACCAAGAAGGTGTTCGCGGTGTTCGGCGGGGTGGTGAAGGGCGATCACTCCAGCGACCGCTGGTCACAGTCGGTGCTGGTGCTGCCGAACCTGCTCACTCGCGAGGCGGCGTTGAGCGACGACCGCTTCTTCGTGCCCGGCTACTACGGCCCCTACGGCTGGATCGGGTTGGACTTCCGGGCGGCCGAAGTCGACTGGGACGAGGTCGCCGACCTGGTCGACGAGTCGTACCGGAACACCGCACCCGTCCGGTTGACCCGGCTGTTGCCGTGACGCCGTCAGTGGCCGACTCTGACGACTATCCACCGCTGCCCCGCCAGCTTGATGTCGCGACCCTGGCCGTGCCGGCCTGGGTCACCGAGCTGGCCGCCGGCAGCGCCGCCTACACCGAGTTGTGGAACGCCCAGGACTGATCACCTACCGGGCATCCCTCTCCTGAGGAAGCGCCGATCATTCGCGTCCTCCCAGGCTCCGACCCGGGATCTCCTGCGGCAGAGATCCCGGATCAAGTCCGGGATGACGATGAATGGGCTTTGGTCAGCGCTTCCTTAGGGAGGGCCTAGTGGGAGCGGGGTTCGGGGGGACGGGGACGGGTCAGGACGGCGGGGCGAGGCGGACCAGGTTGCCCCAGGGGTCATCGAGTTCCACCGCGGCTCCGTCCTCGCGGATCTGGGCGCCGTGGGCACGGAGCCGGGCGGCCGCGCGGGCGACCTGATCGGCGTCCGGCAGTGCGATGTCCACCCGGCCCAGCCCGAGCGCGGGAGCTCTCAGGCCGGTGCCTGCGCTGCGCCAGGTGTTCATCGCCATGTGGTGGTGGTAACCGCCGGCCGAGACGAACACCGCACCCGGAACCTCTGCGGTGAGTTCGAAACCGAGCTGGTCGGTGTAGAAATACTTGGCGCGGGCGGCGTCCCCCACCTTGAGATGCACGTGGCCGACCGTGCCGTCCAGACCGTCCAGGGCTCCGCGCTGGTCCGGGGCAGTCGACAGCAGGTCGCGGGCGGCATCGGTGAGATGGTCGCCGATGAACCCGTTCGGGTCGACGTGCAGGGTGTCCATCACCACCCGGCCGTCCTGCCAGCGCCAGTCGCTGCGTGGCCGGTCCCAGTACAACTCGACGCCGTTGCCCTCGGGGTCGTCGAGATAGAACGCCTGCGACACCAGATGGTCACCGGAGCCGGTGTACAGCTGCGGTGCGTTGATCGCCACGGACGCCAGGGTGGCGGCCAGGGAAGCCCGGTCGGCATGCAGCAGCGCGGTGTGGAAGAGTCCGGCACTACGCCTTTCGCCCTTCGGCAGGTTGGACCGGTGCCGCAGGGTGACCAGCGTCTCGGCGCCGCGTCCGAGATCGACCTCGGACGGCCGTTCGGCCAACACGTCCAGCAGCAGCACGTCGCGATAGAACCTGGTCAGGGCATCCAGGTCGGCGACGTCCAGGCTCACCCGCGACATCCGGGTGTCAGCCGGCAACAGCTCGGTCACGCGTCCCTCTCCTATCTATGGCGCCTCGTCACGCATACCTTCCTGACTCGTCAACAAAGATCGCGCCGTGGGTGTTCCCGGCGGGTCGGTATCCACGTCATACACTCCGCCGGTGAGCGCAGTGACTCCGACCGGCGAGAGCATCCGAACCCGCGCCCTGGTGGTGGCGGGCATCGTGTTGCTGTCGATCAGCCTGCGCCCGGTTGCGGTGTCGGTGGGCCCGGTGCTCGCCGAGATCAGCCAGGGCCTGCAGCTGAACGGTGTCGAGTCCGGGTTGCTCACTTCGCTGCCGGTCGCGGCATTCGCGGGCTTCGGTGCCCTCACTCCTCGCCTGGCACATCTGGTGGGCCCGCACCGGCTGACCCTTATCGCCACCGTGGCCGCCACCCTGGGCATGTTCGGACGGAGCGTGGTCGGCACCCCGTGGCTGTTCCTGCTGCTATCGCTGCTGGCGTTGTCCGGCATGGCTACTGCCAACGTGCTGCTGCCGTCCCTGGTGAAGCGGCACTTCCCCAACCGGATCGGCCTGATGACCGCGGTCTACACCACGACCATGGCGGTCGGCGTGACGGCGGCGTCGGTGTTCACCGTCCCGATCGCGGACGCCTACGGCGGCTGGCGGGTCGGGCTGGCCAGCTGGGGACTGTTCGCGGTGATCGCGGTCGTGCCATGGATCGGCCTGATGGCCCAGGACCGCCCCGACAGCGAGGTGCAACGGACCACGATCAGCATGTCCGCGATCGCGCGCACCCGGCTGGGCTGGACGATGGCGCTGTTCTTCGGTCTGCAATCGCTGCAGGCGTACGTCGTTTTCGGCTGGTTCGCCAACCTCTATCGGTCCGCCGGGTACAGCCCGACCAACGCCGGGCTGATGCTGGGCGTGATCACCGGCATCGCCATTCCGCTGTCCTTCGTGGTGCCCGCCCTGACCGCACGAGCCCGGCTCCAACGTCCGATGATGCTCATTCTGGGCGGCTGCTACCTGGTCGGCTACCTCGGTCTGCTGGTGGCCCCGGCCCCGGCCCCGGCCCCGGCCCAGGCCGGACTGCTCTGGGCGCTCCTGGTCGGCATCGGCACCTGCACGTTCCCGATGGTGCTGACCCTGATCGGGTTGCGCGCCCGCACCGCGGCCGGCACGGCGGCGCTGTCCGGTTTCACCCAATCGGTCGGCTACGTGATCGCCGCCCCCGGCCCGCTGCTGATCGGGCTGCTGCACGATCTGACCGGTGACTGGACGGTGCCGCTGATCGCCCTGATGGCGATCGCCGCCATCCTGATCTGGGTAGGCCTCATGGTGAGCCGCCCGGACGCCATCGAGGATCACGTCGACTCCGTTCACTAGGCGTCGATGGAGGGTCATCGGTCCAGTAGCATGCCGCCATGGCCGGCCAGCACTCACGTCCCCGCTGGCACTATTCACCGCAACACATGTGGATGAACGACCCCAACGGGCTCATCTACAACGCCGGCACCTGGCACATGTTCTACCAGTCCAATCCGACCGGGAACGTCTGGGGGAACCTCTCCTGGGGCCACGCCACCTCGTCCGATCTGCTGCATTGGACCGAACATCAGGTGGCGTTGTGGCACACCGACACCGAGCAGATCTTCTCGGGCAGCTGCGTCTTCGACGCCGACAACTCCTCCGGCCTGGGCACCACCGACTGGCCGCCGCTGGTCGCCGTGTACACCGCGGCGTACCTGCCCGGGAGTGAACTGGAGGGTCGGCAGGCCCAGGCCCTCGCCTACAGCCTCGACGGCGGCAGCCATTGGACGACGTACCCGGGCAATCCGGTACTCGATCGGGCATCGACCGATTTCCGCGACCCGAAGGTGTTCCGGCACGGTGCCGACTGGGTGATGGTCGCCGTCGAAGCCGAGCAGCGCCAGGTGGTCATCTACCGCTCGGCCAACCTGATCGACTGGACCCACACCTCCACCTTCGGCCCGACGCACGCGGCCGCGGGCGTCTGGGAATGCCCGGATCTGTTCGAGTTGCCCGTGGCCAATGAGTCCGGCCGCAGTAAATGGGTGCTGCTGGTGAACATCAATCCGGGCGGGGTGGCCGGTGGAAGCGGCTGCCAGTACTTCGTCGGCGACTTCGACGGGTTCACCTTCACCCCCGACAGCATCGTCGGGGTGTCGATGGATCCGGCGCTCGGACTCGACGACCCCCTGCTGCGCGCCTACGACTGGCTGGACTTCGGCCGCGATTGCTACGCGGTGACCTCCTTCGCCGATGTGCCGGACGGCCGGCGCATCGTGCTGGGCTGGATGAACAACTGGGACTACGCCAATGACGTGCCGCTGACCGGCGGACGCAGCATCATGACCATCCCCCGCGAACTCGACGTGATGAAGGTCGGTGACCGGTACCTGCTGCGACAGCGTCCGATCGGTGAACTGCCCGACGCCGCCCTGCAGCGCCACACCCTCACCGAGGGCGACCGGCTGAGCGTGCGCGGGGTGGCTCTGGAGTACCACAACGGCGTCCTCAGCCTGGACCGGCGCGGCGTCGGCCAGGAGTTCCACGAGGGGTTCGGTTCCCGGCAGTGGGCCGAGATCCCGGAGCGGCCCGCCAGCGTGACTGTCGACATCCTGCTGGACACCTGCTCGATCGAGGTGTTCGCGGCGTCCGGGCTCGTGGTGATCAGCGATCTGGTGTTCTTCTAGGTTTCCGCCTCAGCCTCACGGGTGAGGCGGTGTCGGTGGCGCGCGGCATACTGCCGCCATGGCAACGATCATGTTCGTCCACGCCCATCCCGATGACGAGGGCACGTTGACCGCCGGGTCGATGATTCGGGCGGCCGAAGAGGGGCATCGGGTGATCGTGGTGTTCGCCACCCACGGCGAACACGGTGAGGTGCCGGACGATCTGGGGCCCGACGAGTCACTCGCCGACCGCCGGATGGCCGAGGCGACCCGCGCCGCGGAGATCGCCGGCGTCACCGCCGTGCATTGGCTGGGCTACCGGGACTCGGGCATGGCCGGCTGGGAGCAGAACGACCATCCGCATTGCTTCCTGCAGGCCCCGGCCGAGGAGGCCGCCGAACGGTTGGCCGACCTGATCGCTCAGGAGCAGCCGGACGTTCTGGTCGGCTATGACTGGCACGGCAACTACGGCCATCCCGATCATGTGCGCGTCCATCAAGTGGCCCGGCGGGCGGCCGAACTGGCCGACCCGCGCCCGCGGCTGTTCGAGGCCACCATGAACCGCGACCAGGTGCGCCGGCACCACCAGCGGGCGCTGGCGTCCGGCATTCCCGACAGCGAGGGCCTCGACCCGGACCGTCCGATGAGCGACGGAAACCCCTTGGGCACCCCCGAGGCCGAGATCAACCTGCAAGTGGATGTCAGCGGCCAGGTGGCCAAGCGCCGCGAAGTGATGGCCTGCCACGCCAGCCAAGTCACCGACATCCAGGGGTGGCTGGAACTGCCGATTGACGTGTACGCAATCATGTTCGCCACCGAGCACTATCTGGAGGTCGGCAGTTCCGATCCGATGCGGCCCGGCTGGTTCTTCTGACCTGCAGCGGCAATAAGGCGGTGCGGAACCACTAACCCGGCATTTGATACACGGTAGCCACCACAGTCTTTTGGGTGCGGAATCCCGTGGTTTCCCCGGTCCACACGGCTGACCCGAACTCATAGCGTGAAGGCGTCGACAGCAGGGCCCACCGTCTATACCCACCCAGACCCTCTTGTGAGGAGCATCACAATGCGAGGAATGAGCTACAAGCGAGGGCTCGCCCTGGCCGGTCTCGCCGGCATCGCGCTCAGCGCCACACTATTGGCGAACCCGGTTTCCGCCCGAGCGGAACTGCCGGCGAAGCCGGTGGCACCCACCACCGTGACCCACAGCAACACGCTCTCGACGGCCGTCACCAAACTGATGAAGGGCAGCGGAGTGAAGGCCGAGGCCAAGGCCCTGGAGAGCTACTGGACACCTGCCCGAATGCGGGCGGCCAAGTCCCTGGACCGCAGCCCGACCATCGCTCGTAGCGGCGCTGCGCCGAAGCAAGGCATCCGGCAGCCGATGTTCCACCCCGAGGGCACCTCGGGCAACGTCGCTCCCGCGGTCAAGACGTCAGCCCCGCGTGCCGCCGCGCAGCCGAACACCCGGCAAGCCCAGGCCTACTATCCGAACCTGGCCTACAACCATCCGGCAGCCCGGACCAACGGGAAGGTCTTCTTCAGCCGGAGCGGCCGGAACTACGTCTGCTCGGCGACGGTCGTCAACAGCGAGGGCAAGAGCCTGATCTGGACCGCCGGTCACTGCCTGGCTGACTACCGGGTGTGGTCCACCAACGTGTCGTTCGTGCCTTCGTACTCCAACGGCTGGCGGCCCTACGGCACCTGGTACGCACGCACCCTGACCACAACGTCCGCGTGGTTCTACAACCGCTCCTTCAGCGACGATGTCGGCGCGGCCACGATGAACCGCAACTTCGGCTACCGGATCGCCGACTACCTCGGCGCCCAGGGCATCATGTGGAACCAGTCGGCCAACTACGCCGCCACCGCGTTCGGCTACCCGGCCGCATCGCCGTACAACGGTGCCTATCTGGTGCGTGCCGATGGCAGTACCTACAACCCGGGCAACGGCACGATCTACATGTACTCGGGCCTGACCGGCGGCTCGTCAGGCGGCGCGTGGTACCGCAACTTCAACGGCAGCTGGGGTTACGTCAACGGGCACAACGACTTCATCTACACCAGCTCACCGGCGTGGATGTACAGCCCGTACTACGGCAACCAGGTTGCCAGCCTCTACAACACGGTTCGCTACCAGAGCAGCTGACCACCTCAACCGGACGGCGCCGATCGGCCTTCACTGGCCGGTCGGCGTTGCCCCGTGCCCAGCGGGCAACCAGGCAGATGCCACAGTGGTCAGCTCAACCACCGCTGGTTGCGCTTGTCGGAACCCGTTGCCGGGCCCAGGTCACGCTAGGTCTCGACAAGCTCGACCAACGAGAGTCAGCGTTCCCCTAAGGCTGATCATTCACGTCATCCCGGGCTCTCAGGCGGGAAAGATCCCGGAGCAAGCCCGGGATGACGAGGATGGGCTTTGATCAGCGTCTTGTTGATCAGCGTTTCCCTAAGATTCTCGGGCGGCCGCGATCACCCGGACCAATTGCGCCCGTCGGCTCACCTGTAGCTTGCGGTAGGCGTTGGACAGGTGAAACTCGACCGTCCGCACGCTCAGGAACAATGTGGACGCCAGTTGCTGATTGGTCAGCCCGTCGGCAGCGAGCTCGGCGACTCGCAACTCTTGCGCGGTGAGTGCGGACAAGTCCGCGCGTCCGGGCAGGGCCGCCACCTGCGGTGAGGAATCGCCGGCTGGGCGGCCCGCCGGTTCGCGCACCGAGTCGAGGGCCAGGGTGTGCCAGTTCGTCGCTCCCAAGGCGTCGAACAGCGCCGCCCCGGCCATCGTCGTGCGCCGTGCGTCCGCCGACCCCTGCTCGCGCAGCACCTCCCCCAGCACCGTCAGCCCGCGAGCCTCCTCGATTCGCAGCCCGGCGGCACGCGCCGTTTCTACGGCGGCGATGAGGTGCGCCACGGCGTCCCTGGGATCGTCGGCGAGCAGGCCGAGCGCCCGGCCCATCGCACACCGCAATGCCGGTGAGCCCAGCCCTGGCTCGTCCCACTCGGCGAGCAGCCGGCGGGCCTCGGCACGCGAGTCCATCCGCACCAGCGCCTCGATCAGATCGCCCTGCCAGGGCAGCACGGCATCCTCGACCAACCGGATCCGCGGATTGGCCTCAAGGTGGACGAGTGCGCCGGCCGGGTCGCCCTGCGACAGGCGCAGGAATCCCGCGACACTCGCTGCCTGGACGAGCAGCGACGCGTCCTGCGCGGTACGGGCCCACGCCTTCGCCTCGCCGAGATGCAGCTGACAGTCGTGATCGCGTCCGGCGACCGCCTCGGCGCGAGCGAGCGCCAGCAGCGCCCGCGGCACCACCGCGTCCGCCCCGACGGCACGAGCCAGGTCGAGCGACTCCTGCGCGGCCGACAACCCGCCCACCACCCGTCCGGATATCAGCCGCAGACCCGACAGTGCGACCAGCCGTGCCGGCAACAAACCCGTGGCCGAGCGACGGCGAGCGTCATCCACGGCCAGCTCGATCTGGGTGAGCGCTTCGGGCGTGTGACCGCTCAGCGCAGCCGCCCAGGCCGTGGGCAGCGCCGGGTCCGCCATCAGCTCGTCGCCCAACGACCGGGCGCGCTCAACTGGCATACCGGGGTCGGACAACGATGGCGCAGACGCGTCGCCGCGCTGCGGCAACGCGGTCCCTGTCAGGGTGCGGACGAGGACGGCGAACGCGGCACCGATCGCATCGGCACCGCCAAGTCCGTCCGCAATGACCAGTGCGCTGCGGGCCAGATCAACATCGCCGATCGCGACGCTGAGCGATGCCGATCGCGCATACCGCAGGGCCGCGCCGTCCGGATCGTCCGGCGCGGTGTCGGACGCCAACCGCAGCAGAGTGTCCCGCGCCGTCATCGGGCTGCCCGACAGCGCCTCGGCTTCGGCCCGCAGATCGATCAGTTGGGCCCGCTCGCCGGGACTACGGACCAGCCCCTCCGCAACGCCGAGTTGCTCGCCCGCCTCGACCAGGCGTCCGTCCGCCAGCAGCCGTCGGATCCCGCGCAGCAGGCGGCGCAGTCGACCGGACCGTCCGGCGGTGAGCATTGCGGCGCTGACCAGCAGTCGGCCGTCGGCAACGGCGTTCACCTCCGGATCCTCGACCGCGCGCTCGATGGTGGCGGCCAGCCCGTCGTCACACCCGTTGGCCGCACACACGCGATGGCGCAGGCTCTGGACGATCGCCAGCGGCTGGGTGGCGGTGGCGGACTCAGCAGCCCGCGCGTGCAACGTCCGCAACCGAGCCGGCGCCAAGTGAGCCAGCAGCGCGGGCGCGAGCAAGGGGTGCGACAGACGCCACTGGCCGGCCTGGTGACACAACACGCCGGCGACTTCCAACTCGGCCAGGACGGCGTCCCGGCCTGACGCAGGCAACGGCGGCTCCGCGTCGTCCAGACAGACGGCGAGTTCCTCAGCGACATCGAGAGCCTCCCGGGAGAGGCCGTCCAGCTCCGTGCGGAACAACTCGCCCAGACGGGCACGGTCACCGCCGTCTCCATTCAGCGGACCGGACGGACGGCCGGGTACGAACAGCTGCAACGCCAGCGGGCTTCCCGCGATCCGGCGAACGATGTCGTCCACCCCCGGCCACGCCCGCGATGAGCAGCCGACGCGTCGCCGCAGCAGGTCGACAACCTCGTCGTCAGTGAGCCGATCGAGCACCACACCGGACAGACCCCGCAACGGCGCCGGAGGGTAGCCCCGCTCGCCCGGCCCGAACCGCACCGCCAGCAGCAGCGCCACGGGCCGTCCGCCCAGACGACGGGCCAACTGCCCCAGCACCTCCAGGCTGAGGTCATCCACCCACTGCGCGTCGTCCACCGCGATCAGGACCGGCCGCGGACTCCGATCGAGCATGCCGAGGACGAATGCCGTGAGCTCGGCGACCTGGGTAGCGGCCGCGTCCGCCCGAGGTGGCAGGGCCAGTTCTCCGGCTGAGGCGATGGTGCCGACCTGCCGAGTCATCTCGTCCAGGGTGTCTCCGGGCGCCGAACCATCGCGAGCGTGCCCGGCCAGCTGCATCACCTCGAAGTGCGAGCCGGCCCGGGCGACCGCCCAGTCGATCAGGGTCGTCCGACCGCTGCCCGGTGCTCCGGCGAGCACCAGCGACTGGCCCCGACCCCGGGTGGCCAGGTCGAGGCAGTGCGCCACCCGGTCGGCGATCACCTGCCGGCTGGGCGGCCACGCTTCGTTCGCGAGCCATGGGGTGTCGGTGCCCAAGCCGGTGGCGGGCATCTCGGGTCTTGGCATTATTCGGACATTCCTTCGGGGGTGGCGAGCGGTCCGGTCGCCACGCCGCCAAGAATGCCGTTCGAGAAATCCAGGGGGCAGAAATCAACGGCGGAAGTTCGAAGGCGCAACCTCCTAGACCACTACGGCTGCACATGCTACTCGCGGACGACGGGGTACGCAGTACGCAATTATGTCCCGGCCCGAGATGTATCAAGGAAGGGAATCATCGGAACCGTCATTCCGGATTGCCGGCGATGCGGCGAAAGCAGGTCGGCGCCTTGGCTTCGATCCACCGATGGGGCGGCGCAGGGTTTCCGCCTAGTGGCCCCTGCCCTAGATCGGGAGCTTGCGGAAGATCGGCGTCGGGATGTGGCGCAGCACCATCATCACGTAGCGGAAAGCCGGTGGCACCCAGATCAGTTCCTTGCCGGCGGCGACGGCGGCGACGATCTGCTGGGCGACGTCCTCTTTGTCGACAGTCAGCGGTGCTTCCTTCACGTGCGCCGACATCCGGGTGCGGACCTGGCCGGGGCGAACCACCAGCACCTTGGGGCCGAGACCGGACAGCGCCTGACCGAGGTTGAGGTAGAAGGCGTCCAGACCGGCTTTCGTGGAGCCGTAGACGAAGTTGGAGCGGCGCACCTTCTCGCCGGCGACCGTGCTCATCGCGACGATCTGGCCGTGGCCCTGGGCCTTCAACCGCTCGCCGAGCAGGACACCGACGCTGACCGCGCCGGTGTAGTTGATGTTGCAGATCTGGACCGCCTTGGCCTGATCCTGCCAGAGCTCTTCGGCGTCGCCGAGCAGCCCGAATGCGACCATCGCCAGATCAATGTCGCCGCCGGCGAAGGCGGCATCGATCGCCGCCGGATGGGAGGCGAAGTCGGCGGCGTCGAAGTCGACCACCTCGACCGACGTCGCCCCCTGCGCCTTGAGCGAATCGACGGACGCCTCGATGCCCGGGTCACCCGGCATGCAGGCCAGCACCACCCGCAGCGGCTGGCGGCGCAGATACTCGCTCACGACGGCCAGGCCGATCTCGGACGTCCCTCCGAGCAGCAGGATCGACTGCGGGTTTCCGACGGCGTCGAACATGGGGTCTCCCTCTTCTGGGGTGTGGTCAGGTGATGGCGGATCAGAGCAGTTCGAGGCGACGGGCCATGTCGGAGGCGAACACGCCATCGGGGTCGATGGCGCGCCGGGTGGCGATCCAGGCGTCGATCTCGGGATACATGGCGTGGAAGGCGGCCGCGGTCGTCCGGGAGTCCTTGGCGGTGTAGAGCCGTCCGCCGAACTGCAGGATGCGGGCGTCCAACCCGGCCAGGAATTCGTGCAGGCCGCGCTTGATCGGGAAGTCGACGCAGACGTTCCAGCCGGCCATCGGGTAGCTCAGCGGTGCCCGATTGCCTTCGCCGAACAGCTTGAACACGTTCAGGAACGAGTAGTGCCCGGAGCGCTGGATGTCGCCGATGATCGCCTTGAACTCCTCCACCGCGGAGGGCGGCACCACGAACTGGTACTGCAGGAAGCCGGCCGGCCCGTAGGCCCGGTTCCATTCGCTGAACATGTCCAGCGGATGGTAGAAGCCGGTCAGGGTCTGGATCTTGTTGCTGTAGCTGCCCGACTTGGCGTACCAGGCGGTGCCCAGCGCGGTGAACGACAACTTGCTGGCCAGCCCGTTGGGGAACACGTCCGGGAGCGCGAACAGCGGTTTGGCACCGAATGCCAGCGGGTCGGCGGCCAGCTTGGGCGCGTACTCCTGCAGCTGCGCCAGCGTCGCCAGGCTGCCCCGGGAGAGTGCCGCACGGCCCAGCTTGGGCGGCGCCGAGATGGCGTCGAACCAGGCCGAGCTGTAGTCGTAGCGCGACTCGGAGCCGTCGGAATGGACGGCGATGGTCTCGTCCAGGTCGTGGGTGACGATGCCGTCGGCGAGGAAGTAGGCGGTTTCGGTGCGGGTCATCCGCAGCCGGACCCGCAGGATGATGCCGGTCAGCCCGATGCCGCCGATGGTGGCCCAGAACAGGGTGCCCTCGGGGTCGGCGTCCGAACCGTGCGGGGTGAGGGTGAGGACGCGGCCGTCGGCGACCAGCAGGTCCATCGAGACGACGTGGTTGCCGAACGAACCGGCCGAGTGGTGGTTCTTGCCGTGCACGTCGCAGCCGATCGCACCACCGATGGTGACCTGCCGGGTGCCGGGCAGCACCGGTACCCATAGCCCGTGCGGCAGAGCGGCGCGCATCAGGGCGTCCAGGCTGACCCCGGCGTCCACGTCGACGATCGCCGAATCGGGATCGATGGAGTGGATGGTGGCCAGGCCGTTCATGTCGACCACCAGGCCGCCGGTGTTCTGCGCGACGTCGCCGTAGGAGCGGCCCAGGCCGCGCGCGACAATCCCGCGCTTCAGGTGCGACGGGCGTCCGGCATTGTGGTCGGCGGCCGCGGCGACGGCGGCCTGCACCTGCTCAGCCGAGGTCGGACGCAGCACGTGGGACAGGCCGGGCGCGGTACGGCCCCAGCCGGCGAGGGTTTCCAGGGACGTGGGCAGATCGATGGTTGAACTGGGCATCGGGGGCAGTCTATCGGGCACTCCTGGACGAGCCGGCGTGACCCGACACCGTCCGGACGTCGACCGGCCCGGTCTCATCGCGGACCGGTCAGCTCCCGGGTGAGCAGCAGCGCCAGCCCGGTGCGGTCGCGCTGTTCGAGCTTGCGGAGCAGTGCCGAGACGTGGTTCTTCACGGTGCCTTCGGCCAGGTGCAGCCGGGCGGCGATCTCGGTGTTGGTGGCGCCGGTGGCCACCAGTTGCGCCACCTGGAGTTCGGTGGCGGTCAGCACGGCCAGCGGACCGGCGTCCGGACGGGGCCGGCTGAGCACCGTCCGGGCCACCCGGGGGTCGATCACCAGGCCGCCGGCGACCACTTGGCGGATGGTGTCGCCGAGGGTCTCCACCGAGCAGTCCTTGAGCAGGAAGCCGGCCGCACCGCCCTCGACTGCGCCGCGCACCAGCTCCTCGTCGTCGAAGGTGGTGAGCAGCACCACCGGCAGCCTCGGATGCTTCCGAGCGCACGCCTCGACCAGGCCGAGGCCGTCCAGACCCGGCATCCGGGCGTCGGTGAGCACCACGTCCGGGCTGGTCGCTGCGATCACCGTCAACGCCTCGTGTCCGTCGCCGGCCTCGCCAACCACCTCGATGCCGTCGTCGGTGCCGAGCAGCATGCTCAGCCCGCGGCGCAGCAGCTGCTGGTCGTCCACCACCACGACCCGGATCCGCCCGGTCATGCCGGCTCCGCCCCGAGTGGGAGTTCGACGACCACGTCCAGCCCGCCGAGCCGTCCGGGGTGCCGCAGCCGCAGCGTCCCGCCCAGTTCGCGGGCCCGCTCGGTGAGGCCGCGCAGCCCGAAGCCGGGTTCCGGCTGCTGGCTGAGGGTGCCGTTGTCGCTGACCACCAGCCGCAGCCGGTCGGTGTCGCGGTCCAGGGCGCAGACCACCCGGTCGGCGCTGGTGTGCCGCAAGACGTTGGTCAGCCCCTCCTGGATCAGCCGGTAGGCGAACAGTGCCCGAGGCCGGTCGAGCCGTCCGAGTTCCGGGGCCACGTCGACGCTCACCGCCAGGCCGGTGCCGCGGAAGACGTCGGCGACCGCCTCGAAGGCCTGCGGGTCGGTGAGTTCCTCGAGCCGGGCCGGGTGCAGGGCACGCACCCACAGCCGCATGTCGGCCAGCGCCTGCCTGGTCATCGCCGAGGCGTTCACGACTTCCTTCCCGGCGGCGTCCGGGTCGCGGTCGCGGACCCGTCCGGCGAACTCCAGCGACATCGAAATCAGGGTCAGCTGGTGGCCGAGCCCGTCGTGCAGTTCGGCGGCCGCGCGGGCCCGTTCCTGCGCCAGCACCAGGTCGCGGGAGGCGTCCATCGCCTCAGTGAGCTGGACGTTGACGGCAACCAGTTCACGATGCTGCTGATCGAAAGCCCGCAGCACGGCGCCGAAGATCAGAATGATCCCGAACAGGGCGGCGTTGGCCAGCGACTGCAGCAGCACCGGCGCCCATTCGCCCTGATAGCCGTCGTGCAACAGCGCGACCAGCACCACGATCATCAGCGCCCCCACAGCGCAGCCGGTCCACAACCCCCAGTCGACCACCAGGACGATCAACGACGCGAACAACAGCGGCAGGCCCAGGTTGTCGCCGAAGGTGACCACCCCGATGCCGCACAGGGCCAGCACCAGCGAGGCGACCTTGGGGAACCGGTCGGTGGCCCGGAAGCGCCAAGCGGCACCGGCCGCGGCCACCAACAGCAGGATCGCCGCCGCGTTCCCGGGCTCCCCCGGCGCCCGCAACACGACCGAACCGAGAGCCGCCAGCAGGCTGGCAGCGAACATGGCGTTCAACAGCCGGCGCACCCGATCGACAGCTGTGCTGGGGTGGGCCATGGGGATCACCCTAAAGTCTGCGGCGCCGCGATACCCGTGACTGTGGTCATGGGTGCCCATGACCGGACGCCGCCCCACCGATGACCCCGGCTCATTCCGGGGTCGCAGCCCAGCTTCGTAGCCTCCACGCATGACCACCACCCCTGGCATCGATACCGCCCTCACCGCCGACCGGCTGACCGGACGCGCCCCGCTACCCGTGCCGGCAGTGCGCTGGCCTGGCGTCCTACTGCGCGCACTGCTCGCACTGATCGCCACCCTGGCCAGCTACCTGCTGCTGCTGGTGCTGCCGTCGGTCCCCGGCCTGGACCCGCGCGAGGACGCCCTCGCCGGCAACTGGGGGCTGGCGGTGCTCAAGCAGAGCGTGCCGATCCTCACCGTCCCGCTGCTGTCGATCGTCTTCATCGCCCTGCTGACCAGGTTCGTCGACCGGCGGCCGTTGCGAGTGACCGGCCTGGTGCTCGACGCGCGCACTGTTCCGGCGCTGCTGCTCGGCACCGCGATCAGCCTGGTGGTGGTGGTTCCGGCGAGCGTGCTGTTCGCCCGGCTGCAACTGATCCAACCGGCCGGTGGCTACGGCAGCCAGCCGCTCTGGGTCGTCGTCATCGGCAGCATCCTGCTCGGCTTCGGCATGCAGGGCATGACCGAGGAGTTCATCTGGCGCGGCTGGCTGACCCAGTCGATCGGCGGCAGCCCGTGGCGGCAGGCGACCATCGCCGCGGTCGCGTTCGGCCTGATCCACATCGTTTCCAACGGCGGCCACGCCGTGTGGTGGCAGGGTGCGATCTACATCGTCGCGGCCGGCAGCTTCGGTTTCGCCGCCGCCGCGCTCTACTTCGCCACCGGCTCACTGTGGGCGGCCGTCGGCATCCATGGCGGTCTGCACCTGGGGAACCTGCTGGCCGGCCTGCTCGGCGGCGGCGAGGGCTGGCCGTTGGAGATCTTCCAGGCCGCGGTCTACCTGTTGATCGGCGTAGCGATTCTGCGCCGGGTGTCGTCGGCGTCCGCCTGAGCGGTCAGCCGCAGATCGCCTTCCGCGCCTGGGCGGGGTCGGAAGGGATCCGCAGCATGGTCAGCTTCGGAGCCAGCATGATGTTGCTGACGAAGCGCTGCACGGTGAGCGGCTCCGAGATTGCCGAAATCAGGGTCGGGATGTCGCCGCAGGCCAGCGTCGCCCGCGCGTCAGCGAGGGCCTTGTCGTCGGGATGGACGTCGGACGCGGTGTATCGCGCCATCGCCCAGACCACCGGCTTGTAGGCATGGCCGACCCGGTACTCGGCATCGGGGGGCAGCACCAGCCGGGCGCCGATCGGGTCGCCCAGCGACGGCGGGTCGATCATCGTGACCTCGAGCCCGGCGCCCACCCCCGCGATGCCCAGCGAGTTGATCACCACGTAGACGCCCTCGCCGTTGTAGGTGGGCAGCTTGTCGTCGGGCTTGGTGATGTCGACGAAGTAGGAGCGGCCCGCGGCAAGGTCTTTCGCAGCTCGCTGGGTGAGCTGGAAGCCGACGTCGGCGGACCAGTTCTCGGCGATGACCATGGCACCGGGGCGGTCCGGGACGAATTTGGCGTAGTAGCTACGCTCATCCACGATCATCCCGTTCCACAGCACGGGCCGCAGCGTCAGCCCCGCGATCAACGCCCACACCATGGTCAGCACCGCCGCCGTCCGGGCCACCACGGCCCCGCCCACGAGGGCGACCGGGGCGAACAGCAGCACCGTGGCAGGCAGCAGGAACCGGGCATGCATGAAGTCCCCGCCCACCGAAACCACGAAACCGGTGTGGATCGCCGCGGCGGCCAGCGGCCCGATCCAGAGTGCCGCGAGTCCGCCGTCTCGGTCTTGGGCCGCCTTGGCGATGCCGGCGACGAAGAACAGCAGTGCGATCGCGACAGGAATGTAGAGGTAGTAGGTCGAGGCGTAGTCGAACAGGTAGAGCAGGCCCTGCGCGACGGACGCGTTCGCCTTGGCCAGCGCCGTGTTGGGCACCAGCGAGGCGTAGTAGCCCATCCGGAAGATCTCGTAGCCGACCGGAATCGCCAACGCCAGGCCGGCCGCGCCGAACCAACCGCCGATCCGGCGTTCGGACTGGCACAGCAGCATGATGCCGAAGACCAGGCTGACCAACGCCAGGTCGGGCCGGATCAGCACCCCCAGGCCGATCAGGACGGCCACTGGCCAGGGTCGCCAGGGTGGCAACGGGTTGCGCGGTCGGTTCGCCCAGCGCCGGGCCAGCGCCCAGAAGCAGGCGGCGATCCAGCAGAAGGTGAGCGAGGTCTCCAGCCCCGAAGTGCCGAAATCCCAGAACGGGGTCAACCCGGCCAGAGCGGCGGTACCGAGCGGCAGCACGACCGACGCCCGAGACGGCACCAGATGCAGCCCACCCAGGCCCAGCAGGATCATCGCCAGCGTAATGAACCCGGTGCCCAGCCAGACCATCACCTCGCCCACCTCGGCCCACGGGGCCAGCAGCTTGCCGACCGTGACGAAGGCGAGCCACAGGGTGGAGGTGCCGACCTCGACGCGCTCGTTCAGGTTGTAGGTGGGCCCGTTGCCCGCGACCAGCTGCAGCACGACCCGGACGTTGATGAAGCCGTCGTCGGAGACCCAACGGCGCAACCAGGTCTGCACACCGACCACGGCGGCGGGCAGCAGGATGGACAGCGCCACCCAGGTGCGCCTGGCTGAGGAGGCTACGGCCACAGGTTCCCTTTCGTCGTGCTGGGTCGGCATGGTGCCGGGTTCGCACCGTGCCGGTTCCCACAGTGCCGGTTTGCACGGGGCGGGTCTCGCACAGTGCGGGTGAGCACAGTGCGCGTCGGCAGGGTGCGGTCGGCGTCCATCATGACAGCCGCGTCCGACACTGCCCGCACTGCCCCGCCGATCGCCCGTTGCCTCAGCCTCGCTCGTCCCCCATCACTCGCCGAACTACTTCGGGCTCGCTGAACTCGGCGAGCCCTGAATAGTCCGGCGAGCGGGGGAGCATGGTCGGCACTACGGTGGGGCCATGGACGTGCTGCTGCTCGGCACCGGCGCCTCGGACGGCGTCCCGAACGCTTGGTGCACCTGCCCGACCTGCGCCGAGGCACGCGGATCGGGCGCGATCCGGACCAACACGTCCGCGCTTGTCGATGACGTGGTGCTGCTCGACTGCGGGCCCGAGGCGCCGCGACAGGCGCAACGTTCCGGACGCGACCTGTCCGGCGTCAAGACGGTGTTGATCACGCATGCCCACGACGACCATCTCAATCCCTCGTTCCTGATGCATCGCAGCTGGGTGAGCGAGCAGCCGCTGCAGGTGATCGGGCCGGCGCCCGCGATCGCGCGCTGCGTGGACTGGCTGAAGCCCGGGCAGACGGCAGTCACGCTGACCACCGTCACCGCCGGCGATGCGTTCACCGTGGACGGCTATCGGGTGCTGGTGCTGCCGGCTACCCACCATGCGCTGGGCGAGGCGGTGCTGTATGCGGTGGAGCACGACGGACGGCGCCTGCTGTACGCCACCGACACGGGTCCGTGGAAGCCGGCCGTGCTGGACCTGCTGACCGGCTGGCGGTTTGACCTGGTGCTGCTGGAGGAGACCTTCGGCAACGCCGTCCCACCCGGAGAGGGACACCACACCTTCGCTACCTTCGGCGCCGCACTGGAGGATCTGCGCGACATCGGCGCGGTGGACGACGCCACCCGCGTTGTCGCGATTCACCTCGGTCACGAGAATCCGCCGCTGGCGGAGCTGACCGCTCGGCTAGCCGGGTTCGGCGCGGAGGTACATCCGGATCTGGCCCTGCTGCGGGTCTGATCCGATCCGGTCCCCGGTCCGCTGCGCACGCCCGGACCGGTGCGCTACGCCCCCGCATGAAGTACGCCAGCATTGCCAACGGCGAGTTGCCGTCCCGGTCCGCGAGCAGCCGGTCCCCCGGCCCGTGCTTTCCGGTCCCCCGGTGCGCGGTCCCGGTCCGCGCTTCCCGGTCCCCGGTGCGCGGTCCCGGTCCGTGCTTTCCGGTCCCCTGTGCGCGGTCCCGGTCCGCGGTCCGCGGTGCACGGCCCCCGTCCCCGGTCCCCGCGGTCCCCGGACCGCGAGCCGCCGATCTCACCATCGGCGTCCACTCTCACCTTGTGTGCCGGATTTCGTGTTATTGCATGAAATCGGCTACGGATCGGGCCAGTGGCTCCCGATGGTGAGATCGACGACCCTCAGCAGGTGGGCGGAGTTATCCACAGATTCTCTGTGGGGTAGTGCCTCACGCGCCCGCGTGTCCGATAGTCGCAGGATGATCCCTCCGGAACTCGCCCAGGTCAACATCTTCACCACCAGCCAGCTGCGCGAGCGCGGCATCGGTCAGGACGAGGTTCGCCGGGCCGTCAACCAGGGCGAACTCGTCCGGCTGAAACGTGGGTGGTACACCTGTCTCGCCCGTGACCAGCCGAGCGAGCGACATCGGCTTCGGGTTCTGACCGAACTTGCGGATCATCCGGGCACAGTGCCGAGCCACTATTCCGGCGCGATCCACCTGGGGCTTCCGGTCCATCGACCCGATTGGGGTCGTGTTCACCTGATGCGGACAACCTCAGGCCCGGCGCAGAACCGGGCCCACGTCGTGATTCATCGACGAGTGCCCGAAGCCACCCAGGCTGACCCGGCCCTGATCATCGCTCAGACCACGCTGTTCTGCCCGGTATCGGGGCTGATGTCCTTCGACAAGGCACTTCGCGACGGCGCAGTCACCATGGCGGACTTCGAGCGCTGGTCGAGGAAACTGGCCGGACGTCCCGGGCACCAGCATGTGCGTGTCGTCCGCAGGCTGGCGGACGAGCGTCGTGAGTCTCCGCTGGAGTCACAAACAGCGCTGGTGTTCGACCGCTGGGGCTGGTCGATCGAGCCTCAGTTTCCGGTACCCGGCACGAGCTACCGTGCCGACGGCCGGCTCAAAGGCACGCGCGTCCTGGTCGAGTGCGACGGATTGGGCAAGTACGACGAGCCCGGTGCCCAGGTGCGGGAGAAGCTGCGCGAAGACGATATCCGCGCACTCGACTGGGAGGTCGTACGAGTCACCAGCGAACTGTTGGACGAGCCGCTCACGCTGGCACGACGGGTCAAGGCAGCACTGGATCGAGCGTCCGCATCCCGGGTCGAACGCGCCTCGTGACCTCAGCATCGGGTGGTTCCTGACCAGTCGCGCGGCACCACACCCGCGGTGGAGCCGCCCGACCGCACCCGCCGATCTCAGCATCGGTGACGAATGACCAGTTGCGTGGCGGCTTTCGTGCAATAACACGAAAGCCGCCACCGAGCGGTGCAGTGGGCACGGATGGTGAGATCGGCAGACCTCCGACACACCGGCGCCCAGGAAACTTCCCGGACGCATGCCGCCCAGGACAACTTCCGGACGGATAGCGCCGAGGACACACTCCGCGCCGCGGAAGCCGCTAATGACGCTTCGAGCTCACGGGAGCGCTTCCCCTACTCGAGCCCCCAGAAGACGTGGTCCATCACCAGCCGGGCGCGCCGGGTTCGGCGTCGGTACTCGTCCAGGAAGACGCTGGATTCGCCCTTGTCATAGCCTAGTAGCTGGGCCACGGCGGACACCTCCCGCGGGTCGGTGGGGATGGTGTCGGAGGCTCGGCCACGGAACAGCATGATCGCGTTGCGGATGCCGCTGGCCATCGTCCAGGCGTCCCGCAGTGCGGCGGCGTCCTCGGGCGGGATCAAGTCGGCGTGCTCGGCTGCTGCCAGCGCCGTCAGGGTGGACGTCGTCCGCAGCTGCGGCAACCGGTCGCCGTGTTGGAGCTGCAACAACTGCACCGCCCACTCCACGTCGGTGAGTCCGCCCGGGCCGAGCTTGGTGTTGCGCAACGGATCGGTGCCCCGCGGGATGCGTTCCACCTCCATCCGGGCTTTCAACTTGCGGATCTCGTGCACCTGCTGGCGCGCCATGCCACCGGCTGGGTAACGCACCTTGTCGATCGCCTGCAGCAGGGCCATCGACAGGTCTGGGTCACCGGCACCGTGAGCCGCCCGCTGCAACGCCTGCGCCTCCCAGGTGGACGACCACCGCTCGTAGTAGGCGACACACGACGACAGCGAGCGCACCATCGGGCCACCCTTGCCCTCCGGGCGCAGGTCGACATCGATGTCGAGCGCCGGGTCCGGGCCGGCCTTGGAGAGCACCGCGCGCAACTCGGAGACCACCTGGGTGGCGACCTTGACCGCGTCCTGGCGGTCGGAATCCTCGATCACGAAGATCGCGTCGGCGTCCGAGGCGTAGGAGAGTTCGGCGCCGCCCCAGCGGCCCAGCGCGATCGCCGCGATGCGCGGCGACCACTCGAACCGGCGCCGGACCACCTCGAGGGCGGCGTCGATGGTGGCACTGAACAGCTCCGACAACCCGGCCCCGACGCTGGCCAGGTCGATCAGGCCGAGCAGGTCGGCCATCGCGATCCGCAGCAACTCGCGCCGCCGCACCGCGCGAACGTGCTGTACGGCGACGTCCAGCTCGGAATGCCGTTTCACCGAGGCACGCATCTCGGCCAGGATCTCGGTCCGCGGCCGCGGCCGCAGAGATTCCGCGTCGGCGAGCATCCCCACCGACTGGGGTGCCCGCATCATCAGGTCGACGGTGTAACGACTCGAGGACAGGATCCTGGCCAGCCGTTCGGCCATCGCACCCCCGTCCCGCAGCGCCCGCAGGTACCAATGCGTGCGTCCCATCGCCTCGGACACCTGCCGGAAAGCGAGCAGCGCATGGTCGGGATTGGGGCCAGCGGTGAACCAGCCCAGCATGGCCGGCAGCAACTGCCGCTGAATCTCCGCCTGCCGACTCAGCCCCTGCGACAACGCCTCGATATGCCGCAGCGCCGCCTTCGGGTCCGCGTAGCCGAGCGCCCGCAGCCGCACCTCGGCGCCATGGCTGGTGAGCCGGACGGCCTCGGACGGGATCCGCGCCACCGCCTCCAACAGGGGCGAGTAGAAGACCCGCTGCTGCAGCCCGAGCACCCGCCGGGAAGCATCCCGCCAGCGAGTGCGCAACTCGTCGGCGTCCGCGAAGCCGACCCCTCGGGCCAGCCGGCGCAGGCTCAACTTGTCGGTCGGCATCAGGTGGGTGCGGCGCATCTTCTCCAGCTGGATGCGGTGCTCGAGCAGCCGGAGCAACCGGTAAGCCGCATCCAGGTCCTTGCCGTCAGTGCGTCCGACGTAACCGAACTCGATCAGCCGCTCCAGCGCCGCCAGGGTTCCCCGCTGCCGGACGCGGTCGTCGGCTCGTCCGTGCACCAGCTGAATGAGCTGGACGCTGAACTCGACGTCGCGCAGGCCACCGGCACCCAGCTTGATCTCGCGTTCGGCCTCACGAGCGGGCAGCAGCGAAATCACCCGACGGCGCATCGCCTGGGTCTCGGAGACGAACTGGTCGTTCTCGGCGACATGCCAGACCAGCGGCGCCACCATGTCGACGAACGCACCGGCCAGCTCCAGGTCACCGGCCATCGGCCGGGCCTTCAGCATCGCCTGGAACTCCCAGTTCTTGGCCCACTTCTCGTAGTAGGTCGCGTGTGAGGACAGCGTGCGGACCAACGGCCCGGCCTTGCCCTCGGGACGCAGCGCCGCATCGATCTGCCAGATCGTGCCGGCCGCGGTGTGTGCCGAGCAGACCCGGGTCAGCGCACCGACCAGCTTGGTGGCGACCGTCACCGCCTGGCCGGTTCCGCAGACCGGTTCGCCGGCCTCGTCGAGGGCGGGTTCGGCGATGTAGAGCACGTCGACATCGCTGATGTAGTTGAGCTCCTGCCCCCCAGTCTTGCCCAGCGCGACGATGCCCAGCCGCGTGCACTCCCAGCCCGGCACCTCGCCACGGGCCAAGGCGAGCGCCGTCTCCACGGTGGCATCGGCCAGGTCGGCAAGCTCGCCGGCTACCTCGGGCAGCAGAGCGAGCGCATCATCCGACGTCAGGTCGGCGGCTGCGATCCGCAGTATCTCGCGGCGGTACGCGCTGCGCAGATCGTCGGAGCGGGCCGGATCGGCGACCGGGGCGGCCGCGTCCGGGTCAGCGCCAACAGCACCGAGCAGGATGCGTCGCAGCGTCGCAGCGTCGCGGCGTCCGGGTTGTTCGCGGAGCACGTCGACATCGGCCGGATGAGCGCCGAGATGCTGGTTGAGCGCAACACTGGCGCCGAGCACGGCGATCAGCCGGCGCGCCCAACCCTGATCGGCGCACAACGCTGCGAGCAGGCCCGGACGCTCGCCGGTGAGCCGTTCCAGGCCGTTGATCGCCAGGTCGGGGTCTGCGCCGGCCAGGATGTCCGCAACGACGTGGTCGCAGGTCTCGCCGACGCCGTCGTACCAAGTGTTCAGGGTCACAGCCGCCCGGTGCGGATCGCCGAAACCGAGGCGCGCCAGGTTTCCCTCGGCGGTCGAGATGCGGCTCATAGCGGCGATGTTATCGTCGGGCGCGTGCCGTCCCGCCCCGTTCGCCGTCCCAAACCTGCACTCGACTGGGCCGAACTGGACGAGCTGGCCTCCCATGACCTGCCGGACGCCGCCCGCCTCGCCCGAGCTGTGCGGACGCTCTGCACCCGAATCGCCCTCGACCACCCGGGACGGACGGTCGAGTTGCGCGTTCCGCCGTACGCCGCCGTCCAACTCGCCCTGGACGACGGCAGCACCCACCGCCGCGGCACGCCGCCGAATGTCGTCGAGACCGACGCCGTCACCCTGCTCGCGCTGACTACCGGACGGGTGACCTGGGCCGACGCCCGGGCCGCGCACCGCGTCCGGGCCAGCGGTGCGCACAGCGACCTGTCCGCCCTCTTCCCGCTCCCCCGCGACCGCGCCAGCTAGCAGGGGTTTGCGGGATGACTAGGGGGGACGCGCCGCACCTGGTCGGCACCCAGCTGGAGCCGAGCGGGGCGATCCGGTCCAGCACGGCGGAACCGGGGCACCGCCGGCTTAGAGCGACGGCAGGGAGGTGCGTAGCTCCCACGGGGTCACCTGGGCGCGGTAGGACTCGTACTCGGCCCGCTTGTTGCGCAGCACGAAGTCGAAGACGTGCTCACCGAGGGTCTCGGCGGCCAGTTCGGAGTTCTCCATCAGGGTGATGGCGGTGTCCAGCGAGCGAGGCAGCGGCTTGATGCCGAGTGCCTGGCGTTGCCGTTCGGTGAGCGACCAGACGTCGTCCTCGGCACCCTCGGGGAGCTCGTAGTCGTTCTCGATCCCGGCCAGACCGGCGCTCAGCACCAGCGCGTACGCCAGGTACGGGTTGGCCGCCGAGTCGATCGAACGCAGCTCGACCCGGGCTGACGCCCCCTTGGACGGCTTGTACATCGGCACCCGGACCAGGGCCGACCGGTTGTTCTGGCCCCAGCAGATGTAGCGCGGCGCCTCGGAGCCGCCGACCAGCCGCTTGTACGAGTTCACCCACTGGTTGGTGACCGCGGCGATCTCGGCGGCATGGGTGAGCAGGCCGGCGATGAACTGCCGTCCGATCTTGGACAGGTGGTATTCGGCAGAGGCGTCGTAGAAGGCGTTGGCGTCACCCTCGAACAGCGACAGGTGGGTGTGCATGCCCGAGCCGGGTTCGTTCTCCAGCGGCTTGGGCATGAAGGAGGCGAACATGTTCTGCATGGCGGCGACCTCTTTGATCACCACCCGGAAGGTCATGATGTTGTCGGCCATGGTGAGCGCGTCGGCGTAGCGCAGGTCGATCTCCTGCTGGCCCGGGCCGCCCTCGTGGTGGCTGAACTCGACCGAAATGCCCATCTGCTCGAGCAGAGTGATCGCGTTGCGACGGAAATCGGTGCCGGCGTTGGTGGTGGTGTGGTCGAAATAGCCGGAACGGTCCACCGGGACCGGCGCCTCACCAGGCACCACCGGCTGCTTGAACAGGTAGAACTCGATCTCGGGGTGGGTGTAGAAGGTGAAGCCCATGTCGGCGGCCTTGCGCAACGCCCGCTTGAGCACGTAACGCGGGTCGGCGAACGCGGGTGAGCCGTCGGGCAGCCGGATGTCGCAGAACATCCGCGCCGTGCCCTGGGTGGTGCCGCGCCACGGCAGCAACTGGAAGGTGGCCGGGTCGGGATGGGCCACCATGTCGGCCTCGTACACGCGGGTGAAGCCCTGGATCGCCGAGCCGTCGAATCCGATCCCCTCCACGAAAGCACCCTCGAGTTCGGCGGGAGCGATCGCCACCGACTTCAGGAACCCCAGCACGTCGGTGAACCAGAGCCGGACGAAGCGGACGTCGCGCTCCTCCATGGCGCGCAGGACGAACTCAGTCTGCTTATCCATGGCGGCTAGTCTGCCGCCCGCCGTGTTTCAGTTGGGTTACATCCGTCGGACGGCTCACGAACCGGCCTCGTACTCCTCGTCCTCACGGTCCCACTGCTCGTTGCGCTCCCGCACCTTCTCCAGTGCGCGGGCAGCCTCGTCTCGGGTCGGATAGGGGCCCAGCCGCTCTTCGGCTTTGCAGCCCTCGAAGGGTTCCACCGCGTGGTGCTTCAGGCACCAGTACCAGCCGTCGCCGCTCACTGCCTGCCCCCTTGTCGCTCGGCTACCCCCACTATGATCGCGCCCGTGACCGCGATCAAGCCTTACCCGCAGACACCTCTGCGTCGGGTGCCCGCCGGGATCAGCCGGCCGCACTACGTGGGGCGGCCGGCTCCTGACCGCCACCGCGGCTCAGACGTGCAGAGCGCCGACGTCATCGAGCGGATGCGGGTCGCCGGCCGGCTGGCCGCCCGGGCCATGCAGGTCGCCGCCGACGCGATCGCTCCCGGCGTGACCACCGACGAACTCGACCGGGTCGCCCACGAGTTCCTCTGCGACAACGGCGCCTACCCCTCCACGCTCGGCTACCGCGGCTATCCGAAGTCGATCTGTTCCTCGGTCAACGAGGTGATCTGCCACGGCATCCCCGACACCCGGCCGCTGGAGGACGGCGATCTGGTGAAGATCGACGTGACGGCGTTCGTGGACGGCGTCCACGGCGACAACTGCGGCACCTTCTTCTGCGGCGAGGTCGATCAGGCGTCCCGCGACCTCACCGAACGCACCCGAGAGGCCCTGAACCGCGCCATCAAGGCCGTCCGGCCGGGCCGTCAGGTCAACGTGATCGGACGGGTCATCGAGGCCTACGCGAAACGCTTCGGCTACGGCGTCGTCCGGGACTACACCGGGCACGGCGTCCACACCTCGTTCCACTCCGGCCTGGTCATCCCGCACTACGACGAGCCGTCACTGACCACCGTGATGCAGCCCGGCATGACCTTCACCATCGAGCCGATGTTGACCCTGGGCGACTACCGTTCACATTTGTGGAAGGACGGCTGGACGGTGGTCACCAACGACGGCAGCCGGTGCGCCCAGTTCGAGCATTCCCTGGTCGTCACCGACAGTGGCGCCGAGGTGCTCACACTGCCCTGACGGTCGTCGGTCGGACCAGCAGTCGACAAGGAGGCCAGTGATGGCGCAACCGGGCTGGTACCCCGATCCGGGCGGACAACAGGGCATGTTCCGCTATTGGGACGGCTCGGCCTGGACCAAGCAGCTGTCCGCGAATCCCGGCGGTGCGCCGTCCGGGCCGGGCGGCCGGAGCCCGTCGACCATCTGGGCCATCGTGGCCGGGGTGGTTGTGCTCGCCCTGATCGCGGCGTTCAGCCTGCCCTCATTGCTCGGCTCCCTCCTCGGCGGTCCGTCATCGAGCACCAGCCGGCCCGCACCTCCGGCCCCGACCGTCTCAGCCTGGGACGAGAACGACAGCCCGACACCCTCCCCCAGCCCAACCCCAAGCCGGACGCCGACTCCCACACCCTCACCGACGCCGACCCCGACACCGTCTCCCGACAACAACCTGCCCTGCCCGCGTTACGACACCGCGGTGGTGAAGGGCCGGCTTTTCGGCGGCGGCCTCAGCGTGCCGGTCATCCGCGACTCGCGCTGGAGCATCAACGCCGTCCGCACCATTCCGTGGGCGATCTGCGCCACCGGCCTGCAACGCCACATCACTGGAACCTGGGTAAGCGAGGTCATCCTCGCCGGCATCCAACCGCGCTCAATCGTCGGTTCGCTCCAGCAGCAGGCGAACGCGATCGCCGACGACTCGGTGAACCGCTTCTACAACAACGGCGCCGGGAAGCTTGTGATGAAAAGCAGCAAGGCGATCAAGCTCGACGGCCTGGATGCCTGGGAGTTGCGCTACGAAGTTCGGATCGACTACCTGAGGTCCATTCCGGGCGACAACGTCAACGTGGTCGTCGTGCGACACACCGACGGCTCGCGCAGCGCCCTGATGACCTTCGCCACGATCGGCGATACCGAAACCCAGCGCCAGGTGGACGCCAGCCGGAGCGCGGTGAAGGTGGAGAAGCGCTGACGGGCACCTTCCGCCGACCGTCATCCACCCGGGCCCACCCGAGATCTCGACAGCCCCGATCGCCGAGGACTGGGCTTGTCGAGATCCGCCCTGGCCCGGACGGCCCTCCCTAATCAGTTCTGCCCTCCCGTCGACGGGAGGGCAGAACTGATTAGGGAGGGCCTGGTGGTGCGGGTCGGCGAGGTCGACAACTACTAGGAACGATTCTCATCATCTATAGTCGCCAGCGGGGTTCAACGGCTGGAGGACGAGGGATGAGCGATCCGTATGCGGCGACCGCGGGTGCCTATGACCTGCTGAACGCGCCCTGGCGATCGGCGCAGATCAAGGCGCTCGAGCGGCTCCGCCCGTTGCTGCGGCCGGACGCCGGGGCGATTCTCGACGTGGGCGCCGGGAGCGGGCTGAACACCGCCTGGCTGCTGGGCGCCGTCCCCGATGCCCAGGTGCTCGCACTCGAGCCCAGCCCGGCGATGCGCGCCCTGATCCTGGCCCGGATCGCCGCTCACCCCGACTGGTATGACCGGGTCACCCTGCGACCCGAGGACTTCTTCGGCGCCACACTGCCCGCGTCCATCGGCGGGGCGATCCTGCTGGGCGTCCTGGGTCATTTCGACGCGGGCGAACGGGCGGCCGTGTTCGCCGAGCTCGCGAACCGGCTGCCGGACGGCGGGGCGGCGCTGATCGACCTGCAGCAGCCCGAGCGGCCCGAGCCGGTCCAGGCCGCCACGATGGCCAGCACCCGGGTCGGGGAGCTGGAGTACCGACTGATCGGCGAGGCGATCCCGATGGGCGATGACCGGCTGCGCTGGCGGATGACCTACCTGAGCCTCGAGGGCGAACGCGTGCTCACTGAGGAGACCACCGAGCACGTCTACCACCACCCCGCTCCGGCAACCGTGACGGCCGAGGCGGCAGCCGTCGGACTCACCGCGGAACGCCTGGACGCCACCACCTACTGGCTGCTCCACCGGAGGTGAGGGTGGCGAGCACCCGACTCCCCGTCATCGCGCTCACCGGCTATCTGGGCGCGGGCAAGACCACGCTGCTCAACCACCTGCTGCGTGCCTCCCGCGCGCGAATCGGCGTCGTGGTCAACGACTTCGGCGCGATCAACGTCGACGCCGCGCTGGTCTCCGGCCAGATCGACGAGCCCGCCTCGATCGCCGGCGGCTGCCTGTGCTGCCTCTCCGACGCCGACGGCCTGGACGACACCCTGGAGAAGCTGTCCGACCCGCGCCGGCGGCTGGACGCCATCGTGATCGAGGCGAGCGGCATCGCCGAACCGGTGGCGCTGGCCCGGCTGGTGCGGTTCAGCGGCGTCGAGCGCGTCCGCCCCGGCGGCCTGGTGGATGTGATCAACGCCACCGACCACCTGGAGACGGTCGATCGGGGCGGCCCGCCACTGGCCCGCTATGCTGCCGCGACGCTCACGGTGATCAACAAGATCGACCGGGTGCCGGTGTCCGAGCAGGCCGAACGGGTGGCCCGGATCGCCGCCCGGGTGCGGGCCGGGAACCCGGGCGCCCACCTGGTGGCGACGACCGCCGGACGGATCGACCCGCTGCTGATCATCGACCCGGCCAGCACCGTTGCCGACGACCAGCCAGCGCTGGACCTGGGCCCGAGCGAGGACGCCCCCGGTCACAACCACGCCGACGCGGTGACGGTGGCGGCACCGGCGCCGATCGACCCGGCCCGGCTAGTCGACCTGCTGGAACAGCCGCCGCCGGGCGTCTACCGGCTCAAGGGGTGCGTGCGAGTTGCCGCCACCGCGACGCCGCGGAGACAGGTGGTGAACCTGGTCGGGCGGCAGATCCATGTCACCGACGGCAGCCCCCGGTCCGCGCAGGACGCCCTGGTGGCGATCGGCATGCACCTGGATCGCGACGCCGTCCGAGCCCACCTCGAGACCGCGCTCTCCCCGGCCCGCTGCCGTCCCACGGCAGCCGCGCTGCGCCGGCTGCTGCGCTACCGCCGGCTCAGCGCGTGACGGCGCCATGACCGAACGGAAGCTGAGTGCCATCGCCGGCTACCCCCGCTATCTGAGCGCCCGGATCGCCGCCTGGATCGGCAATGTGATGAGCCTGGTGGCACTGCCGGTGCTGATCTACCAGCTGACCGGCAGTGCGGCCCTCACCGGGCTGCTGGCGGCGGCCGGCGCGGTGCCGTATCTGATTCTCGGGCTGCCCGCGGGCGCGTTGGCCGATCGTTGGGACAGCCGCCGCGCGATGGCCGGCTGGAGCACGGTGGCCGGCGTCGCGATGCTGTCGGTCTCGGTCGCCCATGCGCTGGGGGCGCTCACCGCGGCGCACGTGATCATCACCGCCTGCGTGGTCGGGACGGCGTTCGTATTCGCCGACGCCGCCGGCTTCGGCGCGCTGCCCCGGCTGGTCGGACGCCAGAACGTGGGCCGGGCGACGGCGTCCCAGTCGGCGATCAACACGGTGATCAGCATCGCCGGACCCGGCGTCGCGGGCGTGCTGATCACCCTGATCGGCCCGGCCTGGGTGGTCGGCTTGGACGGCGTCGGCTACCTGGTGGAGGCGGTGCTGCTCGCGCGGCTGCCGCTGCCCCGCGTCCGCCCGGCGTCCGTGCGACCCAGGCTGCTCGCGGACGTCACCGAGGGTCTGCGGTTCGTCTGGGAGCACCACGTCATCCGGGTGTTGACCCTGGTCGGGCTGGGGCACGCCGTCACCGGGGGTGCGGTGTCGGCGCTGTTGGTGGTGGTCGGGGTGGAGGCGCTCGGCTTCACCGACGACGACAGCCGGCTGGGCGTGCTGTACATGACGGCCTCGGTGGGCAGCTTCGGCGGCAGCATGCTGGTGACCCGGCTGCAGCGCCGGTTCCGGGTCGGCACCATCACCCTGGCCGGGCTGGCGGTGACCGCCGTCCTGGTAGTCGCCCTGGCTCTGACCAGCGACTGGATCGTCGGCGTCGCACTGCTGGCCCTGCTCAACGCCGCGATGATCACGGTCATCCTGAACGCCATCGTGGTACGGCAGACCCTGACCCCGATGCGGCTGCAGTCCCGGGTGAACACGACAGCCCGGATGATCTCCTGGGGCGGCTCCCCGCTGGGCGCGGCGCTGGGCGGGGTGATCGCCGGTGCCGCCGGCATCCGGCTGGCACTCCTGGTCTGCGCCGCCGGCGTCCTGGTGAGTCTGCTGGCGGGCCTGGCGATGGGCGCCCGCCACATCGCCCGCCTGGACACCCTCGCCCCCGTCGACGACTAATGCCTGGTACGGAGGGACGGTTCTTTTCGTTCCGCCGGCGGTACGCAGGGACGGTTCCTTTCCTTCCGCTGGGCGGCCTGGAGACCCATCGGGCTTCGGCGGTCACCTGTTCGAAACGAGGCAGGCTCGATCACCGAGAGTGCGTGGGTCCGCGCTGACTCAGGGCGCAATCAGGGCGACGCTCGGGTAGTAGGTCCGAACGCGGACCGGGTCACGGGTCAGCAGCCGATGACCACGGACCGCGGCATGGGCACCAATGTAGAAATCGGGCAGTGGGGAACGACGCACACCCCCACGCCGTCGGTGGGCCAGGAAGGCCTTGCCCGCGAGGAAGCTCGCCTCGAACGGCAGCGGCTCGCGGCCGAAGTCGTCCGGTGCCAGCGCCGCATCAAGATCCTCGATGCGGGCGAACCCCGCGGACACCTCCGCGTAGATGATCGGATTGATCAACACCGGACCCCGGTCATATGCAGCAGTCAACTGCCGCTCGGACCATGCCGCCCAGTTCGGGTCGGCCGTCAGCACGTCCAGCAGCACGCTGCTGTCGACCAGAGTCGCGGGCACCCTACTCGTCGCCACGGAGCAGACTCAGTAGCTGGTCGGTGCTCAACTCGGTCGTGGCCCTTCCCCGCATTCGCTCGACAAGACGCCGGCCCGCGGTGTCGCTGCCCGACGCGCGGACGATCTGCAGCGTCCCGTCGGTGTCGATCACCTCCACCTGGTCACCGGGGTGAAAGCCGTGCCGGGCGCGCAGGTCAGCCGGGATGGTGACCTGCCCCTTTGCATTGAGGCGCATGGACGCTCCTGTACTACGTAGCATTCGTAGTACAGGATACGCCGTCCGGCCCTACAGCTTGGCCAGCTGGGCGGCGACGTCCTCGAGTTGGCGGATGACGCTGACACCGCCGGCCTCGAAGTCACTGCCGTTGACGGTTAGGACGTGGCCCGCCTCGACTGCCTTGGTGCCGGCCAGGGTCTTGTTGATCTCGGCGACGGCCGCCTCGGGCTTGCCGTCGGAGACGCTCACGATCAGCACGTCCGGCTTGCGGCGCAGGGCGTCCTCGCGGCTGATCTCGGCCCAGCTCTGCTTCAGGTCGCCGAACTCGTTGACCTGGCCGAGCGTCTCGATGATGGTCGCCGCCGGATAGCCGCTGAGCGCGTAGAGCTTGCCGTTGAACGTCTGCACGTAGGCGATCCGCAGCTGCTTGCCGGTCAGCGAGGCCTTGGCCCTGGCCACCCGGGTCTCGATCTCCTGGTTGAGTTTCGTGGCCCGCTCGTCGACGCCGAAGATGTGGCCCAGGTTGGTCACGTCGTCCTCGATCGAGGCCAGGGTGCGTCCGGCGGGGGTCTTCGCGCAGTAGCCGCCCATGATGTACACGCCGGAGCCGATCCCGGTCAGGTCGTCGTAGCTGACCTTGCCCTCGCCCATCACCTGGCCCTCGTCGTTGCCGAGGAACAGGTCGGGCCGCGCGCCCAGCATCGATTCGCGCGACGGCGTGTAGTCGGGCGACACCTCGACGATCCCCTCGGGGGCACCGGCCGGCAGCGTGCCCTGGGAACCGAGCACGTAGCCATGCACGCTGTCCTGGACGCCGAGAGCGGTGAGGGTGTCCAGGGTGCCGGGGTAGCCGAGCACCACCCGGGTCGGCGCCTTCGCGTAGCTGAAGTCGCGGCCGCAGCTGGCGACCGTGACCGGATAGTTGCCGGCCACCGGAGGCGTGACGGAGGCGGACGGCTCGGACGTCGTGACCGGCGCCGCCGGGCTGCTGCAGGCGACCGCGGCCAGCGAGACTGCGGTGGCCAGCGCGGAGCGGAGGATGAGCTTCATCTGGTGTCCCTTTCGACGGTGACGGGCCCGGCCACGGTGGCCCGCTCGGGTGACGGTGCATAGCTGAGCGCCGGGCGTCCGGTCAGCGGGTTGACGCCGCGATGGACGGCGACGCCGTAGACCGAACCGATCAGTTCCGGGGTGAGCACCTCGTCGGTGGGGCCGTCGGCCTCCACTCGTCCGGCGCGCAGGACGAGGACGCGGTCGCAGTAGGCGGCGGCCAGGTTCAGGTCGTGCAGGGCGGCGAGCACGGTGACCGGCAGCGAGCGGAGTAGTTCGAGCAGCTCGACCTGGGCACGGATGTCGAGGTGGTTGGTCGGCTCGTCGAGGACGATGACCGGGGTGGCCTGGGCGAGCGCACGGGCCACGAACACCCGCTGCCGCTCGCCGCCGGACAGGGTGCCGACGCCACGCTCGGCCAGGTGCGACACCCCGGCGGTGGACAGTGCCTCCTCCACGGCCCGCCGGTCGTCATCACGGAGCCGTTCCAGCCGGCCCAGGTGGGGCACTCGTCCGAGCTCGACCACCTCGCGGACGCAGAACTCGAAGTCGGGGACGTCGTCCTGCAGCACCGCGGCGGTGCGCCGGGCCGCTTCGCGGGCGGGCAGCTGCCACACGTCGTCGCCGCCGACCGCCACCGCCCCGGAGGCCGGACGCAACGCCCGGTAGACGCTGCGCAGCAGCGTGGTCTTGCCGGAGCCGTTGGGTCCGACCAGCCCGACGAACTCGCCATTGTCGGCCGTCAGTGCGGCATCGTGCAGGATGCGGCGTCCGGCCAGGTCGACCCGCAGGCCCTCGACGGCGACCCTCATCGCGCCCGCACTCCTCGGCGTCCGCCGGCCAGCAGCCAGACGAAAAAGGGTGCGCCGATGGCGGCCGTGACCACCCCGACCGGCAGTTCGGCGGGGGCCAGCACCAGCCGGGCGATCAGGTCGGCGACCAGCAGCATGGCGGCCCCGATCAGCAGCGCGCAGGGCAGCACCCGGCGATGGTCGGCGCCGACCAGCTGCCGGGCGATGTGCGGCACCATCAGGCCGACGAAACCGATGCCGCCCGACACCGTGACCACGCAGCCGGTGACCAGTGCGGCCAGCAGCATCAGCTGTAGCTGGAAGCGGCCGACGTCGACGCCCAGCGAGCGGGCCAGGTCGGCACCCGAGACCAGGGCGTTGAGCCGTCCGCCGGCAATCACCAGCCAGCCGGCGCCGAGCGCGACCACCGCGGTGAGCAGCGTCAGGTCTGCCCAGCGGGCGCCGGAGACGCTGCCCAGCGACCAGTAGAGCACCCGCTGCACCTGGGTCGGGGTGGCCAGGATCTGCAGGAAGTAGGTGGCCGACGAGAACACGTAGCCGACAGCGACGCCGGCCAGCACCAGCCGGGCGGGCGGCCACTCGCCGCCGCGTCGTCCGAGCAGGAAGACGATGGCGAAGGCAAGCAGCGCACCGGCGAAGGCGGCCGCCGCCAGCGGCGCGCCGCCCACCGCGTCGCTGCCCAGCACGATCACCAACACCGCGCCGAAACCGGCGCCGGGCGTGACGCCGATCAACTGCGGGTCGCCGAGCGGGTTGCGCACCACGGCCTGGATGACGGTGCCGGCGACGCCGAGCCCGGCTCCGACCAGGATCGCCAGCAAAGTCCGCGGGAGGCGCACCGTCCAGACGATCTGGTCGGCGACCGGGTCGCTCGTGGCCGCGCCGCCGGCACCCAGGTGGCCGGCGACGATCCACCAGACATCCGCCAGCGAGATCGGCACCGAGCCGACGGATACCGACACCAGAGCCAGGGCGACCACCGCCAGCATCAGCCCGGCCAGCATCAGCCCGAAGGCCGGCAGCCGGAGCGCCACCGCGGGTGGCTCATCGGTGTGGTTCACCCCGCCGAAGACGACCGCCCGGGACGGCGTCATTCAGCGCCTGATTTCGGAGACGCCGCGTATTGCAGCCGCTCCACCGTCGCGCCGGTCCGCTCCAGCACCTCTTGTTCGCTGACGCCGGTGGCGGCCGCCAACTCCATCGCCAGCAGCCGGGACACGGTGGCCAGGCCGATCACCACCTGGCCACCGTCGGGTTCATAGCGCAGCGCTCGGGCCAGCGCCGCCTCAGGGTCTCGCGTGGACCGCGTCCAGGCGGACAACACCCGTAGCCCGGCCCGAATGCAGCGATACTGAGCGTCGCTCACCCAACGCTGATCCGCGCTCATCGGCAATACCGCTCAGGCCACCGAGGCCGCGTAGATCGACTCGCTCGTGGCCGCCAGGGTGGTGTCGAACTCATCGTCGCTCTGCTGCGCGGTCAGGCCGTCGAGCAAGGCCCGGCTGAAGCTGGCGATCAGGCCGGGGTTGCGGGCCAGCCGCTCGTTCGCCTCGTCGCGGCTGTAGCCGCCGGACAGCGCGACCACCCGCGCCACATTCGGATGCTGAATGAGCTCGGTGTAGAACCCGTCGACGGTCGGAATCGACAGCTTGAGCGCGATCTTCTCCTCCCTCAGGGCGTCCAGCCGGGACAGGATGGCTGCCTTGAGCAGGGCCTCCGCCTCGGTCTTGTCGGGAGCACCGATGTTCACCTCGGGCTCCAGGATCGGCATCAGCCCGGCGTCCAGCACCTGCCGGCCGACCGCGAACTGCTGGTCAACGATCGCATCGATACCCGCGGCGTTCGCGGCGTGAATCACCGAGCGCTCCTTGGTGCCAAAAACGCCGAGACCGTAAGCCTTGGCGAGCAACTCGCCCAGGTCGGGCATATCGCGCATCAGCTGGACGTCGTCAGCCTGGTCGGCCAGGCCCTTGTCGATCTTGGCGAACGGAATGATGCCCTTGCGCTGCCACAGGTAGGCGGCCACGCCGAGACCGTCGATCTGCCGGTCGAGGGTGGCCTCGAACAGGATCGCGCCGAGGATCCTGTCGCTGCTGAAAGCGGCGCTGGTGATGATCCGGGCCCGCGCGGTCTGGATCAGGTCGTACATCTCGGCGTCCGTGGAATAGGCGGACTCATCGATGCCGTAGGACCTCAACGCCTTCGGCGTGCTACCACCACTCTGGTCGAGGGCAGCGATGAAGCCGTCGCCGGTTTCGAAACGGGCGAGCATCTGCGGATCGGACATGAACAGCCTCCTTTGGTCGGCTCTCGCCGGCTCGGTCGTGGGGTCGGATACCAGCCTAGCCTAATCGCTAATGATTCTCATTTTCTATAGCGAGTCGCGAGTGGTTCGCACCAAGGTGAGTTGTCGATCGGCAGCACGTGCCAGCAGGTCGTCGTCGTGGCTGATCAGCAGCACCACCGCGCCGTCGGCGGCGACCCGGCGGATCTGGTCGGAGATGGATCGCAGGTGGCGGCGGTCGACGCCGGAGCTGGGTTCGTCGAAGACCACGATGCGCCGTCCGGCGACCCGGACGGCGGCGACCACGAGGCGCTGCTGCTGACCACCGGACAGCGCCAGTGGATGCCTGTCGGCGAGGTGGGCGAGATCGAGAGCGTCGAGCACGGCGGCGGTGTCGGGGGCGCGGACGGCGTCCGAACCGGCCAGGTCGATCTCGGCCTCGACGCTGTCGGTGAACAGCTGACGCTGGACGTCCTGCATGACGATGGCGCTGGCTCGCTGCCGGGCCCGTGGGCTCAGCGTCTTTCCGTCGAGGCGGACGGTGCCGGTGCTGCGCTGCAGGCCGGTGACGATCCGGGCCAGCGTGGTCTTGCCGGCACCGTTGACGCCGCGGATCGCGGTGACTTCGCCGGCCGGGAAGGCGACGTATGCGAGGTCGAGCACGAGGCGTCCGCCGAGTCGGCAGCGCACCCCGTCGAGTTCCAACCCACCTGCCGGCACGCCGGGCTCGTCAGGAATGCGCCGAGTACCGTCGGTCGAGCTTGTCGAGACCTCTCTGGCAATGGGTTTCGACGTAGAGGACGCCGCATCGATCAGCACTTCTCCAGGGGTTGCCACGCTGGCACCGACGGCCGGCAGGGTCGGCACCTCCACCGTGCTCACCAGCCCGCGGAGTCCTTCGTCGGCGAGCGCCTCGTCCGGGACGGCCCGGAACTCAGCGGCGGTCCACTCGACGTCGATCGCGCCGTCCTTCATGACGATCACCCGGTCGACGAGGCCGCCCAGGTAGCGCAGCCGGTGCTCGGCGACCACGATCGTCACCCCCTGCGCCTTGAGCGTGGCCAGGGTGGCAGTCAGCCGGTCAACGGCGTCAGTCGAGAGGTTCGAGCTGGGCTCGTCGAGCAGCAGGACGCGCGGCTGGTGGGTGGACGCCGCGGCGATCGCCACCTGTTGCTGTTGGCCGCCGGACAGCTCCCGCAACCGACGTCCGGTCGGCACGTGGTCAGCGAGTTCGGCGAGTACGCCGTCCACTCGGTGCCGGATCTGCTCGGGCGGCGTCCCGAAGTTCTCCAGCGCGAAGGCGACCTCCTCGGGCGCGGTGTCGGTGAAGAACTGCCGGCGCGGATGCTGTAGCACGGTCCCGGTGACCAGGCCGATCGCGTCGAGTTCGGCGTCGTGGTGAGGATGCCGTCGACGGTGACCGTGCCGGCCAGCACGCCGTCGTCGTGGAAGTGCGGGATGAGGCCGTTCATCAGCCGGAGTGCGGTGGATTTTCCGGAGCCCGACGCGCCGCAGAGGATGATGAACTCGCCCGGTTCGATGTGCAGGTCGAGGTCGCACAGGCTGGGCTGCTCGGCGTGCGGGTAGGCCCAGGTGACCTGGTCGATGCGGATCATGCCAGCGGCGCCGGAAGGGTCAGCGCGGCGACCGCAAGCGCGGCGACGACCAGGACGAGCAGCCCGTCGGCCGAACCGCGGCGGGTGCATCGCGGTCGGCGTCCGGTGCGAGCCGAGGCCGCGCAGGATCGCGGAGGCGGAGAGGTCTTCGCTGGCGCGCAGGCTGGCGGCGATCATCGGGACGGTGAACCGCTCCAGGGTGAGCACCGGGTGCCGCAGCATGCCGGTGGCCCCGGCGAGCCCGCGCAGCCGCATCGCGTCGAGCACCGCGGCGGCTTCGGCGCTGACCACCGGGAAGAAGCGGAGCATCACCGCGAGGGTGACCGAGATGGCGCGCGGCAGCCGCCACGCGCGGAACGCGGCCGACAGTTGGGTCGGTGAGGTGGTCGCGATCAGGTGCGCCCCGACCCCGACCGCAGCCACGAAACGGATCAGGTAGCCGCAGGTGATCGCCAGGATCGCGGTGAACCCGTTCGGCCACCAAAGCGGCAACTGCCAGCCGACCAGCCACATCGTCATCGCGGTCGCCGTCACCCCGAGCGCCCGCCCCCAGGCGCGTTCGGTGAGCGCCAGCCCGACGGCCAGCACCAGCGCAGCCGGAACGAAGCGCAGCCCGCCGGTGCTCATCACGGCGATGCTGCAGCCCAGCACCAGCAGGATCTTCGACCGCGGATCCAGACCCGGCACAGGGGTCGCCACGAACCCGCCGACTCGGACCTCAGGCGAGGCCGGCGCGGACAAAGTGCTTCCTCAGCAGGGCAGAGCCGAGCAGGGCCCCGAGGAATCCGGCCACCGCGATGACCGACGCGACGGTGCCTATCACTCCGGCGCTGAGCAGGGCGTCGGCGGACCTCGCATACTCGGGGCCCATCTCCGTCCAGGTCGAGCTGGCGAAGTACGCCTGCCGGTCCGTGAGCAGGGGTAGGAACGGGGTGAAGAAGCTCAGCGCGAAGACGGTGTAGGCCCAGATCGCGGCCCATCTCGAACGGTGACCGCCGACCCACAGCAGCACCTCGGCGAGCAGGCCGAGCGCGATGATCGCCAGCGTGCTGACCGGGGTGTTGCCGTTGAGAAGGTAGAACAGCGCGACGACGATCGCGAACAGGGTGAGCATGCCGCCGTGCCGGACGCGGGTGAGGAACAGCATGACGACGATCCCGCCGGCGATGACCTGCAGCGGCACCGCGGCCAGCCAGACCAGCGGTGAGACGATGCCGAGCATCCCGATGGCGAAGACGACCACGATGAAGATCACTGCGAAGATCGCCGTGTTGAGCAGGTCGCGAGCGCTGAACCGCAGCGCCGGTTTCGGACGGACCGGCGTCCCGGCTTCGACGCTCATGCCAGGCCCGCCTTGCGGAAGTGTTTGCCGAGCAGCGCGGTGCCCAGCAGTGCGCCGAGGAAACCGCAGACCACGGTCGCCGCGACCATGATCAGCACGGCCGGCACGGTGACCGCCTGCGCGAAACCGTCCATGTACGCCTCACCCATCGCCTCGACGCCGCGTCCGCGGACGTACTCGGCCGGGTCCAGGAAGAACGGGATCCACGGCCCGGCGAACCAGGCCGAGAACAGCACGTAGGTCCAGATCGCGGCCCACTTCGACCGATACCGGCCGGCGGCCAGCACGAACTCGCCGATCACTCCGAGAGCGGTCGTGAGCAGGGCGCTCTGCCACGGGTGGCCGACCATCAGGAACAGCAGCGCCAGCACCACGCCGAACAGGGCCACCATGCCGGCGTGCCGGACCCGGGTGAGGAAGAGCATGTACGGAATACCCGCCGCGATCGCTGACAGCGGCAGGGTGAACAGCATCACCAGCGGGCTGATGATGCCGAGCATCGCGATCGCGAAGACGATCACGAAATAGATCACCGCGAAGATCGCTACGTTCAGCAGGTCACGGGCGGAGAACCAGACGGCGGACGAGCCTCGTCCGCTCGAAGCTGGCGTCGGAGTCGTCGACGGCTGAGTGGTGGCGGAGCGGCGGGTCTCATCTGTCATGGCGGGTCCTTTCCGACCAGCGGGTGATTTCAGTCGTGGGCGGCGAGCTGCCAGCCCGCGGCGTCCACGCGTTCGGCCCAGTAGCCGGCGTAGGCACCACCGGCGGCGAGCAGTTCGGTGTGTGTCCCGGATTCCCGGATGCCGCTATCACCGTCGAGCATCACGATCTGGTCGGCGGTCATGATCGTCTGCAGCCGGTGCGCGACGACGATCAGCGTCCGGTCCGACCGGATGGCGTCGATGGCCTCGCCAATGGCGATCTCGTTGCCGATGTCGAGAGCCGCGGTGGCCTCGTCGAGCAGCACGATCGGGGCGTCCTTGAGCAGCGCGCGGGCGATCGAGACCCGCTGGCGTTCCCCGCCGGACAGGTTCGAACCGGCTTCGCCGACCCGGGCGTCCCAGCCGCCGGGGAGGCGTCCGGCGATCTCGTCGACGCGGGCCCGGGTGGCGGCGACGATCACCTGATCGCGCGGCAGGTCGGGGTTGCCGATCCAGACGTTGTTCAGGATCGTGTCGTCGAACAGGTAGACGTCCTGGAACACCGGCGCGACGGCCGCCTCGACCACACCGGTACCCAGCTCGGGCAGGGGCACCCCGCCGATCGAGACGGCGCCGGCCTCGGGATCGTAGAACCGGGCGATCAGCTTGGTGATGGTGGTCTTGCCCGATCCGGACGGCCCGACGATCGCGGTCATCCGGCCGGCGGGCGCCACGAAGGAGAGATCGCGCAACACCGGATCTCCCCCATAGCCGAAGCTGACCCGGTCGAACCCGATACCCCAGTCGGCAGGCTTTCCGGGTACGGCGGGTTCGGGCAGAGCAGCCACCGCGGCGAGCTCGTCCAACTGGTCGATCGTCGTCCGGGCGACCGCGACGCCGCCGCCGAGATCACCGGCCTGCACGATCGGCTCGTTGAACCGGGCGCCGAGCACGAGCAGCCCGATCAGGGTCGCGACGTGGATGCTGCCGCCGAGGGCGAGGACGGCGCCCAGCACCAGCACCACCGTCAGCGAGAGCTGGACGATGCCCGAGAAGGTCGCGATGCCGATACCGCCGGTGACGAGCATGCCGCGGTAAGCGTGATCCTGGCGCTGCAATGCCTGCTCCACCAGACGATCCGCGATCGATCCGTCGCCGGCGGTGCGCAGTGCCGGTTGTGCCCGGGCGAACTCGATCACCCGGCTGGACGCGTCGGCGACGGCCTGGGCGTGCTCGGCATCGCCCGTGCCGATCTGCCGGCTCAACCACCGATATGCGGCAACCATCACGGGCACCATCAGCGTCATGGCGAGGGCGAGGCGCCAGTCGAAGAACCACATGCCGACCAGCACCACGCCCGGCGTGATGAAGCCGGCCAGGATCTGCCGCAGGATCGCGTAGGGCATGTTCGAGACGAACATCGCCCCCTGCGTCGCAATGCCGGTGATCAAACCGGTGCGGTCGGGACCGAACCAGGCCACCGGCAACTCGACCAGCCGGTCGCCCAGCCGGGTGATCAGCGAGTCGAGTACCGCGCCGCTCGCCCGCATGCCCAGCTGGCTGGCGCACCAGGCGGTAAGCACGTAGAGCAGGGCCACGATCACCGTGGCCATCGGCCAGCGACCGGCGGTGTCGCCGTCCCCCGCGAAGAGGGTCCGCAGCAGCGGCACCAGCATCAGGAACGCGATGCCCTGCAACGCCGCGGTGATTACGACGAAGGCGAGCTCAGTGATGACCAGGCGGCGGGCCTCGTCCGAGCAGTAGTTCAGCATCCGGCGGATCACGAGGCGGCTCCTTCCGGGAGGGAGCGGGCGTGGTTGCGCTGGTAGTCAGCCCACATGCCGGCGTACCGGCCGTCGGCGGCGACGAGACCGGCGTGGGTGCCGCGTTCGATGATCCGGCCCTCGTCGAGGACGAGGATCTGGTCGGCCTCGGTAATGGTGTGTAGGCGGTGCGCGATCACCAGCACCGTGCGTCCGGACGCCAGGGTGCTCAGCGCCCGCTGGATCGCGGCTTCGGAGTCGGGGTCGGCGAACGCGGTAGCCTCGTCCAGCACCAGGATCGGAGCGTTCGCGAGCAGAGCGCGGGCGATGGTGACCCGCTGCGCCTCGCCGCCGGACAGGTTCGCGTCCTCGCCGACGACGGCGTCGTAACCGCGGTCGAAGCGCAGGATCCGGTCATGGATCTGCGCCGCCCGTGCCGCCGCTTCGACGTCGGCATCGGTGGCGTCCGGACGGGTCAGCCGGATGTTGTCGCGCAGGCTCGCTCGCAGCAGCTGGACGTCCTGGAAGACGAACCCGACCTCGCGGTACAGCACCGATCCGGCGATCTGCCGGACGTCGGCGCCGCCGAGGGCAACCCGTCCGGCGTCGACGTCGTAGAACCGCGGCACCAGCTTGGCCAGCGTCGACTTGCCCGAACCGGACGCCCCCACCAGCGCCGTCACCGTACCCGGTGCGCAGGCGGCAGCGATCTTGTGCAGGACGCGATGCTCGCGGTCGTAGCCGAACGACGCCCCGTGGAAGGCGATGTCTCTGCCGACCGGGCGGAGCGGCTGACCGGGCTGCGAAACGGGTGGCAGCGCGAAGAAGGCCGCCAGGGATTGCTGCGCCTTGGCCGCGTTGCGCAGGAACTGCCCCGACGATCCGAACTTCATCAGCGGCGCGGTCAGGCCGAGGCCGAGCAGCAGACCGGGGAGCACGTCGATCGGGGTCGCGACGCCGCTGGACACCAGCCAATAGCCCGCGGTGAGCAGCCAGACCAGCACCACCACGGGCGAGGTGAGCACCTCAATGATCGTGAAGGCAACGGCGGTCTCGGCCGTCCACTCGCCGACGAAGCGCACGTACCGCGTGGTGGCGTCCCGGTAGCGGCGGTGGCTGCGGCCGAGTTGGCCGAAGCGCTTGACCACCGCGATGCCCTGGACGAACTCGACCGTGGCCCCGGCCAGCGCCGCGGTCGCCGCGTCGTACTGCTGGTACTTCTCGCCGCTGCCGCGCATCAGCACCGGGAACAGGGTCATCGTGAGCACGAGTGGCACCAACGCGGCGAGCGCCATCTGCCACTGGACGACGAACAGGTAGATCAGTGCGATCACCGGCACCGCGATCGCGGTCAGCAGGTCCTGGATGGTGTGTGCCACCAGTTGATGCAGCGAGGTGACGTCGCTCTCGACGAGCTTGCGCACCGTGCCCGATGAGCGCCGGTCGAACCAGCCCAACGGCAGGCGTTGCAGATGCCGTACGATCCGCTGCCGCAGCGACAGCTGCAGCCGGCCGTCGGCGAAATGCCCGACGGCTCCGGCCGCGAAAGCGGTGCCGGCGCTGACGAACAGCGCGATCACCGCGACGATCACGATCGTCCATACCCGCCTGGAGTCGATCGGCCCGCCGTCGATCGCCGGCAGCAGCGTCCGCGCCAGCTCGACGATCGCAATCAACGGCACGACGCTGCTGGCTGCCCCGATCAGGCTCAGCGTAATGATCGCGGCGAGGCTGCCCCGCACCGGCGCGAAGAACGACTCCCGCGTCCCGGACGCCGTGGCTGTCGCCTCGGGCGGCCCCTCCGCCGCCTCGGCGGGCGCCCCGTTCGACCCTTGGTTCATCCCGGCCATCCCTCCCCGTCGATCGGATTGAGAACCATTATCTTCACGTCGAGTGAACAGTGTTCTAATCTGTCCGCGAGACGAGATCAACCCGACGGTCTGGATTGTCGAGATAGCTCAGCCACCGCTGGTCGAGCCAGTAGGAAGGAGAGCCGGTGAGTGACACCGTGACCGCGCCGTTCCATGTCGGCCTGACGCCGGAGCGGGTGATCGATGCGGCCGTGGAGTTGACCCGTGGATCGCATCTGATGAGCTGGTCGATCCGCGACCTGGCCGCCCGGCTCGGGGTGGCGCCGTCGGTGATTTATCACCACGTCGGCGGCAAGGACCTGCTGTGCCGCCGGGTCGTCGAACGCGTCCTGGTCCGGATCGAGTTACCGGACGCCGAGCTGCCGTGGCAGGACTGGTTCCAGACGCTGCTCTACTCCGTGCAACCACTCGCCGCCGAGTATCCGGGCGTGGCGAAGTGGATGCTGATGCACGGCCCGACAATTCCTGCCGTGCTGCCCGTGCTCGAGGCCGGCATGGCGATCTTGCGCCGCGCCGGCTTCGCCGACCACACCGAACTCGCCTACGCAGTGCTGCTCAACAGCTCCATGCTGACCATCTCGATGAGTGACGATCGCCTGCAGCACGAGGGGGACGGCCCGCGCGACCACGCCACGATGATGACCGAGTTCGCCCAGCTGCCGACCGCCTCGGACGACGTCCGAGGCATGGGTCGGAACTTCCTGCGCCCGTTCGCCGAGGGCGGCGAGACCGCTGCCCGGATGCGCGTCGCCTACTACCGCTTCGTCGTGGACACCACGATCGCCGGACTGATGTCCAACCTCGACCGCACGCTCCGAACCGAAGCCGACGATCGACTACGAACCGACGGAACCGCCCCCGCGGTCCGATCCGAGATCCAACCGAGGACGGGCGAGACCGACGACCCGACCGGAGGTACCGCAGAGTGAGCGCCGACCCAACGACGACGGCGCGGCCGCAGATCGGGTTGCTGCTCAGCTCTGTGTTCTTGGTCTACCTCGGCCAGATGACGCTCAACCCGATCATCGCGCCGCTGTCCCGCGAGGTCGGCCTGGCCGAATGGCAGATCGGTGTCACGATCAGTGCCGCCGCGGTCATGCTGGTGCTGACCAGCCAGTCCTGGGGACGCCGCTCGCAGGCGTGGGGGCGCAAGCCGGTGCTGGTCGCCGCGTTCGCGCTCGCCACCGCGGCGATGACGGCGTTCGCCCTGGTCGCCTGGCTCGGCATGACCGGCGTTCTGACCGGCACGGCGCTGTTCGTGCTGTTCGTGCTGCTGCGCGGGGTCGGCTTCGGGTCGGCGATCGCCGCCGTCCCCCCGACGGCGCAGGCCTACATCGCCGACGTCACCAGTGACGAACAGACCCGGGTGAAGGGCATGGCCGGCATCGGGGCGGTGCAGGGCGTAGCAATGATCGGCGGCTCCGTTCTCGGCGGGGTGCTGGCGGCGTTCGGATTGATCGTCCCGCTGCTCGCCGTCCCGGTGTTGCTGGCGGTCGGGCTGGTGCTGCTCGCCGTCCGGCTTCGCCGCGAGACGCACACTGAGCTTGTCGAACAGCCACCGCGGATCAGCCCGTTCGACTCGCGAGTGTGGCCGTTCCTGCTGGCCGGTTTCGGCATGTTCACCGCGCTCGGCTTCATTCAGGTCATCACGGGTTTCATCGTCCAGGACCGGCTGGCCCTCGACGCGCAGACCACCGGCCTGGTCACCGGCGGCGCGCTGCTGGCCGCCGGTGTGGGCATGGTGCTGGCGCAGGGCGTGATCGTGCCGCGCAGCGGCTGGGCGCCGCAGAAGCTGCTGCGGGTCGGCACGGTCGTCGCGCTCGTCGGCTTCGCCGCCCTCATTCCGGACGCGGGCGCTGCGGTGCTGTTCGTCGCGATCCTGCTGATCGGGCTGGGACTCGGCGTCGCCATGCCCGGGTACACCGCCGGTCCCTCGTTGCTGATGCGTCGCGAGGAACAGGGCGGCCTCGCCGGCCTGATCGGCGCCACCAACGGCCTCACCTTCGTGATCGCCCCCACCCTGGGCACCGCACTGTACGGCGTCTGGCCGTTGCTGCCAATCATCCTCGGCACGGCGGTGATGGCGATTGTGGCGGCGTTCGTCCTAGTCCATCCGCGATTCCGGAGTACCGCCTCACCCATCGTTGGTTGAGCTCTTGTTGGACGGGCTCGAATCCCTTTGAGATCCACGTCATCCCGGCGAACGCCGGGACCTCCGACAGCGCCTAGCAATGAGATCCCGGGGCAAGCCCGGATGACGATCAAGGCCGTTGGTCGAGCTTGTCGAGACCCATCCCGACCAGGAGGGGTTTCGACAAGCTCAACCAGCGGGGACGACGACTCAGTGCTCGTCGTAGTGATCGCCGTGGACGGCGTGACGGTGCCCGTCGTGGACGTAGTCGACGTGATCGCCGTGCTGCACCGCCTCGTGGCCGCAGTCGTCGCCGTGGGCGTGGTCGGCCGGGGCGTGCTCGGCCTTGGCCTCGTGCTCGTCGTAGTGGTCGCCATGCGCGGCGTGGCGATGACCGTCGTGCAGGTAGTCGACGTGGTCGCCGTGCTGCACCTCCTGATGGCCACAGTCGGTGCCGTGGGCGTGATCGGCCGTCGTGTGCTCGGCGGTGATGTGATCGGTGGTCATAGTGGGCTCCCTTCCCGGAGTCAGTCGTCCGCTCCCGGGTCGGAAGCGGGTTCCTGGACGTGGGCGAGGGCGTCCGCGATCACGTGGGTGACGTGCCGGTCGGCAAGGCGGTAAGTGACCTCCTTGCCGGAACGACTGGCGGCCACCAGGCCACCCTGACGCAGCGTGCGCAGATGCTGGGAAACCAGCGGCTGCGAGAGTCCCGTTGCTGCGGTCAGCGCCCCCACGGTTCGCGGCTCCTCACCGATCAGCCTGAGCAACAACAACCGCGACTCGTTGCCGAGCACCTTGAACAGTTGCGCCGCCGCAGCCAGACCGGCTTCCGCGTCCATGGACTCCATGTCACCACACTTATTAGTAGATTGCAATATGTTTATACATGAGAGCAGTTCTCATCATCACCTGCCGCCGAATGGTAGTGATATCTCCGCAGGCGGGCCGGATTCCCACCCCGCACGACCGGTACAGCTCAGGCAACGCGCGACGTCCACTCGCGCACTGCGGCCCGAATGGCGTCCGATCGGGTGGCAATGCCTTCCGCCTCCGCGCGTGCGGTCAGCGCGGCGAGGGTAGCTGCGTCGAGCCGCACCGGAACGACTACGCCGGGGCCGTCCCCCACTGGAGGGCGCCCGCGGCGCGGCTTGGCGAGCTTCGACAGGTCGTAGCCAGCCTCAGCCTCATCAGCCCATGCCTGAATCTGCTCGTCAGCGACAGGCTTGCCATGCAGCAGGTGCTCACTCATAGTTGACAGGCTCCTGACAGCCTCGAGCCAGGGCAACCTCAGAAGGCTCGGGGATGGTCGAATCCACGTATCCCTGAGTCCGAGGAGTTCTCATCGTGTCCCGTTCGACCAAGATCGCCGTCGCCTCGACCGCTGTCGGCCTGCTCGCCCTGGGTGGCGCCCTCAGCATCGCCGGCCAGGCGTCCGCCGACCCGACCACCTCCCCGTCGTCCAGCCCGTCCGCACCGTCCATCCCAGGCAGCGGCAAGGACGGCCATCGCGGCGGCCCCGGCCGCGGCCCGCACGACTCCGACCTGGCCCAGAAGCTGGCCGAGAAGCTCGGCGTTGACCAGGCCAAGGTCACCGAAGCGTTGAAGGCCGTCCGCGAGGCGAACAAGCCCACCTCACCGCCTTCCGCCGGGGCCAGTCCGTCCGAGCGACCGAATCGGCCGGACCCGGCGACCCGCGACGCGGCGCTGGCCAAGCAGCTGGCGGAGAAGCTGGGCGTCCCCGAAGCCAACGTCACCAAGGCACTGGACGAGATCCGCGCCGAGCGGAAAACCGAGCGGGCGGCTGAGCTGAAGAACCGGCTGGACGCGGCAGTCAAGGACGGCACGCTCACCCAGGCCGAGGCGGACGCCGTCACCAAGGCCGTGGAGAAGGGCGTGATCGGCGGGCGCTGAGCCCGAGACTCCGCCGCCGCCTACCGGGCAATAACTTCAGCCGTCCGGACCACGCCGTACTGGCGGCGGCATGGTCCGGGTCCTTCCTAAACTGCTCGGATGGGTCTCCGCTACTCCCTGCTCGTGTACTCCGACGACGGCGCGCTCGATCTGACGCGTCCTCGTCGCGGGGACGAGGCGGATGTCGTGATGCGGAGGCTCTTCCCTCGGACGCCGTACCGCCGGGTCCAGACGCAACCTCTGCCTGCCACCTGCTTCCCACCACGTGAGCGCCCCGCGCTCGCGGTGTTCGAGGGCGGCGTCCTGATCGCCACGCAGGATGCCCATCTCTACGATCCCGGCATCCTCAACAGGAGGTACTTCAAACTCACCGAGTGGCCCGACCTGCGGTTGCTCACCTCCCGTTCCGACAACAACATGTTCGGCTACGGCCGCTGGCGGGAAGGAGCGCTCGCACGGTGCCTGTCGGTCAACGCGACGGCCGCCATCTGGCGCAACCACGGGACGCCCGAGCCGTTCGAGGGCAGCGCTCCGGTCAGCGAGCAGCGCTGGCTCGACCTCAGCAATGCCGCGTTGGCATCGATCCTGCGTCTCGACGGGGACGCGGGGCCGACAGTGCCGAACGCGGTGCCCTGGGAGGACATTGCCTTGCATGTCTTCGCCCGAGCGGACAGAGGCTGACTGGATAGAGGGGACGAGCCGGCCTGTAAGCCGGATTCTGTGGCCCGAAGGCCGGTGATCATCCATCTGCGACCGCCGTTGCCGGCGGCCTTCGCCCGAAGGCGTGCGACCTACCCGGACGCCTCGCGCGGGCAGCGCTCGAACGGCGTCCGCGAGCCTGTCCGAGGACCGGCTCTTCTTGGTCTTGCTCCGGGCGGGGTTTGCCGAGCCACCCCAGTCACCTGGGGTGCTGGTGGTCTCTTACACCGCCGTTTCACCCTTACCGCCGTCGCCGGCGGCGGTCTGTTCTCTGTGGCACTTTCCCGCGGGTCACCCCGGGTGG
>WBZS01000111.1_pt2 | contig 80612 bp, 111 predicted proteins | sample 5204201 | NCBI WGS metagenome assembly WBZS01 (sample SAMN12344357, study PRJNA552823) | activated sludge metagenome | biome: Activated sludge suspended growth; feature: Nitrification reactor; material: Wastewater; isolation source: activated sludge from nitrification reactor of wastewater...
TTGCGCGGTTTGGAATGGGTCGACGTCTGGAATCCGGATGACCCAATCTGCGCGAACATCGTCTCACCGGAACGTCTGATCGACCTGCTGCCACTGCCGAAGAGCATTGTGTCTAATGTGTTCCACCAGATGACACACGCCATCGCTAGTCTGGATCCTAAGCACGGCAACATGTACCAGCCTTATGAGAACATGCGATATATGTCCATAGAATACCCGGGGGATTTTCAACCAACAGACCCTATGCGCGAACATTCGAGCTACTTCAAGTCAAAAGAGTGTTTCGACACGCTGAAGAAGATGCTTACAAACCTAGAGAAGTTGTGAGGAATGGATATGCCTGGAAAAGTAGCCGTAATCATCGAGGGACGTAACTTCTACGTAGGGTGGCGTCGGTCAGCGCCCGCTATGTTGATAGACACAGAAGGGCTTCTGGCGGCCATTGCCGAACAGGTTGACGCCGAGCTAGGGCCGGTTCATTTTCTCGCAATAGACGCCAAATACGGCACGTACGACGCAAACGCCAAGGCCCGCATCAACGACCTTGCGGAGCGCATGCGTGAGGCTGGGGCGGAAATCGTAATGCTGCCGCCGCGTGTGAAGGAGACAAAATGCGCCAAATGTGGTGAGGTAGCCAAGCACGTGTCAGACAAGCAGACCGAGGCCGAGATGGCGGTACGGGCCATCCAGGCTGCTGATGACGGTTGCGACAAGATCGTGCTGGTTACTTCGTCCAGCGACATGCTTCCGATTGTTCGTGAATTGACGAACTATTGGGACATGAAGGTGTACGTGGCGTCATGGGTGGGCTCACCTGTCGGTTCCGAAATGACAGACTCTGTGGCGGGCGTTGTATGGTTGCGTGGTGATGCTCCATGGCTCTACCAAGACCTCGGTGAATCCGAAGAGACCATCTTTGTCGACGAGCTAACCTCGGCGGTCAAACAGTTCGACGGCGGGTACGTTGGCCTGCACTACTTCCTCACACGTTGGCGGTCTGACCGCATGACGCCAATGACCGAGATCCGCAGCCTGCTGCTCAACAAATTGGTTGAGAAAGGCACCGTAGAGATCTATGATGCACCGGACGGCAAGAAGGCTGTGCGCCCGAGGGTTGCTGCATGATCACGGTGGCCGTGACTGGTGGGCGCCACTACAGCAACCGCCAGCGCGTGTTCGAGGCTCTTGATGCATTGTTTGCTGCGCGACCGTTTGACCGTTTGGTGCAGGGTGGCGCTACTGGCGCTGACGCGCTTGCGGCGGAATGGGCGCGAGCCTGCGAGGTCACTCTGGAAACTGAGCCAGCGGATTGGGCAAGCTACGGGAAAAGTGCTGGTCCGAGACGGAACCGTAGGATGTTGGACGTATGGGAGGTTGATATCTTGGTGGCGTTTGCTGGCAACGTGGGCACGCGAGACTGTATAGCGGCGGCCGAGGAACGTAAAATACGTGTATTGCACATAAAGGATTGAAGTATGGAAGCCGAATTCACAACAAAACGCTGCCGTCGATGCGCCGAATTAGAAGGTCAACTGAACACGTATGTCACGGTTTCACGCGCCGTCTCTGACGCAAGGGACTACGCATTCAGCCAGAATAGAACGTTGAAAGTTTGGCTGGAGTGGATGAGTTTTGCACTGGTTTGTCTTAGCGGTATTACGTTGTACCTACTTATTAACTAAAGGAGCTAGTTCGTGGACATTGACGATTTGACAGTGGAAGAAGAGAACGCAGTATGGGATTCATTTCAGGAGTACAGAGAACTCAGCGCCTCGTTAGCAATCGAGATGAAGCCCTCTCTTGAGTTTTTCTGGCTGAACGAGCTACGCAACCACCCAGGCTACTACATGTCCGGGGACAGCTTTCTGGAGCGTAACCCATCCAACTACATCACTACCGCTCCGCGTGGCACTGGCCCAATGCCCGTGAATGTTCAGCGCCGTCGGAGGCGTTGAGGTCAGAGCGAACCTCCCTGAATGATGTCGGCGATGGCCTCCAGCATGGCGGCCCGTGTGTTGTCTGCTCCGCCGCTCTCCAGATACGCACGCCACTTCGGCTCACCGTCAAGAAACTCGCGCCACACAGCGTCACCGATGCCGTAGAACTTGTTCAGGTCGGTACGGTACTTGGCCACCAGTGCGTCCCATTCATCAGCCTGGATGTCACGGCGCACCGCAAAATCCAACAGGGTTTCTCTGGTCTGTTGGTCTAGTGGGCTCTTCTTGTCCAGCCCCAGCTTGCCTAGTTCGCGTACAAATGGACTGTCTTGCCCGGTCTTGTAGGGCTTGTAGCGCCAATTTGCGCGCTTTCCTGGCTTGATTGGGTATACGTACGGCCATAGAGCTTTGAAGAATTCGACCTCGGGCTGTTTGTCCTGCCATATGTGCTGCATCTGTCCTGCACGGTAGCCTGGAGGTAGCTGGCGCCAAACGGACCACGTGATGGCCTGCACCGACTGTGGTGTTTCTCCGACCTTGGCAGCCAGCTTCGCAACGTCACGGGCGATGGCAACCTTGGCCGCATCGGACGGGACCTTGTAGTCCTCGTGCATAACACCCAAACGAGACCCATTCCACATGCCAATCATATGTGAATCGACCACGACGGAATCGGCGTTCTTGTTGGGGTCGATGATCGACTCAAAGAACGGTCCGAATTTGTCGGTCAAAACTACTTGGTAGTTGCCGTTGAGGATCTCCCGTACACGATTAAGGTTCTGCTTTGTAATTTTTGGCGCGGCGCTCTCGGCGGTGTCTTCTTTGTCCTTCTTCACTTCGAATGTGTCTAGGATGGACCTGTCTTCAACGATCGAACTGGCTAGCTGGATGTTCTCCTCCCAGAGGGTACCTTGACTGGTGGCCGCCACAACAGCAACGTATATCTTCAGCGGGTCATCAGCGCCCTTGAAATGGGACGCTAGACGCTCAGCTTCACGCACGCAGTCCGCGTTAGCCTGCTTGTACCAGTCACGATATTTCGCTTTGTCGGCGTCGTTAGAATGGTCCCATACGGACTGGAGGTTACGCAGGCCTTCCTGTTTGAAGACGAGGTCCTTCTGAGTGTCACGCAGTGTTGTGCGAGGATTTTTGGCTGGGTAGAGCTTGTTGAGCAGGGCGATGAACTCTTGTTCCTCCTTGCTCATGCCCGGGTCTTTGAGCAAGTCAGACTCGTCCTCATCGGCCGCCGTGACAGAGCTTTTAGCACCTACCTTTTTCACGGCAAAGACATTTGTCGTGTCGAGATACGCAAAGCCAACTGTCTTGGCCATAATGAGAAGATTCGGATGGTAGCGGCGATTCATCTCAGCCCTCAGTACCACCAGCTACGACGGACGCTCTTACGGGCGTCTTCTGCTGGTCTGTAGACAAGCTGTTTTTCCATGTTCTGAATCATCTCGACCACATCAGAAGCGGTGGCTCCCGCATCGGACATGGTGCTGGCCAGACGCATGAGTGCTTGTAGAATGCCAGCAAGCTGCTGCATGTGGGATTGATTGATATTTCCAGCGTCGTAGCGGATGAGCTTCTTGGTGAACTTTTCGATGGCCGGTTTAAGCTGCTTGTAGTAGCTCATCAGCCAGCGCATTGCGTGGTCTAAGTCACGCGCGGTGTCGTGCATGTCGTTCGTCAGCTTGGCTCCATCTTCCTGTCGGCCAAACTTCGTGCGGTCAGAGAAGAACTTCTGCTCGCCTGGGTCACTAGCAAGCTTTGGAGCTTCTGGCTTGGCCTGCGTGGCATCTTCCTCGGCCGCAACAAGCTCACGGGCCGCGCTCACCAACTGACGGGCCAACAGGCGCTCAGCGAACTTGTTAAACTCAGCTTCCACAATCTGCTTGTTACGCATGATTATACCCCATCTACAGCGGCCTTGGCCTTGTCGCCCTTTACGAAGCGCCATATGAACCATGTGATTGCTTGTACGGCCTGTACGGTCAGGGCGAACTCGTCCGCAACACGCTTGTAGGCCATCTCGATAGCGCGGCGCTCTTCACGGGCTGGCGTCCTGACGCCCTTCAGGCCGCGCTTGATGCCTCTGGCGATGTTTATGGCGTGGCCATCCAAAACGATATCGCGGTCGACACCCTCAGGGTCCACTAGGGAGTTGTAGAAGATGCCGACTTTTGGTGTGTCGATTTCGGTCGTGTCGACTTTGCCGGTCTTTTTGTACGCATCAAGAATCTTGATGGCTTTCTGGAGGCTAATTGGGTACGCGCTCAGCTTCGGCATGCGTTCCAACGCGCCAGCCTCCCAGAACGTTAGCAATTGGTCCGCAATTCTGATGTTGATCCACCACTTGTTGCCAGGGCTCAGCGCAGCGGTCACCGCAGCGGCCAGGGGCAGACTTACGTTGTGGCGTTCAGCCAGCTTACGGCACTCGTCTGACGCTTGATGGTACCAGTAGCCCCAATAGTCGACCTCGTCCGGTGTGGCCTGTTGGAGTACTTGCCGGATGTTGTGGGCGTGCTGGTCGGCCCTCAGATCAAGGCTCTCCAGGCTGATCGGAGTACGCGCAGGCTCCTTCAACTGCTCGTAATAGCGCGCAAATTTCTCCCAGTCGCGCACGGTTGTGTCGCGGAGGTCCATCTGAGGTGCCGCCTCGACCATGGCGGCCAATCGATCGATCAATTTGGGTAGGCGCACACCATCTAAATAGCCAATTTAGTTGGTTAAAAACTGCTTCCACGTCATCATCTGACATTCCCAGACGGAATCAAAGATCCGGGACACCAGAACATACTCTTCGGACCAAAAAAGCACGTGAAATCGGCCAGATCCGCGATCAATTGGGTCCCGCCAGCCCAGCGGATTGACCTCATCCTCGTAGTAACGCCGCATAACGACTGGCGGTTTGGCGTACGGGGTGCGCAACCGACCCATCATGGCTCTGAACAGATTGTTGGCCCGGTCTGGGTCGCCATTTGCTTGCTGCTCCAACGACTTGAACCATCTCATTGCGTGGTTGATGTCCTGAATCGTGACCTCGTCCAGTTCGAGCATGTCGGCCAGTCTCCTTTGCCCATCAAAATACACGATCTCTTCTTGACACGCAAGCGTCTCGTATGGTAAACATACCATCAAACAGCTACTGTGCTGCCAAGGGAGACTTCCGTGGAACTTGTTCTCATCTTTACCATCGGTTTTCTTGTGTTTTTCGTCATCAAGGAAATTGTGGACCTCGCGAATGAGGCCGAAGAGCGTCGCTACCGTGAGAGGTGCGAAGAAGACTCGCTCTTGAAGGCACTAGACTCGCTCTCTGAGACACTACAACGTCAGGAGCGTATCAAGAAACAGGCCGCCTATGAGCGCGTACAACAGGCCGCCTATGAGCGCGCACGGGCAGCCAGATCGGCCAGAGAAGCGGCAGAGGAGGCCGCAGAGTGGCGTGACCGGCGCGCAGCAGAGGTGGAGAAAGAACGCGCAACAGCGCGGCGCACGCGGCGCAAAAACAACGTCAAGGCCACAGAGCGGCGGCGTCCGGCTGAGGAAGGGTCTGTGGTACCGCAGACGACACACCACGAGCAGCCTGCCGAACAGCATTCCCGTCAGCATGAAGAGGACGAACCACGCTGGGCTGTTACCGTGCCTGTTGACGAGCCTGTTGACACCTCAAGTCATCATAGCAGCCATCACAGTGCCCACCACAGTACTCCGGCTGCTGAGCCTGAGGCGGCGCCTTCATGGGGTGGCGGTTCATCTGGCGGTGGTGGTGCTGGGTCCAGTTGGGACTCTGATTCAAGTTCGTCAAGTTCGTCAAGCTCAAGTTCATACGACTCGTCAAGCTCAAGTTCATACGACTCGTCAAGCTCGTCGTATGATTCTGGTTCGTCTGGCTCTGGGTCCTGCGGAGAATGATGCCATGAGCAGATTCTTGCGGCATTTCCTTATAGGATTTCTGCGGGGATTGTCTTCGTGGTATGCGAGATTTATTGTCTGCTTTTCTCTTGTGGCCATGTCATTCATGGACCATTACCAGACCGGCGAGCCCGTTGAAGCTGAGTGGCGCGCATTCTTTCTGATTTGCGGCGCCGTGCTTGTTCCTACACTTTTCGTAGAAGACAAACCATCATGATGGAGTTCAAGTGCAAAAAGTCTCTGTTTAAGCGTACTTACGGGACATTCACTTGCGGACAATGGTATACTCTTGTCGACAGACGTCCGGCGCTGGATCGCGGTATTCAGTTGATAATGGCTGTAATGCGAAGTAACGAGGGACTGGAGTCACTTTTTGTTTTGAACTTTCGAATGCTTCCATATTACTACTTCGACGAGTACTTTGATATTTCTTCTGAACGTGTGAAGGACGACGAGAACATCATTGATGATAAGCTGAAGCTGTTTATCGAGGAACACTCATGAGGGAGTTCAAGTGCAAAAAGTCTCTGTTTAAGCGTACTTACGGGAAAAACGCCTTCACCCGTGGAAGATGGTACACTCTTGTTGATCAAATTCCCACACTGGATAGTGGTGGTGTGCCATTGATGATGGGTATGATGCTGAGCAATGAGGGGCTGGAGGTGTCTTTTGTTCTGAACCTTCGTACGCCTCCGTATTACTACTTCAACGATTACTTTGATGTCACTTCTGTGCGCTTGAAGGACGAGAAAATCATCGACGCTAAGCTAAAGCTTTTTATCAAGGAACATTCATGATGGAGTTCAAGTGCATCAAGACATTGTACATGCGGTCGACGACTACGGGCCGTTTGTATGGGGCGTTTAGAAAAGGGCACTGGTACGCCGCCAAAGAAAACAAATCGCGCACTCCGTATTATGGCCCAAATCGGCGGTCACAACGTCACACCCGGCAGTACTGTTGCTTTTTCACTGACCCGCAACTCCTTCTATCCACTCTTCGAGACATACTTTGATGTCACTTCTGAACGTGTGAAGGACGAGAAAATCATCGACGCTAAGCTCAAGAACTTCATCGAGGAACACTCATGAGCGAGGAACACTCATGAGCGAGTTCAAGTGCATCGAAACACTGTGGTTGAACTCTTATAAAGATGGCAATTATGTTGAGGTGGCTGCGTACACTAAAGGCCGTTGGTACAAAGTTGGGCATCGAGCAAGCGAGGGCTACTATAGCATAATCTCCAATCTCGGCACTCAGCGGACTTTCTCTATCGAACCGGGTCGGTTGTACTTTCATTTTTCGAAGTATTTCGATGCCTCATCCGCTCGGCCTACGCGTGAAGAAAAGGCCCTCGATGCTAAGCTCAAGAATTTCATCAAGGAATACTCAGATCGTTGACAGCAGATCGACGGTCATGCTTTTCTCTTGACTGATCCGTAAAGATCTCGTATAGTCCACCTACAACTCACCCCAACCGGAGGCACTGATGACACGCGACGAGGCCATTCAGAAGATCCAGAAGCTTCTCAAGCTCTCCGAGAGCGCCAACGCCCATGAAGCTGCTCTGGCGGCGTCTCTGGCTCAGAATCTGATGACCCGCTTTCAGATTGAGTATGTGGCAGTCAACGACAATGGCGCTGAGGCACCGTCCGAGCCGATTGAGTACCACCCGCTGGTGGGTACGGGGCGGCTGGAAAGCTGGCGCAGCGTGCTCTTCAACGTGCTCTGTGATGTCAACGGTTGCCGAGCCGTGAAGACCCGCAAGAACGAATCCTCAGTGCTGGTCTGTATTGGCCGCAAATCAGCAGCGCAAACTGTGCGCTACATGTACGAGGCGTTGAGCCGCGTCATTGAGGACCTGTGCCGCACCCACGCCTACGGAAATGGTCGCAGCTATGCCGCGTCCTTCAAGCTGGGGGCCAACGCGGCCATCTGCGACTCCCTGCGCAAGGCCGCTGCGGACGCCAAGGCTGAGGCCTACCGCGAAGCCGCCGCCACGGCCAACCCGCATGCCCTGGTGCGTGTGGACCGCGCCATGACGCGCCTGAAGCGCGAAGAGGACGAGCTTGGAGAGTTTGTTGCCAAGCTGGGCCTGCGTGGTGGGAAGTCTGTCCAGGCGAAGTCTCACGACGGCTACAATGACGGCAAGCGCGAGGGTGCCAAGGTGGACGTCGGCAACAGCCGCGCCCGGCCGCTGACCTCCGGCGCCGCCCAGATCCGTGGGTGATGGATGAAGGTCCGTTTTTACATACCGCAGGCACCTACCTGTGTCTGCGGGGCCGTTCCGGGGCTGTACGACCGGTATCAGACTCAGGAATTTGAATTCCGATGCCCAAACAATTGCCGTTACGGCAAGGACTCAACCCCGGAAGAGGCCATGGAGGCCTGGACGGCAGCCGTGGACCCCCATCAGATGGATTGACTGGCAGATCTTCCTTGACTGATCCGTGAAGATCTCGTATAGTCTACCCATAACAACCAACCACGGAGCCGCTGATGACGCAAAACATTGGACTGATCAACCGGGCGCGTAACCTCTTGTGGTACCTGCCGTTTCATGAGGTGTGCAAGATCCTTGTGGAAGATGGCGCCTCAAGGGAAGAGGCCTACTGCTCCGCCGTTGCCGGGAAACTTCTGCTGGGGGCTGAATGATCCTCAAACTCTCTGAACTTGAAGCCGAGGCTCTTCTGCAAGCTCTTGACCAGTTTGTCATGAACTGCGACGACGTAGAAGAGATGGACAAGAAGCTGGCTGCGCAGCAGGCCGCCGCCGAACGTATCCTCGAACTCTTGAACGGCCGGAAGGCCGCAATGGCTGAGGTTGCCTCATGAGCACCAAAATCTACAACGGAATTCTTTTCAAGTCCAAGAACCTCGTGCAGGTCTACGAGCACCTGCATGCATACCGGCCGGTGATCTGGGACGCGCGCAGTATTGCTGAGAAGAGATTCATGGCGGACCTTGCCGTCTCCTTCATCGACGAGCACGCAATTACTGGGGTTGCACCGGACCCGGACCCGCAAGTGACACCCACCCTCTATGCGTACGGGTGCTTGCGTGATCTGCAACGTGAAGCGAAGAAGACAGGGCAGAGAAACCCGCTTGTCGACTTCGAATTCAGTGTCGTGGTGATGCCGTACAATGGGTCCAACTACGGTGTAGTCTACACGGAACAACATGATTGGCTGACTGATTTTATGAAGCAGCCGTGGGTCCGCGAGTACGCGTATTACAACAACACCGACATCCCAGACGGGATCTCGGACAGGGCGTGGCGTCAGCGCGGTAAGGTGTGGGATGCCATCCTGGCACGGGACCCATGTGACCGTTCTGCCGGTTGCGGTCTGGTTGTTGAATTTCTTGGGCGTGGCGGGCTGCACATCCCGATTGCCTTTAGAGGGCGTGACCTGCTGCCTTTCGTGCCGAGTGACAAACAGCGCATTGCGCGCGCTCGGGATTTCCACCCACGCGCAAAATTTACCCCAGCCAAGGTGACGGCGACCATGCTGGACACGGGCTGGCCCAGAGTTTCTACCTAAAATTTACCCTTGACAGAGAGATATAGCTTCCTGCTATAGTGAGCACATGACAAACGCCATCGACCTCACGAGCAAGCCCCTCACGCCCTGGTCCATGCAGGACCGGGAGCGCATGCAGATGCGCATCGCGCTGGCCAAGGCGGCTGACGGGTTCCGGCGTGAAGGCAAGTACATCAAGGCCGAAAAGGCGTTCAAGGAGGCGGCCCGCTACACCGACACCGGGCCCGGCGCCGTGGAGCATCTGCTCCGCTCAGCCGCACACTGTCGGGAACTCCATGAACTGCGAAAGGCAGGTAAGATCTGATGAAGAAACCCACTGCAAAACTTGCTGTTTTGTTCGCCCTGGCCGTTGTCGTGGCGCAGATTGCGCTCTACGGTTTGGCCATTTATGCCGTGATTCACTTTGTGACAAAGTACTGGTGATCTGATGAAACGTTCACGTTCTGAGACATTTGATACATTGTTTGATACATTGTTTGATACATTGTCTATTGTTTTTGTCCTTCTCCTCGGCCTTGGCATTCAGCTTTCAATTGTTGGGCTGATTGTCTATGTCATTGCGCACTTTGTGATGAAGTTCTGGTGATGTGATGGCTAAGAATTCTACGCGGGTGAAGGGCAAGTCGTCTGGTGCAACCAAGACAGCACCTTCCGGTGTCACGAAGGCCCGGTACATTTTGGTTGCCGGAAAACCGTTCAGTTGCTACACCGGAACCACCACATTCACCGATTTGTGCATTGTTGCACGCACCGACGACAGCCGCCGCATGGCGGCCCTCATGAATAAGCACTTCGACGACGCCGCTGGTCTGCTCTTGTGGATTGATACGGAAACTGGCCGGAGTTTGTGAAGGGGGGACGGCAATGATCCGACAAAAAGGCAATGATGTAGTGGTGTACTTCGGCCTCGGCACGACGTTTGTTTCTGGTGCCCGCAAGAAGGGGCGGTCGGACGCTGCCGTGGTGCTCTACCCAAGCCAAAAAGCCCACGTGGTTGGTCAAAAGTTTGAAAACGACGCAGGAAAACCTGTCAGTGACGTTGTGCCTGCTGACGAACTTGTGGTATACCTTCATTTCCGGAACATTGACGGCCTGGATGTTCTTCTGGATACTCTGACGGAAGTCAGAAGCGCGATGCAAAAGAAACCAAAGAAAGCTTCAAAGAAGCTGAGGGGTAGCAATGCTCGACAGTGATGACGTTGACCATATTTTCTATCTGTTCAACCCGACGACATTGGCAGGTTTTGTGCTGTGGATCGCTGTGATTGCGCTGTTTGCAATCGTGGTCGCATTCAACGAAAACGAGTGCGCCCAGATGCATTGCCGTGACGGAGCCAAGCCAGTTTTGATGGAAAACCAATGCCTTTGTGTTGAGCGAGCCGAGTGAACTTTCTAGATCACCATTGACATTCTTTTGAGTTTCGTGTAATAGTCAAGTCAAAGGCAAGCCCACTCAACAACCAAGGAGATCAACAACATGTCGTCTCTCGTTTCGAAGTTGATTTGTGGTCTGTTCGACGACAACTTCAACCTTCGGGATGCTGGTCCGAGCCCTTACGGTAAGCCGGGCCAGGGACATGGAAAAGCCATGTGGATGGGCTTCCGTCACGAGAACGGGAAGGCTCTGACGATGGCGCTCTACGCGCCGTCAAATTACGTCGGAGTGTACGTGGCCTGGGCTGACGCCTTCACGAAAATTGAAGACATCAGTGGTTGGCGCATGGCTAGCTACCACGATTCATGCTGGCGGACAGACGGCGTGGAGAGGGTCATTGGCGCGGTCGAAGAGATGGACATCACCATCTTCGACGGCATGCGCAACATCCACGTCCAGAAGCTGCCTGAGAGCGTCTTGGCGCAATTCATGGCACTGCGGCGGCAAGACAGCAGTGAACGAAAGTATGTCACCCGCGAGTTCCTTCTGAGTGCAGGCATTGAAAAATGAGTTGACTGATCTTTTGTAATCGTGTAATGTAAGATCACAATCAAACCTCAAAAGGGAGCCCAAGTGGGAACTGTGAAGACGTCTGTTGGCATCCCGCGTGCAATTCGTGCGGCCAAGCAGCCGTGGAGTGGTTGGGGTGTGGTGGTCATGTGGTTTGACATTGTTGTGTTGTTTGCCCTGGCTGTCTTGGCGGTGTTCGGCTTTGCGGCATTCATAATGACGATGTTCAATGGTGGCGTTGTGTCACGTTTCTTGTTTTGGCATGGCTTTGCGATTCCGGCGTTCTGGTATGTATGCTACCACACACCTCAAAAGCTTAAGGAGCACTCCAAATGAAAATCAAAACGTTCCAGTCTGAGATCTGTGTGTCGTGCAACGGAACCGGTTGTGCGGTCTGTGATGGCAACGGCGAGGTTGTTGTTGAGCGCGAGGTGGAAGTGAGCGCGCTGGAAGTGAACGATTTTTACGACAAGCTTGACGGCCTGCAAGACGACGCCATCGACGCTTACATGGACAAGTAAATGATGAAAACCGCGCTGCTCGGCGCTCCATCCGGTCATATCGATGATCATGTTCGGCAGAGTATCGCTGCCTGGGACGACGAGCCGAAGGCCATTCAAATTTTGCACACGCTCGACATGAGCGTGTCCTCGGGTGGTGCATCGGATTTTGTTGTCACCACACTTCAAGCTTTGTACCTTCAGGCCCTTGAGGACGAGAACACGACCCACGAGCAGCTTATCACGCAGGCAACGTGGAGGGTATAAAGCCGTGAGCGACAACAGATTTAAGGCACTGGAGGACATCCGCGCGAAGATGCAGTACCTCGAAGCGGTCATCCAAAAACTCACAAGCAGCGGTCTCATTACTATTTCACGGCCGATATACGCGGTGTTCGACCGCTCAGATGTACAAGGGCAAAAAGAAGCTCTCTTTGCCTACGCCGCGCTCAAACACAAGTGTGAAAAACAGGACCTGACATCGACAAGCAGTCGTTATGAGCCCAACACTATTTCATGCAAGGCATGCGGTTGGCATGCGTCCACACGTGCTGAATCCTACTTTGAAATGAACAGCAGAAAGCGCCAGGACGAGGTGGCAAACGGTAACTATCCTGAGTTTGAAACGATGATTGTACCGATGAAACACATCAAGTCGGTGTTTCCGCGCGGAGCATTCAGACAGCCACATGTTTACGACACGCCAGATAGGTACTACTACCACAACCATTTGCAATGCTTGGTGTGCGGCGGGTGCGAAGATAAAAACGGACCAAGCCACGAGAACTGCGTCTATTCCTACATGGGTGGCATGGTAGCTGGTCAAATGATTGTTGGGCCCGGAGTGCCGTTGCCGATACCTCTTCCTGAGAGGCGTCCGGCCACGGAAGGTGAGGTACGCTTTTTTATGAGTGAACTTAACAGACTGAGGGAGATCAGCGCTCGGATAGACGCTGAATTGAGATACGAAAATTCTCCTACTGGTCAACAGATGATCCGGGAGAGAAACAGGAGGTTCACCAAGCTCGTGGAAGACGTAGCCTATGAAGCTTCGGTGAATGCAGAACACAAACGGGACCTCTTTCAAGCTTACCTGAACCACTGCAACGATGACATAACCTTCGAGGAATGGAAGAAGAGGAACTAATGAAAAACGACGGAACCACATTTGTTGTGCGCCGGGATGACTCGGGTCTTTGGGCTGTGACGGATGTGAAGTCACCGCCCGGGACAGTCGTCCAGGGTGCTGAACTTGTTGAGGCCCAGTACACCGTGGTGGCCAACACTACCATGTTTGACGGTCGGTTCAAGATGTATCTGAACCGGGTCGAACACGTCTACTGCGGCGGCTGTGGCGGTCACGTAAAGGACTCCCGTTGCACGGTCTGTGGAGACCCCCGGCAATGAGCATCTTCACCAAAGAAAGTGCCACTGAGGCGCTGGTGAGGCATGCTCGGGACCGGGCCTTAGCCCATGATGCCCAAGCCGAATTGGCGGAGCATTCTGATGTGTGGGTACGGAGGTATCTCGCATTAAACCCGGCCATAACACAGGACGTACAATCCAAGCTGGCCGTTGACTCTGACCCGGGAGTCAGGAGTCGTCTTGCTCAAAATGGTGCCATAGCCCCTGCTGTACAGGCCACGTTGGCTACGGATTCCGACATAGGCGTGCGAAAATCTCTTGCTCAAAACCATAACATAATTCCTGATGTACAAGCCAAGCTGGCTGTCGATTTTAATGTGAGGGTGCGGGAGGCTCTTGCTGCTGGCAACCTGTTCCTGGCATTCGACGTACAAGCCAAGCTGGCTGTCGATGTCGAATCGGTGCGGGCGCGTCTCTATGTAAACCCATGTTACAGCAGGAAAGCCGTCGAGGACATTCAAACCGCAAAGTTGTTGACGTTTGTGTCGAGGCATACATGAGCATTGCATACTACTTCGTAGACCACAAGAATAGGACGTATTACGATTTCGGTAGCAGCTTTAGTTCGTGGCGGCCTGCAAAGTTCTACGAAGAATTCAAGAAACTTAGCACCATGAGCACCGCAGAACTGGTCGAGTTCGAGAAGAAGTGGATGCTGGTGTCTGTGCCGAGCTTGCTGGACTGCACGTCCGCCAAGACAGAACAAGAGTTGTACGAGAGGCTTGCATACTACCTGCCGGACAGCGGCTTCGCGGCGCATGCATCGTGCACCGCTAAGGAATGGGACGACCACTTCAGGTATATCGCGAGAACTCTTTTTGCGTGGCTTCAGGCGGCAGACAATCCCGTACTGGTCAACGACACCGACGGGTCCATGGATGATTTTGACCTTGAAACCTACAAGATGACCGGAACCCGCTATGAAAAAAGCAAAGCTTAAACCAAGACGCATCCCATCTTGGTTGAAAGTCAACACGGTTGTGTTTGATGTGGATTGGCCTTGGCGTTGGGGCGTTGTTCGCAAGAGGCTCCTTACACGCCTCTACGTGGAGTTCTATGACGACGAAGAGGTAAAGTACGACGTAGCACACACTCAATTCTTGAGGAAAGCCCCGGGCTGAAACCATGCTTAGTGCGTCCGGTCAATGTACGTCATGTGCCGTCCCGGTAGAGCTTCGGGTGACGTACAGCTATGAAAACAGTGGGGGTTTGCGTTGGCGGCGTTCTTGGGCGTGGTGGCTTGGGGCGTCAAATTGGCTCGGAAGAACCAACCCGATCGGAAGGGCGACATCAAAGTACGTACCACCACCACCAAAACCACCTCCGGTACGAGACCGCCTATACTTCATCGACCGCGACGGTAATCTGGCGCACGTTGCTATGCCCAAGACAAGGACGGCTTCAAAATGAAGAAAAATCAGAAGATGAAGAAGTTCAAGACGGAAAGAGGTTTCCAAAGAGTGGAATTCAAGGACTCCTACGGAGAAGAGTGTTCCGTACAGGAAAGTAGTAGTTGCGAGGCAAGCATTTGGCTCGGCATCGATAAGCCTGCGCTCAGCATCATGGCACGTGACGCGGCAGATATGGGCCGGTCAGACCTGTTGGAGCCCGGCCCAGAGCGCTACAACGGTTGGGTGGAATGGCCTGTACCGGAGCAGGTTTCTCGTAGAGGCCGGATGCACCTCTCCCAGGAGCAGGTAAAAGAACTGCTGCCGCTACTTGAGCACTTCGCGAAAACAGGTTTCCTGCCGTGAAACAGAACGCGCTCTTCGGAACAGCCAGAAAGAACGTCGACCTCATCGTTGACGTGTCGAATCTTGCTTACCGGGCAGCGCACCGCTTCAAAGAGTTGAGCGCGGATGGCGTGCCGACCGGTCACGTGTACGGGGCATTCTCCATGCTCTTGTCACTGGTCAAGCATCATGGCAAGCCACACAACTACCGAATCATACTGGCCGTCGACCGCCGCTCTGAGTGGCGGCGTACGCTGCTCCCGGCGTACAAGGCAAACCGTAAGGCCGATGGAAGGCAGTTCAGCACGGCAACCGAAGAAGTGCTGGAGTTGTTCAGCTTGGTACCGCGCACCGCAACACTCTGGTGTGACGACTACGAAGCTGACGACATGATCATGACGCACATCCACAACACACCAGCACGTGAACACGTCGTGCTCAGCCAGGACCGCGACATCTGGCAGGTCATTGACGAGCCCTCCACAACCGTGCTGGTGGCAACCAAGGAGAAGCCCATCACGGTGTTTGACGTTCGTGATACGTTCTTGACCGACCGGCCTGCGCTTATCCCGCTGGCCAAGGCACTCATGGGCGACACATCCGACAACATCCCGGGCGTGAAAGGCTTCTCCAAGAAGGATGCCGCCACCATCATGGCGTCATACCCATCCAACAAGCTACCGAGCTATAAGACGCTCATGCTGACGGCTGACGCACTCTCCGGCTTAGCTCCACGAACGTTGCCGCTGCTGGAGGCCAACGCGGACTCCATCAGGAAAACGATCAAGGTTTGTACTCTCAGTGTTGTTGAGAACGCCACGTTTCAGACGACGAAACCGGATTTACAGGAACTTGCCAACAGGCTGACCAAGCTGGCCTGCCATACAACCGTGGACAGGCTGGGAGAACTTGCATGAGCGCGGTTGAAGAAACATACCAATGGATAAGGGATCGTGGTGAACTCTTTGCGCGGGCTCTTATGCCGACACTATTCGCAGAGTTTGTTAGCGATCAGTCTGATGACATTCAGGCTAAGTTCAGAAGAATTCAAGCGCCGGACACGTTGACAGTCTCTGTGGGTGCGCTGCTGGAATGGCTTGAAGAAGTACGGTTCTTTGCGGTATGCCACGCTAACGAGTATTGGTCACCCGGATTTACAGCCGCCGCCGGATATGCTTGTGGGCTCCTTCATGAGGACACACAGATTGTGTCGCACGCAATGTTTGAGGTGGAAACATTCCTTACTAATGATAGAAAGGAAACATTGCTGGCGCGCTTCGAGCGCCGTCGCGAAGCGTATGCGGAAGAACAACTCAAGGAATTCATACGAGAACGCGAGGGAGCCACGTCATGACATCAGTAATGCCGGACGTAATCAGAACCGTGTACGGGAATGAACGCGCACGAATACGCCGGTCTTATTGGTCCACAGACCACGGCCCGAGAGTAAAAGTGCACGTTGGAGACATCGTACACTCAGTCACATACGATCCAGACAAGCTGGCTAGTACCAATCACCAAGACGCTGCTGAGGTCGTGCTGCGTGACATGTTCCCTGGCATTGTGTTCACACTAACAAGGGTCGGCGGCTGGACGCCTCAAAACCCTGACCGTGGTGACTATGCTGTATTCGTTACGCGTGTGACTGGCGGTTGACCCGATGGCTAACACGGTGAGCGCGGTGACAGGGAGAATACATGCAATCCGTAAAGGACGCATAGAGCTTATTGCGCGTGTCGTGATCCCGCAGGCAATGGATGAGTGCGTTAACGAGGCCAGCGCCGCGCACAAGATGTATAAAGAGGGTGGTGTTGCTGCTGCATGGGAGGACGCTGCTATCACGACACTCATCTCTTGGCGTAACATGCCCATGCCCGACATACATATCACGTATGATGAGCTTGTTAAGCGCCTTCGTGTGCTAGACGAATTCTACAAGCGAAACATAGAGGGAACCAGTGCTACATGGTCCACTAGCGTCCAGGGTATTCGCATGTTAATCAAGGCATGTAGTATTTGGCTTGACCCGGATGCTCCACAAATACAAATCATGCAGATGCGCGCGTATGAGCGAAAAACACACTTCGACTATCTGATAAAGGTCGCAAGCGGCCTCAAGCCGAATTTGAATGCCGTGCTTATGGGTGCCAGAAAGCAACTCGACGCCGTTCAAACGACCAGCCTTCAATCTTTCATTGACGAGCATTTAAAATGAGAACGATACTGCCACGACAGAGTACGGTGGTGGTTGATGGTTCTTGGCCTGAACCACGACCTATCAAAACAATCCCAATCGACACTGAATGCTTGGTGTGTCACGGCGATGAACACGGTGAACATTGGTTTCTAGCAATTATGCGACCCAAAGACGCAGAGTTTATCAGGTCGGGGAAATCCTCTTGGAAGTTTTGGTTGCCTCTACCGCCTCTACCAGCGGCGCCTCCGAAAGAAACTAGTAGCTCGCCGTAAAAGAGCCTCATGGAATTTCGCGCTCCGCTATCACCTCTCAAAAAGACACTCAAAGACGTCACGGCGGTCTTTCGCAAGTCCGAACTAGCCGGGGACGCCGATGAACCAGCCGTATGGCTGACCGTCACACCTAAGAACCGCCTGCTCTGCTCGGCCGCACATCGTGGCTTGGAGGTGCGCGCATCGGTCGGGTTGGAAACAGGCGTGCCTGGGGAACTGGCGGTTGCTCTTGGGCAGTTGGACCGGTTGTCCGTCACGGCTTCTGATTGCGAGCTAAAATCTGACGGCAATACAATTACCGTCCGGGCGGGCCGGTTCAGGGCCGAGTTCCCAGCCATTCAGAACATGAAACGGCAGAAGTTTGAGCCGATCCAGCTTACACATACATTCCCAGCCAAAGACCTCGGGGAGGCCCTTGCCAAGGTTGAGTTTGGACCGATCTTGGATGGTAATGCGGCTGTGCGCATCGTAGGGGATGCGCGTGGGCTGCGCATCTGGACGCACAATGCATATCACGCCGCACACACGATTGTTTCGGCTGAGGCCTGTGAACCGATCGATTTTGTGTGCCAAGCCAGCATCCTGATGGCCGTCTGCGCGGGCCAGGACACAGTTGGGGTCGGTGTCTCCAAGCAAGCGTGGCGTCTCAAGGGTGCTGTGGATGTAACGCATCCAGCTAAGAAGGTCGATATCGAGGCCATTGAAGAAGTTCTGACGCAAGATTTCAGCGCGAATCCAAACTTCACAGTTGATTGTTCCGATCTTGTCGAAGCGCTCGGCTCAGTTGGATCATTTGATCAGGCCGCATCAACTAAGCAGGCAGGTGTTACGCTTGCTTGTCTCAAACAGAAGAGCCAAATTGTGTTGGTGAACAAAACCAACACCAGCACAGCCAAGACGCGCCTCGGTTGTTCCGACATTCAAAACATCGAAGAAGAGCATTCCACTGTTGTCAATTTTCGCGTGCTCACGACGTTCGCTGCACGCCTCAAGCAGCAGCGGGCAATAATCTATATCCTGCCGGACCGGTTGGTTCTTCGTGCGGGGTCAACAACGTACATGATGGCGCTGGTACAGGAGTGACAAATGTTTGAGTTCGCAGCCCACGAGTTTGATGCATTCATACTGGCGAAAGGTTTTGTTCGTGTACCGCATCAGGTCACGAAAACAACCAGCAGTGATGGAGACGTCGTCATCTCAACAATTGGTCAGTTGAACGCCAGCACAATCGGCCAAGACAACACAACGTACGCACGCGGAGCTACAACGATTGAGTTCGTAGCTTCTGCCGCAAAGATGCACCTGACGATTCTTGTGTCTGGTAAGGTTCTGTTCACCAAGCCCATGCATGACTTTGCTGAGGTGCGCGAAACTGTCGAAGAATACTGCGGGTGATACATGCAATGGTCACAAATTCCGTTATGGGATTTTTCTTGGATTACTTTGAACACTGGGAGCAGGCGGTGTACTGTCAAGGTTGCACCCAGTGTCGAAGACCCATACGTCTCTGACGTTGTTCTTGACGGAAACCTCAAGGTTCGATACCTCGCCAACGGCGCACACAAGGTCGTAGGTTACTCGTTGAAGTTCAAGCCATACATGCGCGCAGACATGTTTGGTTACTCGATGGCCGTCACGTATACCGATAAGGACCCGGCCAATTGTCTGGTTCTTGTTTGCGCAACGCCGCATATGCGCGTGCTGCGGGCCGGTGAGACCGACAGCGCCGTTTACCATGTGGTCCTCCGCAAGAACCAACGTAAAGCTGAAGCCGAGGAATGACAAATGGGACGTAAGTTTGAGTCGAATCTCTCGCCAGAAGCGCGGGACGAATACATCGCGCAGATTCAAAATGAACCGTGGCTTAAGGAGATCCTGAGCAAGCTCAACAAGCCACGGTTTCAGGTCGACACGAGCATTGCAAAGGAACTTAAGGAGATTGCCGCGCGGTCCCGCGTCACATTCACCGCGCAGGGAATACCGCGCCTTCCTGTGGTGCGTTCCAAGGCGGACTTGGCTGTACTGCAAGAAGAGAATGCCATCACGCTGGCTCACCGGGACCGGGTAGCTGAGGTGATTGTGTCGTACTTGGCCATCGAATACGGCCTGGACACATTGTGGGATGCCGCTGAGGCCAAGCTTCAGGGCTATCAGGCTTACAGAGCGCTGCCGAATGAGCGGGCACGCGCTCTGTTTGTTTCGGATGTTCTTCAGCCGATCCAAGCACTGCGCCAACACGTCAAACAGGTGCTCGCTATGGCCCAGGAGTGTCGTGAAGCCTTGACGCACACACACTTCACAATCAAGCAGCATGCTGAGATGGGGTTGGCCATACTGGGATTGAAGTCTTCATGACCTGAAAGAGATCTCAAAAATGATCTTGACAGGGATGAAAGCTTCACGTAAGGTAGGGGTACAAACGGGCTGTTGGAAATCATAGCCCAGGAACAGAGAATACATTGAAGGGCCCATTCGGGCAAGCAGTAACCTATACACTGAACAGAGAAAGAGTAAGAAAATGGCACGTACCAAGACTGAAGGCACCAAGCGTCCCCGCCGTCCCCTGGCGGAACGTCTCAAGGAGTTCACCACGGACGAGTTGTCCGAACTGCGCGCAACCACAGAGGCCACCCTGGAATTGGTGGCCGCCGAGGGCCAGCGCCGTCTGGAAGCGCTCCAGAAGGTGGTCAACGGCGACGGAGCCAAGCGCACCAAGCGCGCTCCCGTGGTGGACGCCGACGACGACTCTCCCACGCCCGCGTGAGAAAGCTCATGAAATCCGGGTGGGTAGTTGTAAATCAACCCTGGGCAGCACAACTACCCACCCGGACCTTTCATGACCAAAAAGACAACCAAACAAGTTCTACGCGAGATCCTTAACGAAACTCTGGCGCTCGATTACGCTGCGCAATCAATCATCGGGCCGATCAAGCAAGATCTCCAACGGGATGGCGCGCCACTTGAGTTTGACGAGCGCACTTACGAAGGATACGCGAGTAAACTCGCGGACTTACGCCTTCTGCATCTATTGATCGGCTTCTTTGGGCTGGAAACGTACCGTGAAGTGCTCATGGCGACCGAAATAGAACGCATGTTCGGCGTAAAGCCTCAGAGTGGCGCCCCGGATAAGATCATGGCGGCACAGAAAGCTCTGAATGACGCCGCTAGTCTACTGCTCGCACCCGATGAGTCCGGTGGAACCCCCTTGGATAACCGCGCTGTGCGCCGAGCTAAAGCAACAGCACGGCGTGCAGGCGTATCGGCCAGCCCTTCCGCTGCTGGATCAACTGCAAAACAAGGCCCTGATGGCCGCTCTGGAGCGTCCACCGGCCACAAGGTTCCAAAGCCTCGCTGACGCACTGTGCATCGACAGTGACCTTTTTGAGCCCATCCAGAGGGCATTACCGAGCCTTGCTGAGGCAGACGTATCCGAACCGCTCGTTCGCGCGGTTCGCAAAGACCTCTTCTGTCTCATGAGGTCTGACCTTGTCATATGTGACCTGACATCTCCGTCTCTAGGCGACCAAGGCCACGATATCTTATTTGCCAGAGCCGGAGGTCTCGTGGTTGTTGGCGTAACCGACCGGTTCCAACACCCGCCAGCCCTGCTGCGGTTACTCAACGCTCTGGTGGCTCCAACAAGCCAAACGCAACTTGTGAACACCATCTTGACCATGCTACCGCTCGCGTCACCTCAACTGTCGACTCGTGTGCCAACACAGGCACAAGATGACGCGGCTCAGACCTCCGGCCCAATTGACGCCAAATTCGCTAGCCAAGTGCTAGCGGAAGCCGGACGGTCCTATGCCAAAGACTCCAAGTCTTAATTTTGTCGAGCAGAAGCGCCAATTCTACTACCACGACCTGCGCGTCTTCATCTACGGCGCCGAGGTCACGAAAGACCTGACCGGCCGTCTATCGGTATCGATTGCCGACCGCGCAACTCCTGCAACCGCCACGCTCACGCTGGATAACGCTCTCGACAAGTATGTGTTCACCGAGCATAACGCACGTGGCGTCTACGGCGTTGACCTGTTCAACAAGTACACAAAAATGCCAAAGTCGATCATTGTGTCACGAAAGACGAAAACTGACGCGAAGATTGACACGGTCGGACGCAACACAGCCATTGAGGAATTGGTAGAGAAGATCTACAAAGAAGAAATTCTCCCTGCCTCTGGTGACCCGAAGTCATTCAAACCGACAAGTGCAGACCGCAGGAATCTGGTGGACAAGACCTACGCGTCGCTGAATGACAACTTCTTCGGAGACAAGGCTACCGAAGAGACTAAACTTGCTGTGATGCGCGAGGTTGTTAAACGCCTCGGCAATCAACAACAGGACACAGAAGCGTTGTCCATCGCGGATGACGTCAATACCGCATCCGACAGGCGCACAAGCCAAGCTGCATCCGCTGGCCCATTAGCGGCGGCGCAGGCCATCGAGACAGAACAACCGTCCACGGTCATCGGGCCAAGTACATCCTCGTCAGCGCGTAATCCCGTCAATCCGCGCAGTAGCGTGCCGGTCTGGGACTTTCAAGTCGGAGACATTGTAATCAACAAGCACGACACCATTGTAATCTGGGCGCGTAATCCTTTGGATGAAGGCCTCGACCAGTGGTACCGTGTTTTCACCGGTTTCGTCAACACGGCCACCGAAACAACCGACAACATCACAGGAAAGTCCTCCATCAACATCTCATGCTACTGCATACGCGCACTCATGCGCCGCATGCGTGTCGCGCTCAACGACGGTTATGGCGTCATTGAGCCCCAAATCGTAGTGACGGACCCGGAACTGGGTGTGTTCCGTGACATCATACGCCCCGGAGCAGGCGGGCGCACGCATTTCCTCCAGGGCGCTACGCTTGAACAGGCCGTCGAGCAGGTCGTGACAGGCCGTATGACGCTTGGTGTGGCGTCCGACGTCAACCCAGATGCCCTAAAATCAGGACGAGTCGGTGCGTTCACGCTCGGCCGTGTGTTGACCTACCCTGGTGGCACCTCGGCCGGTCAACAGCGGGCCGGTGTACCGCTCGCCAACAACACCGATGACAACGGCATTCTTGAGGAATGGCACACAATCTCTGTCTTTGGTGACCGGGACACGGTACGGAACGAGAATTCTCTTGTGTTCAGCACCTATGACGACGTCAGTCAGTTGGGTGGTCAATGCTACCCGGGCGGAGACGATGACCCGTACGCCAAAAAGCTGCACATGCTGTTGCCGAACAACGGTTCAAACATCAAAAAGCTGCATCAAATAGCCTTCGACTCGCAGCCGACCCAGTACAACATGACCAATCGATTCGACATGTTGAACTATTTCGTTGGCGAATTGGACTATCAATTCTACACGAGCCCCGCTGGGGACCTCTTGCTCGAATTTCCCATGTACGACTTCCTGCCGGAGGACTTTGGCCCTGTTTGGGAACCGATTTTCAAGTTTAATTCGCACCTCATGACCACCACCGCCACCGATGAGGCGGCCGAGATGCCGACCGGTGTGGTCGTGACGGGCAAAATGACCGATGTGGAGGGCGCGAAAGCCGACCCAACCACATTGGCCTTCATGCGCCGGTCTGCCGCGTTCTCCAGAACGATTGCGGCCCGCTACGGTATCGGCGAGTTCGAATGGGTGGAGAAGAATTACCTCATAGAACCTGAGTTGATTGCCGAATACGCCGCACTTTTGTACCAGAAACGGCTCATGGCGGCCAGCCAGATGAGCTTCACGGCTGCGTACCGCCCGTACCTGATGCCGAACCGCCCAATTCTCCACGAGCAGCGCAATCGATTGGGTCTTTTGCAGACCGTAGAGAATTCCTGGGAGATTTTTGGTGAGGTTACGAACGAGTTGACCACATATGCGTTGCGGAAACGCATCAAGAACGCTGATGGCACCAACAACTATAGGTTCATCGCGACAGATGGCTACGCAATGTCGGTCTCGTACCGACTCCCACAGCCGTATACGCCTAAAGCAGCACCGCAACCTGACGCCGAGACTAAGGAAGCACAACCGGCGTCAGGAACAGCCGTGCTGGACAGCGCACAAAACGCCAGCACAGCCAACCCGACGCAATTGGCGTCATTTGCGACGCCGCAAACGAACAGTGCCACCAAGCCAGCGAAGAAGAAACCAGCCGCGAAGACGCAAGCGCCCGGGATCGATCTGGACGTCAAGAACAATGGCATTGATGTGATCACAAACGCGTCTAATCCGGACCAGAATCAGAGCGTGGATCCGTCCGAAGACATCAGTGACCTCAACATCGTAGACCACGACCGCCCTGGCGACTTAAACAGGATGACCACTCGTACGAAATCGATCTTGAGGAAGATTGTCGAGTGCGTGAAGCCAACAAGACTCGAAATTATGGACGGATACCGTGACGAGGTGGAAAAAGAGGCCATAAGACGAAAAGCTGAGGAGCGCGGTGAACTCGATCAGGTTGCTGTAAACTCAGCACACGACACTGGTGAGGCTTTTGATATTAGGTTGTTTGACCCCGATACGAAACAGCGTCTGCTGTCTGATGAGCAGGTGAAAAAGATCTCCGAGTGTGCGAACAAAGAAGGTTATTCTTGTATAGTACACGGTGGATCTGGTGTCCACATTCACGTCGGAAAACCGCTAACTGGTAAGATTGTTTTTGAGGATCGCAAAGGTGTCACAGGCCTCAAATCATCCAGATATTCTCCTAAATCCACCAGAACCGGTTGAGGCACGGGGCCTCGTCAACTTCTCGATCTACTCTTAATACCAATACCAACAGGGGTTTCACGTGACTGTAACGCGTACGAAGGCATTCTCGTCTGAATTTTCTGGCCGCCGTCTCCTATCTGACCTTGTGAGTGCTCGAACATACGCTGAGACGAAGCCGGATGGAAAGAAGGAAACCCACGACGAGAATGTCGAACGTGTCACAAACATGCACGTGAAGAGGTTCCCAAAATTCGAGAAAGAGATCCGCGAAGCGTTCAAGTCCGTACATGACCGCCTTGTGCTGCCAAGCATGCGCACAATGCAGTTTGCCGGAAGAGCCATCGAACGCAGCCATGCACGCAACTACAATTGCTGTGCATGCAATGTCACGTCTTTTCGCGACATCGCTGACATCATGTGGTTCAGCATGAATGGCTGCGGCGTTGGTTACTCCGTGCAAACACACCACGTAGCACAGTTGCCGGTAATCACAAACGGGGACCGAGCACAGCTTGTACGTATCGAAGACACGAAGGAAGCTTGGGCATTGTCCATCATTTCCCTCCTTGAAAATCCACGTGTTCGCTTTGACTACTCTCTTGTACGCCCCGAGGGATCGAAGTTGTCGTCGGGCGGCCTTGCCAGTGGACCTAAGCCGCTGCGTGACGCTCACGAGAACATTCGTAAGATTCTGCTGGGGGCTGTTGGCCGCAAGCTGCGTCCTGTAGAGGTGCATCACATCATCTGCCACCAAGCGGATGCTGTTGTCGTTGGAGGTGTACGCCGCACCGCGCTCATCAGCCTCTTCAGCTTCGAGGACAGCGAGATGCTGAGCCTCAAAGCTGGCCATGAGTGGCGTGAACATTCAAAGCATCTTGAGAATGCAAACAACAGCGTTGTGCTCGCGCGAGACGACATTTTTGTCACAGAGAAAATGCGTGTCGTGATGGACCAGTGCTTCAACGGTTTCTCTGGAGAGCCCGGCATCTTCATGACCAACGACATGGATGCCATCACGAACCCGTGCGTACCGGCTGGGACCGAGATCTTGACCCGTAACGGCTATCGAGAGATCAGCAGCCTTGTTGGTACTGAGGTTGAAGTTTGGAATGGCTGGGAGTGGTCAAAGGTAACTCCTAAGGTTACCGGTCACAATCAGAAACTTGTAAGGGTCGTACTAGACAACGGGCAAGAACTCGTTTGCACGCCTGCACACAAGTGGGTAATCTGGGAAGGTTTTGCTCGTGATGGAGAGGCTCGGCGTATTACGGCTGCTGAACTGCGGCCTGAGATGCAGCTTATCAAGCACGATTACCCTGTTGTTGAATTTGGGACGCCAGCCAACGTTAACGCATACGCTCAAGGATTCTATGCTGGCGATGGCTCTAGCGACTCAGCTAGCGCGTGGGTGTATTGGACAAAGGAGATGTGTGTTGAACGTCTTAACGCCAAAAAGATTTCCGGCTCTTTCGATAGCAAAGAGCGTCGAGTGTTCGCACAGCTTGATGTCGTGCAAGACAAGACATTTGTGCCTTTTGATTGGAACGTGAAAGGTCGTCTTGATTGGTTTGCTGGCCTGCTCGATTCGGATGGTACCTTTCTTAAGGACGGTCAGGTACAGGTAACATCGATAAATCGCAATTTCCTCATCCAAACCCAGAAGATGCTGACCACTCTTGGTGTGGCTTCGAAGGTCAAAGAGTCACACCCTGCACGCGCTACAAACATCAAAGGCCAAACTTGGAATTGCCAAGCAACGCATAGGCTTCTGGTAAATGCTGCTCAGGTGCAGAGTCTAGTAGACCTCGGTTTAAAGTGCGAGAGACTTTCTTTGAAGCACGACCCGCAGCGTGACGCGACACGCTTTGTCCGCGTCGAAAGTGTCGAAGACGCAGGCATGGCTGACGTCGTGTATTGCTTTACAGAAGAAAAGCGGCATACCGGATGTTTTGACGGCATCGTTACAGGCCAGTGCGGAGAGATCGCATTGCGCGACGGACAAGCCTGTAACCTGTCCGAGATAAACGTGGCCGCTTGCCTTGAGCGGGCAGACTTCATGCGTGCCGTGCGCGACGCGACTATCATCGGCACGCTCCAGGCCAGCTATACTGACTTTGATTTCGTTCAAAGTAAGTGGCGGCGCAATTGTGAAAAGGAAGCGCTGCTTGGCGTGTCGATCACCGGCCAAGCAGAGAACTGGCCGTTCCTGACGGCAAACATGCTTCAAGAGGGTGGGCGCTACCTGTTAGACGTCAATGCTGAGTGGGCCGGTAAGCTCGGAATCAATATCTCGGCGCGCAGCGGCTGCACCAAGCCATCTGGCTCCGCGTCAACGTACCTGATGACTACCCCCGGCATCCACGGCGCTTACGACGACTTCTTTTTGCGCCGCATGATTATCGAGAAGAATTCACCACTGGCGCAACATCTTATGGACGTCTTCGGCCTTGGTGAGGCTGGGGAAGGCCGTATCGTCGAGCAGGATTACAAGCGCGAAGGCAACATCCAAATCGCAGCACCGCACGCCGCGCCGGACGCAATCAACGCTGGGCGTGAGAGCGCAACGTCACAACTGAACCGCTACAAGCATATCCGCGACAACTGGATTGTTCCGACGCACCGCTCAGGCCCGAACACCCACAACGTCAGCATGACCTGCACGTATCGTGAAGAAGAGCGCGAACAGATCAAGGAATGGATGAGCAACAACATCTATTGTGTTAGCGGGATCGCGTTCTTTCCCCATTCAGGGGGTACATTCAAGGCCACCCAGATGCCGTTCGAGAGCATCACCCGTGATGAGTATGCCGTCTGGCACAAGAAGTTCGAGGGAAGGAAGCTCGACCTAACCAGCATCGACTACAACGCCTACACGGACACCCGCATTGGTGAGGTTGCTTGCGCGGGCGGAGCTTGTCTGGTGCTGTGAACCAACGTATGTACTCCAGTATGGACACTGGTCATTCGATGGACATTGTTCTATTCCTACGAAATGTTGTTCCAACTATCTTTGACCTATTAGCAGACAAAACATCATCGGAGGTCACGTACTCACTACGTGACGTTGCTGCACGCTTCCGCGCGGGGGAGGCCACCAAAGAGTTTGCATTGGCCGCCGCCAATCACGCCTGGAGAGCCTTCAACTACGGTACCGCTGATAATGACTACGCATATGCGGGCCTGATGGTTGATTCGGTAGCGGCGACACTCGACCCTACCGCGTTAAACCACGAAGAATGGTTCATAAGGGCAAAGGACAATGCCCTCAAAATCATAGGCCATGAACGCATGGTTCTGCTGCTGACGTCCGAGACGGAACTTGAGACGCGCCTACATGACGGCATAGAGTACCTTAATTCACTGAACGGTCATTGATTATATGTAGGATATGCCTTCAGCAAATCAACTTTTCGTACGCTCACAGAAGAAGCTATACGACAATCTCCGTGGTTCTTTCGGCGCGCCATTCCTGGGCATCATCCAGAATGTGAATAGCGAGGCCGAGACCTTGAATGTTGTCCATTACACGGGCATCAACAAGAACCTGAAGGTTATGCACCCCTACATCGGTGCAAACCATTGGCATCGTGTAGCACCCGACGCCGGGCAAAAGGTTGTGTTGCAAATCCGACCCACCTCCAAAGAGCCGGAGGTGGTAGCGTATCACCAAAGCAACGACTCCTCGGATACCGCTCCGGCCGATCGTATTCAAGCATACGATGAGGGCAAAGATAGCTACCGACCGCTCCAGAGCGGTGAGCAGGAAATAGTAAGCTCAGGCTTTGCTCAAGTATTCCTGGCCCGGCGTGCCGTGATGGACCAGCGCGGCGGTTACGTGCGGAACTGGCTCGACCAAGACAGGCTAGAGGCCGGTGCGCGTGCAGTCGTGCACACTAGACAATTGCACCTCCACAAGCCGAACGACCTTGGTGATGAGGAGCGCATCGGTGCTGTTGTGCGCCCAGAGACGTCCACAGGTGGCTCTGCATTCGCTGCTAGCACACCGGAAGGTGTGACGGGTGCCGTCGGCTCCGGCACAGGCGGGACGGCTACGTCTACTGCTGGCAAGTCCTACATCAACGTCAAGTTCGTGGACGCACCTGCGTCATCAAATGCGGTGCCGAATCAAACTGTCAATGTCTCCCAGGCTACAGATGCCGTGCCGGTAGACACGAGCGCCGTTACTGATACGGCGGACCAAGCGCAGTCCACAGCCTCCAGCACGGCTGCCAGCGCGTCAAGCACAACCAGCACAGCGACCTCGACAAGCTCTGAGCCTGCAAAAGAGTACATGCGCTTCCTGCGAACATCACAGGGCCCCATCATAGACTTCCGAGAGGGTCACGTCATCGACATTGATGGCAGTCCTGTGACCGGCAAGACCGGCAACCAGCTACGGTCACACAAAAAGATCTATGGTTCAGCCAACGGGACCGATGCTCTTGCTGGTATGTCAAGTCAAACTGCTGCTGGTGGATCCGGAACAACAACTTGGGAAGAGCAGATCGACGACAAGAATAACTGGTACGTCGGGTTGCCGCAGAGTGCCACCGAAGGTGTGCTGTTTGAGGCACCGCAGGGCAAGTTTGTGTTCAAATCAGGCACGCAGTCAGCAAGCCTGACGCTCGACGGTGTTCAGCAGCTTATGAAGCTCATCGCCACGCAGAACGGCGAGATTAATGCGCAGCAGCAATTGAAGGTAAAGAGCCAGAACGTCAAACTTGGCCAATCAGAGCAGGCCATCCACAAAGCCATCAAGACGCAAATCTACAAGAACTCTGAACGCGGTCTATTCAACGGCCTTCAGGGCGGACAATCCGCTGAGGGTGGCGCCAATGACATCGCTGGTGGCGGTCTCAACCTGCTGGGTACCGTGTTCACGGCTGTGGCGGCAGCGCCACTAACCCCAGGGGCCATTGTGGCCGTTATGGGTCGCGCCCAGACTCTAATCCCGACAATCTTCCACGCCGTTGTGCCACGTATCAAAGACCTGAAGGGTGCGCTCGGGGGGACGTTTGGTAACGCGTGGACGTCTTACGAAAGCTCCAACGTATCCAATTCATGAGGTAACTTTATGGCGACTTCTCCACTGCCCGTCTCCACAACAGAGAAGACGGATGCCAAATCAATCCTAAGTGACTACAACTTCATTCAGCAGAACGGCGCGACAAGCAATCCCGCGCTGAACTACGACGAGGTCGTTGCTGGTGCGGAACGCGTCAATCTAACGACGCAAACGACGCCGCCGTCACCGCTATTCCTACCGGTCGCGAACGACCCCAGCCAGCCGGAAGGCGCTGCCGCATACAAGCAGTTGGCCGACAACGGCATCCTGCCGATTTTTCTGGCGGCGGTGCGCTATCTGGAGGGCTACCGGAATGGCGTACAGACAGGGCCGAACATCCTTGGGCTACCTAGCAAGTGTCTTGTCACGACACGTATCGCATACGGCGCGACCACCACAAGCGGCGCAACATTCCTAACCTACACCAGCTTTGGAAATCTCTTGCATTCCGCTGGGCCGAACCAGCAGGGCGTACCGGTTGACGCCAATCCTGATGCCGCCTACGTCGAGCTACGTTCCAGCAGCACAAATGCATTGCTGACCGTTGCGGCCGGTCCACACGCTGGAGAGCGTATATTCGGGCTGACCCGGGCTGGCGGCTCAACAAGTCCCGACTCAATTGAGGTGGAATTCCGCAGCCATCCAGTAGGCAGCGCCCCGACATCCTCCGTGCCCTACACGTGGGAATTGACTCAACCCATTGTTTTAAATATGCATTATGGTTATAGACAGCGCCTCGACCAGATGGATGAGACCGCTTTCCGTCGCGTTTTCGGGTGACCAATGTCTGATTGTGTGAATATTGACGATTTTGATGTGCCGAAGGTCGGTGTTGGTACCGAGATTCGTGCCACAATCAGGTACGCAGAGAAACCGCACTTTGTGTTGGTGGACGCACTGCCGCCACAAGTGCACCAGAAGGTATTGGCGTTCATTGGTGAAGAACGCATCCAACCGCTCGACATTTATGACGATGCTGTCACGTTGTCTTACGCAGACGGCCCTATCGTACTGGGCTATTTGCGTGCCCTAGGCTTGAATGTAGACCAGCAGATGTCGGCTGATGTTCAGTCTACGCCGGTCCCCGGCCTCGTCACGGCGGCTAAGGAAGAAGAACCGCCGAAGCCACAATCACAGCGTGAGATCGACAAGGAGATACGGTTCTTCCTGAATGGCATCAAGGCCAAGGACGTGCACATCCGGCGTACAGGCGAGGTGCGCTACACATGGTTGCACCCAGTCGACTTGGACATCGGCGATACCGGTTCCGACTTGCGTTGGGAGATTCGCCAGCAGGGTGCGCAAATCCAGATTGGTACATTCGACATCAAGCCGTTCTATCAGATTCTCCAGGGACCTTTTGACGTTGCAAAGCTGCGCAAAGCGTACAAGAAGCTTCTGAAGGACGCCACCGAAGACGCAGACGGGTGATCCAATGGCGCTCTACCAGATCACCAACCTGAAGAACGGCAACGTCGTACTTCCACCGCCGATTGGGCGTCGACTTGGTAAGTACGAAACTATCCGCATATCGCGCCCGGCCGGAATGACCGAGGCCAACTTCAATAGGCAGTATAGCGCGCTCGTCCAGATGGTCCGCACGGGTCTCATTCGGGTCGAGACTATCGAGGACGAGAATGTCGACGACAACATTGAGGTCGCGACGGTCTCGATGTTGGGAACATCGGGCGAGTACCGCGCTGTTGCTGATGTCACAGCGCGTGACGCCATTCCAGCAGATGAGCGCACCGATGGTATGCTCGTACAGACCGTCGACACCGGGCAGTTCTGGACCCTGGAGGCGGACCTAACGACATGGACGTTGGTATTGACGCCGCCAGCTTCTCCGCCACAGTATCTTGCTGTGGCCGACGCAGCAGCCCGTAACGCAATCCCAGCGGGCATTCGTGTCGAAGGCATGCTGGTTCGCACCAATGATACCGACCAGTACTGGGCGCTGGAGGCTGATCTTGTGACGTGGACCGTCATCAGTCTCGGAACCATCCCTGCCAGTCAGATTGGTCAGGTCTTTACGTCCACAAATGGGACGTCGATGGCACCAAACATCCCAGTGACGAGCCCGACGACAGGTTGGCTCGTGAACAATGATGGCCTTCTTTTGGTTGCGGGGTGATACATGCCGAACGCACTACACTCCGCACAGACGCCAACTGACGGCATTCACATCATTCACGCGTTCGTGTACGCGGATGCGGCTGCGCGTACTGGCGCGGTTGGCATCACCGCTAATGATATCGGCAAGGTGGCACGCCAGCTTTCCGACAACACGTTCTGGGTGCTCACCAACAACTCTCCGTTGACGTGGTCCGACCTCACTGCTGGTGGCACACCAGCAATCGAGATTAAGGATGAGGGAATCTCGATAGGGTTGAAGTCCAAAATCAACTTCGTAGGCCCTGGTCTGACTGCTGCTACGGATGGTGGCGACGCCACACAGGCAAATGTCACACTCACAACGGCTGCGCCAATCTCTGTAGGTACGTCCAACACAGCAGGTGTTGCTGACTCCGTGTCCCGGTCTGACCACCAGCATAAGGGGCCATTTCTCCAGTCGGTGTTTGCTGAGATTGCGGCCGACACCACGACAACCAGCGCCGCGTTTGTCACGCTGCTGAGTCAAGCCATTACGATTCAAGCAGGCAGCATTCTGCTGATTCATTTCACAGTCAGCAACTCTCACTCTACAAACAACCAAACCGGATATTTCCGCATTCAGGTCGATGGTGTGACGGTGCGTGCCGCTGCAAATCGTAACGGCACATCAGGTGAACCTGGGTCGTGCAGCATCGTTCTACGCCGTACAGGTCTTGCGGTTGGCGCACACACAGTCACGGTGCAGTGGCGTACGTCAGGAGGTACGATCCGCGTTCGCCCCATTACTGCACCAGATCAGGAGCACGCATCTCTTCTGCTTGAAGAGGTGACGCTGTGAGCACGCCGTACGTCTACTCAATCATCAATGATTTCCCTCAGGCTCAGGTGCATAGTGACCTGCTGACGATTGAGATTCAGAACTCCACAATAGCGGAGACGTTGGACTTCATTGAAACGTCTGGAGACAACTGTACTATCTGGTTCGTCAATGCGCTCACACTTGGTGATGAGGCCACGCTGGATGCTGTGGTGGCAGCGCACGCACCTGATGGTGCACCACCAAGCGTTGTGAACCTCAGTTCAAATGTCATTGTTGACACCGTGTGGGCTACATTCAAGCAGTACTTGGATGGCACAATTGCTGACTTGTACTTCTATACCCAAACCTACGCAGACCGCTACGTCATCACATCCGATTATCACGGCGGGTTTCGGCATCAATACACGCTGCCGTTTTCTGATGTGGCCGACAAATCTGATTACGACACAAATTTTGCTCCGAATCAGGATTCACGACGTCCTTACGAACAACTCGCACTGACCGCAAAGGATTCGACAATTACGTATCTACCTAGCGGGGACATCGACAAGATCGAAACCATCATCGGAGCCAAGAAGAAGGTTGACCAGTACAATTACACGTCGGGTGATTTGACCTCAATTACGACCACGATTGTGGATGTGTGACTTATGGCCGTGTACGACTATGCGTTAACTGATTTTTCTGGGTTTGTCGACGTTTACGCGTTGCGTGAGGCCATGCCGGACGTCGTGTCAATAACACTGACCCCGTGCGTACTAAGTTTTTCATTTATAGACTACATCGAAACGGCTCAGCAGGAAGCTCTGGATAACTTGGTGAGAACGCACTCGCCAGCAGAAAAGACGTGCGTTGATTTCGCTTTGAAACAGTCTCCCACACTTATGTGGTCCACATTTCTCAGTAATCAAATATTTCCTCTGAGTTGTACTTCTGGAACATTTTTCAACAAATTGAGTGTATCGGATGCGTACGTACCGACGTACAACGAGGCAGGAGAGTTGCAACAGATTTCTGACGGCACACATATGCTGAGCTTTGAGTTTGTCGACGGCGAGTTGGCCTCAATAACAGTCACAGAGAGCGTATAATGCCAGCGCTACGCGATTTTTCACAGAACTATATCTCGACGACAGGTCTGGGGCTCACCTCTGCCTCCCCTGAAACGCAAGCTAATGACCTGCTGTTGGCCCTGGTGACGGCGGATACAGGCTCGCAGTCTTGGTTCGGTGGAGACCAGATCTCCTACGCTTTCTACGACGATGGTGGCGTATTCACTGACGAGACTGCTGACGCCAACAGCGACGCGACAGCCGACATATTCCTACTTCCAGCAACTCCTGCTGTTAACGACGCGTTCTACTTTGCAACAACAGCCGGAGAGTTCACCAGCGTCATCATCAATATCTCCACGGCTGGTGCGGGCACATGGACACTCACTTGGGAATATTATAACGGTTCTGCCTGGGTCACGCTCCCCAGTGTTACGGATGGTACAACCAACTACCGCGCCGGAACTGGCTACCAGACGGCTCGGTGGCAGGTACCAACCGACTGGGCGTCCACCACGGTCAACAGCGTGTCCGCCAAGTGGGTAAGGGCCCGCGTAAGCGCCTACACCAGCATAACCACACGTCCAGTAGCCACGCGCATATTCATCGGCACGTGGCAACAGCTTCTGACGACTACCAACACGGCTAACCTCGGCTTCGTCTACAAGATTGCTGGTGCGAGCGAGGCTGCGGACTACGCGTTTTCCTTCACCACGACTGAGACTGCTAACGCTCTCGTAATGTCTATTCGAGACGTCGATACCAGCCTTCCATTTGCAACAAGCGTCTACGCGAACTACGCGGAGTCAAATCAAGACTCAAATCTGTCCCTCAACAACTCAACAACCGCCATATCACAGTCGTTCACTGGTGCTGGCGGGCCACTGGCGTCCGTCAAGTTCTATCTGAAGAAGGTCGGCAGCGCTACCGGTAACGCCGTTGCTAAACTGTATGCGCACTCTGGTACGTTCGGAACATCATCAGTTCCGACAGGTGCCGCGCTGTCTAAATCCGCCAACTTCAACGTCTCGACGCTCACGACGTCGTACCAGCTAATAGAGTTCACGTTCCCTTGGAACTACGCGCTGGTCAACGCCACCAACTATTGTATTGTTCTGGAGTACACAGGTACAGCAACCGACTACATTGACGTTGGCTACGATGCATCCACGCCGTCTCACGGAGGCAATAAGGCAACATTTGCTAGCGCTGTATGGACCGCACAGTCTGGTCATGACGTATGCTTCTCGGTACAGCGCTTCACTTTCAACACCGGCACGACCAGCGCTATCAAAGCCAACCTCCCGACCATGACGACGTCCAGAGACAACTCTCTGGTCGTCTACGCGGTGTCAAACTCAGGCGCAGGCACGACGCCGTCAATCATCGAAGGACCGTGCACCCTGATAGTGGCAAAAGACGGTGGTGCTCACTCTGACGGCGCAGCATGGGGCTTTCTCAAGACTGCTGGTACAACACCATCCAACGTCGGTGTGTCCCAGATGGGTACAGGTTCCGCATCTGCCTTGGCGGTTCTGGCTGTGAACCCGCCGTCAACGGGGGCCACTGTTATCCCAGGCTATTGTGTAAGCGACTCGTCTGTCTACATCAGCCCAATGACCGGAGCAACGTACAACTCTGACATCGCTCCGGTCAACACGGTGACGAGCGCATTTGGTACGTCTCTCAACGGCAAGACGCTATCGGCTGGCGGCACCACATACACGCGCGCCGATACTGGCATCAACACATACCATGCGTCAGCTAACTGTCTTGGTATAACAACGGCAAATACATGGTCCGGTGTGCGTCTTACGTTTGCCGCGTCCAAGGACCTATCTAATAAAAACGTCTTGCTGCACCTTCAGCCGTATCTGCCTATTGATATCCAGACTACAGACTCCGTGACACTTGATGGTACCATGGGTGTTGCCGTAGGCTTTGGAAGCACAGCCAACACCAACTACAAGGTATGGCACGTACACGGAGCCAACTCGATCTTCGGCGTTCAGCGTATGGCGCCCATCGTCATCCACCCGAGCTACGCAGGCGCTGGTCTCATTCAAAACACGGGATCACTAAACGCTGCGGCTGTTGTGGAGCTTGGCGTGATGGTTTCATGCAAAGTGGTTGCAGCGTCTTGGTTGTTCGCATCGATGTGGGCGCTTGACACGACCGTCGTAGCTGGCGGGTTGTCTGCGGAGCCTCTTGGCATTGCCGGTATTGTATCGGCTGCTGCCACCGGTCATGAACGCCGCAGCGTGATCCAGCAGGGTGCAGCACAATTCATGATATTTCAGCCAGTACAGATTGGTGATGGAGGTACCTCACCCGTTTACCTATCTCTGGACGGCACCGCGTTGGAGTTCCCGCGCCAGTACGACAAAGCCAGCAAGAACGTCGGCTACTGCTCCATCGACAATGTGTGTGGGTTAAAATACTACGCAGGTTCAAGCGACACGATCATCCATCGTAACTCCGTAATCTCATCCGCGAGCCGCTACCACTGGGGTCTACACTCATCAAGCAGCACTAGCGCTACGTACGATTTCTCAGGCCTAAGCGTCATCGGTGCCGGTACCATCACGTTGAACCGCGCCATTACAATTACCGGCCTTACAATCAATGACTACTCGACAATCGACGCCAGCAGCTTGACGTTGAATGACTCGACGATCAAGAATCCACCAACATCAAACGACAGCATCACAACAAACGCGTCAACCAATATCGACAACTGTGTAATCAATGTGAGCACGGTCTCGTCCGGTAACCGTTGGTGCAGCGTTGCAGACCCGAGCATCTTTTCTGGGTGTGCTTTTACGGGCGGTGGTGGCCACGCTATACGTATCACCACGGCCGGTACCTACTCTCTCGTCGGAAACACATTTACCGGATTTGGTGCGGATGGGACGAACGGGGCAGCCATCTATAACGACTCCGGCGGTTCCGTGACACTCAACATTTCAGGTGGCGGCTCTGTACCTACGATACGCAATGGCACAAGTGCATCCACCACGGTCAACAATACTGTGGATTTGACTGTCGAGATTCGTGATTCCGAAGGCACATTGATTACCGAGGCGTGCGAGGTCACGGTTGTCAGAACATCCGATACAACTGAACTCTATCACGTTGAGAGTGTTGTTTCTGGCTCCACGACGTACTCATACAACTATGTTTCAGACACCACAGTGTACATCAACGTCGTTAACGTGGCTTCTTATGTACCGAAAACTGTGGAACCGGTTGTGCTCGGCAGCGCTGACCAGACAGTCGTAGTTCAGCTTGAATCCGAACGAGGAAGATACAGCAATCCGTAACATTATGTTTTAGTTACGGAAACACGTGTGCAGGAGCTAACAGATGGCTAAGATTATCGATCCAGATCAACTGAACCAAGGCACTGAGGTTGTCATTTCCACCGCCGGGAAGACGATTCAACTGCTTTCGGCCGGTAACCTTAGCAACGCAAGCCCAGGCAGCACGTCAGGTGTAACCCTTCAGGCGCTGTATTCGTTCTTGAAAGAGGAGTGGAAGTCGGACAACGCCCTGAATAAGTTCAAATTTCCGATTCAAATGTTCACGAAGACGGACGGCCAGTTCATCAACGGCTGGACCTTCGCGGACGCTACAAGTCGGCACCTCATCCGTGACGGTGGCTGGACCGAGGGTGCCAACCAGTACGCAGGCATCATCTCTTTGGGTAGCTTCAACGCGACCGGAGATCAGGCGTACTACGCGAACGTCGTCGGCTACAACCAGACCGTCACGAACTTCAACAAAACGGGTAACCTCAACGAAGCAATTCTGATCACCGGCTTCACCGGCTACCTCAAAACATTCCTGCGTATCCAAGCAAAGCTCTACGGCGAGTACGACCTCCTGTCCGAACAGAACTTGACGGTGCTTGAGCCTGTGCTCTACCGTCTTCCGTTGGCCAATACCGCTGACCTCAAGATCAACGAGTCGGACGTCAACATCGACGGCAATGCCCCATACACGGGCATGAAGGTCAATTACCTCAAGGGTGTCGGCTTTACCACTTGGGCGAACGCCACCGTGTACCCGGCTGCGGCGGTCGTCAAAGACAACATCACTGGTCGGTGGAAATTCACGGCTGCGGGCGGTACATCTAGCGGCACGTCTACAGCCAATGATACTGGGGTGACCGACTGGGCAGCGTACGACGGTGAGTTCCAGATTGGTACTACGTACTACGCATTCAACCGCATCCTGACCGGCAACAGCGGCACCGCCCAGCAGATATACAACTGGGCGCAGCGCCAGCTTCGCAAGACCGGTACGATCAACGCCAACGACTCTACGACGGTCAACCAGCGCAGCGGTTTGACGATCAATGGTAACGTGGCGGCGTCTCTGTGCAGCTTCCTTGGCGACCAGCTACTCACCGGTCCCGGTCTGTACATCTCTGGGTTTGATACAAACTCCACAAACTCCATCACGTTCAACGATATCACGGTGGACTCTGGTGGCATCAACTCCACGACGCTGTTGCCTGTCGTTAGCACGGCACGCCTGTTTCCGTTCGTCGCCACCGGCAATCTCGTGTTCTCCACAAACCTTGTATCAGAGCCGGATGCAGATACACGTTACACGATGTATTTCACCACGAACCCTGGTGGTAACTTCGACTCCTCCAGCGCCATCATCGTGGACAACAACAGTGGTGTGGACATCAGCGGACAAATCACGTCAGGCACCATCGCATGGACGTTTGACTACGACAACAACGTCCAGGGCGGCCGAACCGCAGGCACCAACGCAGACGTGACAGTCGTCGCTCAAGGCCTCAACAGTGCACAGTGGGTGGCTGTCACCCACACCATTACACGGTCAGTCAACCAGACAATCAACGTCAGCGCGATCGACGAACGTAACTACGCCAACCCGTAATGATCGGATGATTTATGAGCCAGAAAAAACTCAAACTGAAGCCGGATTCTACGCCCGCAAGCGCACAACTTCGCGCACTGCCGAAGCGCAAGGTCCGCTACTGGTGCTTCAGATTTAAAACAGAAGTTCTGGAGGGCGTCCCGGCGGAAGGCGCTCCAGAAGGGTTAAGGCAATACTTCGAAGCCTTGGAGTGGTTCTCTTCGTGGGAAGACTTCGCAGTAAAATGGGATGTGCGAGAGTCTAACCCTCTCGTGATCCGCCCATTGAAAGAGAACCCAGAAGAAGTCTGGAACCAAACTGTGCTGGAGAATGCGGTGGAACTTCCTACGAAGTCTTCAACCAAATTGAATTGAGGGTCAGATGACGCAATTCGTACGTGTGCCACCGGACAGTTCAGGAAAGCGTGTTACCCATCACGCTTTCATTGAGGTGCCATACAATAACAAGACGCAAGACTTTGTGGTTGGAAATGTCATCACAACACCAGCAGGCTTCAGTGGCGTTGTAACGAGCGTAGCGGTTGCAACGTCTACTACCGGCACCGTTACGATGCTGTTGGCGGACGGTAGCATCGAAACTGTAACATCTGCTGATGCCCTACAGCGCAACGCAAGCACCATAGCAACCGCTTCGGCAACCGTTACACCCTACTATGTCAACCACAGCGTTTTGGTTGGTGGCAACAACCCAAAATACCCACAGCACGTCGACAATCGCGGTGCAGCGAGCGTGCGGTTCGCCGAGGGTGCGCCCGCATTCGACGCATTTGGTCAAATCAAAATATCAGACTCCAACATGATTGGTGTTTATGAGTTTGCAAATGACCCGATGACGGACCTACATGCCGAAGAGACCGCCAGCGGCGGCACAATTACGCACGACGCAGGCAAGAGCCTGATGGACCTCTCTGTCACTACGGGCAATGGTTCTTCAGCCATCCGGACTACCAACAAGTACCATTTCTACTGGCCAGCAGTCGGTACTGAGGCATGGGCAACCATCGCGCTCAACAATGTTGGTACCGCAGGAAATACCAGACGTTGGGGTTACTTCGACGAGGACAATGGTGTATTTTTTGAGCTAGCTGGAACGACATTAAACGTCGTTCTACGTAGCAAAGTATCCGGGTCAGTCGTTGAGACACGCGTCGCTCAGGCCAACTGGAATGTGGACCGCCTAGACGGTTCTGGGTTGAGTGGAACCACAATCGACGTCTCAAAGCTTAACATCTATTGGATTGACTTCCAATGGTTAGGCGGCGGGCGCGTACGTCTCGGTGTGATGCGTGACGACGGTGTTCGTACGACCTGCCACGAGTTCCGCAACGCAGGTCAAAACTCATATCCATACATGCAAACTGGCTCTTTGCCGTGGCGCGTGGAGAACTTCAACACCGCACTGACTGGTACGGCTTGTACACTACGTCACGTGTGTACGGCCATCAGGGCCACCGGAAAGATTGACTACACGTACTGGCGGTTCGCTCACGTCCACCCGCAGAGGACAGTCTCGGCGTCAAATCAACCTCTGATGTCTGTGCGCAGTAAGCTCACGGTCGGCGGCATCAAGAACGTCGTCAACGTTTATCCGGAGCACTACATGTGCTACGTCACAGGCACAGGTGCATTGCGGTTGGACTTCTGCTGGCCGCTCACGCTTACCGGAGAAACATTCGCCGTTGACGACGGCACGACTGTCGATTTTGATCACGCAGCAACAGCCGGTACAGTGGACGCAGAATACTGGCTGGTCCACAGCGTGTACCTGACGCCAGGAACTCATAAGATCGACCTGACTGAGTTCTTCAATGAGAACGACGAGGGAATCCTTCGTGGTGCCGGTACAACGCCAGCGCAGGTGCCGTTCACAATTGCGGCCACTCTCATCTCGGGCAGCCCGGTAATTGATGGCGTACTCACGTATCGCGAGCTTCGCTGATGCCAGTTCCATTCCTTGGTGATTTCGATTACTGGAATCTGTACCACAAGGTCACATTCGACCCTGCCACCAAGCTCATCTCGGTCAACGTCGGAGAGACCGAAATTGACGTGCAGCGTGACCTGTACAGTGCGTCCAAGGAATGGTTGTTAGTTCAGAACAATTTCCGTTACCGGCCTCCGATGCGCACCACTGGTGGTGACCCTGTGCCGGGCGGGTCGCCGCTTGGCCGCACGTTCTTTCTGACCAACGGTTGGCGCATCTTGATTGACCACGGCGTCGTGTTCGATGGTAACCTGTACTCGGACAACTTTCCAAGCCCGTTCATTAACGCGCCCGGCGTTCAGATCGTCAATTCCAAGGTGTCGAACCTTGTTGACGTTGCTGACCCTGTGAATCTCGCCCAGAACATCTGGGACCATCCAGTCGGCAACGAGGTGGCAGGAACAATGGGCAAGCGTCTCAAGGAGATCAAGACTTTCGTTACAATTCCACTGGCTAAGTAGTGTAAAGATATCGATCGATCGATCCCCAATCAAAGCCTCCAGCAAGCCCGGTTAATCAGATTCCGAAAATACAACGTAAATCAACGGCCCTTGCTGGCCGTTCTGGAGCATTTCGTGAAAAAGTTCACAACCATTATGCCTCAAGACTTGGTGCTTGAGGTGACAGGTCAAGAGTCTGTTTGGCGTTTCGCCCTCGAAGACGAGGAATACGACACCCTAGGCCATGCCCGCCAACGCAGCTTCTACAACATGTTTTCGCTGGCTATTCCGCACAAGGACCCGGACCCTCAAGATCAAGACCGATACATCACTTGTCGAATCACAACACCTTTTGGGGTTAAACAACACACCGTAATGGATGTAGAGCGTGCTTTTGAGTTCTTCTTTCGTGCTCTAACCAACATCCAGATTGACGGGCCAGCCGTTTGTGGCGTCTGCTACTACGGCGCTGACCGGTGCGCATGCGCTGTAGCGCTTGGGGATGGCATCTTCCATCCACGCTGCCGTTTCATACAGGGTGCGGGGAAGCCCGTAACAGACGCCGTAACAGATGCCGTGACAGGCGCGCCACAAAAGGCTGAAGATGTGTTCTTGACGCCCGAGGAGGCAGGCGCCTTGCTGAAGCTCAGACGCATACATTCCGGCCTCGGCAGTCTCGTCAGTGCGGCAAAAAAGACAGAGACAAATGAACTTGCACCGCTGATTAAGTTCGTGAGTGATATTCTGGACGCAGGCACACATACACATCAATACGTCCAAGGGTTGGCTGCGGTCACGAAGCTTTTCAATGAAAGCGGTATGGACCTTGAGAAGTTCTTGACAGACATTGATGATATACAGAGAAGCACCTTTGCAGAAGAAGTTGATGCGCTGAGGTTGTCGCGCGGCTCTCTAGAAAACTTCTTCCTTAAAGTTGAAGAGCGTGAGCGGACAAACCGCGAGAAGGCAGACCGCGAGATGGCAAAAAGGCAGGCGGCGGCTGAGACGACACCCGCCGTAAATGCACCGGCCAATCCGCCCAATCCAGTGACGCCTAAAGAAGAAACAGCAACACCCGAAGAAGAAGCTCTCTTGGGGCTCGTAATGGAGAGGCGTGCCCACATTCAGGCAAAGGTACGCGCCGGTTACGCGGCGGCCAAGAAGGCTGAGGCAGAAGCGCCTCCAGGCGAGGATGATGTTACGCGCGAATTACGCCGTGCAAAAGCCTTTGACGCAGCCTACGAGGCCGAGCCAACACCAGAGCAGGTCCAGGCTGGTGCTTATGAATTGGGGTTGGCTGGAAGCATAGGACACGAGCAGAACGAACCCGCCAAGGCGGCCGAGGCGCCAGCGCCAGCGCCAGCGGTACAGCCGCCCGTCAAGCTGACCCTGTGGCAGCGGATCAAGAAGAAGGTCTTCCGCACAGCGTAAAGAGAAAACTGCGGGGAAGTGGCAACCTAAGCCGGGCAAAAGGCCGGATCACTCCGGCCTTTTGCTTTTGCCTTTTGTGTGGTAAAAGGGCGGAATGAAAATCAACGGCCTCCCAGTCTGCTCGCTATGTCATGAAACCACTTACGGATCATATCCACCGGTAAGATGGTACAGCAAAGCTGAGGTGCACGAAGAATACTTTTGTGCTGTCTGTTACGATTTCCTAGACAACCACCATAGGCAGCACGGGGCAAGTAAATTGCGCTCATGGATGCGTGGCGAAATACCAGGAACTCCGGAAGATGTTGAACAAGCCATAACGGCCACACGCCTTGAAATGATCAGAGCGTTGTTGGTTAAGCAGAATGAAGCCGAAAGTAGTCACGTGATTGAAATGACAACCGTCAAGGACGAGGTCAGAAAACTAATGTTTGAAGTCGCGAACCTTAAGCAAGAAATCCAAGAAATCAAGGACGCAAAGATAGACACACGTCTTCTCGAATTCATTAAGGACCACAAGCCATGAAACCAGCACAGGTCAGCACCTTGAAGGGTGCGACAGTTGATGTGAAAATCTGGACGCGTATCAACGAGGTCGAGTCCGCCGCGTTGGACCAGTTGCGCAACACAGCCAGCCTACCGGTCGTACATCATCACATTGCGGCCATGCCGGACGTTCATCTCGGGAACGGTGCCACAGTCGGCTCCGTCGTCGCGATGAAAGGCGCCGTATGCCCGGCGGCTGTCGGAGTCGACATAGGCTGTGTCGATGCCGCGACCGAATACCTTTCACCGACAGGCTGGAAACCGATCCATCAGTACGACGGTGGTAAAATCATGGAGTACGATCTGGACACCGGTAAAGCTGCTTTCCGCGTTCCTGGGCGCTTCATCGATCTACCTGCTGACAAGTTCTACCACATCCATACAAAGTATGGTGTTGACCAGATGCTCAGCCCAGAGCATCGCTGCCTCGTGTTCAAGTATGATCGCGGTTACCAGTTCGATAAGGCTGAGGTCATCTCCGCCGAAGAGCTTGTTGCCAAGCATCATGAAACGGCGTTGGGTTTCCGTCACCGCTTTCTCACATGCTTTGAGCCTGATTTGGATACGTCCTTGCCGTACTCTGATGCCGTGCTTCGTGTCATCATGATGGTAGCAGCAGACGGACATTTCACGAACCGTGAGCGTGGAGAACGCTGCTCCATTCGAGTCAAGAAGTCTAGAAAGATCGAACGTGCTCGGCAACTTCTCATGGCCGCAGGAATCGAGTTCCGAGAAGAATTAAACAACCAAGGGGTCACCGACTTCACGTTCTATGCTCCGGTGCGACTCAAGACACTCTCACTCTGGGGAGCATCAGCCGAGCAATTGAAGATCATCGTCGACGAAGTTTTCCATTGGGACGGCAATAAGGATGAACGCGCCTTCTACACACGAATCCGTGAATCAGCGGATTTCATGCAGTACGCATTCTCAGCCTGCGGATACAGAGCCGTTCTGCGGGGTGATGAAAAAGATGGCGTGATGGATTGGCGCGTCTTTGCTCACGACAATGTCAAGGTCGGAATCAATGGTACACCGAAAACCGAAATAACTGATGTGGCCTGCCACAATCAGCGGAAGTACTGCTTTACGACGTCCACCGGATTCTGGGTGATGCGTCGAGGCGGAAATGTAGCCATCACTGGTAATTGCGGGATGGGAGCAATCAAAACCAACCTCGACGCCAATAAGCTCGACAAGAAGTTGCGCAATCTTCGCGACGCAATCGAAGCGCGCGTCCCGGTGGGATTTAATGCCCATGAGAAGGCCCCAAGTCTTCCCCTGGAGCTTGAGAACAAGCGCGTCAAGCTGTTCGACCAGTTCGGTACCCTTGTCGACGAGGTCAAGTCGATAGAAGGCAAGGCTTACAACCAATGCGGAACGCTCGGTGGCGGTAATCACTTCATTGAGGTATGCCTGGACACCGACCAGAACGTATGGATCATGCTGCACAGCGGGTCGCGAAACATAGGCAAGGAGCTTGCTGAGATCCACATGAGTGTGGCGCGGTGCCTTGGGCACAACTCCAGACTGCCTGATAAGGACCTCGCGTATTTCCTCGCCGGTACTCCGCAGATGGCCAGCTACCGTCACGACCTGTATTGGGCGCAGCAATATGCATTCTTGAATCGAGAGATCATGTTCCAACTGGTCAAGGAGGCTGTGCTGGAGTTCTGGCCGGGTGCCCAATTCGAAGAGCCGATCATGTGCCATCACAATTACGTAGCCGAGGAGCATCACTTCGGTGAGGACGTGTTCGTTACCCGCAAGGGTGCCATCCGTGCTGGTGTTGGTGAACTTGGTATCATCCCAGGTTCGATGGGCACCAAGTCGTACATCGTACGCGGGCTCGGTAATCCGGACTCGTTCTGTTCGGCATCCCACGGCGCAGGTCGCAAGATGTCTCGCGGGCAGGCCAAGAAGAAGTTCACCGTCGAAGACCTGCGCGAACAGACCAACGGTGTCGAATGCCGCAAAGATTCGGGCGTGCTGGATGAGATCCCAGGCGCATACAAGAACATCGACCAAGTTATGGAGGACCAAAAGGACTTGGTCGAAGTGGTTGCGACGCTCAAGCAGATTCTTTGCGTGAAGGGTTGACATGAGCCGCCGAGAATACCGCAAGAAACGAGACACAGCGCTACAGCATCTAGCTGAGCGTAACAAGAAGCGTGTGAAGCCCAAAGCAGATGGCAATATGGGCTTGCGCAAGCTGTTTCTGAGTGAAACCGTTACCGACGAGATTCGAGGTCAACACACTAAGTTCTATCCGCATGAAAATGATATCGAAGACACATGGGCCGTGACCGCCGCGAACGTGTGGTCCGAACTTAAGGCGACTGTTGCTGGGCAGCGGGTGTTCATAACAACGCACGACGCGCAAGTTAGCGTGAGCTACGGTTATCCGGGCACAACTGCCCGGTACACCACACACCCAATCCATCTTGGCTACAGCGATATCCCACCCATAGAGTTCATGGTCGTGTACGAAGCCAAATACAGCGACGAGACTGGCTGGCTGTACTACGAAAATATGTTCACGTCTGAGCCCAGACTGGGCTTTACCTTTAACCTCATTTCCTCACTAGACGCGCATCTGCTGAGGGAGGCCGAGACGGTCGTTACAGCCGATGGAGCACAAGCATTCTCCATCAAGATATGGATTTCCGAACGAGGAGGCGTATCCCTTATCAAGGAAGCGTATCCCTTATCAAGGAAGCGTATCCCTTATCAAGGAAGCATCAATATACTACCCGTCGTCAAAAGCAGAGCGCGAGTTTAAATGGATCGGCACACGTGCCGAGATAGCCAAGGAAGCCGCACGTCTCGGCCGGGTTGCAGATCAAAAGCTGCAAGAATTCATGCAAGAATATGATCCCACTTGACATCGAACACAGACTCGTGCTAGGTGATCGGTATGACGACGACCCAAGCTTCCAGCAGCGATATGCGTGTGGTGGAGATCATGCTGGCTGCCATCGACATGGACAAGTACGGCAGGCGGGCCTTCGTGAAGCTGGTGAGGCCGTTCCTGGCTGATATGCCCGCCGACATCCAGTGGGGCAAGCAGGTGTCATTTGCTGGGCAGAAGTACATCCTGCCATCGCGTAAAGCCTTCCAGACAGCCATGGGAAAGCTCCTTGAGCCGAAGGCGTGACTTGTGAACTGGAACCCGACAGACGAAGCAGAAGCGCTTGACAAGGTCGTCAAGGCAATCCAGTCACCTGCAACACTCGATAGGGCCACAGAGCGGGCCATCAGTAGTCTGGTCAGTACTACGAAGTACAATACAATTGCGCGCCACATCATAGCTACATGCGTTGATGTGGACCGCTTTACGCACTATCTTATGCTGGCTGGCTTTGGCCCAAAGCCCATGGCGGCACAGCAACCACAGCCCATCGAGACGGCGCCGCTGGAGCCAATCTTGACGTGGTGCGATGGAGACGACGAGCCCGAGTGGTTGCTGGAGAAGCCGGATGATCATACGCTGGATGAGTGGCGCGCGGTCTTGAAGAAGTGGGGCCGCACACATTGGCACTGTCTGCCGCGCCCGCCAGGAGGTTCAAAGTGACTGAGAACGCCAATGAGGTAGGCACCCTGCGTATCGTGCATGACCCGGACCATGATGGGTGCATGAGTTGCCCGCTGTCATCGTTACACGGCGACATGGACGACACGCTGTTGTGCGACGCCACTAAGCAGAGGGTGATGGTTCTCGACGAACCTCCTGCCGCACCATCATGGTGCCCACTGCGCGCGGGTGACGTGTTGGTGTCGGCGCGGAAGGACAGCGGGAAATGAGTCTTGGTCTTGCCGTTCTAGGGCTGGTCGTCGGGCTAGGGCACTCGTTCTACGAGAGCGGGAAGACACACACGTGTGAAGTCTGCAACGAAAAGGGTATACTTACGGGCGGAGATGTATGCTTCTCGTGCAACGGGACAGGAAGATGGTGGCTACCGTGGTGATGCGGGCGCTCGACGACGTAAAACTGTGGGATGACCGAAAAACCTAAGGCCTATCTCGCGAACCGCCTGTACGTCCCAGAACACCTCGTCACAAAAAGCCACGAGAAAGCGTACACGTATTGGTTTGGCCCGGAACAGTCCGACAACGAAGAGGACTACGAGGTCATCAAGACGTACCGTCAATTCAGAAGCGGTTGGTACGGCTTTGCGCGTGGAAATCTTGACAAGATCAAGGAGGTTTTCGGAGAGGATTTCGAATTCGACGACCAGCGGGCGCTTGTTCCGCACGGTTACGACCTCCAGTTCACTGGTGACCTCCGCCCTGAGCAGCAAGAGGTCTGGCTGGAGTGGGCGCGGCGCGGTTGGGGCATGATCGAGGCTCCGCCCCGTTGGGGCAAGACAGTGTTCATGGTCTGGATGCTGACCAAATTGAAGCAGAGGTCCCTGGTTCTCGCTCAAGAATGGTCCCTGTTGGAGCAGTTCGAGGAAGACCTGCGCCGTTTTACGAATATCGATCAGCTAGAACGCGATTCAATCAAAAAGTACGGGCGTGAGGCTGGGCGGCTGGTGGGCTTCGGTAAGAAGGACCCGTCGCACGTCTTTCCGCTCGTAACACTCACATCCTGGCAGACCTACGACTCCAATCTGGACGTCCTGAGGGCCAACCGGGATGCCTGGGGTGCCGTGTTTGTCGATGAGGCCCACAGCGCCGCTGCGCCTTGTTTCCTGCGCGTCGTAAACACCACCAACTCCTACTACAGGATACCGGTGACGGCCACGCCAGAGCGCAAGGATGGCCACGAGGTGGCCATTTTCGACATCGCCGGGACTGTGACGGCGGTCGGCAAGACCGAGCAGCTACCGGTGCACGTGAAAGTTGTGCGCACCGGCATCAAGATTCCCTACATGGCCGGGGCCAACCACAACAACCACCGGATGTTCTGGCTCAAGATGCGCCGCTTCCTGTCCAAACATGAGCAGCGGAACAAGCTGATTGTTCAGCGCGTTCTTGCTGATGTGTCGGCCGGACGAAAGGTCCTGCTGGTGAGTGACCTCATACCGCACTTGAAGGCGCTACAGGCCATGCTCATAGAGGAGGCCAAGAAGTCCAGGCAGACCAAACGCATGCGGACGGCTCTGCTCATCGGAGAAGTCAAGGGGCAAGCCAGAAAGGCGTTGCGGCATGACGCAAAAAATGGTAAGATCGATGTTGTGTTGGCCTACAGCAAGATTGTACAGCTTGGTTGGAACGTGCCGCCATGGAGCAGCCTGCACAACGTGTTGCCAATGTCCAACGAACCCAACTGGTATCAGCGCATATCCCGTATACGCACGCCGTGCGCAAAGTGCCCCGGCGTGAACGACTCGACGTGCCTGTCACGCGGTGTCTGCGGGAAGCAGCAGCCCGTGTGTCACATCTATGTTGACGACTCGAAGATGCTTGAGTCGTGCTTGAGGACCCAGCAGCGCGTGCACTCACGCCTTGGTTTTCTCGAAGACAGCGAAACTGTTGACCTTGAGCCAAGCAAACGCGACCCGACGCGGCCCGGTAAGGGCCTCATGTGGACCGAGATATGATCAAACATGACAAGGGTATCGTCAAAGACCTTTTCGACATTTACTACTGCTATTTGGCTTGGGCCGCTGGCATGCCGGGAATACGCGGCGTTTGGGCAGCAGAGCATGACGCCGCAAGCGCACAGAACCGTGAATGGGTCATACATAGGCTAGAAGAGCTAGTGCCAAATACGGGTTGGGGGCCCAGAAAGGACGTGCTGGACCTGCTCAACGGTAGAGGAATATCATTCGTGAACTGTTGGATTGATGAAGGTGGGAGGCTCAAAGACGCCGACGCAGCCGTAGCAAATGAACTCGCAGACGCGAAGTTGCTGGCCTTTGTCGAGGAACATACATGAACCCGAACCCTGTGGCTGTGCGTGGCCTGCGTGACATCTATTATGCCTACTACGTGTGGGCTCGTGACAATACTGGCAGCGGTGTATTTGGCGATGATGCTACCAAAGCGTTGTCCACGTGGCTTCTCGGACATAGCGCCGACATGAGCCTCGATGAAATAAAAAATCGACTGGTATCGTACTACAGGATATGGGGCCCAGCGGGGTTGCACGCCAGCGTAGAAGAGCTAGAAAAAAATTCATCCGAGCTGCTTTTCACGCCAGAAATAGTGGAGAAGGCCTATCGGCTCCAGACTAGTGACGCTGATGTGCTGCTGCGCCGCTTCGTCGAGGAGCATACATGACTACGCTAAAAAAAGTCTTCGGCGTCATCAACATCTATTACGTGTATTACGCGTGTTACCACAACGCTGATCTCAGCTACCAAGACCCAGAGGTCATTGAGTGGTGCAAAGGGCACGACCCAATAAAAGCGAACAATCCAGAATGGGTCACAGTCAGGCTGAGTGAATTGTACGCACTAATCTTCGGAGGATTGGACACCGGGGACGTCGAAAAATTTCTAGCTGGCGGGCCAGCGTGGTTCTCTGGGCTAGAGATAGAAAATGGCAACATCCTCTACTTGAAGGATAGATCGTACTCCGACACAGTCCTAGAAGATTTCGTCAAGGAGCATACATGATGAAAGTCTATGGCATCATCCCCATCTATTACGCGTACTACGCGTATTACTGCGCACGTCCGCCTGATGTTGCTGATTTCCAGCACGCCGATATCGTTGCGTGGTGCAAAGAGCACGACCCCACGAGAGTGCACGATCTGACATGGGCCACAGACAGGTTGATTAAAGTAATCGATATCTTCATCGGAGAGGTGATTGCCAGAAGGGAGGTAGGTGGATTTAGCGCAGGCAAACCAGATTGGTTCGACGACAAAGACGTAGTTGCTGGGGCTTCTATCTACTTGAAGGATTGTACGTACGTCGACGCAAACACCGACGCAAAGCTAAACCAGTTCATTGAGGAACACACATGAAACTTGCCGACGAGCTTGCACGGCCCGCCAAGTTGATAGCTTGGCTGATCGTATTGGGCGGTTTTGGGGCCTTTGCGACATTCTGGTATGTCCTGACGACGTTGCTTGTGGAGATATTTTGATGGAACGTGAACAGCTACGCTCTGGTAGGGTCTTTGAAGCCGCCGTGGGCTTTGACAAGCTCATGCACCTGTCCGGAGTGCCGCGTGCATGCTGGAACGTGGACCGCGCGCACGTATCGTTTGAGCCTTTCAAGGAGCGGAGAACATGGAAGAAGGACCCCGACCTCTTCAAATTCGAAGCAAGCTCCCAGCAGACCATTTACGACGGAATGCTGGCCTCGATAACTGGCAATGCAGACAAGAATTTCGACACGTTTGCCGGGTCGACAATAATGGTCACGTCCAGCGTGACACAAAAGGCGGCACAACAAGCCGCTGCGCTCATAGTGCGCACACTGCTGGACACCAATCAGGCTGCACACGTCCAGTGGTTTGACGCTACTGAGCTTAACCGTTGGGGACGGCCCGTACACGGTTCATGGGAAAACATACCGGAACTGGTTTGCATAGGCGGGCTGCACCCGGAGCCGACGCGCGAGGAATATGCGACCGTGCAACGACTGCGTGAATGGGCTATACGATTCTGCCCGTGCATCTTGATTGGTGGTGGCACCAATCCTGTCGACTTGGCCGTAAATCACTACAGGTTCATACCAGACGTCGGGCTCTACTGTGCTGGTGGTGCTGCTCGAATCACATCCGTGGGGTGAAATCATGCGCATCTATCAACATCTTACTGTCGTGCTGCCTTTTGTGCTGCGGAAAATCGCAGCGACTCCATACGCCGACAAAGAAGCACTATGCAAAGCGGCCGAGGCTGTTGCTATTGAGGGCGCGGCGTGCATGTCAGATGTGTATGACTTACTCTGGGCGAGCAGTAAGGCCTCTCAGCGTGACACGACTGACCTTTTTAGGTATGCGCTCGACGTGTGCTACTACTACGATAAAGTCGTGTATAACGAAAGCAGCATCGACGCGTTGCTGGATATTGAGGCCAGCAACGCCATAGGTCGCGCTGCGTTTGACGCTTTGTGTGACTCCGTCACAGCCGCCGAGGACAAAAAGCTCATCGAGTTCGTCAAGACACATACGTGAAGGAGATTTGAATGGCACAGGCAATAAACGCGGAAGCAGAACAGAAGGCAATCATTACCATACTGAACAACCCTGAGCAGTCCGGCAAGCTGTTGGGTGTTGTTGGTGTGGACCATTTTGCTGATGAGTCTGCGGTTGAAGTGTTGACGCGAGTTCTTCGTCGTGTTCAGGCCGGAAAAGACATACCGAAGCGCGAGATCATGCTGGCTGACCCGGCGCTGTCGGACAGTGCCAAGGAGTATCTGGCCAACATCGACATGAAGCCGGTCAAGACTGACGAGAGTTGTGAACAGCTTATCGAAATTCTCGGCTTCCACCGGAAAATTCGAACCATCCTGCGTACCATCACGGCCATCAAAGACGCCTGCAAGACAGCGTCACCGGAAACTGTTCACGAGCTTGAAGGCAAGATTGACCAGCTAACCTTGGATGCTAAGGGCTCCAGCACAGGGCCGCGCATAATCACGTTCGGTCAGGGCGATAGAGATGCCGCCAACGATGTGATTCAACGCATCGTGGTCAATAGCAAAGCAGGCTTTATCCCGACCGGCTTTGACTACTTCGACAGTCGCGCTGGTGGCTTCAGGAAAGGGCATGCTGTGCTGATTGCGGGGCCTACCGGTGGCGGTAAGAGCGCGCTGGCGAACCAACTCCTGTGCAACATGTACATGAAAGCGCACCTGAAGACGCTCATGATCTCGTTCGAAATGAACGATGAGGAATGTGTTGGGCGTATGATTGCGACGTGCGCCGGTATCGAGCATGACAAGATTGAGCAGCGGCGGTTGACACTCCAAGAGGCAACCAAGACCATCCCCGAATGGCGGGAGACGTTCGACAAGATCGGTGAAGACCACGACTGCTGGTTCAAGCTCTGGAACCCAGATGAGGACTTGACAAGCTCGAATGTGATCAGCTATGCTAGACCGTTGGCCCCCGACGTAATCGTCGTGGACTACATCGGCCTGCTGGCCCAGGATGACTCCAGGGAAGAGCAATGGAAAGCCCTCGGCTCGGCCATGCGCCGTTTCAAGATCGCAGCCAAGAAGCTCAACTGTGCCATCGTGGTCTTGGCGCAGTTTGATCAGGACGCCATGGTTGTCAAGTACTCCAGGGGCCTTCAGGAACACTCAAACATCATGTGGAGTTGGCTGTACGGCCCTCAGGAAGAGGCCACCGGGCTGGTCTGCATCCGGCAGACAAAACCCATGGGCAAGAACCGCAACTGCCAGCCATTTGACTTTATGCTCCGCTTTGAGCTAAAGTACATGCGCATCGTGGATGCCGGGGCGGCCGACCCAAACAACAAGCCGCAACCTGCAACCAAGAAGCGTGGCCCCGATACCAACGCGCGGAAGTTGCCCGTTGCTAGGTCGCTGCCAGGACTTGAAGACGACGACTGAGGCTTACTATGAGCAACTATCCCACCCACAACCTCTATCCTCATATCGTCCAGCTTAGAAAGGACACACCAGCGTTGTTGACGGCGCTGTTTGTTGACTTAGGCTCGTACATCAAACACTACAAAGATTCGGCTGGACTTTACTACTCTGCTGTGCGTCTTGTAGACAGCATTGTCGGTTCCATCAAAGCCAAAGCCGCTAAGCGCACTCCTTACACCGATTTTGGAAAAAGCACGAGTGCCCTATGCGGGGCACTCGGGCCGTTGCCGTGGACCGGATGCACAGCGTACCTATTCGACATGATGATGTACTGACAACTACCGTGTCGGACGCGTTTACGAGAAGATATGTGCAGTGTTGGATGCCAAGACAACACTTCAGCTTGAAGATTTCATCAGAGAGCACCACGAGTGATGCTCACGGAGAACAAACCACTTGACTTGTAGGAGGATTTATGGGATGCTGTAGATCAGCCAAAGCGGCCCCACCCACACCTAGCTACGATAGCTCGGTGTGCACAAAATGCGGGTTTGAGATGAAAAAGTTGTTTCAAATCGCGGCTGTCAATCGCACCAGGGGTACCGTCGGGCATGCCACACTGATTGTCCAACTGAATTGTCCGCAATGCAACGCCGTCAACCGTCACAAAGTCCAAATCAACCGCACCGTAGAGGGCACATGAGACTGTACACAGCTTTTCCTCCGAACATTTCAATCCCCGCGTTCCTGCTGGGGCTCAACCTGGGCACGTTCGTCGGCCTCTGGGCCGGGTTTTCTTACCGAACGGCCTCGACGCCCGCGCCAATCACGGATCCAGCCGACGGCGGCCCAGCCGATGCCGGGGAGCCGTGCAGTCTTGACGGTGGAGCCGTCGAGGCCGGAACGGTCGTTTGCGGGTCACCGCTGGTGATATCGATCGATCGACCTGATCGATTCATGATGTTGCGTGAACCGCTCCACGGTGACCCGCTCTGGATCCACGTGTTTACCCCATAAAGCTTCCTCGGGAGGCGTTCATGGCTAAGAAACACGCTGTAAAGTACGCATGCACCGAGTGCGGGGCTCACGCCACGTACAGGAAGCCGGGAACACACGCACTTGCGGCTGACCGCCAGCACGACCTGTGCTGGCGGTGCTACAGGGCCCTGCGCGAACGGCAAAAGAGTGACATCTTGAAATCAGAGGAGCTTGCCAATGAAAGCAAAAGTTCACCGGATTGTTCTGATGGTGGTCGACCTTGACAACCTGGGGGCGGAAGGCGTTGCCGACGTCCTCGAAAACACGTGCATCAGCCCATCTGTTCTGTCGGCGGCCACGGAAGAAGTCGAGTGGGCTGACGACCACCCACTGAACCGGCGTGACACGCGGTATGAAGCATTTGACACGCTCTTCACCAAGAAGGATGCCAAGCAGGTCGGTGATTACCTTGACCAGCTTACGAAAGAGTGCGTTGCGCTGCGCGAAGCGCTGGCGGACCTCGTTGAGGAAGCTGGGGACGAGCCCTGTGCGATAGACAGGACCGAAGACTGGTGTGCCACACACAAGCGTACTGACTGCCGCGTGGATGTCGCACGCGACCTGTTGAAGCACCGGAGTTGACCATGAAGACACGGGACCTGATCGCAAAGCTGCACGCGCTGGACCCCACTGGTGACGTGGAGTGTTGTGTCGACGGCAACGGCATCATTGACGTCTACATGGAGCCTGCGTACTGGGACGGCTTGTTGGCCGTCATGGTGGACCCGTACACTATGGAGTTTCGCGCTCAGGGCCACAAGATTCTGCTGTTCAGCAGGGGGCTGTCTGACGCGGTATTCAATTCGCCAATGCAGTTCAAGGTGCAGTTCGACCCTGGGGTCTCGGCAGAAAAACGGGCCGACATCACGGCGTACGTGGAGCGCCTGCGCGGGGAAGCCATCGACTTGATGAACCGCGTCGAGGGTGACCATTTTGGCCTGTGGCTCGCAAAGAAGACAGGTGTGAGATTGCCTAGGGCGGAGGTCTACGCGCTACAAAAGACCTTGGGTATCTCGCACTTCAGTCCAATAACCATCAATGTCGGCAAGAGCTACAACGACACGCGTTTTCAGGAATGGGAAGAAAACCTTATCGTGCGTGTCCATGGGGACAACATAGACGTTCAATGGAAGCAAAAGGAGAACAACAATGGATAACGACGACTTCATCATGGTGATCAAGATGTTCGGCATGTTCGCTCTGGCTGGCGCGCTTTTCTGTCTAGTCTTTACGTTTGTTAACGTGGCGGCGTTCAGCTACGACAAGTGGCGCTGCGTATCAGTTGGTGGAAGCTTTGAACCACAATGCAACAACACCACCTATAAGCCATGCAATAACTATGGTTGCCGCACCAAATGATAAAATCACAGTGGATACCCAGAACGGTAAGCATTGACAACATCGCTGAGTGCATGGATGTCGTGCATATCATAGCGCGCAATGTGTTGCCACTGGCGGTAAAAAAGCACTGCGCCAGAGAAGGTCTTGAACGTCTCAAGGACGTATCTATGCCGTCTGAGGCCATGACGGTAGATGAACTCATCAGATGCTTGAGCGAGTTGTACCACGTCGCGTATCTTCCACCAAACTTGACAGAAATTATAGACTGTACGATTTCGTTGCTTCGTTGGTGGCATCGAAATGGCGAAATACTCAGCGTTAGTGACATAAAGTATACCTATCGTAACCTCAGCATCGGGATTAGGGTGTCTAGTTACCTGCGCGCAACAACCGAGACGTGCATAGAAGAAGTCAAGCGTGTGCGGGACGCAGCAGCGGAGACTCAATTGCGGGCATTCGTGGAGGAGCACTCGTGACCACCATAGCGGAGTACCGAAGGCGGATGGACATCATTGCGCGCACGCTGCTGCCGCGCATCATCAAAACCTATAGGGAGGAATGTCTCTCAGACGTAGCAGCAGCCTTTTCAGATGCACGTCTGCCTACGATGGCTACGAGCCACGAGGAGTTGATAGAAACCTTCAACGGTGACATCATCGATGTTGCCAACCACAATAACGTCGAAAATCATTCTGTCCAGATGTACATGCACGTAACAACATCCGGGCGAAACATCTATCTTTTGACTGGCTTGGGTACGATGTGCGTGGAGAGCTTTACGCATTTGCCTTTTGGAGAGGACCGGCTCATCGATGGTCGCATCAGTTTTGATAGGTCCAACCCGTCCGAGGTAACACTAGCCCTTGCCGCGCGGGTCTTTGACTCCTCTTCGGCAGACGTGAAGCTGAGGCGGTTCATTGATACTTACGGAGGTGTGTGATGGTGCGCGTATGGCAGGCAGGACCGACCCCAAAACCGGACGACACGGCAGAAGAGGCCGAAGAGAAAGCGGCCCAGGGGAAGTTCGTCGAGATGGCCCCTGACGACTGGCTCAGCGCGGTTCAACAACGCTGGTCCAACCCGAACCACGGTCTCAACAAGGAATACCGTGAGGGGTTTCTGAACGCGATAGAGCTTGTGCGGGCGTCCATGCCGGATGATCCGCGCATGCTGGAGGCGATCAAGACCCTTACGGAGACGCCCGTAAAGCAGCCTGAGGCCGTACAGGCCGCGCCCACTGTGGACGTGGCCCTGGAGAAGCGTGCCAAGGGCCTGGAGAAGTTGTTACGGGGTGCCATCGGCGCCCTACGAGCGGCCGGGAAAGACCAGACGGCCGACAAGATCGAGAAGGCCATCGAGAAAGCAGGTTGACTCGGCCGGGACCGCTAGTGTATGATGCACAAAATCAAAGCTCAAGGAGCGTCAAATGACCAAGACCAAGACCATCGAGAACCTTATCGACAGCATGATGAGCGAAGAGTTCTCACAAGAAGCCATACAGAATATCGTCAAGAGCCAGATCAATGCAGCCGTTAGTGCGAAAATGGGGCCCCTCATCGAGGCGGTGTTCCACATCGACACGCGCTGGAGCACACCAGAAATCCGAGACTATGAGAAATTTGCCGCGACCGACATCGGGAAGTTCATACTGGGGGACGTACAGGCTGAGGTCATCAAGCTGCTAAAGAAGGTTGACCCACAGGCCATTGCAAAGATGATCGAGAAGGCCGTTGAGCGTGAAGTCGCAGACGCCCTGGATTATGTTGTCGCGGAAAGTGTAAGTGAATTCGTGAAGACCAAGCTGCAAGAACGTATCGACACGTATGTTACCAAGACCTTTGACGAGAAGGTCAAAGAGGCCATCGACGCCTACACCAAGCCGAAGACCAAGGCCGCGCCCAAGTCCAAGAAAAAGAGCGGGCTCTTCATTCAAGACTCTGCGTCCGACGACGACAAGGAGGATACTTGATGAGACCGTACACACCAGCAAGAACGCCAGCACCAAAAGTGCCGCAAGCCGTGCTGACGCCGCCTCCACCAGAGCCGGTCAAGCGCAAGCTGAACCCGTGGTGGGTGGGCAAATGGATCATCCGCAGTGGCACAATAGGTGGTCTTCTTGGTTGGCTGATTGCCGTGGCCGACCTCAAACTACTTGCATTTGTTGTTGCCATGGTGGCCTTTTTCGCCCTAATCATAACGGCTGTCCATTGCGAAGTGGTAGGCAAATCAAAATACAAAGCGGAGGAATAGCAACATGCCGACAATGAACGTCAAAACGGTTAAAGTTGTAGCGACGTATGAATGTCCATACTGCGGAGAGACATGTCAGACAAAGGACATCATTGATGTGGAAGGTGATGTCGACGTCGCAGGCGAAGTTGAAAGTGTCATAGATCGGGACTTCGAACAAATCCACTGCGACGACGAAGACTGTGAAACGACCTATAAGCTCGGTGAGCTTAGAAGAGTAATTGAATACAGCTACAACGCCAAAGATGCGTTTTGGCGGCCGGAACCAGCCGGGTTCGGTGCGTACCTTTGTGCCCTGCGCCCGCTTGAGAGGTTTGTAGTTCTCCAGCGCCTGGGCGAACTTGTGGAGGCCGACGCGGAAAAACCTGAGGAGGCCGACGCTGTCGAGGGCCCCAACTTCGATAGCTTCTACTTCGGTTGACGTTCTGCCGGTTTCTTAAGGCTAGCAGTTGCGCGCTCCATAGCGTCAGTCGGCTGTGGGAGCACCACGATGATACCGGTCGGCGTGTTGTGCTGAGCCTTGAGCAGGTCTTTCATGGAAAGACTTGAGATCCAGTACGGTCCTGGGTGCTTGGGATACACGTACAGGATGCCGTCTACAAGCTGCTCCTCAAATCCGCCCGGGATGAGCCGCATGGGCTCACCGCGCTCTAGTGGGTAGCGCGGCATCACCACCAGCACGCCCTTGTTGGTCCCGGCGCACATGTCCTTGCAGACATCCACCAACCAGAACTCGTCGTTCTTGGGCATCTCGACGTGGTCCTGCATCGACTGGGCCCAGGCGCGGTCGATGATTGCGACCTTACCGAAGGTGCGGCTGATGATGTTCGATTCCTTGCCCGGTTTTGCGTTCCAGATGAACTTGGCCACGGTTGTAACGGGCCCATCACGCAGCGTCTTAGGACGAGAATGGGGCGGCATAACCGCTAATTGCGGCAGCCGTAACGAGGGTACGTCTTCCGGGCGCGGTTTGTATGGTTGCTTGAACTCTGAATCGTTTTCCAGGCGTGAATGTGCCATTTGTTATCCTGACGCGGCGACGTTTGACCTCAACTGTACCACTCGAATAGGTCTCAACGGTCGCGTCCTGTGCAAAGTCGTTAGTGAGCATGTTGGATACAACCGCAACAGTGCCCGGTAAAGTGGAACTACTTGAGTAACCCAATGAATCTTGAATATCCAACGTGATTGTTTGGTTGTTATCGAGAACATAGTCGATCGAAATCGATCTCAATGGCCAGTCCGGTACGACCCACGTCCAGCGGAGGAATTCGCGGGACGGTGCCGTACCCAATGTATTGTCCAGCACGAAGACCGCCTTGGCGTTGGCGTCCTCGATGCCGTTCTGGAACACGCTAACTGGGCCATCAAGATGCGCGGTCAACAGGTTGAACGGCGGTATAGCGACCAGGGCCTGCCCGGGGCTGTTGATGGGCTGCACGCGATGCTGCGGCGCCTGGATGAGCATCTGTTGAGCCAGAGGCACCGCACCACCCGGATATGCCACCCAACCAAGCACGCAGCCGTTAGCCACGTTCTGGTCCAGCACCCAGCCAGATTCGAGAGCCAGCGTGGCACGGGTTCCACCGCTCACGTCGGCGTCGGTGTGGCGGTAGATGATCGTGTATGCGGCTGACGTGCTCGTGATGGGCACGATTAGCTGCTGCGGCTGGTCCTCGTTGAGCAGGACAGCGTTCTGCGTGGTGCCGGTCGGCGTCTCGCGTGGGCTGTACAGAGTCAACCACACCGGATTGATGATGATACGGTCTGTGCCGCTCACGCCAAGCTCGCCACCCGAGAGAACGCCCTTGCCGGTCAGGCCGGTGAGCATTTCCTTCAGCAGGGCTGCTGTGGCATCTGTGCCGTAATCGACATAGCGATGTTGTGTCATGGGCGCCTCAACACTACAGCAAAGCCTTTGAGGCCTTTGCTTATGATACGGAAACGAATCTTGAAGTACGGCGCCGAAGCTGGCGCGTACGACGCTGTCATATCGATTGACCGCATGTTGTACGTGTATAGCGTCGGAGCAAGAGTCCAGGGAGAGTATTGTGCCGGGTTGGACGCGCTTGCTACTTGGAACTCGACTCTTGTTTCGTCGACGCCAAGAAGATTCGACTTGTCTTCACAGAATAGCATGACATAGCACGTTGTCTGCGTGGACGGCAACAGGATGGGACGGCTGTAGTACCACTCGCGCGCGGCTGGGGTTGGTGTGCCGTCGGTACCGAACGTCGTGCCACCCATGAACTCGTCATCCCACATCGAGCGCATCAGGTCGTTATGCCGGTCGCGCTTGGATAGGACGTTGTCCTGCCAATGCGGGCTCTTGAGGTCTTCATACGCTAGCGGTACGTGCCGTGAGCCAGACGCCAAGGACAATGACGTGGCCATCATGGCGGTGGCCTCGGGACCAACAAGCTTTGCTGGCGCCGTAACCTCAGGTAGCACCGGGCGGAGGTCGCTGACCTTGGTGACCTGACCGGTCCACCAGATGTTGGCCACCGGCAGTGCGTCCTTGATGGTTGTGGTGACGGTCGGGTCGAGGTCGGCCCACACCATGATGAGAGCATCCGCGCCGAGACTTGCCTTGTTGGTTACGCGGAACGACGTGAGAGAATAGAAAACACTATTCGTGACCTGATAGACTTCCGGGTCTACCGATACGGCCGGAACAGGGTTCGGCTGGCTCCAGGCCACTTGCCGCGGTGAAGCTGAGCCGGACGTACCGGCTATCGTGACGGTCTCCGTGATAACGGAGCCGTTGACGTCGGTGCCGACCAACTCGACGCTCATGAGTGTGGCCGGGTTGACCGGCAGCGGCGCATTCCACAGGCCAACGCGGATGCGTGCTGGCCCATACATGGTGAACTGCGGTGTCTGCACGGCGGTACCGATACCGGTCGCGCCCTCGACGAGCTTGGAGCAGAACAGCGGTTGCGGGCCCGCCACATACTGCTGGGTGGAGTCCATCCAGACACGATACTGCTTCTGGAATGGCCCCATGTTCTGGAGCGAGACCGACGTGTTTGGCAGCCCTTCAAAAGCCTTACCGCCCGCGACAATCAACTCGGTAGACGCTGGCGGGTAGAACTGCACGAGCCCGTTGGCCACGCGACCAATCTCGTTCGGTAGCGCGGGTGGCCTGGAGGCGTCTGAGTCGGTGTAGTAGACGGTGAACCCGATGGTGGCGTTGAACGACTCGTGAACAAGACCAACCAAACCAAGTGCAAGTACGTTCGTACCCGGCACAATCTCAGCCGACAACACGTGCGCACCGACGGATGTGTCGACGACCGAGTCAGAGCCTTCGAGCTTGTTGGCGCGAACCGCCAGCAGACGGTTCGGGAAGCTGGCGAGCTTCACGTACTTGCGGTTCACGGTGCCCGTTACGGAACCGTCGCTATCGGTGAACACGCGCGTCTGGTCGACAAACTCCGTGCAGAGCTTGCCCGGGCAGCCCGGCACATCCATGTCGCGACTGATCACGATGCCATGCTGCAACATCTGCTGGTAGAGTGTCAGGTCACCCTGGCTGAGGTCGTTCAGGCCTAACTGGTGTGGCACCGACGTAGAGCCCGTGCCAACCCAAGCGCGGTGCTCTTGGTCGACCGCGCTAAACCACGGGCGAATCTGCTGGGCGTTCTGGATGGCCACCGTATTGGTCATGTCGACCGACAGGATGTCGGTGTTGACGTCTTCGGGGTCCAAGATGACCTTGACCAGCCCGAGCACCACCACGTTGTTCAGGCGTTCCGGCGTGAACTTGGACCCATCCACGAAGGTCTGGAGCGTCACGACCTTCAGGAGGTTTTGGCTGGCGTTCTGCAAATCATCCAGATTTGAAGCGGTAAAGTCCAGTGAGGTTGAGTCGAAAACGTCACCCACAACGCGCCGGGTCGCCTCGACGGTGCCGTACGCGGTAACGACGTTGGTGTCGGCATCATCAACGGTCAAGTACTCCAGTAGCACCACGCATTGAATGTCGCGATTTGCCGTCAATGGCACCGCCAGCGGCACGCCCTGGATGAGGTCGGGTACCTCGATGATGTTACCGGCCCGGGTGACCGCCACGCCCGGTGTCACGTCGATGTACAGCGGCTGAACCGCATTTGGCTGTACGGTCAGCGGGCGGCCCGCACCGGCCGACGCGGTGGCTGGGTCTGACTCGTCCAGAATGCCATACGCGGCCCCGGTGGCCCGGTACTGGCCGATGAGGGCCTGGAGGCGGCGGCGCTGTTCATCTGCAAAAACGTCATCGAATTGGAACTCCAAGTCGCGCGGCCCAGGCGGCGCGTCGAAGTTCAAACCGGGAAGACGTTGTCCTGACTGATTAAAGAGTGCCATGGTCTATCCTCACAGGAACAACGTTCCACTATCAAGGTGAATTCCGCTATCCAATTGGGTACGGAGGTCCGCAATGGTTTTGAAATACGGTTTCAATTGAATCGAATTGGCCTGCCAGTCGGTACGGCCGACACGTTCCGCCACGATACCGTATTGAACCCGAGCAACCTCGTCGCGAACACAGTTCCAGCCATCCATCTCGATTTCTCCGTTCGGTTCACCCTGCAAGATTAGAAGCAAACGGGTCGACTCGACGCCGCCAGGGATTTCGAACGTAAGGTTCTTCGAGATACCGCCGCCACCAAAACCCGCCTCGACCGGTTCATTTGGGAAAAACTGATAGCGAACCCGCAACGACGAGCCACTGACGAACCGCATGCGTGCCTGCCACGCAAATGGACCGGTCCACGCGGGCAAAAGGTCCGCCCATATGAGGCATTTGCCGTGTTCATCGGTGCGCAGAATGACCCGCTGATTACGGTAGAAACACGAACCCGAGTGTACATTGAAGAACAGAAATGCGCTCTGATGGATCGGCACACCAATCACGGGTGTATTCTTGCGGACCAACCTTGGATACGGGTCGATCGGGGCACCCGTTACGTCGAAAGTTTGCACCGATAAGAACTCGGGCTGGTCCGGCCGGTCATTCATCGAACCCGACACGTAATCCAGCACGAATGGCCCTATCGGATAAGGAGCACGATTTACATCGGGAACCCGTACGACCGGGCTCCGGTACGCGGGATACGCGCGCAAATACACGACCGAATCATCCGCGATGGCGCCCACGGGTAGCGCCACGTTCAAGCCCACAACTGAATTGCGCAGGCTCATGCTGGTCGTGTTGGCCTGCACGAACGAGACCTCATACTCGACCCCGCTCAACAGGAGGTTAGGGTCGGATTGGATCCACAATTTGTCACCCAACAGCACGTCGAACCGGCCCCGCACGGTCAACTGGGCTTCTACGCCACCAATGAAGCCGACCGGGCCATACCGCTCGACCGTTTGAGTGGCTGAACCGCTCGTGATGGCGAGCCCGAAGGGCTTCGCGGCAAGCGCGTTAATCGCGGTGACTAAATCACCCCAATTGGTCACGACGGCTCCACCGGCAACTTCGGCCTGCACGGCTATTCCGGTGGCTGATGTCTCGATTTGGAGCGGTGAATCTGTGGTTGGAATCGAGATACTAAAAGTCAAATTGTTGCCACGGCTACCCGGCAGCATGGCGGTGGCCTGGATGAATGTGGTGCCCTGCTGGAGCAACAGGAACGCGGGTGCGGGACCGGACGGCGCGCCAACAACCCGGTAGGGCTCGGCGAACAGGTCCACCGGGGTTCCGGCGGCGTATTCAGTTTGAATGTCAAAAGTGGTCGTGATGGTTTTGGCATCACTATCGACGTCGAATACCTGCTGAAGCTCTTGCGAGTTGATTTTGATGAGTGAACCGGGCGACATCCCATCAGGCAACCGGTCCACCTGAATGGTCTGACTGGCGGGCTGCGCGGGCGCCAGCAGGGTGGCGCGATTGTCTGGTTGCAGGTTGGGGAGGAAGCTGCCTACCTTGAGCGCGTAGCGGGCGGTGCCATGAAGGGTCTTGTCGGGGAACTTCGGATTGCCGCGCGGAACCACATGCATGGTGGTCCAGTACGGACCTGCTCCCTGCATGATGTCTTCACTCTTGCGGATTATTCCTGTCATGGTAGGATTCCAAAGTCAAAATCAACGAGTTGAGTGCGTAGCAGAAAGTTGCCCCGGCGAACGCGTTCAGTACTAGACTCTCCACATAACGGGACGGGTTTGCGGGCAGTTCTCCGACGACAAACCACACCGCCAAACTGGCCCAAAATCCCGTGCAGAAATAACAGTTCAGAAGCTCGTTCAAGAACGTAGAACGAGACGTAAGCCATTGACGTGGGGCTTCAATGATTTTGGCATCACACAACAAAAATGTGACGCCATAGCACGCCAGCCAGATGGTAAGTAGGCTCACTTGGCCTTCTTGGACCGAATCTTCTCGACGACTTCCCGGGCCTTCTCTTCAAGCTTCTCGGGCAGCTTGGCTTCCTCGGCAGCCTCGATGAGCTTCTCGCCGACCTTCGCGACGAGTGCCGGGATTTCCTCTTGGTTCTCGACATGGGCCGAGAAGCCGGGCTTGCTGTCTTCGGGCTTGCTGTCTTCCAAGTCCAGACCGAGCTTCAGGTCCACATCCAGCTTGCCGATTTCAGCCTTGATGGCGACCTCACCGAGACCAACCATGGCCTCGACTTTGGCAGCAGGAATCTTGTTGGACACGATGGGCGACTGGCCCTTCAGAAATAGACGTACAGCCATTTGGCTCACTCCTTGGGTTCGGACTTTACGGGTTCCTTGACCTCAGGAACGGGCGCTGGAACTTCTTTGGGCTTCCGGGCAAGGCGCTTGACGACGTGCTTGCCGACGAGGGACCAGCCGCCAGAGGCGGCCAGACCAATCAGTACACCGGACATGATGGTCTGTCCGAGAGGCAGGTTTGCCTTGAGGCCAACCATCCAACCCGTGCACATCGCGATGGCCAACGTGATCCACGGGATGAGGTCATTCGCGTTCATGTCGGGCATGAGTTTCGCCAGACGGTCGAGCAGCATCCGGTCGAGCAACAACTTGCGTAGGAGCCAGACAGTCAACATCAACAGACCAGCAGCGGCGGCCTCGTAGTCACGGTTGCTGAGTGCCTTGGTTAGCTCTTGGATGAGTGCAGGTACCTGCTCATCGGTCAACTCGGGAAGCTCGACCGACATACCGGGCATCATGGCGCCAGCATCGGCCGCCGAAGACGACGAACTCATCATGGCTGACGTCGCGCTCACTGCCGGCTGCACGGCAGCATCCATGACACCAGCATCCATCGCGACCGTGAGTAGCAGGGCAATCAACATGGCTCGCCTTTCTCGAATTGAAGCCATCCTAATAGGTAAGATAGACAGGCTCTACGCTGAGCCTACGGCTATTCCTGCCTTCGCAAATTTGGTTCGAATAAAGGCCTCTACATCCCGTACCCAGTAAGGAATCCTGATTAAAAGTACGCCTCTGCGCTTACAGATCTTCCGCTTTCTGTCGTCATTTCTTGTTGTAACGGCAAAAGCTATTTCGCCAAAAATAGGATTGTAGTGCTGCTGGCCCTGGTACTCAAACGCAACACGGTGCTCTTCGTTGTAACCATCAAGCTCCATGGCTGTCTTGCTTCGACCCTTTAACCACGACGGTCTGGCCTTTGGAAATTTCCATCCCGTTAAGAGTTCGATCGTTCTTCTGACCTGCTCTTCTGTGGCTCCAAATCTATCTGGTTGACACCTCTTACAGTAGCCGTATTGTTTGGCGCGATGCACGGACATTTTCCATGAATGACCGCAGTCTATGCAAGCAATATCGAGTAAATCTGTTGTATTGGTAAATTCCTGAAGCAGCTTGAGGCCGCGTGCCGCCAACGCCGACGTCACGTCGTCATGACTGAGGCGTAAATTTCTGTGGTGGCACGGTTGGCAGCCAGTGCCTTTGATGATGACGCGTTTGTTCGGAGCTTCCCATCTATTTTGACAGACAAGACATTCGAAAGTATTGGTATCTTCCGCTTTAGGAGCAAAGTCACCCACGATACGGATGTTTCTAGCTGACAGGGCGGAAAGCTCTGATTCTGTGATGTATCTAGGAGCCATGCACGACGGACAGCCACCGCCGTACACGACTTTTAACGGCACGGTTTCCCATCTGGTGCGGCAGGAAATACACTCAAATGTAGTGAGCGTGTTCATTCCATCATACGCACCTACAAGCTGGATGGAGAGTTTTGCTAAGCGTTCCTTGAATTCTTCTTCTGGAAGTCTTGTAAGAAGGCCAACAACATTTCTAGCACAGTTTTGGCACCCATGCCCACGGAGTATCGACTTTCTGTTTCTATTGACCCATGTATGTCCACACGTTCTGCACGAGAGACAAAGCTCTGCCTGCTTGAACTCTTCGAATTGTCCAACGATGTCGATACGAAGAGCATCTAACTTTGCCCGTACGTCTTCACACGTCCTGCGCGCACAGCCGGCACAGGCGGGGCACCCGGTGCCAAGGTCCAACACACTACCAACGGTCGTACGCCAGTGATAGGCACACGCTCTACAAACAAATTCATGCCGAGATTTCGCCGTTGTTAGTTCCCCGACAAGGTCTATACCTCGATCAGACAACGCTTTTCTGACAGCTTTTCCGTGTTCAATCCTTGAACAACCAGAGCAACCGACCCAGCCGCCGTACAAAATGCGCGATGGACGTGCGCTCCAACGGAGGTCACAACGTAGACATTTGAATTTGTTAGTACAATTGGCGCCTGTGTATTGATCCAAAATTTCGATGTTGAATCCGGCCAGACGTTTCGCAACTTCTTCATGTGTCATTTTCTGCATGCAGAGCAGATAACCTTGAATGTCCGGGTCACGTGCAAATGATCACCCTGAACACAAACACCTGTTTGTCAGTCTTCGCCATGATGGGCATGTGGGCCAGCGCGACCATGTAGTCCTGACCGGCCGTGTAGGTCATGTCGGCCGGTGGGTCCACCCGCAGCACACGGGCCCATACACCCAGTTCACCCAGCCCGTACGTGGCTTCGTTGCGGTTGAGACGGCACACCGCCGCCACCACATTCGGATAGGGCTGCTCGATCGTCACGAACGGTTTGATCGTTGTGGTTGGAATCGGAAAGACCGGGTCAATCAGGTCGGAGTCGGCCGGGTCCAGCGGCGTAGCTGGGTCCAGCAGAACCGGATTGGCCATGTCGTAACCGGCACGACCTACCTTGAAACCGGACAACCGGAACGAAACCTGACCGAGCAGGGAGCGCGCCAAAAGGTCGCGTCCCTGGCTGGTCAGGGTCGAAACGATCGTGTCGGTAGGCGAAGTGAATGGCATTCGTTAATCACGCGTTGTCAGGCAGACGGTCGATAGCTATTTGGGCACGCATAGCTGCGCTATTAAGGGCAATGTTAGCGTTCGTTGTAACGACAACCTTCCAGTCTTCAGTGGCCGATACGACCCTGATTGTCGACAGGGACAGATTGTTTATCGTAGTAGCTCCGACATACGAGCCGTCGACAGTCCAACGTGTGGACACGTCATACGGTGCACCATTGCACCACAATGTTGCCGTCATCGCCTTAGATGTAGCAGTATTGTCTTGCAAGTCAATCTCTACCTTGAATGAAACTCTGTATGTGCCGGGAGGCACGGAGAAGTTTGGATTCACATAGGTGATACTTGTGTGAGACACAACCGAGGTGGCAAAATTAACATCATAGCTGGCTAGTGTTGCGCCGTCACCGATAAGTGTAGATCCTGATGTCGTTCTCACAACATATGCCGCAGGAATCCAACGAATATTCCCGCCAGTGACGACAAGGTCGCCGGACGTGAGCGTGACGTCCCCAGTGGCAACAGTAACATCGCCGCTGGAGACGGTAATCGCTTGTGTGGCTGGGCCGCTTACGGAGGCCGTAATAGCCGTGGCTGTTGCATTACCAGATGCAACAGCAGCTACACCTACGCCGCTAGCTGCACTGGCGGTGCCTCGGACGCCGATAGAGCTTGTGGTTGTTGCCTCACCCCAAACCGCGTAAGAGGTATTGCCTGCTGCGGTGCCCTTGACGCCTACTGCGCTTGCCCCGAAGCCGTTACCGATAACACCGATGCCGCTGTTGATTCCGCTGTTGCCTACAACGCCATAAGAGCCTGCCGTGTCACCGCCGCCACCAACAACACCGGAACCAGACCCTACACCGACGCCCTGAACACCATTGGAATTTCCAGCGCCGCCGATACCATAAACACCAACACCACTCAGCGTGCCACCGTTAGGACCGATACCCCAAACACCGGCCATCGGAACACCAGTGGCGGTTGCTGCGCTGGCGTCACCGAGAACGGCTGCCTGCTGCGTACCACCGCTAATGGTGCCGTTGATGCTGCCGTGCACCGCCACGACGTTACCGACCGCCGTTACGCCTGGGGTGGCCACGCCCGAGACAGCCTTGGCACCAGCCACGTCAGATGTCGTGCCTTTGACACCTGCATAACCTTCACCGAGCACACCACTACCGCTGGCGCTGAGACCGTGTACACCATTAAGCGCGCCCTCGCCGTAGACGCCATCACCGCCAGCAGTGTTGTTGCCCCAGACGCCCGTGCTGCCGCCGTCGCCGTATACACCAATGACGGCGCTATGGCCCTGAACGCCCGCATTCAGCAATACCGGTGTAGCACCAGCGTCAGCAACACCAACGACACCTGGGCCGTTCGTGTTACCGCCCTTGGCCAGAAGTCCGATGCCAGCGCCGTTACCGAACACCTGAGCGCCGTCACTGCCGGAGCCCGCAACGGCCACCATACCTGCGGCGCCAGTTGACCCAGTGAACACGCCGCCAGAAAAGCCACCGGGACCGGCGGTAGCTTGCAGGGCATGGTCAGCCCCCGCGTTTGTGATGGTCAGCTTGCCGGTCATGGTGTCGCCAGCCTTGGCGACCTTCTCGGTGTCTAGCTCGTTGATGGCGTTCTGTACGTTCGTCGCGGCAATGTTGCCCGCTGGTACATTGCGTATAGCCAAGCCAGGGTGCGCATACGTCGGCATCTCGTACGAAGAGACGTTGAGGTGCTGGGTCAGCAGCGTCGACACCGCGCCGTCCGTCACGGTCTGCCATGCCGCGCCGTCGTAACGATAGAACTGGCGCTCCGCCACGGCCAAGTACACGTCACCCGTAAGAACGCGCTTGATTTCAAGCGCGCCATCAACAGGAAGGTCTGCCGCTGCTGCCACCACACCGCGAATGAAGCTGCGGTTGCGCTTATCGACGATGTCGTTCTCACGAAGGTCGATGTCGCCGTTGGTTACTTCGGTCGCACCAGGGCCCAACGTGATCTTAGCCAGGATGATGCGCTTGTTCTTGTCGGACGTGACGAGCGCGTTGTACGCGGCACTGCTGAGAACTTCAAAAGCCAAGTCTGGGTTGCCACCGGGTGTATAGGTCGAGCGGAGCAACACGTACTGCGTGAGGTTGGCCTGCACGGGCATGATCGTGGTGGGTGGTGCCTCGTGCACGACCGCCATACCGTCGTTACCCACAGCGACGAAGCCAAGAATCTCAACGTTCAATTGACCCGCGACAGGCTGCACGACCGGCGTCGTGACGTCCCCTGCTGCGCCATCCGTTGTGCCGGGGTCGAACACGCCCTTGACGACGAGGCCACCAAAGCGGTCATTCAGGTCCTTCGTGGAGTCCTGATTGCGGTATTGAAATAGTCCACGTAGTGCCATGTTGGTACCTCACTCACACTTGGATAAGAGCATTGAACGAGAAGACATCCGCTGGCGTTTTTGTCTTCAGCGGAAAGTTTGCCACGGCAAACAGGAACGACTGTCCGATGTCTGGGTCACCGGGAGTTTCGCTGTAGACGAATTCAGCAAACAGGCACAACGAAGATATCGGGCCGTTTGCGTCACCAAGATTCAGCACGCACGTGAATTGCGGACAGAATGCGCTCACCAAGGTGGATGCATTGATAGCGACTGGCCCGTATGAAGTGGTGCCAGACGGACACAACACGGCGGTCGGGTCTGGTGCGATAGCGACAGTCGGGTCACTCGGTGAGTGGCCGCCATCGGAAACGCTGAACCGGTTGATCACGAACGACTTACCTGTGCGCAAACTGTCCGCGATGCGGTTACGACCTGCGTCGGTTACGGTGGCGATGACGGTGAATGCCATTCTAGATCCTCTTCAACGCGGCTGACAGTTTTTCCCGTGTTTTCGGCCCCGGAACTCCATCCACCGTAAGATTGTTGACCGCCTGGAAGCGCTTGACGGCGTCGGTCGTCTGCTTGGACGGTTTCCCAGTCTGATCAACAACATAACCCAACTCATGTAGGGCCAACTGCACCCACAAGAGCATGGCGTTTTGGGAAGGAAAGTCATTCAAATCCAAAGGGAGGTCCGTTGTTTGAGTTTGTGCGATCAGGTCCAAGTCAGACTGGTCAATAGCGTCCAGTTTCGCGTGCTGAATCGGGGTGTAGGCATGCAGAAAAACGTACTTGTCCAGTGGTTCCCTGCTGAATGCGGCGTTGCGCAGAGTGCTCAAGGGCCAGTGCGGTCCCATGTCCTTCTTGTCGTCGCGGTATGTGGCGTGGTCCACGAACATCTCTGGGCGTGCAACTGCCTCGTAAGCACAGCAGAACGCCCGCTTAATCACGAGGTTCGTGATGACCTGTTCACGCGTGTAGGGCATCATGTAGGATGCACCACGCCAGCCGTTCGGAACGCGCAGCGGAGGTAGCTCGGCGTCCAGTGGGTACTTCTTCTGCCAGCCGTTCTGCCACATCGTGAACGTCCCATCAAGCTGGCGGCGCAATTCGCCCGCGTTGACGTGCTCGATGCCCACGCAGAGGCCGTTCAACTGAGGCTCGTGCCAGTCTGCTTTGCCGTTCCAGAAGTCAATCAAGCAGTACGGCGTGCCATCAAGGTCGATGACGAATGCAGCACTTGCACCGGCCACCTTGGCTGGGCCTTGCTGCTGCGGCCATTCTTTGCTGCTGAACCATTTCAGCGTACCGGTCAACGACACATCCGCCGTGAAGTGGTCACAGATGCCGATTGGAGTCGAATTACGCCAGCCATTCGGCTGGTTGGATAGCCCGCCTGGGCCGCGATACTGTTTGGTGGGGAATTCCGCCTCGGCAAAAGCCTTACCAACGATATCTGGTAGCTTCTTGTGCGTCTGTTCGTAGATGTCTTGGAAGAACGCAAGGGCCTCAGCTTCAGTAAGCGTGCCCGTCGACAGAATCTTCTGACGCAAAGTTGTGTAGACGGAAGTCATGAATCACAGGCTGTTGAGTTCTTTTGACTTCTTAGCCAACCAATCCTTCATCTGGTCGATCTCTTGTAGAATCTCCTGATTGACGTAGTATTGGAGGTCAACGCCGCTGTGGTCCAACTGTTCAAATGCCTTGCGGGCCTGCTGGTACGCCTTGCGCACGAGTTCCTTGGCCTGTTCAGGCGGCCCGGCCTTCGCCATATCGGCGCCAGCGTTCATCCAGTCCTCGGTGAACTTGTCTGGAGCCTTGTTATCGACGTCATCTTGGACGGGCGGCGGCTGTTCCTGAGGCTGTGCTGGTTCGAGTGAGAACCACGCAGAGTCATCATCCGGGTTAACACCCTGGCTGATGAGGAACGTGCGGGTCAGCACCTTGAAAGGTGCATGCTGCTGATTCTCGTCGAGTGCGCCAGCCTTGGCGTCATCACGGAACTCCCAACCGCTCATGATTTTGCCAAGCTTAGGCGACCAGACATAGAACTTGTACTCTGGCTGATTGTTGCCAGCCAGAACCTTTGCCAAAGCTTCTACCAACTCAGCTAGACGGTTTTTCACATCAACCTCCGAAGGCCTTGACGTTGTGTTCAATCCACGTCTTGCCGAGTGTGCCGCCCCACGCAGCCCATACGAGTGGTGAGGTGTTTTCTGGTGTTGCATTCTTGAAGAATGCGTGCATGCGGAACAATAGGTTGACATCAATCGGCGCCGAGCCAGCAAGCGTGCTGGCTGTCTGCTTGGTGACATCGGTAAGTGGGGACTTCTGCTCGGCTGCCGTGCTCAATGCGCGGGCTGCACAAACACGCACCGCCATAGGCACCATGAGGTCGACAGCGGCGGAGGCCTTCACGGTCTTCTGGGCCAGCACGCGAGCCTGAGCAAACCAACCCTCAGGAAGCTGACGGCCAGAGAACTCGTCCATCATGCTAACCGCGTGCAGTTTTGTAGAATCACGGCCAGCCAGCACGCTACGTACGGCACTCTCCAACTTGGAGGCCACTTCAATGTTGTTCCCGCACAACTTCATGCAGAAGTCAATCAGGGACGCCGAGGCTTCCTGCGGTGGTGGGGCCTCTGGCTTTGGGGCCTCTGGCTTGGGCTTCGGTGCGGTCTCCTGCTTCGGAGCTTCCGGGGCCTTCTTCTGCTCCGGCTTCACTTCCGGCGGCTTGGCCTTCGGCGGCGCAGGCTTCTTGACCTCTTCCTTCTCACCACCACCAAGCATCTTGCTCTCAACGGACGGCCACTTACGCTTCGCCTCATCGTAGAGGCGTGTCTTCTGCTCGCTGTTGAGTTCGGATACGTTCTCCACGCCCATCTTGCGTAGAAGAACCTTTAGGAAAGCCTTCCAAGACTTGATGCGCTTGCGGTCCTGCTCGGTCACCTCAGTGAGGCGGACAACACGCGTAGCATCGTCAGGAATCTGGGTGACGGAGCCATTCATCAGAACGACATAGAGACCATCGGCCGCATCGAGAACGTGGACCAAATCCTTCTGGTCCAGCATACCAACAGAGCCGGGCTCCATGTGGTGGGCGACGGCGTCACCGCCTTCCTTTTCGCCACCCTCCTTCTCCTTCTTCTCTGACTTCTCTTCCTTCTTCTCGGCCTTCTCTTCCTTCTTCTCTTCTGATTTCTCTTCCTTCTTCTCTTCCTTCTTTTCTTCCTTCTCCTCTTCGGCCTGGACCTTCTTGGCAAGGCTCTTTAGCAGCACCTTGGCGAATTCGCGACCTTCAAAGGTCATCGGTGTCTTGGTGCCGGACAGAGCAGCCGTCACCGTAGTCGCCGTTGTCGCTTGGACCGTGATGGTGCGCCCATCGATAGTCTTGAACTGGTCATTAGCCTTGAACTTCGCAACGAGAAGCTGGTCCGTCTTGGTTCCCATGTCAATTCCTTCACTAGCCGCCGCTAGATGATTGCGCACGCGGCTCACCCGAGCACGCATTTCAGGAGAAAGTTTGGTTGAAAGTACGGTGTCAAGCTTGGCAACCGCGTTGCCGAGAACCATTGGGCTCAAACCGAGGGCCTGTTCCAGGGTCTCTTCGTTGTCTTCCGGGTTGTCCATGTATTCCTTGTATGGATTCTCACCCTTTTTTGACTCGCAAAAGGAGCCGTCCGGAAGAACGTACCCATAGTAGCTCTCGGCAACCGCGCCCTTCGAGTAGTCGTCCTCTAGCGGTTCACGATCACTTTCTATCTCCCAAATGGTGATAGCGCGATTGAGCTTACGGGCACTTTCCGCAGCTAGTTCAATAGCTTGTTCGGCAGTAGGAAACGCGGTCTTATCGACCCGACGCGCACTGTCGTCCACAACGTAGTAGCAAGTCATCGGTAAGCCTCACTTGTTTTGGAAATAATAGATTCGTCAAACAAATCGCGCACTAAAGCGTAGCAACCGCCAAGAGGCTAGCTGTGGCTGTCTCGATGAACTGGGCTGTTTGGTCGACTCCAAACTCATCAGCAGCCAGAGAGGCCGTTCCCGTGATAGTTGCAGCGGCAACCCAGTCCATACTGGGGGCCATCCATGTCCACCCATCAGATGTAAGCGCCGCTGAGGCGAATGGCACCGGGTGACCGCCATCTGGAAACCCGTATAGGTAGGCCCGGTTTGACGCATCAAGGTCTGCGTCCAGCAACAGGCCAGCCGAAGCGGTCATGGAGGCTGTGGAATCCATGGCGGCGGTCACGGACCAGCTACCGGTAGCACGAACACCGGTCAAAAACCAACGAGCGAACACATTCGCGTTGGCCGACCAAGATGAAGCTGCGTCAACAAAAGCCATCTGCTGTCCTTATGCGCTGGAGGTCTGGATGGCGCCGCCAATCATGGTGGCCATCGCGTACAAGTCTGTGCCGCTGTCCAGAGCAGCGTGCACAGTCAGTGTCGGCTGGTTGCTGATGGTGACGTCTGCACTGGCGAGCAGCACGGCCAAGTTGGCGTAACCGTCGTACAGGCACGACGGTGGCACAGCATCCCACATCTCCCACGACAGGCCGCTTTCGGTTGTGGTGAAGATGTACGGCGCAATGGACGCACCGTTCGTCTGGCCGACCTGAATCGTGTTGGACGCCAGAACGGCCATCACGAGCAAGCTTACAGGGCCATCGGCAGTCTGGATGACAATGTTGCGGCCGACGTCAACGCTGGAGAAGACGTATGTGGCGCTGGTGAAGGACGACAGCCCGGTTGCGAATGAGCCGTCAGCGCTGAATTGCTCGACCGGCCATGTTGGCATGACACCAGTGCTATCCAGCGGGTGCACTTCGATCTGCAACTCCCAGTCGAGTGTAGCCTCGGTGATGTCGAACGTCTCATTGAGACGCACAACGCTGCTGCTGACGATGCCTTTGATCTGGAACTTGCGCTGACGGCTGCCTGAACGCAGCCAAACCCATCGACCGAGGTCGGCATCGGTGAATGTGTACGCAATGCTGGAGAAGTTGCGGGAACCGGCTGTGGTTCCTCCGTCTGCGGTGAGCGTCTGGATTGTCCGCCCGCTATCCCAGCGGCCAGCCCAACACAAACCAATCCACCCGTCGTTTCCTGGGTCGAGTGCATCATCGTCAAGAGGGAGCGTGTCCCACGGGATAGAACTGTCGAACGTGACGCGCTCATTGCCGAGCGGATTTTCATACGTGAAGCAGCTATCGAACGGGTACGTGGCCGCGCAGATTGGAATGGCGAAGTCGCCGTTCATGAACACATCAATTGCAATGTCTTCAAAACAGGTTGTGGTGGCTGACAGTGTGCTACAGAACGGGCCATCCGTGTTGAAGCGCAATCTACGTGTGACACCGTACTGGTCGCGTATGACAATCTCTTCCTCGGATGCCTCCAGAGGCAGATAGAGCGGAGACTTCCGCGCCGCGATGTATTCAAGATACGACTTCCAAGCGTTCAAACACGAATTATGAGTCCATGTGTGGAAGTCGAATCCACCGAAATCCTCTTGGGCATTGTAGAGGCGTTCAATATCAGGCCTGAACGTTGTTCTTGAATTGCGTGTTTCGACAACGTGCGGTGTCTGCTGGAAAATGGCCGCGTTCAGGTCGCGTACGGCACGCTCTGAGCCATAGTCCCCAGTGTGAGCACGGATAGCCATCTTTGTAGAGAGCGTCTGTTGAGAGCGCACCGTGACAAACGGCAAGATGTCTGAGAATGGGACATACGCATCAGCAAGACGTGTGCTGACCTCAGAATTAATAGAGCGCTGAATCTCTTCGAGTTCTACTTGGCTGTACGAGTATATCTCGCTAGCCACCGTACACAAGATGGTGGCGTAGATTGTTGCGGTAACGATGATGAAATCTGTACGAATACCGTCGGTGGCGATAATAACGTTACGCCCCTGACCCAGTTGCAAGAAGACAGTCTCGGTCAAGTTCTGCGGAATGAACGTCTGGATGACCGGTACATTCTGCGGACCAGTTGCGCCTTCACGCGTCACGACTATGCTGACCGGTTGCCCGCGCTCAATCACGCGCAATGTAAACGGATAGGCGTCGTACGTGTACGGAACAACGTAGCCACTTTTGACGTAGAATGAGCCTTGAGGAATATCAGCCAAAAGTCGGTCACATGTTTCTTTGTGAACGAATGTCTTCGGCAAAATGCTGAGTGATGTTCCAGGCACCGTTGCCGGGTCCGCAGCCAACCTCAAGACGTTTGATTCTGCTGAGACGTTATCGACGTCGTCGATAGCCTCAAAAGAGATTGCGTACGATGTCATGAGGGCACTCGGCTGTACCATGATGGTACCGGTGCCCTCCTGCTGAATACCATCTACGATAGGACCATCGTGATTGTTGACAAACGTTGCTGGGACGATAGTCACGTTCTGACTAGATGCTCCAAGCTGCAACGCTACAACGTCGGGGTCTAGATTCTGTAGTTCTATCTGTATTGGCGGGCCACCATACTCCACAAGCGGCGGACCGTTAATGATCGGGGCATTGACAACGGTGTCCTTGTACGCCTCGACCAACTCGGCTGGGCCGTAACCGGCATAGTCTATGCGATTGGACGGACTGTCGTCTACCAAAACACCACTGCTGGCGCGCAGAGCGAGGTTCTTTGCTTCGACCCGGTAAAGTGCGCCGTTTTGCATGGGCGCTGCAAACGTGAGGTCAACATAGCCTGGGTTGCCGCCCGGGTACGTCACAGCCGTCACTGTTGGGTTGGGTGGCATCGGCTGTGACGGTGCTGGTGAGAGCGCCGTAACGGTCCATGTGTCTGTGCTTGCGATGGCCGGGTTGGTTGTGGCGTTGTACGCCATCAACGCCTCAGTGAACGCTACGCGCACGCCATAGCCGAATGGGTTGGCCACCGGGGCATTAGCACTCGCAACGGCTGGCCGCGTTGTGGTGTTGAATTGGTACTGGATGACCGGTTGGCTGACCGACAATGGGTCTAGCGTGGCCTGTTGTCCGGCCGTGTCGCGTGCCTCAATGGTTACGACAACAGGAGTTTGTACGGTCGGCTGACCGTTCAGGTCGGCTGACCTGTAACCCGTTACGAAGCCTGAGCTTGCTGCATACGCGGCGGTTGTAGCGGCGCTGTTGCCAGCAATCGACACAACGTTCGCCAGTGCTTGATTGGTGCGGTGGCCGGTAAGCGCGATACGCGCGGTGGCATTCAGTTCGGACAGGAACTTGGAAGATGTGCCACTGAGAGCGCCCGCACCGTCGGATTGAACGGTTCCACTAAGCTGCTTGACTGGATACACCGTGACATCAAATCCGTTGCCGCCACCGCCAGCAGGTTCAATCGTACCGAGAAAACCGGTCCCGAAGCCGTGTAGCGTCCACGTTGAAGTGGCGTCTGACGTGTGGAATCCTGGCGTAACCGCGGCGGTAAGGTTGGTTGTACCGGCGTAGTTCGTAGACAGCGAGAAAGCTGACGGGCCTGTTGTGGCCCCCACCAGATACAGCGTTGCGCCTGCGTCGAAGCTTACGTAGTCGCCAACCTGAATGTTGGCGCCGTACGGGGCAGAGGTTGTCACGGTATTCAGGCCGTTGGTCACGGAGGCCGTGAAGCCAGACAGCGCCGTGCGCTCCACGCGCACCTTGGAGGTTGAAATGACCTGAGCGATGTAGGCCTTACCGGAGTTACGTGCGTTGGCTGACTCGATGAAGACGGCCTTGCCGATGTCAACAGACGAGAACGAATACAGGCTTGTCTGTAGTGTCGATGCGCCCACGACAAGCTGGCCGTCCGCTACGAACAGTTCTGACGTGACGGCCGGTTGGCCGTCGATGGTCATCTCGATCGTCTCTTCGCGCACCAATTCAGGCAATGTCGCCGTAACGCGCACCACCACAGGCTGGTTAGAAGCCTGATTGGTAGACCCTGCTACGGGTGAAAGTGGAGTGGAAAGTGGTAGTGGCATAAGTTAGCCCTTCCGACGTCACGTCATTGCCGCGCCTGAATCACAAGGGTTGCTTGGTCCAGCTTGGGAAGCTCGTTCTTCTGGAACGTGATGGTCTCGACCGGCAATGCCCCGCCGTTGGTACTGGTGAAGCGGTTCACCGTAACCGACGCAACACCGCTGACGTTACTCGTGATGCGGTTCACCAAAGTTTCCGGCGTCAACGAAGTCGTGATGAACTCTGGCTCGCAGTATTCCGCTACAACCGTGTTGACTTGGTCACTCACGCGGCTCACATCAAAAGACGGCAGAACCGTGCAATCAAGCTGCACGGTAACCGGAACATCAATAGGCAGGCGGGCCAGTAGGTCTGTGCCGAATGAATGTTCGCTACTATCAAACATGTCCTGCACGTCACGAATAGTCTTGTGTGTTGTATAGGTGGTAAGCACGACCTGCCCCGCAACCAGCGGTGTCGTCAAGAGCACAACATCCTGAGCGCGTGCGCTCCCAGAGCGATTAGGATCGCTGTCATTCAGCAGAGAGAAACCGGATGCTGGTGCACCGTCTACAAGCACGGACGAGACGTCCGCCACAGGGCCTTGCAGGAGCGTTACAGACTGCTCACCACCTACCGCCACGTATTGTTCGGTTACCGAGTCAAATGCACCGCCAACAATGTAGCAGTCCACAGCAGGGCGGCCGATGTCACGACGGAAAATCTTCCGGTCCTTCGGGTACACCAGCACGACGTTCTTGATGTTGGCTGGGTCCTGCTCAAAGACCTGCGACGTGAGTGCACCGCCTGTTTCACCGTTGAGGCCGAGAAACTTCAATTGGATGCGTGACAGGTATTCCGAGATGCTTTGCTGCTCCGAACCGCCAGTGGCTTCCTCACGGTTCTCTACGCCGTCAATGCCATCAATCGGCGTAATGAGTCGGTTGATGCGGAATGCTGGGAGATTGTAGTTGGTGCCGGACGCTACAGCCTGGACGCGCGCTGTGATTTCGTAACGACGGCGGTTTGCGTTCAGGTATGCGGAAGCATTTGAGGCCAGCATTGTGACACGTTCGGTCACAACGAACACCAAGGATGCGTCATTCGTACCGACAACCGTGCCACGCTCGATTGTAATGTCGTCAGTCGGGCGCGTTGAAGTCCAGAACGTCTCACGAGTCGAGGCCGAGGCCCCTTCAAGCTCTGAGATGCCAAATGCGGTACCTATTGCGTTGGCTTCGTCTGTCGTGGCCACCTGGGCAAACTGTAGGGAGGTGAGCGTCCTAAGGTCCTCTACGACCTGTTCGGTTTCAGCCAGTTCCGGGGCCACTGGCGCGACCAGTATGTCGAACACCGGCCCTTTGGCCAGATCCGTGTTCGGATTGGCTGCACGGACAGAATTCTGAAGAGAATCGCGTATTTGTGAAGCAGGGCGTGCCATGCTGCTTACATAAGCGCCGGGAGGCGCGTAAAGGTCCATCAGGACTCAAGTTTTGGAGGTCAAATGGCAAAGGCAATCAACAAGACAACAAGCACCTATGTGGGTGTTGGCACCGCCATGGACAGCGCACACGAGACCGCTCTGGAGCAGGTGTTCGCAAAGGCAGACGCAGACGCGGAATACAGACAGAAGATCGTAGCGGAGTTGCGAACTGCCGCCGCTAACCTACGTAGCAAAATACCTGTGGACGCGATGAAACTTGGAAACCTACTGGCAGCCGCTTCTGCGTACGCTTCTGCACACAAAGCAGAAGTGCCACGTTCTGCTTTGTCTCAATTAGCTGCGCGCTCTTCGAAATCTGAGGTTTCCGGTAGCGCTCAGTTGCAACAAAGATGCTCGACTTGTGGTTTGAGCTACAAGGATATTTGTGCTGGTAAACCACACCTCTACGGTGAATGCCGTGATGCTGGCCAGCAGCCGCGACCAGTCGAAACGGCAGGGCCTGTCAGCAGGCTTGACAACGTGCCGGGCAAGGGGCTGCGTGAACCGTTTGTGCTCATGTGCGACGACCAGAGTGAGCCGCCGTGAGACCGTGTGAGACACGTCGAGCGGAGCGCGCAATGCGTCGGCTCCTTCGACGGCGAGACCGCTACACTAGCAAGAACCCGACATTGGTCGGACACGTTCACGCGCTAGCCTACTGGTCTGCGTACGCAATAGAGAAAGCTCGTGCAGAAGCGAAGAAAATAGCGGTATTTCTTGACGTCGACGATGGAGATTAGCTTGAAAAATCCACTGCACAATCTCGGCATAGGGCTCGTGAACGTCGGTCTACGGTGCGGCTCCAGCAAGGGCCGGAAGATCAAGCGTATCTACGACCCAGTGAAACACAGCCTTGCTGCGCAGATGCGCATAACGGTGCCGATAGTAAAGAAGCGTCCACCAACAAAACTCACATGCTTCTGGTGTGGTAAACTATCACGATACATGTACAGGCCCGACGACATCTACGAATGCACGGCCTGTATGAGACGCATTGCAAAACGCGTCACAGCTTTGGCCAAGCAACGTGCAAAACGAGCCAAGCAACCTCAGGAGTCTGAGGGCGGGTCAACCAAGCCACCGGTCAGCGGGAATTGATGGTCGAGCGCTGTAGGCGTGAGCGACGTGACCTCTGCTAGGTCGCCAGAGGCCAAGCCAAGCTGTAGGTAGTATACGAAGTCGGCCTGCCCGGTCTGCTCGACGAGCAGTTGCTGGATGGCTGTGATGCGCTCGTTGTCTGTGATGTTCGGGTCGGAGCCCTGCGCGGACTGTAGCCTGGAGATGGCCTCTTGGACCTTGGCAGCTACCAAGGGCTTGCCGATTGCTCCGCCGTACAATGTGGGTGCACTGGTTCCAATGGTGGCCAGTTCGGATCCGTAATTGCGCGGGAAAACAGCACCCGACCGGTTCGACTGCTTCACCAAGGTCATCAGGCACTCTGCAACGTCTTGTCCGGCCTTTTCGGGCCCATCAATCAGCGCAAAACGTCCCGTAACAGGGTCAATGAACAGGTCGCCATTGCTGACTTTTAGCGTCTCAGACATCCCCAATACATAATCAGGTCATGTATTTACGCAACAAATCCGACAAGCTGGCGTACTGTGTGGCCAGCCTGGAGTCTTGATCGGTGTCGATCGATCGACCGATCAATGTGGCCATGACACCGTTGTGCTTGGCCCGCTGGCGCTGGAGCAACAACTCGTCCGAGCTTGCTTGAACGGCGTCCATGAGCAGCTTTGTTTCCGGCACAGACATAAAACGTGGGTCGCGCAAGGAATTGGTGACGGTATCGTTCTGTTGAAGGGTTGAGGTGGCTTCGTCGATCTGGGCGTTCGCGACCTCAAGGTCAACCGCCAGCGCTGCCTTGAGGATGGTATCCCGTTTACGCTTAGCTTGATCTGGCTGGCTGCGCCGATTGATGGCCTGTTGTACTTGCTGTTTGGCCGAGCTTGGTAGTAAAATCAGGACGGCCTCGAAATCCTCTGAGATCTCGATGTCGACACCCAAGTCGGCCGAGTAGTACGAGGGCCTGACCGGCTTACGTTTAGCCTGAACCTGCTGAAGCTCTTTGTTTTCAAGTTGTAGTGCCATCCTTATCACATAAAGACGCACGTCATGACATCCTCACCGCGCGAACGCTGGTCAAGCAAGAGCCACTGTGTCTGTTGTAGGCGCAATGTGCGGGACCTCTACGCGCAAAAGCACTATGATTGGCGTGAGCTTAGAGCTTGGGACCTATTCCACGCACATTGTGTGCTCGCTCATGATGATGACGGCGTCTGCGCCGAGACCGGCAATGCACACTCCTGTGCTTGGCTTGGCTTTTGTTTTTGTCATGATTGTGCAGAGTACTTAAGCCCTCAAGCCAACAGTACGATTGCACGCGCCAGCGCCGCTTTGGCCACCGAAAAGTCATCGACCGAAAAGTCACCGACAGACGTCAAAAGAAAGCGCCCAGCCAAGATATTTATCGCCTCCGGTAGAGGCAGTAGAGGAGGACTAGTCTACAAGATTTCTGCGGCGTGTCGCATAGGACTTGAACGCACAGCAAAGAACATTGCTAAGAAGAAGATGAAACAAGCAGCCAAAGAGGAAGCTGAAGCGGACGCCATACTGGCTGAATTCATCGGTGTGTTCGGCGACGATTAGGAAAGCTCTTCGACAATCTGTACGTCATTCGGGTCAAACACAAGCAACTCTGTACCTGGGTCACCGCCGCGCTCGAAGTACACAGCCCTGTAGCCCGCCTTTTGTACGATGCTGCCGATCTCATCCAGGCTGATGAACTCCGGCAGGTCAGCAAGCTCTTCCAGGGCCGCCAGCATCATTTTGATTTTCTCGTCAAGCTGCTTATGAAGGGCTCGTGCGTCTTGGTCTGTCGGTGGGTGTCCGGCTGCCTCT
>WBZS01000281.1_pt1 | contig 80547 bp, 72 predicted proteins | sample 5204201 | NCBI WGS metagenome assembly WBZS01 (sample SAMN12344357, study PRJNA552823) | activated sludge metagenome | biome: Activated sludge suspended growth; feature: Nitrification reactor; material: Wastewater; isolation source: activated sludge from nitrification reactor of wastewater...
AGGAGGACCTGCTCTGGGAGGAGGCGTCAGGCGACGGCTGGTACGGCTGGGTCGCCGGCGAGGCGGGCATGGTGCGCCAGGTCCGCGCCGCCGCCCGCGCGTCCGGGGTGCAGAAGGGACGCATCGCCTTCATGGGCTACTGGAAGGCCGGCACGCCCGGGGTGGGTTGAGCTCCAGCGAAGCCGTCCCAGGGTGCGAGAACTGACATCTCGATCGCCCGGATCGGGCCCCGGAGCCCAATCGCGGCGTTCGACCTGTCAGTTCTCGGCGAACACCGCCACGATGCCGGCGTTGAACGCGGGCAGGTCGCGCGGACTACGGCTAGAGAGCAGATTGCCGTCTCGATGGAACTCCTCGTCCACCCAGGTCGCCCCCGCGTTGCGCAGGTCGGACGAGATTCGCGCCGTCGACGTCAGCGTGCGCCCGGGCAGGCTGCCCGTCTCGACCAGGATCCAGGCCCCGTGGCAGATCGGCGCCACCGGCTTCCCGGCGTCCATGAAGGCGCGCACGAACGCCTGCGCGCGCTCGTCGGAGCGCAGCTTGTCGGAGTTCAGCGTGCCCCCGGGCAGGACGAGCCCCGCGAAGTCGGACGGGTCGGCGTCCGCCAACGTCACGTCCACCGTGAAGTCGTCGCCCCGGTCCCAGTCGTGGATGAGCGCGGTGATCGTGCCGGGCTCATCGCTCACGAGCACCGGGACGCCGCCTGCCTCCTCGATCGCCCGCCAGGGCTCGGTCAGTTCGGGTTGCTCGACGCCCCGGCGCGCCAGGAACGCGATCTTCTTGCCGTTGAGTTGACTCATGCTTCATCCCTACCCGCCGGCCGCTCCCGGCCAACACCGGAGCGCACACGATTCCAGCGCTCGACGCGCGCCCTCGCTCCGAGCCGAGCGAGCGCGCGTCCCCAGGCTCTCGTCGAGCGCTGGAATCGTGTGTGCGAGCGCGCTCGGCAACCTTGGCCTTCCGCTGGCTGGACCGGCGCCCCGCGCGGTAGCGTCGCCAGACGTCGAAGGGAGCCCAGCCTGTGTCCGCGAGTCCCTCCGACGTCCGCGTCTCCGCGTTCGCGCCGTTCCGCCAGCGTGCGTTCCGCTGGCTGTGGCTCGGCATCGTGGTCAGCGGCGTCGGCGCGTGGGCGCAGACGGTCGGCGCGCAGTGGCTGTTCATCGACGACCCGAACGCCGCCACGATCGTGTCGCTGGTCCAGGCCGCCACGAGCCTGCCCAGCATGCTGCTCGCCCTGCCGGGCGGGGTGATCGCCGATGTCTTCGACCGGCGCTGGCTGCTGGTCGGTGTGCAGTCGTACTTCTTCACCGTGTCGCTGCTGCTGGCCGCGCTGACGTGGCTGAACCTCATGCCGCCGCTGCTGCTGCTGGCGTTCACGTTCGCGATCGGGGTAGGGCTGGCGCTGCAGATCCCGACGTGGCAGCCGCTGATCACCGAACTGGTGCCGCGCGAGCAGATCGCCGCCGCCACGCGCCTCGACATGGTCAGCGTCAACGTCGCCCGCGCCGTCGGACCCGCCATCGCCGGCCTCCTCATCGCCGTCTGGGGCGTGCCGGTGGTGTTCGCGTTCAACGCGCTGTGCGTGCTGCCGCTGATCCTGATCCTGCTCGCGTGGCGCCGCAAGCTGCCGCCCGTCGAGAACCGCGAGCGGTTCCTGCCCGCCCTGCGCGCGGGCGGACGCTACGTGCGACACGAGCCGGTGGTCCGGCTGATCATGGTCCGGCTGGCGCTGTTCGTCGCGCCCGCGACCGCGCTGTGGGCGTTGCTGGCGATCATCGCCAACCGTCGGCTCGGGCTGGCGGCGTCCGGCTACGGGTTGCTGTTCGCCGCGCTGGGCGTGGGCGCGGTCCTGGGCGCGCTGACGCTGGGTTGGCTGAAGCAGCGCCTGTCGTCCAACGCGCTGCTCGTCGCGTCGGCGCTGCTGTACGCCGCCGCGCTGGCCGCGCTCATGTTCGCCCCCGGGCTGCCGCTGGCGATGGCGCTGCTCGTGGTGGCGGGTTACGGCTGGACGGCCACGGCGTCCACGCTGGTCTCTGAGCTGCAGCTGTTCCTGCCGTCGTGGGTGCGCGCCCGCGCGCTGGGCGTGTACATGACGGTGTTCATGGGCTGCCAGGCGGCCTTCTCGCCCTTGTGGGGGCTGCTGACCCAGTTCTGGGGGCTCGAGCCGGCGGTGCTGACCGCCGCGGCCGGCGTCGCGGTGTCGGGGCTGCTGGGGCTGTGGCTGCGCGTCCCGGACAACGCCGGCCTCGACCGGACGCCGCTTGCCTTCTGGGGGGACGCCGCCCTGGTCGTCGAGCCGCTGCCGGACAGCGGGCCGGTCCAGGTGCTGGTCGAGTACCGCGTGCCGCCCGAGAACCAGCGCGAGTGGCTGGCCGTGATGGAGGACCTGCGCCGCTCCCGCCTGCGCAGCGGCGCCTACCGCTGGGACGTCTACCGGGTCGGCGAGCAGGCCGACACGTTCATCGAACTGTTCGCCGTGCCCTCATGGGACGAGCACCTGCGCCAGCACGAGGGCCGGCTCACCGTCGAGGACGAGCAGATCGAGAAGGCGGCCGCGGCGTGGGCGTCCGAGCCGCCCCGGGGAATGCACCTGCTGCCGCCGGAGTCGATCGTCCCGCAGGACCCGGAGGGCCGCTGAGCCGGGAGTGCCGTCAGGGGGCCTGTGGCAGCCGGACGCCGCGGCGCGTCGACGGCGCGGACGGCGGCGGCACCACCGGCCCGATGTCGCCGTCGGGGGCCTCGTCGAGGTCGACGATGACGGGGGCGTGGTCGCTGGGCCCGGTGCCCTTGCGGGCCTGCCGATCGACCCAGGCGGCCGCCACGCGGGCAGCCAGCGGCGCGCCGGCGAGGATCAGGTCGATGCGCATGCCGAGGTCCTTGTGGAACATGCCGGCCCGGTAGTCCCAGTACGAGAACACGCGCTCTCCGGGCCAGCGGTCGCGGACGACGTCGCGCAGCCCCAAGTCGAGCAGCCCGCCCAACGCCGCCCGCTCCGGACCGGTCACGTGCGTCTGGCCCACGTAGGCCGCCGGGTCGAACACGTCGGCGTCCGCGGGGGCGATGTTCAGGTCGCCACACAGGGCCACCTCGGCCGGACCGGACGCCACCGCGTCCCGTAGCGCCCCTAGCCACGCGAGCTTGTACACGTAATGGTCCGACCCCGGGACGCGCCCGTTGGGCACGTACAGGCTGTGGACGCGGACGCCGCCGCACGTCGCGCTGATCGCGCGCGCCTCCAGCGTGGCCGGGTCGGGGTAGCCCGGGTCGCCGGCGAAGCCGCGCTGCACGGCGTCCAGGCCGACGCGCGACAGCACCGCCACCCCGTTCCACTGCCCCTGCCCGTGGTGCGCGGCCTCGTAGCCGAGCGCGGCCAGCGGGGCGCCGAGCAGGTCGTCGAACGCCGTGTCGGAGAGCTTGGTCTCCTGGAGACACACGACGTCCGGACGCCGCTGCTCCAGCCACGGCAGCAGCCGCGGCACGCGTTGCTTGACCGAGTTCACGTTCCAGGTGGCGATGCGCACGTGTTCGAGGCTAGCCGGTGGAGGCGTGCCGAAGGCCGCGCGTACCAGGGCCGGGCGTCAGCCCTGGTGCGCGAGGTGCTCCACCGGGTGCCCGGCGGCGACCCAGGCGCCGAACCCGCCGTCGAGGTGCGCGACGGGCCCGAACCCCATGTCCTGCAGGGTCTTGGCCGTGAGCGCCGACCGCCACCCGGACTGGCAGAACAGCACCAGCCGCCGCCCGTCGTCGAGGGCCGCCTTGTAGTAGGGGCTCTCGGGGTCGACCCAGAACTCCAGCATGCCCCGCGGCGCGCGGAACGCGCCGGGGACGGTGCCGGTGCGGGCCAGCTCGCGCGGGTCGCGGATGTCGACGAACAGCACCCCCGGGTCGCCGAGCAGCGCGGCGGCGTCCGCCGGATCGATGCTCTCGATCACCTCGCGCGCCTCGGCCACCAGCGTGGCCGAGCTGCGCGCGAGCGGCGCGCCGGGCTGCCGGGTCACGGTGGCGCCCTCAGCCGGCCGACGGGTGGGTCATGTCCATCGGGACGACCCAGGCGTCGAACTGCTCCTCGGTGACCGCGCCGGAGCGCAGGGCGGCCTCGCGCAGCGTGGAGCCGGTCTTGTTGGCGTCCTTGGCGATGGCGGCGGCCGTGTCGTAGCCGATGTGCCGGTTGAGGGCGGTGACCACCATCAGGTTGGACGCCAGGTTGGCCTCGATGCGCTCGGTGTTGGGCTCGATGCCCACCGCGCAATGGTCGGTGAACGACCGCGCCGAGTCGGCGAGCAGCCGGATCGACTCGAGCACCGCGTGCGCCATGACCGGCTTGAACACGTTCAACTGGAAGTTGCCCTGCGACCCCGCGAAGCCGACCGTGGCGTCGTTGCCGAACACGCGCGTGGCCACCATGGTGACCGCCTCGGACTGCGTCGGGTTCACCTTGCCCGGCATGATCGAGCTGCCCGGCTCGTTCTCGGGGATGCGCAGTTCGCCGATGCCGTTGCGCGGCCCGGACGCGTACCACCGCACGTCGTTGGCGATCTTCATCATCGCCCCGGCCAGCAGGCGCAGCGACGAGCTGACCTCGACCAGCGGGTCGTGCGCGCTGAGGGCGGCGAACAGGTTCTCGGCCTGCTGGAACTCCAGCCCCGTCTCGTGGGAGATGCGCAGCGCGCACAGGCGTCCGAAGTCGGGGTGGGCGTTCAGGCCGGTGCCCACCGCCGTCCCGCCGATGGCCAGGTCGCGGGCGCGGGCGTCCGCGTGGCGGATGCCGTCGAGGGCGAAGTCGAGCTGCGCGACCCAGCCGCCGAACACCTGGCCGAGGGTGACCGGGGTGGCGTCCTGGAGGTGCGTGCGGCCGACCATGACGACGTCGGCGTAGCGTTCGGCCTTCTCGGCCAGCACATCGCGCAGCCGCTCGACGGGGGCGTAGAGGCGTCCGTTCAGCTCGGACACCACCGCGATGTGCATCGCGGTCGGGAACGTGTCGTTGGACGACTGGCCGCGGTTCACGTGGTCGTTGGGGTGCACGGGCTCCTTGGAGCCCCGGACGCCGCCCGCCAGGTCGATCGCCCGGTTGCTGATCACCTCGTTGGAGTTCATGTTCGACTGCGTGCCCGACCCGGTCTGGAACACCACGAGCGGGAACTGGTCGTCCAGGTCGCCCGCGATCACCTCGTCGGCCGCGCGCACGATCAGCTCGGCCACGTCGGCGGGCAGTTCGCCCAACTCGCCGTTGGCCTGCGCCGCCGCCTTCTTCAGCACGCCCAGCGCGCGCACCATCGCGCGGCCCCAGACGAACGTGTCGCGTCCGATGTCGAAGTTCTCGATGGAGCGCTGCGTCTGCGCGCCCCAATAGGCGTCGGCGGGCACCTCGATGGTGCCCATGCTGTCCTTTTCGGTACGGGTCTGCGTCATGGCCTTACCGTACCGAAACGGCGACGGCGCCACGGGGTTGCGGACGACCCCACGCCCGCGCGACCCCCCGGCTAGGCTCGTCGACATGCCCTCGAAGGAGCCTCACGCGTGAGCGCCTCGCCGGTCGACCACGAGGAGCAACCGTGACCGACCCGGACTCCGCCGCGACCCGGGGTCCGGCGGCAGGGCTGGGCTGGCTCGCGCTGGCCGGCGTCTCGTGGGGCACATCGGGAACGCTGGGCACGCTGCTGCGGGCCGCGTCCGGGCTCGGGTTCCTCGCCGTGGCCGGCTACCGCATCGCGGTGGGTGGGCTGCTGATCCTGGGGTTCGTGGCCGTGACGCGCTCGGCGCGCTGGCCGCGCACGCGGGCGGGCTGGACGCGGGTCGGCGCGATGGCCCTGACCGCCGGAGCCTTCCAGTGGGCGTTCTTCAGCGCCATCTCGCTGATCGGGGTGGCCATGGCGACGCTGATCACGATCGGGTCGACGCCGATCATGGTGTTGGCGGTGGAGGCGGCGTCCGGACGCCAACGCCTCAACGGACGCCTCGCGCTCACCCTCGCCATCGCCGCCGCGGGGCTGGGGCTGCTCGTGGGCACGCCCCCCGACGGACGCGCCGCCGACGCCTTGCTGCCCGGCGTCGCGTCGGCCCTGGCGGCCGGGGCGTGCTTCGCCGCGATCAGCCTGCTCGGCGCCCGGCCCGAGCCCGACTACCACGACCTCACCGGCACCGGGCTGGCTTTCGTCGCCGGCGGGGTGGCGGTGCTGGGGTTGGCGGCGGCGACGGGTCCGGTCGGGTTCGAGCCGTCGTGGGCCTCGGCCGCGCTGCTGCTCGCGCTGGGGCTGGTGCCGTCCGCGGTCGCCTACCTCGCGTACCTGCGCGGCCTGCGCACCCAGTCGGGGACCACCGGCGCGCTCATGTCGCTGCTGGAGCCGGTGACGGCGACGATCCTGGCCACGGTGGTGCTCGGGGAACGGCTCACGCCCCCGGCGCTGGCCGGCGCGGCGCTGCTGCTGGCGGCGGTGGCGTTGGCGTCCACGGCGGCGCGCGTCCCGGAGTCGGCGCACTGAGCGCGAACCCCGGCCGGGCGCAGGCGTCCGCGGCAGGATAGGAGCCAGAACGAGGAGGCCGACATGCCCGAGGAGCTCGACACCGCCACCCAGAACCCGCAGCCGGCGGCGTCCGGCGTCCGCATCGACCCGGAGCACCCGCGGCCCACGTTCGCGCGAGCGTCGTGGCGGAGCCTGGACGGCCCGTGGCAGTTCGCGTCCGGGACGGCCGGCGACGACCCCCTCACGCTGGGCTACGACGCCACCGTCCAGGTGCCCTTCCCGCCGGAGTCGGCGGCGTCCGGGCTGGGGCTGACGCGCTGCGATCACCCCCGCTACCGGCGGACGTTCTCCGTGGACCCCGCGGCCGGCCGACGCGTGCTGCTGCACCTCGAGGCCGTCGACCACGACGCGCGCGTGTGGGTCAACGGCCACCTCGTCGGCGCTCATTCGGGCGGGTACACCCCCTTCACGTGCGACGTGACCGACGCGCTCGTCGCGGGCGAGAACGAGCTGGTCGTGGCCGCGCGCGACGACGCCCGCGACGTCGAACAGCCCCGCGGCAAGCAGGATTGGCACGACGAGCCGCACATCATCTGGTACCGGCGGTCGTCGGGCATCTGGCGCTCGGTGTGGCTGGAGGACGTGCCGGCCGCGCGGCTGGCGTCCGTCGAATGGACGCCGCTCGACGTCGTCGGACGCCTGCGCGGCCTCGTCCGGGTGGTCGGCGCCGAGGGCGGCGGCTGGTCCGTGCGGGCCGAGTTCGCGCACCGAGGGACGCCGCTCGGCGCGCTCGCCGTGGACGTGCGCGGCGGGGTGGTCGAGTTCACCGTCCGGCTCGGCGACACGCACACCGTCGACACCCCCGAACTGCTCTGGTCACCCGACAACCCCGCGCTCGTCGACGTCACGCTGACGCTCCTGCGCGACGGCGTCGAGGTCGACCGCGTCGCGTCGTACACCGGCCTGCGCACCGTGGTGGCGTCCGGCGACGCGATCACCCTCAACGGGCGGCGGCTCTTCCTGCGGCTCGTGCTCGAGCAGGCCTACTGGCCCGACACGCACTTCACCGCCCCGGACGCCGCGGCGCTGCGGGCCGAGGCGCGGCTGATCCGCGACCTGGGGTTCAACGGGCTGCGCATGCACCAGACCTCGGCCGATCCGCGGTTCCTGCGCGCGTGCGACGAGCTGGGGCTGGTGGTGTGGGCGGACGCCCCGGCGTCCTACGCGTTCTCGACGGCGTCCCTGACCCGCACGACGCACACGCTCACGGAGCTGATCGAGCGCGACCGCAACCACCCCAGCGTCATCGCGTGGGTGCCGTTCAACGAGAGCTGGGGGCTGGACGTGCTCGCGGGCGAGCCCCGGCAGCGCTGGGCGGTCGTGGGCCTGCACGGGCTGGCCAAGGCGCTCGACCCCACCCGGCTGGTGCTCGGCAACGACGGCTGGGAGCACGTGTGCGGCGACGTCGTCGGCGTTCACGACTACAGCCACGACCCGGACGAATTGTCATCTCGTTACGGCACACGCGCGGCGGTGGGCGAGGCGCTGGCGTCCGGGCGGGTCTCGGGGCTGCCGGTGGTGCTAGGCCACCCGGAGGGGACGCCGGAGCCGACGCGTCCGGTGGTGCTCAGCGAGTTCGGCGGGGTCTCGCTGGACGGCGGGGGCGCCGCGTGGTCCGGGTACGGCGGGGTGGCGGACGCCGACGCGCTCGTCGCCCAGGTGCGGGCGCTGGCGGGCGCGGTGCGCGACGGATCCGGCGTGGCGGGGTTCTGCTGGACCCAGCTCACCGACACCCTGCAAGAGCAGAACGGACTCACCTGGCCGGACCGCACCCCCAAGGCGCCGGCCGCGGTCCTGGCCGCGGCGATTCGTGGGCTGGAGCCGCCCCCGTCGGGCGCCGACACTCCATAAGTTCGTCGAGACTCCACGAATTCCGCGCAGTTCGAGCGAATCGATGGAGTGTCGACGCGCCCCGGGGGCCTCGACGCCCGCCCCTGACAAAACGTCGGCGCCGGACACTAGGCTGGCGCCCCATGAGCCATACGCACGCCGGGCACACGGCGTCCAGCACTGCCGACCACGACGCGCACCCCGTGCACGGCAACCCGCACTTCCTGGACGCCGACTGGTGGCGCCACGCGGTCGTCTACCAGATCTACCCGCGCTCGTTCGCCGACGCCGACAACGACGGCACGGGCGACGTGGCCGGCATGATCGAGAAGCTGCCGTACCTGGCCGAGCTCGGGGTGGACGCGGTGTGGGTGAGCCCGTGGTACCCGTCCCCGCTGCTGGACGGCGGCTACGACGTGGCCGACTACCGCGACATCTCCCCCGACTTCGGCACGCTGGCCGAAGCCGACGCGTTCATCGCGGGCGCGCACTCCCTGGGAATGAGGGTGTTCATCGACCTCGTCCCGAACCACTCCAGCTGGGCGCACCCGTGGTTCCGCGAGGCGCTGCAGGCCGGCCCGGGCTCGGAGCAGCGCGAGCTGTACCTGTTCCGCGACGGCTCCGGGCCCGACGGCGACACCCCGCCGTCCAACTGGGGCTCGGTCTTCGGCGGCTCGGCGTGGGAGCGCGTCATCGGCTCCGACGGCCGCCCGGAGCAGTGGTACCTGCACATGTTCGACATCTCCCAGCCCGACTGGAACTGGGAGAACCCCAAGGTCGCCGACGAGTTCGACTCGATCCTGCGGTTCTGGTTCGACCGCGGCGTGGACGGCTTCCGCATCGACGTCGCCGACTCCATGGCCAAGGACGTGACGTTCCCCGACGTCGAGGTGCACCCCGAGACGGGGTGGGGCTCGAACGACAAGTCCCCCGGCGTCCCTCAGTGGGACCATCACGGCCTGCCCGCCATCCAGCGCCGCTGGCGCGAGGTGGCCGACGACTACGCCGACACCGAGCTCGGCGGGCGCGTCTTCGTCGCCGAGGCCTACCTCGACCCGGTCGAGCGGCTGGTGGAGTACGTGTCCCCCGGACGCCTCCACAGCACCTTCAACTTCGACGCCCTGCTGTCGGAGTGGTCCGCGCCGTCGCTGCGCGTCGTCATCGACCGCACGCTCGCCACCCACCGCGCCGTCGGCGCCCCGGCCACGTGGGTGCTCGGCAACCACGACAACACCCGCGTCGCCACCCGCTACGGCAAGCCGGTCACCGGCCTCGACTTCACCGCCGAGGACCCGACCGGCGGCGACCCCATCGAGCTCACCACCCAGATGTGGTCGCTGCCCACCGACATCGCCACCGGACGCCGCCGCGCCCGCGCCGCCGCCCTCCTCGAGCTCGCTCTGCCGGGCGGCGCCTACATCTACCAGGGCGAGGAACTGGGCCTCGACGAGGTCGAAGACCTCCCCGCCGAGCTGCTCCAGGACCCGACCTGGGAGCGCTCCGGCCACACCGTCCGCGGCCGTGACGGGTGCCGGGTGCCGCTGCCGTGGTCCGGGGACGCCGCGCCGTTCGGCTTCGGCACGGACGCCGCCCCGTGGCTCCCGCAGCCCGAGCACTGGGCCGGCCTGACCGCCGCCCGGCAGGACGGCGACCCCGCCTCCACGCTGAACCTCTACCGCTCGGCCCTGCACCTGCGCCGCCGACGTCCGGAGTTCCGCTCCGAGGAGTTCGCCTGGCACGCCCTCGACTCCGGCGACGTGCTGGCGTTCACCCGCGGCGGGGCGATCGCGTGCGTCGTCAACTTCGGCGAGGAGCCCGTCGAGTTGCCCGCCGGCGACGTGCTGGTGGCGTCGGTCCCGCTGGACGGCCGGGTCCTTCCCTCGGACGCCGCCGCCTGGGTCGACCTGGCCTGACGGCATGAGGGATCCCGCCAACCCGGTCGCAGACGCGGACCAGCAGCCCGCCCCGGACACGTCGCCGCCGGCCCCCGCCGCCCACGCGCGCCGCCGCCACCCGGTGCGCTGGGCACTGGTGCTCGTGCTGGTCCTGGCGCTGGGCTACCTCGCCGGCGTGGCGCAGCCGTTCGTGTTCCGCCCGCCGCTGGTGCTCGGCCAGGACGCCGCGACGGACTCCGCCGGCGACTCAGCGACCGTCACGCTGGAGACTGTCGGCTCCGGCCGCGCCATCGTGGTCGCCCCCGCCGACGGCCGGGCGGACGTCCTGTTCGTGCTCTACCCCGGCGGCCTGGTCCGCCCGCAGGCGTACGAGTGGCTGGCCCGCAGCCTGGCGGCCCACGGCGTCCTGACCGTCATCCCCGACTTCGCGTTCGACCTCGCCGTCGTGGATGCCGGACGCGCGGCGTCCGTCATCGAAAGGTTCGGCCCCGGGCGGCGCGTCGTCGTGGGCGGGCACTCCCTGGGCGGGGCGATGGCCGCACGGTTCGCGGCCGGGCACACGGACGCCGTCGCCGGGCTCGTCCTGCTCGCCTCCTACCCCGAGGACTCGCTCTCCCTGCGCGATACGCCCCTGAAGGCGGTCTCGCTGCTGGCCGAACACGACGAGGTGGCGGCGTCCGCCAAGGTGCGCGGCGGCATGGAGCGGCTGCCCGCGGACGCCGAGCTGGTCGTCGTTCCCGGCGCCGTTCACAGCTTCTTCGGGCGCTACGGGCCGCAGGCCGGCGACGGCGTCCCGACCGTGCCGCGCGCCGTGGCCGAAGCGGCGATCGTGGCAACCGTGCTGGGCACGCTGGACCGCGTCCGGTAGAGTAAGGCGGTCAAAAGCTCTGGTCGACGACGACCGGCTCACCGCCGACTTCGAAGGACCAGCACCATGCATTCCTCCCCAGACCAGGCCGCGATGTCCGGCGTCGACACCGCCCAGCCGCCGGCCCCGCGGACCCACGAGCCAGTGCCCGGCCAGCGCTCGATCATCGCGATCCTGCTGGTGGCGGCGTTCGTGGTGATCCTGAACGAGACCACGATGAACGTCGCGCTGACGCGCATCATGGCCGACTTCGGCGTCGACGAGCGCGCCGCGCAGTGGCTCACGACGGCGTTCATGCTGACGATGGCAGTGGTGATCCCGACCACGGGCTGGCTGCTGAACCGCCTCACCACCCGCACGGTGTTCACCCTCGCGCTGGGGCTGTTCAGTCTCGGCACGCTGGCCTGCGCCCTGGCCCCCACGTTCGCGCTGCTGGTCGGCGGGCGGGTCGTGCAGGCGTCCGGCACCGCGATCATGATGCCGCTGCTGATGACGACGATCATGCAGCTGGTGCCGCCCGCTCACCGGGGCGCGGTGATGGGCAACATCTCGCTGGTCATCTCGGTGGCCCCGGCGGTGGGTCCGACGCTGTCGGGCGTGCTGCTGCAGGTGGGGTCGTGGCGGCTGATCTTCGCCGTCGTGCTGCCGATCGCCCTGGCGATGCTGGCGCTCGGACGCCTCAAGCTGCTCAACGCCGGCGAGCCTCGGCCGACGCCGCTGGACGTCTGGTCGATCCCGCTCACGGCGATCGCGTTCGGGCCGCTCGTCTACGGCCTGAGCCTGATCGGGGACGCCTCGGTGCCCGCGTGGCAGCCGGGCGTCGCCGTGGCCATCGGGCTCGTCGGCCTGACCTGCTTCGTGGCCCGGCAGGTGCTGCTGCAGCGGGTGGACCGCGCCCTGCTGGACCTGCGCACCTTCACCTTCGGCGCCTTCAGCATCGCCCTGCTCATGATGGCGCTGGCCATGATGGCCCTGTTCGGCACGATCATCATGCTGCCCCTGCTTCTGCAGAAGGCCTACGGGCTGGAGCCCCTGCAGGTCGGGCTCATGATGTTGCCGGGCGGGCTGGCCATGGGCGTGATGGGTCCGCTGGTGGGACGGCTGTACGACCGGCTGGGGCCGCGGGTGCTGGTCGTCCCGGCGAGCATCGTCGTCATGGCGGCGTTCTGGTTCTTCTCGTCCCTGACGCCCGCCACCCCCTGGTGGCTGATCATGATGCTGCACGTGCTGATGAGCGTGTCGTTCGCGTTCACGTTCACCCCGCTGTTCACCGTCGCGCTGGGATCGCTGCCGCACCGGCTCTACTCCCACGGCTCGGCCGTCGTCGGCACCGTGCAGCAGGTGGCCGGCGCCGCCGGGACCGCCCTGTTCGTCACGGTCTTCGCGCTCCAGTCGGACGCCGCCCGTGCCGCCGGGGCGTCCGAAGCCGTGGCCCTGCTCACCGGCTCCCACTGGGCTTTCCTCGGCGCCGGCGCCATCTGGACCGCCGCCGTCGTCGCGGGCTTCTTCCTGCGCCGGCCCCCCGAGGACCCCGAAGCCCCGCCCGTGGCCGCCCACTGACGGCCGAGCGCGGGAGCGAACCGAAATGGGGACGGTTCTTTTTCGGTTCAGCCGTCGGCTGAACCGAAAAAGAACCGTCCCCTTCGGGTTCAGCCACAGCCACCCGGGCGAGCACGACGACAAGCCCGCGCCTTCGGCGTCCTCCTCGTCGCCGCCGCCACTCGGCGGTTGAGCTATCCACAACTTCATCTCTGACGCCAGGCAACCGGTCCGCGCGACCCTAGGCTCTGCCTCGATCGAAGGAGGGGTGGGACGTGCCACGACGCGCAAGACAACCAGCCGAGTCGCAGATCTACCACGTGATGCTGCGCGGCGTGAACCGGGCTGAGATCTTCCTCGAGCCCGAGGATTACGACCGTTTCCTCGTCGCGCTCGCACGCGTGCGCGATGCGTCCGGGTGCCAGGTGCTCGCCTACTGTCTGATGCCGAACCACGTCCACCTGGTGCTTCGGACGCCGGTCGAGCCGATCGGCAGCGTCATGAAGCGGCTGGGAGTCAGGTACGCGGGCTGGTTCAACCGCAAGTACGGACGGGTGGGTCACCTCTTCCAGGACAGGTTCCGGAGTATCCCGGTGGAGGATGACGCGTACCTCGTGACCCTGTTGCGCTACGTATGGGATAACCCGGTCAAGGCCGGCCTGGCCACGCTCCGGGAGGATTACCCCTGGAGCAGCCGGGCATACCTCGACGGAGGGTCCCCGCTTGTGAGTTCGGAGGAGTTGCGACGGCTCGTTCCTCTCGAGACGCTGCTCAGCGAGGCCGGCGGCGAGGGCATCGTCATCGAGTTCGAATCGGGCGTTGTGGGCCGCCCCGCCCACGCCGACGTGGAGGCCGCCGAGCACGCGCTGCGGCTTCACTGCGGGTGTGCGAGTCCGGACGCCTTCGCTCTCCTGGACGCCCTCGCTCAGCGCCGGGCGGTTCAGGCGCTTCGGACGCACGGCGTCCCCTATCACCTGATCGGCAAGGTCACGGGGATGAGCACGTCCGCCGTCAGGCGGCTCCATCTCGCCGCGTAGGCACCCGAGGGAAATGGCGCCAGCCCCCGCCCGGACCGGAGTCTCTCTGAACCGAAAGGGAACCGTCCCCTTATGTGCCACGGGGCCAGCCGAACACCCCAACTAAGTTCTTCCGAACAACAATGGCGATAGAGTACCCCCATGGACGAGTCCCGGGGACCGCAACCCTTCGTCCCCCACGTCCCGGGTACCCCCGACACCGCCCCGACACCGCGCGGCGCCCGGCAGTCGACGCTGCGCGAGCTCAACCTCGGGCTGGTCGTGCGACAGGTGTTCGCCGAGCCGGGTGTGCTCACCCGCGCCGACGTGGCGGCCGTCACGGGCATGACCCGATCGACGGTGTCCCGGCTGGTGGACCAACTGCTCGCCGGCGGCGTCCTGGCTGAGGGTGACCCCGAGAGCCGGAGCGGGCGCGGGCGTCCGGGGGTGCCGTTGCGTCCGGCCTCCGAGACGTTCGTCTCGCTCGGAATCGAGGCTAACGTCGGCCACCTCGCCACCTACGCCCTCGATCTCGCCGGCACCCACCTGGCGTCCGAGGTGCAGCTCACCGAACTGGCCGGCTCTGACCCGGCCGATGCGCTCGCCGCCCTGGCCCGGCAGGCCACGGCGGTGCTCGACAGGCTGGACGCCCGGCCCCGTCTCCTGAGCGTGCACCTGGCCGTCCCGGGCATCGTCGACCACGACACCGGCCTCCTGCTGCGGGCGCCCAACCTGCGCTGGCCGGTGGTCGACCCCCGCGCCCTGCTGCGCGCCGCGGGACTCGACATCGGGCGCGCCCCCTTCGGCGTGGGCAACGAGGCCGACTACGCCGCCCTCACCATCGTCCAGACCGCCCCCGGACGCACCGGCGACCTCGACGCCTTCCTCTACGTGTCGGGCAACGTGGGCATCGGGTCGGCCAGCGTGATGCGCGGCCAGGTGATGGCCGGACGCCATGGCTGGGCCGGCGAACTCGGGCACGTCTGCGTCGACCCCGACGGCCCTCGCTGCGGCTGCGGGGCCACGGGCTGCCTGGAGGCCGTGGCCGGACGCCGAGCGATGCTCGCCGCGTCCGGCTTGGACGACTGGGACGCTTTCCTCCGCGCCGCCGAGCAGCCGGACCCCGCCCTGGCCGCCGTCCTCGACCGGGTCGCCCATGCCCTCGGCGTCGCGCTAGCCGGGGCGCTCAACCTGCTGGATCTCTCCCACATCGTGCTGGGGGGGCACCTCGCCGGCCTCGCCCCGCGGCTGCTTCCGGTCGTCGAGGAGGAGTTGGGCGTCCGGGTGCTGTCGGCGCCCTGGGCGCAGGTGACGATCACCACCGCGGACACCGGAGCCGCCCCCGGAGCGCTCGGCGCGGCGTACCGCGGCGTCAACGAACTTCTGGAGCACCCGGTTCGCGCGTTGACGGGTCCGGGGGAGGACGCCGACGGCTGACCCGACGCCGGCCGCCGCGGCCCCCTCCTGAACTGAACCGAAAGGGAACCGTCCCCTTCTCGTTCACGCCGGCACCTCGCGGACGACCTCGCCGACCTCCACGAGCCGCGCCTCCCCCGCCAGCACCTCGCGCGCGACGGCCTCGGACGCCGCCACATCGGCCACGGCGAGCGTCAGCCTCACGGACTGCCCCCACGCCGCGTAGACCACGTCGATCCCGCGCTGCAGCAGCGCGCCCTGCACGCGGCCCGCGTCGCCCGGGCCGACGGTCAACTCCACCAGCCGCCACACCTCCGGACGCACGCGCGGCGCCGCCGCCAGCGCCGACGCCACAGCGTCCGAGTACGCCCGCGCCAGCCCCCCGGCGCCCAGCAGCACGCCCCCGAACCAGCGCGACACCACCGCTACCACCTGCGAGATGTCCGCGCCGCGCAGCACGTCGAGCATCGGCATGCCGGCCGTGCCGGACGGCTCGCCGTCGTCGTTGGACCGCTCCAGGCGCCACGCCCCCGGCACGTCCACCACGAACGCGGTGCAGTGGTGCCTCGCCCCGGGGTGGGACCGGCGCACGTCGGCGATCACCGCGCGGGCCGCGGCCTCGTCGTCCACCCGCGCGAGCGTCGCGCCGAAGCGGGATCGCTTCACCTCGGTGAACGTCTCGGCGCGGTAGCCGCGGGGCAGCCACGTGGTCACGGTCCGATCCTGTCAGACCTTGCTGGCAGGATGACCGTCGTCGCCGCCCCGAAGGGACCCCCGTGATCCAGCCCCCCGACCCCGCCGTCTACGCAGAGGCCCGCGCCCGCTCCGACGCCCAGGCCAAGCCGGTGGGCGCGCTCGGACGCCTCGAGCACCTGGGCGCCTGGCTCGCGGCCTGCCAGGGCGTCTGCCCGCCGGCCTCGTTGGACGACGTCCGCGTCGTGGTGTTCGCCGGCGACCACGGGGTGGCCCGTCACGGCGTTTCCGCTTACCCCGTCGAGGTCACGCCGGCGATGGTCCACGGCATCCTCGCCGGGGGCGCCGGGGTCAGCGCTCTGGCCCGGGCGGCGGGCGCGACGGTGAGCGTGCACGACCTCGGCGTGCACGGGCTGAGCGGGGTGCCGGCGGAGGTGTCCCGGTTCCGCGTCGGCCCGGCGCGGCCCATCGACACCGACGACGCCCTCACCCCCGCCGAGCTTCGGGCCGCCCTGGACGCCGGGGCGACGTTGGCTGACGAGGCGATCGACGCCGGCGCCCAATTGCTGGTCGCCGGCGACCTCGGCATCGGCAACACCACGCCGGCCGCCGCGCTGGTCGCGGCCTCCTTGGGGCTCTCCGGCGCCGCGGTCGCCGGACGCGGCACGGGCCTGGACGACGCGGGCGTCGCCCGCAAGGCGGCCGTCATCGATGCGGCCCTGGCGCGGGTCGGCGAGCGGGCGCGCGACCCGCGGCAGCGGCTGGCGTCGCTCGGGTCGGCCGACATCGCGGCCGCGGCGGCGTTCATGGCCAGGTCCGCCGAGCGGGGCGTGCCCGTGGTGGTCGACGGCCTGATCGCCTCGGCCGAGGCGCTGCTGGCCGAGGAGTTGGCGCCGGGGGCGTCCGCGTGGCTGATCGCCGGGCACCGCTCCCCCGAGCCCGGCTGCGCGCTCGCTCAGGATCGGCTGGGGCTGCAGCCGATCCTGGATCTGGGCATGCGGCTCGGCGAGGGGTCGGGGGCGGTGCTGGCGGTGGGGGTGTTGAAGGCGGCGGTGGCGGCGCTGCGCGAGATCGCGGCGCTGGCGGACCTGGCGTGACCGCCTGGCGCGACGGCTGGCGCCTGGCGGTCGGCACGCTGACGGGCATTCCGGTGCCCGCGCCCGCCCGGGTCGGCCGCGGCGAGGCGCGGGTGGCGATGCTGGTCGGGTGGCTGGCCGCCCTGCCGGTGACGCTCGCGGCGGCGGCCGTCGCGTGGGGGATGGCGTCGGCGGGGGTGCCGCACCTGGCGTCCGGGCTGGTGGGCGTCGGGGTGTTGCAGCTGCTCACGCGGGGAATGCACGCCGACGGGCTGGCCGACACCGTCGACGGGCTCGGCGTGGTGGGCGACCGCGATAAGTCGCTGGCGGTGATGCGCCGCGGCGACGTGGGGCCACTCGGCGCCGCCGCGCTGGTGGTGGTGCTGGGCGCTCAGGCGTCGGTGGTGGGTGAGCTGGCCGGACGCCCCGGCGGCTGGCTGCTGGCGGGGCTGGCGCTGGCGTCCGGACGCCTCGCGCTCACCCTGGGCGCCGCGGCCGGCGTGCCGGCGGCGCGTCCCGACGGGCTGGGCGCCGCGGTGGCGGGCTCGGTGCCGCGGGGTTGGGCCGTCGGCATGTGGCTGGCCGCTGCGGCGGCCGGGACCGGGCTTGTGGTGCTGGTCGACACGCTGACCGGGTCGGCGGCGGGGCTGCGCTGGTGGTCCTGGGCGGTCGGGGCCGCGCTGGCCGCGGTGTCGGCCGCGGCGCTGTGCCGCCAGTGCGTGCGCCGGTTCGGTGGCATCACCGGCGACGTGCTCGGCGCGCTGGTCGAGGTGGCCGCGCTGGCGTTCCTCCTCGGCGCGGCGTTGGCCTGAGCCCGCGACGGCCTACCGCGTCCAGCGAAGCGCCCTCAACCGCGCGTTCCCGGCGCAAGGCTCACGGCAGCCGCAGCGCCCGGCCCGCGATGAGCAGCACGACCTCGTCGACGACGGCACCGAGGGCCTGGTTGGTCCGGCCCAGCACGTCGGCGAACAGGCGGCCCGACGGATGCTCCGACACCAGTCCCCAGCCGACCTCGTTCGTGACCAGCACCAACGGACCCGGGTGCCCGGCCACGGCGGCGGCCAGGTCGGCGGCGTCCTGTTCGAGTCGCGCGCGGGCGAGGCCCGGCGGGGTGTCCCAGCCCACGGCGTCCAGGCGGCGGGTGACCCAGGTGCCCACGCAGTCCACGAGCACCGCACCCGGCGTCGCCCGCAGCGCCGCCGCCACCTCGACGGTCTCGACGGTCGTCCACGCGGCCGGGCGCGCCAGCCGGTGCGCCGCGACCCGGGCGGCCCACTCGGCGTCCGCGGCCGGGTCGGCGGGGTAGCCGGGGGTCACATACGTCACCGCGTCGAGGCCGGCCAGCAGCCCCTCCGCGTGCCGCGACTTCCCGCTGCGCACCCCGCCCGTCACCAGAACTCGCACACCGCGACCCTAGCCGGACCACCCCATCGCTCGCCCCCACTCGGCGGGCCCGCCGCCCGCCGCTAGGGTGGCGCCGTGCACGCCCGCCTGGTCACGTTCGTCCGCCACGGCCAGTGCGTCGCCAATGCCGAGCACCGGGTGGTCGGGCAGCTCGACAGTCCGCTCACCGAGCTGGGACGCCGCCAGGCCGACGCGGCGGCGTCCGGCCTGGTCACACGCACGGACGTGACCCGGGTGATCGCGTCGGACCTGTCGCGGGCGCGCGAGACGGGCGCCGCCATCGCCCGCGCGCTCGGGCTGGCGCTCGAGCTGGACGCCGCCCTGCGCGAGCAGTCGTTGGGCGAGATGGAGGGCCGCCTGGCCGCCGAGCTGGCGGCCGTCCCGGACGCCGAGGTGCCCGGACACCTGCACGAGATCCGCTGGGGCGGCGGGGAGTCCGTCGCCGACGTGCACGCCCGGCTCAGCACGTTCCTGACCAGGCTGGACGCCGAGGCGTCCGGCTCGGTCGTGCTGGTCACGCACGGACACGCGGCTCAGATCGGGGCCGCGTGCGTGCGCGGGCTCGGACCCCGCGACGTCACCTGGGACACCCTGCCCAACGGCGCCGCCCTCACGCTCCCGTGGCCCCGGGCCACCGGCTGACCCTCACCACGGCCGGCCTTCGTCACACACCCGGGCCGAACGGGTTCATCACGATCAGGTCGCTCAGGTGTGAGAAGTCCCTCACGTTCCGCGTGGCCAGGGACGCCGCGTTCGCCACGCACATCCCGGCGATCTGGGCGTCGGCCAGGGACATGGCGCGCCCCTGATCCAGGCTGTCGACCAGGAGGCGGGCCGTGGCCCGGGCCGCCGTGAGGTCGTAGATCGCGATCGTGTCGCCGAAGGTGTCGAGCAGTCGGGCCCAACGGCGCTCCAGGTCGCGGCGGCGGCGTCCCTTCGGTAGTCGGCCCAGTCCGCGATCGATCTCCTCGACGGTCACGACGCTGATCGTCAGGTCGGCGGGCCCCAAGGTCCGGGCCCACGACAGCACGTTCGCGTCAGGGGCGTCCTTCATGAACTCCGAGACGATGTTCGTGTCGGCAATGATCACGACAGATCGACCGGTCGCGGCTCGTCGACACGCTCAGGCACCTCGAAGTCGAGGCCGCCGGCTTCGGAGAAGGTGGCGTGCAGCGCCAACAGGATGTTTTCGTCGGGCCGATCCACCGCCGCGTCCAGAATCGCGCGGACCTCGGCCTCGACCGACCGCCCATGCTTCGCCGCCCGCCCGCGCAGCCGGGCGTGCGTCTGCTCGTTCAGTTGCCGGATCGTCAAGGTGCCCATTGCTCCTCCTTTGACAGCAATGCTAGCACGGGCGTGTACGGAGCCCGCTCGGCTGGCCCCACGACTCCGCTTCCGTTCGTTGCGCGTGGAGATGCCGCGCGTCGCGGTGGCGAGGGCTCGCCGGGGCCACCTGGTGCTTTTTCGACTCTCGATCGAGGGGCCGGTTCTCGGACCGCCCTCATAACGCCCTGACCAGGGGGGATGCTTGGGGCTCTCACACCCGCCCAAATCGAGAGTCGAAAAGGCATCACGATGTCCCAGGGCCAGCCGTGCGAGCGGTCCAGCACCGCGCACCCACCGGGCGGCAGCGGCCGCGGCGGTAGCCTGGACCACCATGCGCAGCGAACTCGTCCCCGGCACGGTGGTCCTGGTGGGCGGCGGTCCCGGCGACCCGGACTTGCTCACCGTCGCGGCCGCCCGCGCGCTGGCCCAGGCCGACGTCGTGCTGTTCGACCACCTGGCCCCCGACCCCGCCCCACTCGTCCGCGCCGACGCCCAGCTGATCGGCGTCGGCAAGCGCCCCCGCAGCGTCGACGCCGTCCGCCAGGACGACATCAACGCCCTGCTCATCGAGCACGCCCGCCGCGGCGCCCGCGTCGTCCGCCTCAAGGGCGGAGACCCTTACGTCTTCGGACGCGGCGGCGAGGAGTGGACGGCCTGCGCCGCGGCCGGGGTGCCGGTTGAGGTGATCCCGGGCGTGACGTCGGCGACGTCGGTGCCAGCGGCCGCGGGTATTCCCGTCACGCATCGCACCTTGTCGCAGGGGTTCACCGTGGTGTCGGGCCATGTGCCGCCCGGCGACCCCGGCTCCAGCGTCGACTGGGCGGCGCTCGCGGCGTCCGGAACCACGCTCGTCGTCCTCATGGGCGTCAAGTACCTGCCACAGATCTCAGCCGCTCTCGTCGGCGGCGGACTGGACGCCGCCACCCCGGCCGCCGTCGTCAGCCACGGCTTCGCCGCCGACGCCGTCACGCTGCGCGGCACCCTGGCCACCATCGCCGACGCGGCCGCCACGCACGGCATCCGGCCCCCGTCGATCGTGGTGATCGGCGACGTCGCCGCCCTCGACCTCACCTGATCCGAGCGCGAGGCTTCGACAAGCTCAGCCATCGGCCCCTGAGCCTGTCGAAGGGCTCAGCCGGCGACGCGATCGGCGTAGTCACGCACGAACACGGGCTCGTCCGGCGACGATGACGCCGCGTCGTAGGAGTACCCGGCCGCGGCGAAGCGGGTGAGCGCCGACGGCGTCCGCACGCGGTTCAGCACCAACCACGCGGCGAACTCGCCACGCGCGCGCTTGGCGTAGAACGACACCACGGACCGCCGTCCGCGGGGGTCGGCGTCCTCGAACCGCGGCGTGATGACCCGCGCCCCCAGCCGCTCCACGCGCACGACGCGGAAGTACTCCGCCGACGCCAGGTTCACCACGACGGGGGCGCCGGGCGAGGCGTCCAGGTCGGCCCGCAGCACGTCGGTGATCGCGTCGCCCCACCAGTCGTACAGCGTGGCCCCGCGCGCGGTGGCCAGGCGCGTGCCCATCTCGAGGCGGTAGGGCTGCATGAGGTCCAGGGGCCGCAACACGCCGTACAGCCCGGACAGGATGCGCACCGTCTTCTGCGCCTCCGTCAGGTCGCGCGCGTCGAACCGCTCGCGCGCGGCCAGGCCGCGGTAGGTGTCGCCGTCGAACAGATACACCGCCGGACGCGCGTTCCCCCGCGTGAACGGCCGCGACCAGTTCGCGAACCGCTGCGCGTTCAGCGCCGCCAGGTCGTCCGAGAGGTGCATCAACCCCGCCAACTCGGACGCCGCCAGCCCCCGCGCCACCTCGACGAGGCGCTCCGACTCGTCCAGCAGGCGGGGCTCGCTGAACCTCTTGGTCGGCAGCGGGGAGACCTCGTCGAGCGACTTCGCGGGCGACAACAGCGACAACATGGGACGCAGGCTACCGTCCGGGCTAGCCTGACACCCGGCGTCCCCGGACGCCGCCATCCACGACCGCACCTAGCGACGGAGCCGCCATGCGCATCGGATTCATCGGACTCGGCGTCATGGGCCTCCCCATGGCCCGCCACGTCGCGGCGTCCGGACGGCACGCCGTCGGCTACGTCTCCCGCCACCCCGACCGCGAGCGCTCGCTGACCGAGGCAGGGGCCACCGCCTACGCCAACGCCGCCCGGCTGGCGGCGTCCAGCGACCTGGTCGTCTTCGTGGTCCCGACCGCCGGCGACGTCGCCGGGCTGCTGGAGGGTCCGGACGGCGTCCTGGCCGGCGCGTCCGGCCCGCTCACGCTCGTGGTGTGCAGCACGACCTCGCCGGACGACATCCGCTCCCTGGGCAAACGTGTGGCGGACGCCCCCGGCCCCGTCACCCTCGTGGACGCCCCCGTCAGCGGCGGCGCTGAGGGCGCCGAGGCGGGCACGTTGTCGATCATGGTCGGCGGGGCGGACGCCGACGTGGCGCCCGTCCTGGACGCCCTCGCACCCTGCGGCCGGGCCGTGCACCTGGGGCCGCTCGGGTCCGGACAGGTCGCCAAGGCGTGCAACCAGCTCATCGTCGCGGCCACGGTCACCGCGCTCGCCGAGGCGTCCGTGCTGGCGGAGCGGTCGGGGCTGGACGTGGCCGCGCTGTTCGACCTGCTCGGCGGCGGCTACGCCGGCAGCCGGCTGATGGAGGTCAAGGCCCACCGGTTCGCGACGCACGACCACTCGCCGTCGGGTCCGGCGAAGTTCATGATCAAGGACCTGCGCGCCGTCGCCGAGGAGGCCGAGCGCACCGGGCTCGACCTCGCCCTGGCCACCCTGTTGGCCCGCGTCTTCACCGAGACCACCGAGGCCGGCTGGGGCGACCTCGACACCGCAGTCGTGCAGCGCTGGGTCGAGTCCCGCGCGCGGGCCTGAGCGGGCGGGCAGCATGTCACCCGTGCGCGGCGGCACCGACGTCACCCCGCCCGGCGCGGCCCCGGCGGTCGTCCGGGCGGTCGCCGTCCTGGACGCGCTGGCGGCCAGCGCAGAGGGCTTTATGAGCCTGAGCGACCTGTCTCGCGCGCTGGGGGTGCCCAAGTCGTCGGTGAGCACGATCTGCGCGGGGCTGGAACTCGGGGGGCTGGTCCGGCGCGACGAGCTGGGCTATTCGCTCGGACGCCGCCTGGTCGAGCTGGGTGGGTCCTACCTGGCTCGGGTCGACCAGATCGCCGAGTTCTACCGCGCCTGCGCCGAGTCGGCGGAGTTCTCGGGCCAGACCGTGCGGCTGTCCACCGCCGCCGGCATCGAGACGCTGTGCCTGGCCCGCTACGAGGGCCGCCCGGCGATCCGGCTCACCACCGCCATCGGCGACCGCGTGCCAGCGTCGGCGTGCGCGCAGGGGAAGGCGCTGCTGTCCCGGCTGGACGACGCCGAGATCGAGCGGCTGTACCACGGGATCCCCGAACTGCCGCGCATGACGATCCACAGCCGAAAGACGGTCCCGAGCCTGTTGGCCGACGTGCGGCGGACGCGGGCCCGCGGGTACGCCCTCGACGACGAAGAGGCCGCCGACAACGTCGTGGGTCTTGCGGTCGTCGTGCCCACCCGCGGCGTCCGGGCGCCGATCCTCGCCCTCAGCGTCACGATCCTGAAGTCGAGCTTCGACGAGGACGTGCGTGCCGCGATGGTCGCCGAGTTGCAACGGATGGCGTCCGCGCTCGGCAACCCCATGGCCCCGGAACCGTCCCACTAACGCCCTCGCACATGACGTTGGCGTCCGCTCGGCGCGGGGGCAGACGTCACCATCTGGCGCACCTGTCCCGGCCGGGGGACGGACGCCACGCGCCTCGCGGTCGGAACCAGTGGCCCTGGACACCGGAGCCGGGACGGCCACTCCGCGCGCGGCTGGTGACTCTTCTGTGTGACATTCCCGGGGTGCCAGCCCCGGGAATGTCACACAGAAACGTCGCATGGGCCGTTGCATGGGCCGTCCTCACGTCGCGAACGCGACCACCAACTTCGCCCATGACGTGCTGGGGCCGGGACGTCCACGCCGCGCGGCTGGTGACGTTTCTGGGTGACGTCTCCGGGTGCCGACGCGATGTCCCCTCGCTCCTGGTGTTCGACCTATTGCACATCGTTCATCCTATGGTGCATCATGGAACCACCGCACACGGCGAAGGAGCCCCATGAACACCGCGATCGCACCCCATACAGAACCGAAGGTCGACCCCGAACAGCTACGCCGAGCCACGCTGGCGTCCTCGGTCGGCTCGGCCCTGGAGTACTACGACTTCTACATCTACGGCCTGGCCAGCGCGCTGATCTTCGGCGAGCTGTTCTTCAAGCCCCTGGGCGCGGCCGGAGGCACGATCGCCGCGTTCGGCACGTACGCCGTGGGGTTCGCCGCCCGCCCGATCGGCGGGCTGGTCTTCGGCCACCTGGGCGACCGCCTCGGCCGCAAGATCATCCTGATCGTGACGATCGCGCTCATGGGCGGCTCGTCGATGCTGATCGGCCTGCTGCCCACCTACGAGATGGCCGGCATGTGGGGCGCGATCCTGCTGGTCACGCTGCGCATCCTGCAGGGCCTGGGCGCGGGCGCCGAGCAGGCGGGCGCGACCGTCCTGATCTCGGAGTTCGCGCCGCCGAAGCGCCGCGGCTTCTTCGCCGCCCTGCCGTTCGTGGGCATCCAGATCGGGACGCTGCTCGGCGCCGCCACGTTCGCCCTGCTCGGCCTCGCCGGGCGCGACGTGCTGATGGGCTGGCTGTGGCGCATCCCGTTCCTGATGGGTTTCGTGCTGATCATCGTCGCCGTCATCATCCGGATGAAGCTGAAGGAGTCCCCCGCGTTCGAGGCTCTGCAGGCGGCCGAGGCGTCCCGCGAGGCGCCGGTGAAGCAGTCCGTCGGGCAGGCGATCTCGACCTCGCGCAAGAACATCCTCATCGGCATCGGCCTGCGGATGGGCGAGAACGGCAACTCCTCCATCTACTCGGCCCTGCTGCTGGCCTTCGTCGGCACCCTGCCCGCGTTCGCCAACGAGAAGCTGATCGGCACCTGGGGCGCGGTCGTCGCCGCCGCCGTCTCGGTGGTCACGGTGGTGTTCTTCGGGCACCTGTCCGACCGCGTGGGCCGCGTCAAGGTGTACCGCTACGGGGCGCTGTTCACCGCGCTGTTCGCGTTCCCCGGCTTCTGGCTGCTGACCCAGGGCCAGGTGTGGCTCGTGCTGCTGGTGATGGCCGTGGGCATCGGGCTCGGCGTCCAGTCGATGCTCGGCCCGCAGTGCGCCCTGCTGCCGGAGTTGTTCGGCAACAGCCACCGTTACACCGGCGTCGCCACCGCGCGGGAGTTCTCCGCGGTGCTCGCCGGCGGCATCGCGCCGCTGATCGGGGCCTCCCTGCTGGCGGTCACCAACAACGCCTGGTGGGTCATCGCGATCTACTCCGCCGTCCTTTCTCTGATCTCGTTCGCCACGACGTTCGTCACGCCTGAGACGATGGGCCGGTCGCTCACCGACCTGAACGACGCCGGCCAGGAGAGGATCCTTCATGTCTGACACGCTCACCGTCGCCATCGCGGCCCCGCTCGCGCCCGAGTTGTGTGACCGCATCGCCGCCGTGGACCCCCGCGTCCGCGTCCTGGTCGACCAGGCCCTGCTGCCGCCCATGCGCCACCCGGCCGACTTCGCCGGCGAGCCGTCCTTCTCCCGGACGCCCGAGCAGCAGGCCGCCTACGAGGCGCTGGTCGACGCGGCCGACGTGATCTACGGCATCCCCGACCTGCAGCCGTCCGCGCTGGCCCGCGTCGTCGCGGCCAACCCCCGGCTGCGCTGGGTGCAGGTGATGGCGGCAGGCGGCGGCGCCCAGGTGGTGGCGGCCGGGCTGTCGGCGTCCGACCACGAGCGGGTCACGTTCACCACGTCGGCCGGCGTGCACGGCGTCCCGCTGGCCGAGTGGGCGCTGTTCGGCCTGTTCTGCGGCGTCAAGGAGCTCCCGCGGCTGCAGCGCCAGCAGCGCGAGCACGCCTGGCCCAACCGGGTCGTGGGGCGTCCGCTGCAGGGCAGCACGGTGCTCGTCCTGGGCCTGGGCGGCATCGGCCAGCAGGTCGTGACGCGCTGCCAGGCGCTCGGCATGACGGTGCTCGGCGTGAAGCGCTCCCCGGGCGCCGTCGACGGCGTCGACGAGGTGCACTCCCTGGACGACCTCGCCGCGATCGTCGGCCGGGCCGACCACATCATCGTCACGCTGCCCGGCACGGCTCAGACCACCAAGCTCGTGAACGCCGACGTGCTGGCCCGCGCCAAGCGCGGCGTCACGATCGTCAACGTCGGACGCGGCACCGTCATCGACCAGGACGCCCTGGTGGACGCGCTGCGGTCCGGGCAGGTCGGCTTCGCCGCGCTCGACGTGTTCGAACGAGAGCCCCTCGAAGACGATTCCCCCTTGTGGGACATGGACAACGTGCTGGTCAGCCCCCACTCCGGCGGCCTGGACCACCGCGAGGACGAGCGCATCTGCGAGCTGTTCTGCGACAACCTGCGCGCGTTCCTGGACGGCCGGCCGCTCCGCAACGTCGTCGACCCGGCGCAGGGGTACTGAGGGCGGTCCCCCAGTACACGGCGCGTGGGGTCGCGGCGCGGGCGGATCGGCGTCCGCGCCGCGACCCGCTCGCCTAAGGTGAGGGCGGGAGGCGACATGAAGTTCCTGTTCCTGGGGGCGGGCGCGATCGGCACGTACGTCGGCGGGTCGCTGGCGGCGTCCGGGCACGACGTGTCGTTCGTCGAGCAGCCGGGTCCCGCGGCCACGATCGCCGAGCGCGGGCTGCGCATCCACGTCGGCTCGACGACCCGGACGGTCACCGATGTCAAGCTGTTCACCTCGTCGGCGGACGCCCTGGCGTCCGGGCCGTTCGACCTCGGGGTGTTCGCCCTGAAGTCGTTCGACACCGCCTCGGCGACCGACTCCCTGGTGGCCACCGGGCTTGAGGTGCCCACGATCCTGTCGCTGCAGAACGGCGTCGACAACGAGGCCACGATCGCCGCCCGCCTCGGGCGCGGCAAGGTCATCGCGGGCACCGTCACCAGCGCCGTGGCCAAGCCCGGCGTCGGCGAGGTGATCGAGGAGACCCACCGCGGCATCGGCGTGGCCATGGATCACCCCTTGTCAGAACCGCTCGTCGCCGCCCTGGACGAGGCCGGCCTGTCCGCCAAGTCCTTCCCCGACGCCGCCGCGATGAAGTGGTCAAAGCTGCTGACGAACCTGACGGGCAACGCCACGTCGGCGATCCTCGACCTGCCGGTGGGCGCCCTGTTCGCCGACCGCCGCCTCTACTCGGTCGAGATCGCCGTGCTGCGCGAGTGTCTGGCCGTGATGCGGGCGCTGGGGCACCGTCCGGTCGACCTGCCCGGCACGCCGGTGCGCGCGCTGGCGTTCGCCGCGCAGCGTCTGCCCCGCGTCGTTGCGCAGCCCATCCTCCACCGGGCGCTCGGCGCCGGGCGGGGCGACAAGATGCCGAGCTTCCACATCGACCTGCACTCCGGACGGGGCCGCACCGAGGTGTCCTACCTGAACGGCGCGGTCGTCCGTTTCGGCGAGAGCAGCGGCGTCCCCACGCCCGTGAACCGCGTGCTCACCGACACCCTCGAGGAACTCACGGGCCAGCCGGAGGCCATCGAGCGGTTCCGCAAGAACCCGGACGCCCTCCTGCGCCTGGTCCCCTGACGCACGCCCCAGGCCGAATCCCTCAGTCCTCGCCCGGGAACCGGACGCCCACCTGGGCGCGGATGTCGTCGAGGGTCTCCATGATCGCGATCGTCTCCGCCAGGGGCAGCAGCGGCGACTCGCGGCGTCCGTCGGCCACCAGAGTCGCGAAGTGAGCGGCCTCGTAAGCCAGGCCATGCTGCTTGGCCCCCTCTGGGACGCCGGCCTCGGCCCAGTCGCCGCGCGGGGTGACGAGGCGCACGCTTCCCGGGCGGTAGAACACCTCGTCGAGCTCGATCCGGCCCGCGGGCCCGGCGATCACCGCCCGCGCCGGGGTGCGGGCGGCGAGCGTGGTGGTGACGGACGCCATCGCGTCCGAGCCGGGGTAGCCGTCGAACACCGCCGCCACCTGCCGGTCGACGCCGGTCGACGTGAGCGTGCCGCGTGCCGTCACCCGGCCCGGACGCCCCAGCACGAACCACGCGAACGACACGGGATAGATGCCCAGGTCGAGCAAGGCGCCACCCGCCAGCGCCGGTTCGAACATCCGGTGCCCGGGCTGGAACTCGAACGCCTGCCCGTGGTCGGCGACGACCGACTCGATCTCCCCCAGCGCGCCGTCGGCCAGCAGGTGGCGGACGATGTCGTGCCGCGGCAGGAACCGCGTCCACATCGCCTCCATGCAGGCGCGGTCGGCGGCGCGGGCGGCGTCCGCGATCTCACGCGCCTCGGCCGCGTTGCGGGTGAACGCCTTCTCGATCAGCACGTGTTTGCCCGCGGCGAGCGCGGCCAGCGCCTGGTCGCGGTGCTCGCTGTGCGGGGACGCGATGTAGACGATGTCGACGCCCGGGTCGTCGAGCAGCTCGGCGTACGAGCCGTACGCCGACGGGATCTCCCAGCGCCGCGCGAACGCCTCCGCGCGGTCCAGCGAGCGCGACCCGCACGCCACGATCCGCTGCCGGGTGGCCGCGCGCAGCGCGTGCGCCATGCCCTGGGCGATGTTGCCGGGCGCGAGGATGCCCCAGCCGAGCGGCGGCGCGTCGGCGGGGTCGGGGATTCGACTGGTCGGGAGCACAGCTGTCATGCCCGCCATCCAACCACGCCCGGACGCCGCCCCGCCTTACTCCCACCCGGCGGTGAACCCGGTCTCCAGCTCGCCGGCCAGCTCGATCAGCCGGGTGAGCAACTCGGGGACGGACGCCGCGCGCAGCAGCCCGAGCTGGTCCAGCGGACCCGCCGGGCAGATCCCCGCCAGCTGCCAGCAGGCCACCACGGGGTCCTCGGCCAACCCCACGTGCGCCGGCCACGTCACCTCGGAGAACTCGCTCGCCAGCGCCGCCACCCGCCGGACGGCGCGCTCGGCGTCCGCCCGCAGCTCGGACCACTCGTCGTCCCAGGTCAGGTCCGGCAGCCAGTCGACCTCGGCGCGCGGCCAGGGGTCGTCGCTCAGCCAGCGACGCACCTCGAACCGCTGCCACCCGAACGCCGTCACGTTCAGCCACGCCGCCGAGGGGACGCAGCCCGTGATGCGCGCCAGCGTGCCCACGCCGAAGCGGGCGTCGCCGCCGCCGACCTCGCTGCCGCGCTCGATCAACACCACCCCGAACTCGCCGGGCCCCTCCAGCACGTGCCGCATCAGCTCCAGGTAGCGCGGCTCGAAGACGCGCAGCGCCAGCGGCATGCCGGGCAGCAGCACCGACCCGAGCGGAAACATCGCCAGGTCGGTGGGGGGTTCGGCCGGGTCACCCACGGGTGGCCCGTCGTTCGCGCTCACCAGCGCCCCCACTCGTCGCCGCCGGAGCCACGGAACCGGGCGTCCAGGTACTCCCCGACCACGGCCGCGCCCAGTTCGTCGACATCGGGGGCGACGACCCGCCCGTCGACGCGTTCGGCGAGGCGGTTCAAGAACCGCGCCAGCCCCGGGTCGTCGCCGAGCCGGAAGAACGTCGCCTGGACGCCGCGCCGCCCGATCCGGTCGAGCTCCGCCACGGTCAGCGCGATCGTCGCCGGCTCGGGCGGGTAGGAGAACCACGCCTCGCCGTCGGCGCCCAGGTGCGCGGTGGGTTCACCGTCGGTCACGACCAGCAGCACCGGCTGCATGGTCGGGTGCCGGCGGAAGAACCGCTCGGCCAGCAGCAGCCCGTGGTGCAGGTTCGTCCCCTGCTCGCGGACGGCCTCCAGCCCGACGAGCTCCTCCACGTCCATCGTGCGGGCGTGCCGCCCGAACCCGATCAACTGCAGCTGGTCGCCCCTGAACCGCGTGGACACCAGGTGGTGCAGCGCCAACCCGGTCCGCTTCATCGGCACCCAGCGCCCCTCGGCCGCCATCGAGTACGACGCGTCGACCAGCAGCGCGACCGCCGCCTGGGTGCGCTCCTCGGTCTCGACGACCTCGATGTCCGACACCGTCAGCCGGACGCCGGCGCGCGGGTCGCCGCCCTTGGACGCCGTGCGGGCGATGGCGTTGGTGAGGGTGCGGGTGACGTCCCAGGGTTCGGCGTCGCCGTACCGCCACGGCCGCGACGCGCCGGTCAGTTCGCCGGCGGCACCCGCCAGCCGGGTGTCCCGGGAGCCACGGCGTCCGCCGAGCTGCCGGGCGGCGTCCGCGAGCAGGGTGCGGCCCAGGCGGCGCAGGGCCTTGGGCGACAGCGACCACTTGCCGTCCGTGCCGCGGCGCAGGTAGCCCGAGTCGCGCAGCGCCCGCTCCAGCTCGGCGAGCGTGCGCGCCGACGCGGACGCCTCCGCCCCGAGCTGGCGGGCCAGGGCGTCCAGGTCGAGGTCGTCGAGGCTGGCGCCGTCGTAGTGCTGGGACAGCTGGTCGCTCAGGGCGTCGAGGTCGCCGAGGTCCTGCAGGACGCCGGTGCCGTCGCCGAGCCCGAGACCGTCGGAGCCGCCGAACCGCGACGAGCCCGACCAGTCCTCGCCGGGACGCAGGGCCTGCAGGCTGGCGTCCAGCTGACCGAGCTGAGCCATGAGCCCCGGCGAGCCGAACGCCTGCGCCGACAGCCGCATCAGCTCGTCGCGCTGCTCGGCGGTCAGCGAGCGCATCAGCCGCTGCGCCGCGGCGGCCCGGGCGGCCAGCGCGTCGATCAGCTCGTCGACGGTGCGCGGGTTCTCGGGGAAGTAGTCGCCGTGCTTGGCCATGAAGTCGTCGAAGTCGGCGGGGGTGTCCTCGCCGCGTCGGTGCTTGTCGAGGAGCGCATTCAGGTCGCTCAGCATCTCGGAGACGGCCTCGCGGTCGGCGTCCGTGGCGCCCTCGAGCGCCTGCTTCATGCCGGCGAACCGCTGGTCGAGCAGCTCGCGGCCCAGCAGGTCCTTGATGCGCTCGTACGCGGCCCGCGCCTCCGACGACTGCCAGTCGTAGCCCCCCAGCTCGCTCACCGCGGCGGCCGTCGACGCCGGCAGGTTCGCCAGCCGCAGCTCCCGGAAGGCGCGGTCGTCGTCGTCCAGGCCGGCGTCGCGGGCCAGCTGCTTGCGCTCGGCGAGCACGGCCTCCTCCAGCAGGCGGCGCACCTCGTCGAGGGTGCCGTCGAGGCGGTGGCGTCCGAGCAGGTCGCGGCGGCGGCGCTGGACGCGGCGGGCCAGGTCGTCCAGGCCGTCGCGCCCGGTCCCGCCCCGGCGCAGGAACTCGCGCAGCGCCCGTTGCGGCGAGGCGCCCGCCATGACGTCGGCGCCGATGGCGTCCAGGGCCTCGGCGAGGTCGACGGGCGGGGCGAGCGGATCGGGACCGCCGGCGTAACGCCCGTAGCGGGACGGGTGATGCTGCCTGGGCATGGCGCCCCCCTATCCGTAGATGGTCTCCCCGTCGCCGGACTCCTTCGCGATGCGCCGCGCCAGGTACAGCCCCTCGAGCGCAAGCTCGATGGCGCTGGCGCGCTGGCCGGATGAGGTCGCCCCTAGCCGCGCCGCCACCTCGTCGTACGTCGCCTCGGCGAGTGGAGGCAGGGCGTCCAGGAACTCCGCGGCGGTCACCTGCTCGCCGGTGGTGACCGTGAGGCGTCCGTCGAACGCCTCCACCAGTGGGCCCAGATCGATGCCCCGGAGGTGCTCGCGGACGGCCTCGGCGGTGGCCACGCGCAGCAGGTGGTCGAGGATCTCGGCCTCGCGGCCCTCCTCGCCGGTCTCGAACTCGATCTTGCCGAGCAGCACGTCGACGGCGGTCTCCAGGTCGACGACACGCGCGACGGCGGCGTCCTCCCCCCGGACGGTGGCCCGGTGCAGCGCGGACGCCGCGACCGTCTCGGCGCCGGCGATCGCGAACCGCGCCGAGACCCCCGAGCGCTGATTCACCGCGGCCGAGGTGCGCAGGGTGCGGGTGAAGCGGGCGAGGATCTCGCGCAGGACGTCCGGCACCTCGGCCACCAGGTGGGCCTCCTGGGCGATGACGGCCAGCTCGTCATCCAGGGCGATCGGGTAGTGGGTGCGGATCTCGGCGCCGAACCGGTCCTTGAGCGGGGTGATGATGCGGCCGCGGTTGGTGTAGTCCTCGGGGTTGGCGGACGCCACGATGAGTACGTCGAGCGGAAGCCGCAGCACGTAGCCGCGGATCTGGATGTCGCGCTCCTCCATCACGTTCAGCATCGACACCTGGATGCGCTCAGCGAGGTCGGGCAGCTCGTTGATCGCGACGATGCCTCGATGGCTACGGGGGATGAGCCCGTAGTGGATGGTCTCGGGGTCACCGAGGCGGCGCCCTTCGGCGACGCGCGTGGGGTCGACGTCGCCGATCAGGTCGGCCACGGACGTGTCCGGGGTGGCCAGCTTCTCGGCGTAGCGCTCGGAGCGGTGCCGCCACGCGACGGGCAGCTCGTCGCCGAGGGCCTCGATGCGCCGCCGGGACGCCTCGGTGAGCGGCGCGTACGGGTGCTCGTTGAGCTCCGAGCCCTCGATGACCGGCGACCACTCGTCCAGCAGCCCGACCAGCGTGCGCAGCAGGCGCGTCTTGCCCTGGCCGCGCTCGCCGAGCAGCACCAGGTCGTGGCCGGCCAGGATCGCGCGCTCCACCTGGGGCAGCACGGTGCGGGAGAAGCCGTGCAGGCCTGGCCACGGATTGCGCCCGGACGCCAGCGCGTCGAGCAGGTTGTCGCGCAGCTCGGCGCGAATGGTCTTGTGGATGTGGCCCGCCGCACGCAGCTGGCCCAGCGTCTTCACTTTGGGGCGTTCGGTCACGTCCTCACCGTAACCCGGGACGTCAAGCCCGGGTTGAGAGGCCCCGATCTCCGCGGACCATGAGCCTCGGGGCGCCTTGATGGGCTCTGCGTACCTTCAGTGGGGGAACGGCACGTATGAAGAGCCAGATCAGGCCCCGCACTGTCCTTGCCCCGATCCAGCAGCGTTTGCCCCCGCAAGTGCCGTTTGCGCCAGTGAGATTCGATTCGAATGGGGGCAGACGACACCTTCAGGGGCAACTACCCCGGGCGCGGCCCACGCCCCTACGGCCGCAGCATTCCTTGTCTACGGCGTCACCTCGCGGCGCGCCACCGCAGGTATGGAGAGCCAGTCTCGGACCGGCAATGACGTGGGTCGCCGTCGACAGCCATTCGTGCGCGATCGGGTCAGGCATCGCCCGGACCCACACACCGCGAGGCTTGTCAAGGGGTCCCGCGCGATTTGTGGATAACTATTGGTCCCGAAATTCCTTGTAGAAGGCCGGGTTCCCGTACGAAAAATGTCAGAGGGGGTCTCTAGTGTCGTCGATATGGGAACGGAGATGGTCGGACTGTCGGGCGGCGAACTGCTGGCCGTCATGGACGCCGCCCTGGACGCGCTCGGCGACGGCCGGCTCGCCCTGGAGCCGGACGCCGACCTGTTGCGCCTGTTGGTGGCCGGGTTGCGGGTGGGGGCCAGGTTGCACGCCTGGCAGACCCAGTTGACCGCCCGGCTGGATGCCCGGGAGGTCACGTCACTAGAGCACGGCACGTCGACGACCACCTGGCTCACGGATACGGCCACCCTAACCAGCAGAGAGGCCGGACGACTCCTCGCTCAGGGCCGGCAACTCGAACGCTTCCGGCACGTGGGAGACGCCGCCGCCGCTGGGACCGTGTCGCCCACTCAAGCGGACGCGATCACCGGCGTGCTCGACAAACTGCCCGCCGACTTCCCCACCGAGGTGGTCGACCGAGCCCAGACGTTGATGGTCGGGTTCGCCGCCACCCACAACAGCACCGAACTCCGCCGCCTCTCCCGGCACCTCCTGGAGGTCGTCGCTCCCGACCTGTGCGACCAGGTGGAGGCCGAACGGCTGGAGCGCGAGTACGCCCAAGCCCAACGCGACCGACACCTCACGTTCAAACCCGATCACCACGGATCGGTGCTCATCAAAGGCAGCCTGCCGATCTGCGAGGCCGAACCGTTCATCCGGATCGTCGACGCCTACGCCGCCGCCCTCACCCGCGACACCCACGATGCCCCCGACCCGACCGCCGAGTTGGTCACACCGGCGATGCGCAGGGCCGACGGACTCATCTCGATGATCAACGACCACCAACGCCGCGAACTCGCCCCCGGCCGCGGCGGCGACCGACCCCGCGTCGTCGTCACGCTTGCCTACGACCAACTCCTCCAAGCCGCGACCAACGCCGGCCTGCTCGCCGGACACCTCGTCGGTACGGGCGAACCGATCCCCGCGGGCGTGCTGCGCCGGTGGTTGTGCGACGCCGACCTCCTCCCCGTCGTCCTCGGTGGGGCGTCGGAGGTCCTCGACGTGGGCCGCACCGAACGCCTGGCGACCCCGGCGATCCGGGCCGCGTTGGAGGTCCGCGACCAGGGCTGCGTGTTCCCCGGCTGCGACAAACCGCCGCAGGCGTGCCAAGCCCACCACATCATCCCCTGGTGGGCCGGCGGGGCAACATCCCTCACCAACATGGTGTTGGTCTGTCCCCAACACCACGGCGTCGTCGAACCCGGACACGACCCCACCGCCGACCGCTGGCAGGTCCGGCTCCGACCCGACCAACTCCCCGAGGTGATCCCACCCCGCCGAGTCGACCCCCACCGGCGGCCCCGCTGCCACGCCCGCTTCCTCACGCCCCTGCGTACATGACGGGCGAGGATCAGCGCGCCCACGACGCGCTGGCCAAGACAGCAAGACTGGTCCAAACGTCGCGAACCAGCCCAGCCCCGCCAGGCCCAGGCAAGTCCAGCCCATCCCCCGACTACGCTGCGGACGTGGCCACGCGCAAGGCACTCCCGACGCTCGTGTTGCTGGTGCGGCACGGCGAGACGCCGACGACGGGCGTGGTGCTGCCCGGACGCGCGCCGGGGCTGGGCCTGTCCGAGCGCGGCACGGCCCAGGCCGCCGCGGTCGCCGAACGCCTCGTGGGGCTCAAGGTCGACGCTGTCTACACCTCGCCTGTCGAACGTGCGCAGCTCACCGCTGCACCCACGGCGTCCGCGCTCGGTCTGACTCCGACCATCGACGACGGCCTGGCCGAGGCCGACACCGGCGACTGGACCGGCCTCAAACTCGCCGACCTCGCGCGCAAGCCCGAGTGGCGGGGGCTGCAGGCCGCGCCGTCCACGTTCCGCTTCCCGGGCGGGGAGAGCTTCACCGAACTCCAGGCCCGTGTGCTGGCCGCGGTGGCGCGCATCCGCGACGCGCACCCCGGCGGCGTCGCGGTCTGTTTCTCCCACGCCGACCCGATCAAGGTGGCGCTGGCGCACGCGCTGGGCACGCCGCTCGACCTCCACGGCCGCATCGACGTCGGCCCCGGATCCGTGTCGGCGATCGAGTTCCCACCCGCCGGGCCCCCGGCCGTCCGGCTGGTCAACTCGGCCCACGACCCCCTGGCCACCCTGCGGGGCTGAGGTGGACGCCGACGCGCTGCGCCTGCTCGCCGAGGGCGAGGTCTCGATCGTCGGGCGCATCGTCGAGAGCAGCAACCTCACGTTCGTCGCCGAGCTGACCAGCGGCGACGACGAGATGTGGGCCATCTACAAGCCGCTCGCCGGCGAGCGCCCGCTCTGGGACTTCGAGCCCGGCCTGTACCGCCGCGAGCGCGCGGCGTACCTGCTCAGCGAGGCCCTCGGCTGGGGCATCGTCCCGGCGACGATCGTCCGCGAGGACGCCCCCGCCGGCGTCGGGTCGCTGCAGGCCTACGTCGAGTGCGACCCCGCCGACCATTACTTTGCGCTGCACCGGTTCGTGCCCGAGACCCACGACGCCCTGCGCCGCATCGCCGTGTTCGACCTGGTCGCCAACAACACCGACCGCAAGAGCGGCCACGTCCTGCGCGGGCGCGACGGCCGCGTCTGGGCGATCGACCACGGGTTGTGCTTCGCAGACGAGCCCAAGCTGCGCACCGTCATCTGGGACTTCGGCGGCGAGCCCATCGCCGACGACCTCCTGGACGCCGTCGCACCGCTGGCGTCCGCGGTACCGGACGACCTCGCCGAGCTGCTGTCCGAGGCCGAGACCGACGCCCTGCGCGCGCGGGTCCGGCGGCTGCTGCGCACGCGCGACTTCCCCGTCGACCACACCGGACGCCGCTTCCCCTGGCCGCTCGTGTAGCCCGGACGCCGCGCCGGCGACCCACGTCCCGCTCCGATCTCCCCGCGAAAGCCCCTACTCAGCCCCCCTCGAGGTGCTCCAGAATCAGCGACACCACCGCCCCGGACTCGTTCTCGGGCAGCCAGTGCCCGGCGTCCAGCTCGACGAAGTGGTACTCCGCAGTCACGTACCGCTCGCACAACTCGGCCGCCGAGCGGTCGATGTAGGGGTCGGCGTTGCCCCACACGAACAGCGTCGGCACGTGCACCTCGCGGGGCACGCGGCGTCCGGCGGCGTCCCACGCGACGTACTTGAGCCCGCGGTACCAGTTCACCGGACCCCTCAGCGCCTCCGGCTCACCGAACCGGCGCCCGTACCGCTCGGCGGCGTCCGCCCGGACGCCCAGGCTCACGTACCCGTCCGCGAGCCGCGGAGCCAGCAGGCGCTCCACCCACGGCACCTGGAACGCGGCCATGTACCAGCTGCGCCGGGCCTGAGCCGGACGCCGCGCCGCCGCCGCCATCGCCGCGGGGTGCGGCACCGACAGCGCGGTCAGCGACACCACTCGGTCGGGGTGCCGACGGGCCAACTCCCAGGCCACGCCCGCGCCCCAGTCGTGCCCGACCACGTGCGCGGCGAACACCCCGGCCGCGTCGAGGAGGGCCACGACGTCACCGACAAGGTCACCGATGCGGTAGCGCCACCCTCCGCGGGGCCGGGCGCCGGGGGAATAGCCGCGCTGGTCAGGGACGAGCGTGCGATAGCCCTGCTGGTGCAGCGCGGGCACCACCCGGTCGTAGGCCGACCCGTCCTGGGGGAACCCGTGCAGCAGCACCACGGTCTGGCCGTCGCGCGGCCCGGCGTCCCGCACGTCGAAGGTGAGCCCGTCGTGAAGATAGTGCGTCAGCGGTGCCACGGCTCCCCAGCGTAGGCTCCACAAGCCCCTTGGCAGTCGTTGAAAGCACAACTACCATCTTTCTCATGATGCCGCCCGCCCCCTCGCTGCTGGAGTTCACCGTCCTCGGGCTACCCATGCACCCGCTCGTCGTCCACGCGGTGGTGGTGCTCCTCCCGCTCGGCGCACTGGCCACCGCGCTCATGGTGGTCGTGCCGAAACTGCGGGAGCGCTACGCGCTGCTGTCGCTGGCCACGCTCACCGTCGGAGCCCTCTCCGCGATCGCCGCCCGCATCACCGGCGAGGATCTCGCCCAGTCCCAGGGCCTGCCCGCCCGGCACGCCCTGTTCGGGACGACGCTCGCCATCACCGCCGTCGTCGTCATGGTCGTCGCCTGGGTGTGGTGGTTCCTCGAGCGCCGGCACGCCAAGGCGGCACCCGGCACCTCGAACGTGCCCGGTCTCGTGGCCGGCGGCCTCACCGTCGCCGGGGCGCTCGCGATCGGCGTGCTCACCGTGCTCGTCGGCCACTCCGGCGCCGAGGCCGTCTGGGGCGCCCGGTCCACGGCCACCTCGCCCGCTTCGGGCACCTACACCCTGGCGCAGGTGGCTCAGCACAACTCGGCGACGTCCTGCTGGGCGGCCATCGACGGCGGCGTCTACGACCTGACACAGTGGGTCAACAGCCACCCGGGCGGCCCGCAGCGCATCCTGAACCTGTGCGGCACGGACGCCTCGGACGCGTTCGAGGCCCAGCACGACTCCCAGCAGCGCCCGAACACCCAGCTGGCCACCTTCCGCATCGGCAACCTCGTCTGAGGACTCCCCCGTGGCACCGGTAACCTACGGCCCATGAGCGAAGCGGCGTCCGGGGCCAACGATTTCATCCGCGAGATCGTCCGGCGTGACAACGCCGCGGGCACGTACGGCGGCCGCGTCCAGACCCGGTTCCCGCCCGAGCCCAACGGCTACCTGCACATCGGCCACCTCAAGGCGATCACGGTCGACTTCGGCGTCGCCGAGGCGTTCGGCGGCACCTGCCACCTGCGCCTCGACGACACCAACCCCGACACCGAGGAGACCGAGTACGTCTCCTCGATCGTCGACGACATCGCCTGGCTCGGCTACACCCCGGCCTCGGTCGTCCACGCCTCGGACTACTTCGGACAGCTCTACGACTGGGCCGAACACCTCGTCCGCGAGGGCCACGCCTACGTCGACGACTCCGACGCCGAGACCATCTCGGCGGCCCGCGGCGGCTTCGGCACGCCGGGCACCGACTCCCCGTTCCGCGACCGGACGCCGGAGGTGAACCTCGACCTGCTCCGCCGCATGCGCGCCGGGGAGTTCCCGGACGGCGCCAAGGTGCTGCGCGCCAAGATCGACATGGCGCACGAGAACATGCAGATGCGCGACCCGGTGATGTACCGCATCCGGCACGCCCACCACCACAACACCGGTGACGCGTGGTGCCTGTACCCCACCTACGACTGGGCGCACGGCCAGTCGGACGCCGTGGAGGGCGTCACCCACTCGCTGTGCACGCTGGAGTTCGAGAGCCACCGCCCGCTGTACGACTGGTTCCTCGACCACCTGCCGCTGACCGGCGACCGCCCCAAGCAGATCGAGTTCGCCCGCCTGGAGTTCACCCACACCATCACCAGCAAGCGCCGCCTGCGCACCCTGGTCGAGGACGGCGTCGTCGACGGCTGGGACGACCCCCGCATGCCCACCCTGCGCGGCCTGCGCCGTCGCGGCTACCCCGCCGCCGCCATGCGCGCGTTCTGCGAGGGCGTCGGCACCACCCGCACCAACTCCCGCAAGGCCATCGAGGAGCTCGAGAGCTACCTGCGCCGCGAGCTCAACCGCACCGCGCAGCGCCGCATGGCGGTCCTGAACCCGCTGAAGCTCGTCCTGACCAACTGGCCCACGGACGCCGCCGGCGCCCCGGTCGTCGAGTGGGTCGAGGTGGCCAACAACCCTGAGAACCCCGACGACGGCGTCCGGCTGGTGCCCTTCACCGGCGAGCTTTGGATTGAGGCCGACGACTTCGCCGAGGTGCCGCCGCCGAAGTTCTTCCGGCTCACCCCCGGGCGCGAGGTGCGTCTGCGCGGGGCTTACTTCGTCACCGCGACCGAGGCCGTGAAGGACGCCGACGGCGCGCTCGTCGCCGTCCACGCCACCTACGACCCCGCCACCCGCGGCGGCGACGCCCCGGACGGCCGCCGGGTGAAGTCCACGATGCACTGGGTGTCAGCGCCGCACGCCGTGGCGGCGACGGTGGCCCTCTACGAGCGCCTGTTCTCCGCCGAGGTGCCCGGCGAGCGCACCGGGGAGGCCCTGGACGACCTGAACCCCGCCAGCCGCACCATGTTGGCCGACTGCCGGCTCGAACCGGCCCTGGCGGACGCCGCCCCGGGCGAGGTCGTCCAGTTCGAGCGGCTGGGCTACTTCGCCGTCGACGCGGATGTCCCGCTGCTGTTCCACCGCACGGTGGGCCTGCGCGACGAGTGGGCGTCCATCCAGAAACGCGGCGGCTGAGCCGCCCCGTCTCGACCCCCACCCGAGCGATGGACTAGGGTACTTACTCGTGTCAACGACCACCTTGAACCCGCTTCGCGCCCGCGTCGGCATCTCGCTGTTCTTCTTCGTCAACGGCGCCGGGTTCACCAACCTGATCCCGCGGTACCCCGAGATCAAGGACGCGTTCGAGCTCAGCAACACCGGCTACGGGCTGCTCGTCGCGGTCGGACCGCTGGGCTCCATGGCGGCGTCCGCGTTGCCGGCCCCCCTGATCCGCCGGTTCGGGGCCCAGGCGACGGCGCTGATGTCTACCCTGCTGCTCTGCGCGTGCCTCGTGCTCACCGGTTTCGCGCCGCACGTGGTGATGTTCGCCGCCGCGCTGGCGTTCATGGGGTTCGCCGACGGCATCACCGACGCCGCCATGAACGTCCACGGGCTGCTCGTCGAGGACGCCAACGGCAAGACCATCGTCAACTCGCTGCACGCCCTGTGGAGCCTCGGCGCCACCGCCGGCGGCCTCGTCGGCGCCTGGGCCGCCGCCCAGCGCGTCCCGCTGCCTCTGCACCTTTCCGTCGCCGCGGTGGTGCTCGTGGGCGTGGCGGTGTTGGCCACCTGGCTCGGACGCCTCCCGGACGCCCGGCCCGGCGCCGCGGCGTCCGCACCGGACGGCGAGCAGCACGCCCCCCACACCAAGCTGCCCAAGGGCGCGTGGGGGTTGATCCTGCCGCTGGTCGTGCTGGCGATCGCGGGCGTGCTCGTCGAGGACGTCGCCGCCAACTGGGCGGTGCTCTACCTCGTGCAGGTGGTCGGGGTCGGCCTCGGCGTCGGCGGCCTGGGCTTCTCGGTGATGCTGGCGGCACAGTTCGTGGGCCGCATCCTCGGCGACCCGTCCACGGACCGCTGGGGCCGAGTGCGCGTGATCCGCGCCGGCGGGGTCATGATCGCCGTCGGCGGCCTGCTGGTCGTGGCGGTGCCGACGCTGCCCGCGGTGATGGTGGGCTACGCCCTGGCCGGCTACGGCTGCGCCACGGTCGTGCCGGCCGCGTACGCCGCCGCGGGCCGGCTGCCGGGGCTGCCCGAAGGCGCCGGCGTCACCTACGTGAGCTGGCTGATGCGGGTCGGCTTCCTGGTCACCTCACCGATCGTCGGGTCGGTCGCCGACCTGACCAGCCTGCGCGTCGGCCTCGGCCTGCTGCTGCTGGCCGGACTGGCCATCGTCTACCTGGCCCGGGTCACCCGTCCCATCGACCACGACCTGGGCCACGGCGACGTCCTGCCGCCGACCATCTGAGGCCGTCGGGGGGTCATCGGACGCCGCGGCTTCCGGCACGGCGTCCATCGCCCGGCCTGGCGCCGGCCCCGTCGACTGGCGCACGACCAAGCGCATGCGCACGCGCTCGCCGAGCTCATCGGGGTCGAGGTCCGCGTGGCTTTCGATGGCGCGCAGCAGCCGCTCGACGGCCTGACGTCCGATGCTGTAGTCGACCACGCCCAGCGTGGTGAGGCCGGGTTCGAGCACCTCGGCCAGGTGCACGTTGTCGATGCCGACCACCGAGACGTCCTCGGGGATGCGACGGCCCAGTTCCTGCATGCGCAGCATGAACCCCGCCGCCATGTCGTCGTTGTAGGCCACCACTGCGGTCGTGGGCCGGTCCAGGAACTGCGCGACGGCCTGGCGTCCGGCCTCGATCGTCCCGCGGCCGGGCCCGGTCTTGAAGAGCCGGACGCCGATGCGCGCGCAGTGGTCCTCCAGACCCTGACGGCGGGCCGCGCTCATCCACGAGTTCGAGGGACCCGCCAGCCAGGTGATCTCCTCGTGCCCGAGCGAAGCCAGGTGGTCGGCGGCCTGGCGCATGGCGTCCGCGGTGTCGGGCAGGATCGACGACACACCGCGGACGTGCCGCGACACGACCACGGTCGGCTTCTGCTTGGCGATCATCTTGATCGCGTTGTCGGACATGCGGGGCGCCACGAGAATCACCCCGTCGACGATGTCGAGCACGCGTTCCAGCGCCGGGCGCTCCCGCTTGGGGTTCTCGGCGGCGTCGCAGACGATGACGTCCCACCCCACAGCCTTGGCGGCCGCCTGGATCGCCACGAAGTTCTGGTGGTAGAAACTGCGAGCCAGGTCGGTGCACAAGACGGCGAACGCTCCCGTGGCCGGCACCTTCGTGACCGGGGTGATGGCGGTGCGGTCGTAACCGAGCCGGTCGGCGGCGTCCCACACGAGCTTCGCCGTCTGCGCCGACACACGCCCGGGATTGGACAGCGCCCGCGACACCGTGGGTGTGGTCACGCCGGTCTCGTGGGCGATGTCCTTGAGGGTCACCGCCTTCCGGGGACGCCGCGCGCTCGTCACGCTCACAGACTAGGGGGTGCCGACGCGAATCGCTTCTCACACGGGTGGTTACCGCCCCGGCGGGCCGGACGGAACGCCGGGGCGGACGTCCAGGAGTCGGACTGAACACCGAAGGACCCACCCTAACTAGGGCGAATGTAGAGACAGATCACCCTGCGACCCCCTAGGGTCGGGCCCAACGCCCGGCCAACGTCGACCGGGGCCAGCCCTCAAGAAAGGTACCCCCCCTTGAGAAAGATGCCCGTCCTCGTGGGGCTGACGGTGCTCGCCGTCGCCACCCCCTTCTCCACCGCCCAGGCCGCGCCCGCGGCCGGAGCGGACCGCTTCACCCAGGCGCCCACCGGCGCGATCGACTCCAAGCTCGTCCCCCAGTCGCTGAACCGGGACGCCAAGGTCAAGGTGATCGTCGAGCTCACCGAAGACCCGGTGTCCGTGGTCGAGGCCAAGCAGGGACGCGAGCTGTCGTCGGCCGAGCGGGAGTCCGTGCGCGGACGCCTGCGCTCCCAGCAGCAGGCTGTGAAGGACAAGGCGCGGGCGTCCGGCGGCACGGTACTCGCCGAGATGCAGGACGCCTACAACGGCGTCAAGGCGCAGGTGAAGGGCGGCGAGATCGCCGCGCTGGCCGCCACGGCGGGGGTGAAGGCCGTGCACGCCGTCGAGGTACACACGCGCGACAACGCCGTGAGCGTGCCCTACCTCGGCGTGCCGCAGGCCTGGCAGAGCACCGGCTTCACGGGCACGGGCGTCAAGATCGCGATCATCGACACCGGCATCGACTACACCCACGCCGACTTCGCCGGTCCGGGCACGGTCGCGGCGTTCGAGGCCGCCAAGGCGACGTCCACCGCCCCGGCGAACCCCGCGTTGTTCGGCCCCACCGCCCCGCGCGTCAAGGGCGGCTGGGACTTCGTCGGCGACGACTACGACGCCGAAAGCGCCACCAACAGTGTGCCCGTCCCCGACCCCAACCCCCTGGACTGCCAGGGCCACGGTTCGCACGTGGCCGGCACGGCCGCCGGCGGCGGCGTCGACGCGACCGGGGCGGCCTACACCGGCCCCTACGACGCGTCCACCGCCACCAAGGCCTGGAAGGTCGGCCCCGGCGTCGCCCCCACCGCTGACCTGTACGCCCTGCGCGTGTTCGGCTGCGAGGGCAGCACCGACGTGACCGTCGAAGCCATCGACTGGGCGGTCAAGAACGGCATGGACGTCATCAACATGTCGCTGGGTTCCTCCTACGGGACCGCCACCGACCCGTCCGCGGTCGCCTCCAGCAACGCCGTCGGCGCGGGCGTCGTCGTGGTGGCCTCGTCCGGCAACTCCGGCCCGAACCCCTACATCACCGGCTCCCCGGGCACGGGCAAGGGCGTCATCAGCGTCGCCGCGAACGACTCCACTGCGGGGTTCCTGGGCGCGACGATCACCCTTCCGGGTGGCGGCACCGTTCAGGCGATCAACGCCAACGGCCTCAGCCCGATGCCGGCCGGCCCGTTCACGGTGGTCGTTCTGAAAGACAACCCGGCCACGGGTGAGAACGAGGCGCTCGGCTGCTCGGTGGCCGCCAACACCTGGAACGGCATCGTTCCGGGCGGCAACCAGCTGTCCGTCTCGGTGCGTGGCACCTGCGCCCGCGCGGCGCGCCCGATCCACGCCCAACGGGCCGGCGCGGCCGCGTCCGTGATGATCAACAACAGCGCCGACTACCCGCCGTTCGAGGGCACCATCACGGTGAACCCCGACGACCCCGCGGACGTGCTCACCGTGACCATCCCGTTCCTCGGGGTCCGCGGCTTGCTGGGCGCGGCCCCCACCGACGACGGCGATCGCCTCGTCGCGGCCGACGGGCAAGCGGTGACCCTCGCGGCGAGCACGCTCACCAACCCGAGCTACACCAACTTCGCGTCGTTCAGCTCCGGCGGCCCCCGCACGGGCGACTCCGGGCTGAAGCCGGGAGTCACGGCTCCGGGCGTCTCCATCGCGTCCGCCGCGGTGGGCACGGGCAACGACGTGATGGTGATGTCGGGGACCTCCATGGCCGCCCCGCACGTCGCGGGCCTGGCCGCCCTGAACGTCCAGGCGCACCCGACCTGGGACTCCCGGGCGATTTCCGCGAATCTCGTCAACACGGCCGACCCGGCGAAGGTGGGCAACTACCGGCTCACCCTCGGCGGCACCGGACAGGTCGACGTCGCGCAGTCACTGGCGTCCCGCGTGACCGCGGTCGGCGACTGGTACGCCACCGAGAGCGGCACCTTCCGGGAGCCGGCGCTCAACTTCGGCTTCGTCGAGTCGACGTCGTCGTACTCAGCCACCAAGAAGATCACGCTGACCAACCACAGCAACTCGTCGGTCACCTACAAGGTGTCCAGCCAGGCGACCGCGCAGTCGAGGCCGGCCACGGTGAAGTTCAGCTCGCGGTCGGTCACGGTTCCCCGGCGGGGCACGGCGACGGTGCTGGTGACGCTCACCGTGCCGATGGGCCGCGTGGGCAGCGCTCTGACCGCCGACCACTTCGCGTTCTACGAGGTGTCCGGCAGCGCGGTGTTCACGGCCGGCTCCGAAGAGCTGCGCGTGCCATACCTGGCCGTGCCGCGGGCGCAAGCCAACGTCACGCTCTCGTCCTCCGGGCACCGCCTCGACACGGCGGTGGACGGCGCGTCCGTGGACGGCCGGGGCGGCGGCGGTGGCGGTGGCGGCACGTGGCGCGATCCCTACAGCGTCACCCTCACCAACAAGGGCGGGGCACTGCCGGCCAATGCCGACTTCTACACCCTCGGCCTCACCGACCGTCAGGGCGACCAGACCGACAAGAGCCACCCCGGCATCGACCTGCGCGCCGTCGGCGTCCAGTCGTTCGCTGACGGTGACGACCAACTGCTGGTGTTCGCGGTGAACAGCCACGATCACTACTCGAACGCGGCCCGCAACGAGACCGACGTGGTCATCGACGTCAACAGCGACGGGGCGCCCGACTGGGTGCTCTTCGCGATCGACTCGGGGCTGATGCTCACCGGCTCGGTGGACGGCAAGAACGAGGTGTTCGCCTACAAGATCAGCACCGGCCAGACGTTCGTCGTGGGCTTCCTCGCGCAGTCGCCGACGGACAACAGCACCACGCTGCTGCCGGTCCTCGCCAGCGACTTGGGCATCACCCAGGCCACAGGCACGTTCAGCTACTCCGGCAGCATCACCTCGCTGGCGGACACGGCGGCATACGACGAGTTCGACGGCATGGCCCGGTACAACCCGTGGACGCCGGCGCTGCAGAACGGCCAGTACGTCTCCGTGCCGGTCAACGCCCGAGGCGTGACCGTCACCGGGGCCGTGAACGCGGCCGCCGTGGCCGACCAGAAGCCCGCCGGCGTCATGGTCGTGGTGGTCGACAACAAGTCCGGGGCATCGGAAGCGCTGCTGTACCAGCAGCGCCGCTGACCCCTGATCTTCGCGCTGCCCCCGCCTCCTCGTGAGGCGTGGGCAGCGTTGTCGTTCGGGGTGTCAGCGTTTCCTCGTTACGCGGGGCAGCGTTGTCGTTCGGGGTTGTCAGCGCGACGACGGGGAGGGCGACATCCAGCCTCGCGTACACAGGCGCGGGGCGTCCGTGGTGCCGAACCGGTAGTCGTACTGCGCACCGCCCGCCTCGACCAGCACGCGCATGCCGCTGACCAGCGCCTGGGTGTACATCACGCCCGGGTCGGGGCAGCCCCACGAGCCGTCGTTCCAGGTGACGGCCTCGGCGCTCACGACGCGCAGGGATTCGGTGGCCATGCCGCGCTTGGCGAGGTCGGCGCGGATGGCTTCCAGCCGGGCGTCCGCCAGCGTGACCGGCGTGGTGGTCGGGCTCGGATCCAGCGGCGGGGCCGTCTGAAACCGCCCGGACGCCGTGGGTTGCGGGCTGCCGGTGGCCGGTTGCGAGGCCGAAGGCGAGGGTGAGGCGGACGGCGTGCTCATGGGACCTCCCGTGGTGGTGCACCCGGCGAGCAGGACGGCTCCCGCGATCAGCACACCGACTCGGCGCATGGCCGCCTCCTCGCGCCCGGGCCGCGGCCGGGTCGCCGCGGTCCACCCAGCCTACCCGCGGGCGTCCGACGGCCCGGGGGCGGGCAGCGTCGTCACCGACACCCAGCCGGCGCTGCCGGAGGCCTCCTCCAGCTCGGCCAGGCTCAGCTCGACGGCGGAGTTGGCCGACCCGGCGGCGGGGAACACCGTGTCGAAGCGCGTCAGCGAGGCGTCCAGGTGCACCCGCACGCCCTCGTTGACGCCGAACGGGCAGACCCCGCCGACGGCGTGCCCGACCAGCCGCTCCACCTCGGCCGCCGGGATCATGCGGGCCTTGGTGCCGAACTCGTCCTTGAAGGCCCGGTTGTCGACCTTGGCGTCCCCGGCCGCGACCACCAGCACGGGCACATCGGCGACCAGGAAGCTCAGCGTCTTGGCGATGCGCCGGGGCTCGGTGCCCACAGCGAGCGCGGCGAGCTCCACCGTCGCGCTGGACTCCGCCGTCTCGATCAGCCGCCCCGCCAGCCCGTAGCGGTGCAGGTGGGCGCGGGCGCGTTCGATGGCCATGTCGGACTCCTGTTCGGCGGCTGGTCGCCGCACAGCGTAGCCGCCTACGCTGCCACCCAAGGAGGTCCCCATGACCGTGATCGACGACTACCTCGCCGCGTACACCGGCCCCCACCGCGCCCTGATGGACGAACTGCGGGCGCTGATCCGCGAACTCGTCCCCGAAGCGACCGAGAAGCTGTCCTACGGCATGCCCACGTACGACCTGTCCGGCAACCTCGTTCACTTCGCCGCCGGCAAGAACCACGTCGGCTTCTACCCCGCCCCCGCGGGCGTCGAGTTCGCCGCGGAGCGCGCCGACCAGCTGGGCCTTAAGCGCAGCAAAGGGGCGATCCAGTTCCCGCTCGACCGGCCGTTGCCGCGCGAGCTGGTCGCCGACATCGTGCGGTTCCGCGCCGAGCAGCAGCGGGCCAAGCCGCCCGCCGCTGATCCACACGGTCCCTGAGCCTGTCGAAGGCCCCGAGCCGGTCCCTGAGCCTGTCGAAGGGCCGGCGCCAGAACCCCTGCCGCGCCCGCCCGCCGCGTGCCAGAGTGAGCGCATGCCCGTGCGCCCGCACACGACCCTGACCTTCCTCGGCGCGGCCGGGACGGTGACCGGTTCCAAGTACCTCGTGACCGTCGGGAGCCGCCGCGTCCTGTTCGACGCGGGGCTCTTCCAGGGCGAGAAGCCCTGGCGCCTCAAGAACTGGGAGCCATTCCCCGTCGACCCGGCGTCGCTGAGCGACGTCGTCCTCACGCACGCGCACCTCGACCACATCGGGTACCTGCCCGCGCTGGTCCGCGCCGGATTCGACGGCCCGGTCTGGTGCACCGAGGCCACGCGCCGGCTGGCCGAGGTCGTCCTGCGCGACGCCGCCCACCTTCAGGAGCAGGACGCCGCCGACGCCAACGAGCGCGGCTACAGCAAGCACCACCCCGCGCTGCCGCTGTACTCCACCGAGGACGTCGAGCGGCTCCTGCCCCTCTTCGTGGCCCTCGAATTCGACACCGACTTCGAGCTGACCGGCAACGAGCGGGCCGGACACACGGCGTCCCCCGACGAGACCGTGACCATCCGGCTCACCCGAGCGGGGCACATCCTCGGGTCGGCGAGCGTCAGCGTCTGGACGCCCACGGCGTCGGTGCTCTTCTCCGGCGACCTGGGCCGCAAGGACCACCCCGTGATCAAGGCGCGCGAGGTGCCGGGCGGGGCGGCGTCCGTGCTGATCGAGTCCACGTACGGGGATCGCGAGCACCCCGAACCCGAGAACCTGCCGCACGAGGGGTTCGCCGACGTGATCCGGCGCACGATCGCGCGAGGCGGCTCCGTGCTCGTGCCCGCGTTCGCCGTCGACCGCACCGAGGTCGTGCTCAAGACGCTGTCGGAGCTGGAGCGCGACGGGCGCATCCCGGACGTGCCGGTGTACGTCAACTCGCCCATGGGCGTGCGGGCGTTGCGCATCTACCAGGAACTGACGGACGAGTTGCGCGAGGACTTGCGTCCGGGCGACTTCGTGCAGATCCCCGACCTGACGGCCGTCGAGTCGGCCGAGGACAGCCGCCGCCTCACCGGACTCGCCGGACACGGGCCGTCCATCATCATCTCCTCCAGCGGCATGGCCACCGGCGGGCGCGTGCTGCACCACCTCGAACGGCTGCTGCCCGACCCGCGCCACGCGGTGGTCCTCACGGGCTACCAGGGCGCCGGGACGCGGGGCAGGCAGCTGGCCGACGGCGCCACCCAGCTCAAGCTGCACGGAAGCTACGTGCCCGTCAGGGCCGAGGTGTTTCACGACCGCGAGTTCTCCGTACACGGCGACGCGTCCGACCTGCTCGACTGGCTGCGCGCCCTCGACCCCCGGCCCGCGCAGGTCTACTGCATCCACGGCGAGCCGGACGCCGCCGCCGCGTTGGCCGCCCGCATCCGGGGCGAACTGGGCGTGGACGCCATCGTCCCGGCCCACGGGGAGGTCGTCCTGCTGGACGATGCCGACGCCCGGACGCCGCCCGTCGCGAGTCGGCCCGGCGTCGCGGATGTGTCCCCACCCGCTCCCCACGGCCGCGGAGCCGCACCCGCCCCACCCGCTCCCCTCGCCGCTGCACCAGCGGCGTCCCTACCCGCTCCCCTCACCCCCGCGTCCGGCGCGCGCTACGACCTGGTCACCGGACCCGACGACGACGCCTTCCGCGCCCGCGTGGACGCCGCGCTGGCCAACGGCTTCGAGTTGGCCGGCGGCCCGGCGCTGGCGTGGGACGGCTCGCGATTGCTGCTCGGTCAGGCGCTGGTGCTTCCCGCAGCGCCCAGCGCGGCGTCCCGCGGAGGGGACTCCGCACCGAAACCGTCCGACCGCACCCCTACGATCGAGCCATGACGACAGCACTCACCCCCACCGCCCGCCGCGGCACGCTGGCCCTGGGCGACGTCTTCCAGGGGTCGTTCGCGACCTACCGGGCCCGTTTCGGCCTGTTCCTGGCGCTTCTGGCCGCCCCCATCGCCATCGTGTTCGGCGTGCTGATCCTCGCGGGCATCGCGTCCGTCGCCATCGCGATGAGCACGGCCGCCCGCGGCGGGCCGACGCCCGGCCAGGTCGGCGGCTTCGTCGCGGTCGGCGTGGTGACCGTCGTCGGTCTGTTCCTGGCGTCGCTCTACCAGTACCGCTGCCTGGCCATGACCTCGCTCGCCGCCCTCGACCTCGCGGAAGGCCGCAACCCCACCTGGGCCGACCTGACCCGCCGCACGAGCGGCTTCATGGGCCGCATCCTGTTGCTGCTGGTGGCCGGTTTCGCCGCCGTCGTCGTGCTGTACACCCTGATCCTGCTGATCACGGTGGCGCCCCTGGCCATGTCCGGGCGCACCCCCAGCAACGCCCAGATCGCCGGCACGATCACCACGGTGATTCTGCTGAGCCTGCTCTTGTCGGTGGGCGCGGTCTGGCTCACCGTGAAGTGGCTCTACGTCATCCCAGTGATGGCCGCCGAGAACCGCAGCGGGTTTGCCGCCCTGGGCCGATCCTGGGCGCTGACCCGGGGCGACTTCTGGCGCACGCTCGGCTACTACATCGTGCTCCAGGTCGTGGTGGCGATCCCCGTGTTCCTGCTCCAGTTCGTCGGCCAGGTGCTGCTGTTGCCGCTGGCCGCCCTGTCGAGCGGTTCCGGTACGCCCAGCGGTGCGCAGGTCACCGCGATGGGCATCGGCGCGTTGATCTATGGGCTGCTGACCGCGGCGGTCACGATCCTCATCACGCCCTTCTCGACCATCTTCATCGCCCTCATGTACCTGAGCCGGGTCCGCCAACTCAACGGCGAACCCCCGTCCGTGGCCTATTACCAGCAGCCGATCGGCGGGTACCAGCAGTCGGGCGCGCCGCCCGTCCCGGGGGCTTACCCGCAGCCCGGGGGTTACCAGCAGCCCGGCGCCACCCCGCCGGTCAGCCCCTTCGGACAACCCACCTCCGCCGCCTACCCCGCGACGCCCAGCTACGGTCCTCCCGCAACCCCGGCCTCGCCGACTCCACAGGCCTGGCCGCCCGCCACTCCCCCGGCGACCCCGCCGGCCAGCGCGCCGGATGCCGACGACGAGGGGCCGACCGCGCGCCAGTAGGCCGGGCCCTACGGGTCCACCCACACCGTCCCGGACCTCAGGCGTAGGCTCGCCGCGTGATCACGCTGTCCGGGTTCACCGACGAGGTCTGGGCGACGTTGCCCGCCCAGGTGCACTTGGCCCGCCGGTTGGGGCTCACGCACGTCGAGCTCCGCCGCGTCGGGCTGTCCGGCGTCCTGCGCTTCAGCGACCGCCGGCTGGCCCGCGTCGAGCGGCTGCTCGCGGCCCAGCAGCTGGGCATCTCGTCGATCGCCACGCCGATCGGCAAGTCGGACGTCGATGCCCCGGCCACCAGCGACGCCGACGACCTGCGCCGCGCGGCCGTCCTGGCGCACCGGTTCGGGACGCCCTTTGTCCGCGTCTTCTCGTGGTTCACCCCCACCCCGGACGCCGACGCGCCCGCCGTCCTCGACAAGATGGCCGCGCTCGCCGACGTCGCGGACGCCGAGGGCGTCACGCTGCTCCACGAGAACGAGAAGGGGGTGTACGGCGACCGGCCCGAGCGGTGCTTGGACCTCGTCCGGGCCGCCGGTGGACGCCTGCGCCTCGTCTTCGACCCGGCCAACTTCGTGCAGTGTGGGGTTCGACCCCACGACGAGGCCTGGCCGCGGCTGGCCCCTCACGTCGCGGCGCTGCACGCCAAGGACGCCCGCACCCGCACCCGCCGCGTCGTCCCCTGCGGGGAGGGCGACGGGCAGTGGCCGCAGCTGGCCGCCGCCCTCGCTCAGTCAGGCTGGGACGGCTTCATCTCCCTCGAACCGCACCTCGGCCTGGGTGGCCGCGGCGGCCCCGTGCAGCCGCGCCGGTGGGCGTCCGCGCTCGACGCCCTGCGGCGGGTTTTGGCGGACGCCGGCGTCCAGGTGACCCGCCGGGCGGGCTCTCCCTCGTCCGGTTGAGGGCCGCCCGCACACGTTTCCAGCGCTCGACGCAGAGGGCGTCGATCAGCGTTGCCGGAGACTGTCGCCCGCCGAAACTGACTGCGCCCGCCGAGGTCAGGGAGCACAGTGGGTTTCGGCGGGCGCGATGGCGGGCGGCTTGATCCCCGCCGTCGGAGGGCGGGAACGCCCGCGGCGACCGCGTGCGCGAGGGCTGCGGCGATGGCGTGCCGGAGGGTCGGGGCGCCGCCCGCACACGTTTCCAGCGCTCGACATCGAGGGCTCGCGCGAAGAGCTCAGTCCGACTGCGAATCCGGCAGACCCTCTCCATCACGAGCGCTGGAATCGTGCGCGCGGACCGCTTCAGCGGGCGGCGAGGCGGACCCGTGACAGATCGAACAAGGGGCGGGCCACCGTGGCCTGCTCGCTCCGCGCCACGTCCGGGCTACGCCACCTCAGCCCGTACACCGCTAACTACTTGACTGACAGTCAGTCACATCTATGCTGAACCCCGGAGGTGCACGCATGCCCCGGGTCAGCAAGGCGCCCGAACGGCGCCGCGAGGAGCTGATGGACGCCGCCCTCGGGCTGTGCCGTGACGTCGGCTACGAGAACCTGCTCATCGAGCAGGTGACGAGTGCCATCGGCGTCGCCAAGGGCACGTTCTACTACCACTTCGGCTCCAAGGACGCGCTGCTCACGGCTCTCGTCGACCGCTTCGGCGAGGGCATCTTCGCCCACATCCAGTCGACGCTCCCCACCCAGGGCGCCGGCCTGGAGCAACTACAACGACTGATGTCCAGCGCGGCGTCCTACAAGGCCGAGCAGCTGGACGCCAGCGTGGCGGTGCTGCCGTTCCTGTACCGCCCCGACAACCGCGTGCTGCGCGACGGGCTCTTCGACGCCTGGTACGACCGCACCCGGCACTTCCTCGCCCCCATCCTCGCGCGCGGCGCCGCCGACGGTTCCTTCGCCATCGACGACCCCGAGACCACGGCCCAGCTCGTTCTCACGCTGTGGATCGACGCCGGAACCCGCATGTGGGACCGCGCCCTCGCCGCCCCCGACGAGGACACCTTCATCGACATCCTCGTCCGCACCGCCCAGGCGATCTGGACCGCCCAGGAACGCATCCTCGGCACCCGCCCAGGCAGCCTGTCCGTCCCCCTGGACCCGGCCAGCCTCCGCGGCGTCCACGCCGTCTTCCTTCACGAACTCCGCCCCCACGACAAGCCACAAGGGAGTCCTTCATGACCAAGCGCCGCATCATCACGGCCGCCGTCCTCGTCGCTGTGCTCGCCGCGATCGCCGGCGGCTGGTGGTTCTCCAACCAGGCCGCCCGCCCCGCCGTCGCCACCGCCCGCGCCGAAACCCGAACCCTCACCGTCACCGTGTCCGCCCCCGGCACCCTCGCGGCCGGACGCGCGGCGTCCGTCACCGCCCCCACCAGCGGCACCCTCGCGACGGTCGAGGTGACGGACGGGCAGCAGGTGGAGTCCGGGCAGGTGCTGGGCAGGATGGACGCCGCCCCGCTGGAGGCAGCCATCGCCCGGGCCGAGGCCGAGCTCGCCGCCGCCCGCGCCATGCCCACCGGCACAAACCGCCTCAACGCGGCCCGCACCGCCGCCATCCACGCCGCCGAGCTCACGCTCAACCTGGCCCGCGCCGACCGCGACCGGGCCGTGCTGAAGGCGCCGGCGTCCGGCACCGTCCAGTTCGCCAGCCTGTCGCTCGCCCCGAGCCTGCCGCCGCTGTTCAAGACGGGCGCGGGGGTGTCCGTCACCGCCGGGCTCACGCTGTTCACCGTCGTCGACGCGGCGTCGCTGCGCTTCGAGGCGCAGGTCGACGAGACCGACATCGCCGGCGTCCAGCCCGGCCAGACAGCGACCGTCCTGCTGGACGCCCACCCGGGGCGGCCCCTGACGGCCACCGTCGAGGCCGTGCGGCCGTCCGCGGTCACGACGTCCACGGGCGGGACGGCCTACGTCGCCGTCCTGAAGCTGGACGCCGCCGACCTCCGCCTCTTCACCGGCATGACCGGCGACGCCGACCTCGCCACTGCGACGCTCACCGACGCGCTCGTGGTGCCCGTCCAGGCGGTGGTCGTCGAGGGATCCAAGCGCATCGTGTGGATCGTGGACGCCGGGACGGCCCGCCGCCGCGAGGTCACGGTCGGCGCCGCCACGGACACCCTCGCCCAGGTCACCTCCGGCCTCGCCGCAGGCGACGTCGTGGCCACCACCAACCTCACCGCGCTCACCGAGGGGGCGAGCCTCGATGTCCGGTCCTGACCGCGCGGCGTCCGGTGCGGCCGTGGACGCCGGAGCCGCCCCCGCCCGCGGCACTCGCGACCCCGTCAGCCCCACCTCCACCCTCGCCCCCGACTCCCCCATCGTGGAGACGATCGACCTGGTCAAGACGTACGGCGAGGAGCCGAACGTCGTGCACGCCCTCGACCGGGTCAGCCTCGGCGTCGGACGCGGCGAGTTCGTCGCGGTCATGGGCCCGTCCGGCTGCGGCAAGTCGACCCTGCTCAACCTCGTCGGCGGGCTGGACACGCCCACGTCGGGCACCGTCCGCATCGACTCCGACGACCTCGGCGCCCTGCCGGATGACAAGCTCACCACGCTGCGCCGGCGCCGCATCGGGTTCGTGTTCCAGTTCTTCAACCTGATCCCGGTGCTCAACGCCACCGAGAACGCCGCCCTCCCGCTCACCCTGGACGGCGCCCCGGACGCCGACGCCCGCGCCACCGAATGGTTACGCCGCGTGGGTCTCGGCGACCGCCTGAAGAACCGCCCCGACCAGCTCTCCGGCGGCCAGCAGCAGCGCGTCGCGGTCGCGCGGGCGCTGTCGACCGACCCGGCGCTGGTGCTCGCCGACGAGCCCACGGGCAACCTCGACTCGGCCTCGGCGTCCGAGATCGCCGAGCTGCTCGCCCAGGTCGCCGCCGAGTGGCACCGCTCGGTGCTCATGGTCACCCACGACCCGCGCATCGCGAGCTACGCCGACCGGCTGGTGCTCATGCGCGACGGCCGCATCGTCGACGACGTGCGCCTCGACGGACGCCGCGAGGCCGCCCGCGACGCCATGGACCGGGCCGGCCTGCTATGACCGTCTCCACCCGCCTGGCGTGGCGCTATCTCAAGGGCCGGGGGCTCCGGTCGGCGCTGACGACCCTGGCGGTCATGTTCGGGGTGATGCTCATCTTCGGGCTGAACGGCATCCTGCCGACGCTGCTGGAGACCTTCACCCGCTCGATGATGTCGACCGCCGGACGCATCGACCTCACCGTCACCAGCGCCTACCGCCAGCCGTTCGGTCGCGACGTCCTCGACCGCGTCGCCCGCACTGAGGGCGTCGCCGTCGCCACCCCCGAGGTGCAGCAGTCGGCGCCGCTCAAGCCGCGCGACGGCGTCCCGGACTCCCAACAGGTGTCCCTGATCAACGTCATCGGCGTGGAGCCCGCGACGGCGTCTCGGGTGCGCGACTTCCCGCTGGCGTCCGGGCGCGCCCTCACCGCCGGGGACGCGGCGGTGGGCGTCCTGCCCGCCGACCTCGCCGGGCGGCTCGAGCTGCGCCTCGGCGACGAGCTCACCCTGCCCAGCGCGGTCGGCACGACCAAGGTGACCGTCGTCGGACTGCTCGCCACCGCCACCGTCCCCGGACAGGAGCTGATCTACGTCCCGCTCGGCACCGCGCAGGCGCTCTTCGGCCTCGGCGACCGCATCACGGCCGTCGAGGCGTCCCTCGAGCCGGACGCCGACCGCGCGGCCACCGAAGAGGCCGTCCGCCGAGCGCTGGGCGACGACTACACCGTCGGCGGGTTGTCCTCGAACGCGTCACTGCTGGCCAGCCTGCAGGTGGCCCAGTACGCCTTCAACCTGTTCGGGGTGTTCGCCCTGGCCACGGCCGGATTCATCATCGCCAACAGCTTCCGCACCGTGATCGCCGAGCGCCGCCGCGACATCGGCATGCTGCGCGCCATCGGGACGCCGCGGCGCACCATCACCACCATGTTCCTCGTCGAGTCGCTGCTGCAGGGCGTGATCGGCACCGGGCTGGGCCTGCTCGCCGGCTGGGCCATGGCCAACGGGCTGTTCGCGCTGCTGGGGCCGACGATGAAGTCGATCCTGCACATGGACCTCGGCGGGGCCACGTTCGCTCCCGCCACCTGGGCGCTGGCCATCGGCCTGGGGCTCGGGGTGACGGTGCTCGCGGCGTTGGTGCCCGCGCGGGCGGCGTCGCGGGTCACCCCGCTGGAGGCGATGCGTCCGCAGGTGGGCGAGGTCTACGAACGCCAGGTCGGACGCCGCGCCTGGGTCGGGCTGGCCCTCGGCATCGCCTCGGCCGGGCTGCTGGTCACCCGGACACCTGAGCTGGTGGGTCTCGGCGCCGTCGTGTTCCTCGTCGCGATCGCGCTGGTCGCGCCGGTCATCGTCAACCCGCTGGCGAGCGTGTTCGGCAACGTCGTCGAGCTGTTCTTCGCCCGCGAGGGCGCGATCGCGCGCAGCAACCTGCAGCGCAACCCCTCCCGCAGCGCAACCACGGTCACCGCGGTGATGCTCGGGCTGGCGTCCATCGTGGCGATGCTGAGCGTCGTCCAGTCGATCTTCGCCGGCTTCATCGGCTACATCGACAAGTCACTGGGCGCCGACTACATCGTCATGCCGACCAGCATCGTGCTGCAGCAGGGAAACGTGGCGGCCGGCCCGCGGCTGGCCGACGAGGTGCGGCGCACCGAGGGCATCGGCCCGGTCACGAGCCTGCGCGTCGCCAACGGCAAGCTCGACGGCCAGGACGTCCAGGTCATCGGCATCGACCCCGACACCTTCGGGCTGGTCGCGTCGTTCGAGTGGAACGGCACCAGCTCGGACGCCGCCGTGGCCCAGCTGGCCACCGGCCGCTGGATCATCGCCAACGGCATCTTCGCCTCGCAGGCGGGCCTCTCCGACGGCCAGGCCGTCACCATGGACACCCCGAACGGCCGCCGCACCTACCACGTCGCCGGCATCGGCAACGACTACCTGAACGCCAAGCTGTCGACGATCTACGTCTCCCAGGACCTCCTCGCCCGCGACTTCAACGTCACGAGCGACCTGCTGCTCATGGCCAACCGGGCCCCCGGCGCGGACGCCGCCGCCACGACCGCGCGCCTGCAGCGGTTGCTCGCCGACTTCCCGGCCTTCCGGCTGTACGAGGCCCGCGAGTGGCGCGACGAGCAGTTGCGGACGTTCGACCAGACGATGGTGATCTTCTACGCCCTGATCGCGGCGCTGGCGCTGCCGTCGCTGCTGGCGCTGATCAACACGCTGGCGATCTCCGTGCTGGCCCGCACGCGCGAGATCGGCATGCTGCGGGCGGTGGGGGCCACGCGGCGGCAGATCCGGCGGATGGTCATGGCCGAGTCACTGCTCCTCACCTTCATCGGCACCGCGTTCGGCGTCGTCGCCGGGCTCTGGCTCGGGTATGCACTGGTGGTCGCCATGGGGGCCGTCGGGTGGCAGATGCCGTGGGCGTTCCCGTGGGCGGGCGTGGTGCTCACCCTCGTCGTGGGGGTGGTGTTCGGCGTGTTGGCGTCGGTCGTCCCGGCGCGGTCGGCGTCCCGGCTGAACGTCGTGGACGCCCTGCACCACGAGTAGCATCCTCGCGGGGCCGACGGCAGGAGACGCGCGATGAGGAGCCACCAGATCCAGGCGCCGGGGGCGGTGGTGATGGTGCGTCCGCACCACTTCACCCCCAACCCCGAAACGGCCGTCGACAACGCGTTTCAGCTGCCGCGGCCCGACTTGAGCGCCGAGCGCCTCGCCGGACGGGCGCTGGCCGAGTTCGACGCGCTGGTGCGCACGCTCATGGCCGAGGGCGTCCGGGTGCACGTGTTCGAGGATCTCGGGCACAGCACCCCCGACTCGGTGTTCCCCAACAACTGGTTCTCCACGCACCAGGGCGGTCGCATCGCGGTGTACCCCATGGCGGCACCCAGCCGCCGGGGCGAGCGGCGTCCGGACGTCATCGAACTGCTCAAGCGCGAGTACCGCGTCCAGGAGGTGATCGACTACTCGGGGTTGGAGTACGACCACCTGTTCCTCGAGGGCACGGGCGCGATGATCCTCGACCACAGCGAGCGCGTCGCGTATGTGGGGGCGTCCAGCCGGGCCGACCCGGTCATCCTGGAGCGGTTCTGCACCCACTTCGGGTACGAGCCGATGGTGTTCGCCAACACCGACCCGGACGGCAACCCGATCTACCACACGAACGTGATCATGAGCATCGGCACCGAGTTCGCGTGCGTGTGCACCGAGGTGATGTCGGACGCCGCCCGGTGCGCCGAGATCGTGGCCAGGCTGGAGGGCTCGGGACGCGACGTCGTGGACCTGTCGTGGTCGCAAGTGACGGAGTTCTGCGGCAACGGGCTGGAACTCTCCGGCGCCGACGGGCGCCTCTTCGCCTGTTCGACGCGGGCGGCGTCCGCCTTCACGGACGAACAGCGCGCGGTGATCGAGCGGTCGGCGAGAATCGTCGCGGCGGAGGTGCCGACGATCGAGCTCGCTGGGGGGTCTGTGCGGTGCATGCTCGCGGGCGTGCACCTGACGCGTCGCTGAGCCTTTCCGTGGGTGGGCCTGGTGGCCCCCTTTGGCGCCGACACTCCATAAATGCTCCGAGACTCCATGATTCTCGCGGCGTTTCGATGCATCGATGGAGTGTCGACGCGGCCGGGGGCGAATGGCACCCTGGATCCGAGGACCAGTCCGGTCCGCCAGAGGAGGAGCGACCATGGCCAGGCCCATCCACTTCGAGATCCAGTGCGACGACCTCGAGCGCGCGAAGAAGTTCTACGCCGACGCCCTGGGCTGGACGTACGAGGACTACTCCGAGTACACCGGCAGCCCCTACTTCGGCGTCATCACCGGCCCGGACGACGAGCCCGGCATCAACGGCGGGCTGATGCCGCGCCCGGCGCCCGCACCCGGCGCCGAACAGGGCACCAACGCCGCGGTGCTGACCGTGGGCTCGGCCGACTTCGACGCGGACGCCGACAAGATCCTCGCCGCAGGTGGTCAGGTGGCCCTGCCCAAGCAGGCCCTGCCCGGCATGGCGTGGCAGGGCTATTTCCTCGACACCGAGGGCAACACCTTCGGCCTGCACCAGCCGGACACCGAGGCCCGCTAACCACCCACCCGGCGATCCCTGCAAGAAAACACCACCGTCTGGCGTGGTGACTCCTTGCAGTGAATCGAGCGCTCCCCCGCGCCGCCCCTCTCAGCGCATGAGCGCGTGCCGCAGCGCGTCGGAGAGCGTGTTCTGGGCGAACCTGAACCCCGTCTCGACCAGTTTCGCCGACGACACGCGCTGGTCGGTGTGGATCATCTGATCATGACCCTCGACGCCCAGGATCACCTTCGGCCCGAACCCCGGCGTCGGCACCACACTCGGACGGTGCAGCACGTGCCCCAGCGTCTCCGCGAACTCACCCGCGGTCACCGGCCGCGGAGCGACCAGGTTCAACGGCCCCGAGCATGCGGGCGTCATCACCGCGTGCACGTAAGCGCGCGCCGTGTCGTCCAGGCCGACCCAACTCAGCCACGCGTCCGCGTCGGTCAGCCGACCCCCCAGCCCCACCGAGAACAGCGGCACCTGTGGCAGCAGCGCGCCGCCGCCCTCACTCATCACGATGCCGGTGCGCAGGAACGCCGTCCGGACCCCGGCGTCCGCCGCGGGACGGGCGGCGTCCTCCCACGCCCGGACGACCTCGGCGAGAAACCCCTTGCCGGGCGCCGACTCCTCGGTGAGCAGCTCGTCCGGACGCCGCGCCCCGTACAAGCCGATCGCCGACGCCTGCACGAGCACCCCCGGCCCGCCACTGCCCACCGCCTCCCCCGACGACGATCCCGACGACCATCCCGCCGCCAGCCCCGCCAGCGCCCCCGCCAGCGTCGCGGTCACGTTCAGCCGCGAGCGCAGCACCTCCGCCTTGTGCTTCGCCGTGAATCGCCCGCCGATCGAATGCCCGGCGAGGTTCACGACGGCGTCCGCGCCGGCGATCGCGGCGGCGTCCAGCCGCCGGGACGCCGGGTTCCAGCCCACGGCGTCCGGCCCGACATCCCCCGGCGACCGCACCAGCCGGATCACCCGGTGCCCGCCCGAGGTGAGCAGCGCGCACACCTGCGCGCCGATCAGCCCGGACGCCCCCGCGACCACCACCGTGCGCGGCGCGGCGCCCAAGCGGGCGTGCAGGTCGAGGTCGTCGCGCAGCTGCCGCTCCCGGAACGCGAACAACCCGTCGAGCTGCATCTCGACCAGGCGGGCCTCGAGGCGTCCGGGCAGCCCCACCGGCAGCTCCCACGTCACGCGGTCGGTGATCACCGTCGACCCGCCGGGCCCGTCGGCGAACTCGTGCTCGTGCCGCCACGACCTGAACGGCCCGGACACCTGCTCGTCGACGAACCGGACGCCGCGCTCGAACTCCACGTGACGCACGTGCCAGTCGACGCCGATCGGCGCGCGGCGTCCGCCCTTGCCGCCCGCCCGGACGTCGGGCAACAGCCCCGCCACGAGGGGGTGTGAGACCCGCAGGTGAATGTCCGAGCCCACCTGCAGCCCGTTCGTGGGCCCGGACACCGCCGTCGCCATCCCCGGAGGGGTCAGGCGGACGAAGGCTCCGGGCCGTTCGTGCCACGCGAACACCCGCTCGCGTGGGTGGGGGTACCGGGTGATGCGCTCGAACACGGGCATGGGTCCTCCTGGGCGGCGGTGGGGGCCAGCCTAGCCAGGAGCGCGTCGAGCAGGGGAACCTGGCCGATGGTGAGCTTGCGGCGGGCGGCCTCCACGTCGAACCAGTCGGCGCGGTCGACCTCGGGGTACGTGCGCACCCGGCCCGAGCGCCGCGGCCACTCGACCTCGAACGTGTTGCTCGCGACGAACGCCAGGTCGCCGGACGACTCGACCGCGAACGCCCGCACCCGCTTGCCCGAGCTGAGGCGCACCTCCCCGAGGTCGAGTAGCTCGCCGTCGGGGGCGGGCGCCCCCACCTCCTCGGCGAACTCGCGCCGCGCGGCGTCCGTCGGCTCCTCCTCGCCGGGCACGTACATGCCCTTGGCCAGCGACCAGCCGCCGGCGTCCCGGTGCCCCCAAAACGGACCACCCATGTGCACGATGAACACCCGCAGCCGCCCGTCCACCCGGGTGAACGGGAGCAGTCCGGCGCTGTGCAGGGTCATGGGGCAATGGTGCTCGTGCGGCCTGGCCGTGTCCACGACCGCGGGCGATGGCTTCGGCCGGACGGGAGCCCGCCTCGCCCAGGGCTCACCCGCCCGCGCCGATCAGACGGCGTCCGACAGCTTCACGAACCGCACCCCGCGCGCGATCGCCGCCGGCAGCGCCGCGGCCAGCCCCTCGTAGGTCGACCGCGCCGGACGGTTCATGTGCCCGATCACGATCGACCCCGACCGCACCGACTTCATGGCCTGCTGGATCTGCGCCGCACTGAACGTCGTGCCCGCGTCGGCGTTGACGTCGAACCCGACCGGCACCTCGCCGCACTCCCGCACGATGGCCACCGCCACCTCGTCGTAGTGCGCCGTCCCGGACCTGAAGAACCGCGGCGCCACACCCAGCCGCCGGGTCAGATACTCGTGGTTGCCCATCACCTCGTCGAACGCCTCGCCGACGGACGCCGTGCCGTGCTCGGTGTACGCCATGTGCCCGTTCACCGACAGCGGCTTGTGCACGGTGCCGTGGTTGCCCACCTCGAACTGCTGATGCGACGCGATGAACCCGAACGCCACGGGGTTCGCCTCGATCCAGCGCTGGTTGAGGAACAGCGTCGCGGGGATCTGGCGTGCCACCAGGAAGTCGAGCAGTTCCTGATCCACCCCGTTGCCGGCCGTGCCGCCGCCGCAGGCGTCCAGGGTGAGCACGGCCGCCTTCGATGACGTGCGCGACAAGATGCCGGTCATGGCCATGCCCCACTGCTGCGGCGTCCGCGAGCCGTACGTCGCCAGGCACCGGCTGCGCAGCTCGGACGCCGTGGGTGCGGCCGCTTTGGTGGACGCCACGGCCGGGGTCGTCGAGGCTGCGGGCGCGGTCGCCCCCGCGGTCTCGGCCGGCGTCGCGGCGCTCGTCGTCGCCGACGTCGGCCCGTCCGTGAGGGGGGTCACGCGACCGGACGGCGCGGCGTCCCCGACCGTGGGGGACGGCGGCGCGGCGGGCACGCATCCCCCCAGGAGCAGAGCGGACCCCGCGATCAACAGGCTGCGACGACTGGAGCGGATCACCACGCGAGCGTACCCGCTGGACGGCCCGCCGCCCGGGTGCAAAAGTGTGCCCATGAGCACGCCCGAGAACGCTGCAGAGCCGGACGCCGGCGCCGTCGACCCCAAGGAGCAGATGCGCGTCGCGCTGGAGGCCAAGAAGGCCGCCCAGCACGCGTCCGCCGCCGCCGGACCGCACGGCGAGGGCAAGGCAGGCGGCCCCCAACACCAGCAGGGCGGCAAGCGGACGTTCCGGCGCAAGGCCGGCGGCTAACCCACACGCGGCCAGAAAGGCAGCCCATGCGCATCGCGGTTCCGTCCGAGGTCAAGAATCACGAGTACCGCGTCGCGCTCACCCCGGTTGGGGTCGACGAACTCGTCCGGCGGGGGCACGAGGTGTACGTGCAGTCCGGGGCAGGCGTGGGCTCGTCCATCCCCGACGAGGCGTTCGCCGCGCAGGGCGCCACGCTCGTCGAGGGGGCCGAGGCCACCTGGGCGTCCGGGGAGATCGTCGTCAAGGTCAAGGAGCCGATCGAGTCGGAGTACGGGTTCCTGCGCGACGACCTGACCCTGTTCACCTACCTGCACCTGGCCGCAGACCGGCCCCTGACCGAGGCTCTGCTCGACTCGGGCACCACGGGCATCGCGTACGAGACCGTGCGGCTGCCTTCGGGGCTGCTGCCGCTGCTGTACCCGATGTCGGAGGTGGCGGGTTGCCTCGCGCCGCAGGTGGGCGCGCACGCGATGATGAAGGCCCAGGGCGGACGCGGCGTCCTGATGGGCTGCGTCGGCGGCGTCCAGAACGCGAAGGTCGTCGTGCTCGGCGGCGGCGTCGCGGGGCAGAACGCGGCGAACGTCGCGCTCGGCATGGGCGCCGACGTCACCATCCTCGACACCGACCTCGACAAGCTGCGCCAGACGTTTTGGCGCTACGAGAACCGCGTCAAGCAGATCGTCTCGACGTCGATGACGGTCCGCGAGCAGGTGCTGGCGGCCGACATGGTGATCGGCACCGTGCTGATCCCGGGCGCGAAGGCGCCGAAGCTGGTCACCAACGAGATGGTGTCGAAGATGAAGCCCGGCTCGGTGCTCGTCGACGTCGCCATCGACCAGGGCGGCTGCTTCGAGGACTCGCACCCCACCACCCACGCGGACCCCACCTTCCGCGTGCACGAGGCGGTGTTCTACTGCGTGGCGAACATGCCCGGCGCGGTGCCGAACACGTCCACCTGGGCGCTCACCAACGCGACCCTGCCGTACCTCATCACCCTGGCCGAGAAGGGCTGGACGGCCGCGCTGGCGGCCGATCCGGCGTTAGCGCTGGGGCTGAACACCCACGCCGGGTCCATCACCCACCCCGGCGTCGCCCAGGCCTTCGGTGACCTGCCCTTCGTCGCCCACGTCGGCTGACGGCGTCCGCGTCGGCGCCACGTTGCCGCGCCCGGAAGGTCAGTCGGGCTCGGCGATCTGACGCTGGACGACGGCGGTGTCCAGGTCACCCCAGCCGCGCTCGGTGAGGCGGACGAACACGTCCAGGAGCCGGTCGGCCTGCACGGTCGCGGTGCCGGTGCGCTCGGCCTCGTCGAGGTAGGCGCGCAGGTCCTTGATCCAGAACTTGGCGGCCCCGGAGACGGCGTAGTCCTTGGCCGCGTAGCGCGGGCCCTTGTCGGCCAGGATGTTCGACCCGGCGTACCCGCCCTGCAGCAGCTCCAGGAGGCGCCCCACGTCCAGCCCGGCGCGTTCGGCCACCACGGACGCCTCGGCGATCGCCGCCAGGGACGCCGCGCAGATGAGCTGGTTGCACGCCTTCGCGACCTGCCCCGCCCCGATCGGACCCAGGTGCACGGGCGTCCCGGTCAACGCCAGCACCGGCAGCACGGCCGCGACGTCGGCGTCCGACCCGCCGACCATGATGGAGAGCCGTCCGGCCTTCGCCCCCACCTCGCCGCCGGAGACCGGGGCGTCCACCACCCCCAGCAGCCCGCCGGACGCCTCCCCGCACCGCTCCGCCAACCGCCGGACGCCGTCCGGCGAGACGGTCGAGCTGATCACCAGGACGGTGGGGCGAGCCACCCCGGCCAGCAGTCCGTCGGGGCCGTCGAGCAACTGCTCGATCTGCGGGATGTCGGGCACCATCGCCACAATCACGTCGACGGCCCGCGCCAGCTCGGCGGGCGTACCCGCCCAGCGCGCGCCGGCGTCCAGCAGGTGCTGGACGCGTTCGGGCCCGAGGTCGTGCAGGGTGAGGGTGGAGCCGGGGCCCATCCCCTCCAGCATGTGGCCGGCCATGGGGCGTCCCATCACCCCGAGTCCGACGAAACCGATCGCGGTCATGGCGCCTCCCGTGGTCGCAGTGGCCGGGCACGAGAACGCGCTGCCCGCGAGGGGAGAGTATCGCGCGCTCGGAGGGACTCGAACCCCCAACCTGCTGATCCGTAGTCAGCTGCTCTATCCATTAAGCTACGAGCGCAGTCGGTCGCTGTTGACCGGTTGCCCACTCTAGCCGTTCGCCGCGGCGAGGTCCAACCGGGACGCCGCGCCCGGCGGCCACGCGACGCCAACCCGCCACCCCGGCCCCCAGCGTCCGCATGTCGAGCCATGGGGTCTCACAGCACCCCCTTCGGACAGCTCGAATGGGTGCCGACGACCAATCTGAGGCAGACTTACACCGGCAGCGGTACAGGTCCATCATGCTCACCGTCAAGGCCGACGTGGGCTGGCAGCAAAGGAGCAGCATGTCCGTCGAGACGATCCCCACCCAAGCCCCCGCGAACGCGCCCGCAGACCTCGTGTCGTGGGTCGAACAGATCGCGGCCCTCACCAAGCCGGACGCCATTCAGTGGTGCGACGGCTCCGTCGAGGAGCGCGACGGCCTTTACGAGCAGATGGTCGCCTCCGGCACGTTCATCAAGCTGAACGAGGCCAAGCGCCCCGACTCCTACCTGGCCCGTTCGGCCCCGTCCGACGTCGCCCGGGTCGAGTCGCGCACGTTCATCTGCTCGGAGAAGGAGTCGGACGCCGGCCCCACCAACAACTGGGCCGACCCGGCCGAGATGAAGCAGATCCTCACGGGCCTGTTCGACGGCTGCATGCGCGGCCGCACGATGTACGTCATCCCCTTCTCGATGGGCCCCCTCGGCGGCAACATCTCGCGCCTGGGCGTCGAGATCACCGACAGCCCCTACGTGGTCGTGAACATGCGCATCATGACGCGCATGGGCGCCGACGCCCTCGCGGCGATCGCCGAGGGCAAGCCGTGGGTGCCCGCCGTGCACTCGGTCGGCTACCCGCTCGTGGACGCCGAGGGCAACCGCCGCGACGACCTCGAGTGGCCGTGCAACGACGAGAAGTACATCACCCACTTCCCGGAGACCCGCGAGATCTGGTCCTACGGCTCCGGCTACGGCGGCAACGCCCTGCTCGGCAAGAAGTGCTTCGCGCTGCGCATCGCGTCCGTGCTGGCCCGCGACGAGGGCACGATGGCCGAGCACATGCTGATCCTCAAGATCACCCGCGACTCCGACGGCCGCGCGTTCTACCTGGCCGCCGCGTTCCCGAGCGCCTGCGGCAAGACCAACCTGGCCATGCTGCAGCCGACGATCCCCGGCTACACCATCGAGACGGTCGGCGACGACATCGCCTGGATGCGCCCTGGCGACGACGGCCGCCTGCACGCCATCAACCCCGAGGCCGGCTTCTTCGGCGTGGCCCCGGGCACGTCCACGAAGACCAACCCGATCGCCCTGGCTTCCCTCGACCACGACGTGATCTTCACCAACGTCGCGCTCACGGACGACGGCGACGTGTGGTGGGAGGGTCTCACCGACACCAAGCCGGCGCACCTCATCGACTGGACCGGCCAGGACTGGACGCCCGCGTCCGAGAAGCCCGCCGCCCACCCGAACAGCCGCTTCACCGTCCGGGCCGACCAGGCCGCGACGATCGCCGACAACTGGGAGGATCCGGCCGGCGTCCCGATCGACATCATCCTGTTCGGCGGACGCCGCGCGTCCAACGTGCCGCTCGTCGCCGAGGCGTACGACTGGGAGCACGGCGTGTTCATCGGCGCCACGGTCAGCTCCGAGCAGACCGCCGCCGCCGAGGGCTCCGTCGGCTCGCTGCGCCGCGACCCGTTCGCCATGCTGCCGTTCTGCGGCTACAACATGGCCGACTACTGGGCCCACTGGCTGGAGATGGGCAAGGTCCTGGGCGACAAGGCGCCGAAGATCTTCCAGGTCAACTGGTTCCGCAAGGGCGAGGACGGCTCGTTCCTGTGGCCCGGGTTCGGCGACAACAGCCGTCCGATCGCCTGGGCGATCCAGCGGGTCATGGGCGAGGTGGAGGCCGTGGACGGGCTGTCCGGTCGGCTGCCCGTGAAGGGTGACCTCAACGTGGACGGCCTGGACGTCACCGAGAAGGACCTCGACAAGATCTTCGCCCTCGACCCCCACGCCTGGGCCAAGGAGGCCGACCTGACGGAGGAGTACTTCGCTCAGTTCGGAGAGAAGCTTCCCGAGCAGCTGACTCATCAACTGAACCTGCTCCGCGAGCGCATCGCCACCGCCTGACCCTTTCCTGACTAGCGCCGACGCGGCCCGGTTCCTTCGAGGAGCCGGGCCGCTCGGCGTCGTAACCCACGGCGTCCGTCCCCAAACACCCCTTCGATAATGAATCGGTAACGGTCGGTTCGGGGGTCAGTTACAACGACTTACAACGGCTACCATGCGCCGGACGTCGCGCCACATCGTGGCGGGGGCGGGGACCGGGGGGTCCCCGGTGTGGCCCCGGCGGGGTCTTCATCAGCGAAAGGAACAGCGATATGACTCAACCGTTGATCAATCGACGGACGCTCCTCGGCGGCTCGCTGGCCGCTGCGGCGCTCGGGCTGTCCGGGTGCGCGGGGTCCGCCTCGCCAGGCACCACGTCCACGGCCGGAACCGGCGCCTCGGTCTCGGCGAGCAACCCGTTCGGCGTGGCCTCCGGCTCGGCGGTCGATGCGGTGATCTTCAAGGGTGGCTGGGGCTCCGACTACGTCGACTTCGCCGCCAACGTCATGAAGGCCAAGATGGGCGTCACGACGACCGTCAGCACGACCACGCAGGTGGCCCAGGAACTGCAGCCGCGTTTCGTCGGCGGCAACCCGCCCGACCTGATCGACAACGCCGGCGCCGGCGCCATCGGCACGGCCACGATCGTCGACCAGCTCGAGGACCTGACCACCGTCATCAACGCCAACAACTACGAGGGCACCAAGATCGCCGACACCCTCTACCCGGGCGTCACGGCGGCGGGCACCTACGGCACCAAGCTGGCGGAGATCCGCTACGTCATGACCGTGTACGGCGTCTGGTACTCCGATTCGCTGTTCAAGGCCAACGGCTGGACCGCCCCGAAGACCTGGGACGAGGCTTACGCTCTCGGCGAGAAGGCCAAGGCCGCCGGCAAGTACCTGTTCCTGTGGGGCAAGGAGGCCGCGACCTACTACCTGACCACGATGATCGGGTCGGCCATCAAGGCCGGCGGCGACGAGGTGCGCCTCAACCTGGAGAACCTGAAGCCGGGCTGCTACACCAACCAGCAGCCCGTCAAGGACGTCTTCGCCGCCATGGAGAAGATCATCAAGGCCGGCATGATGAAGCCGGGCGGCTCGGGCACCCAGTTCACCGCGGCCCAGGCGCAGTGGTCGAACGCGCAGGAGGCCATCCTCTACCCGTCCGGGTCGTGGATCGAGAACGAGATGAAGACCCAGACCAAGGAAGGGTTCGCCATGAAGGGCGTCCCCGACCTGGGCCTCTCGGCGTCCGACAAGCTGCCGGCGACCGCCCTGCACGCCGAAGCCGGCGAGGCGTTCATCGTGCCGTCCAAGGGCAAGAACGCCGCGGGCGGCAAGGAGCTCATGCGCGCCATGCTCAGCAAGGAGGCGGCGACCAACTTCGCCAAGACCCGGCTGGCGTCCACGATCGTCAAGGGCCTCGTCCCCGCGGACGGCTTCGGCTCCACGGCCCTGCAGGCTCAGGTCTCCATGCTGGACGCCGCGGCGAAGAACGTCTTCTCGTTCCGCTCGATCGCGTACTACGGCATGAACAAGGACAACCTGGTCGTCATGAACAGCTTCCTCGACGGCAAGCTGGACGCCGCGGGTGCGCTCTCCGCTCTCCAGGCCATCGTCGACAAGGTGGCGGCCGACTCCAACGTCAAGAAGATCGAGATCAAGTAGATGAGCGTCGTAGATCGCGTGGCGGCGCCCGCCAAAGGACGGCGTCGCCAGATGTGGACGCTCGACCGCGTCTCCTTCATGCTCGTCTTTTTGGGGTTGCCGCTCGCGATCTACGTCATCTTCGTGGTGTCGCCGTTCATTCAGGCGATCGGCTACTCGTTCACCAACTGGAACGGGTTCAACACCGACCAGACCTTCGTGGGCATCGACAACTATCTGCGCCTGCTGAACGACGACGTGTTCGGCCAGGCGGTCCGCAACAACATCCTGATGGCGATCGTCTTGCCATTTCTGGTGATCCTCCTGGGGCTGACCCTGGCCACCCTCGTCACCGTCGGCGGGGCGAGCCACGGTCAGACTCAGGGCATCAAGGGCGCGGGCTTCTACCGCGTCGTGTCCTTCTTCCCCTATGCGGTGCCGGCGATCATCGTCGGCATCATGTGGGGCCAGATCTTCGACCCGAGCTCCGGCCTCGTGAACGGCGTCCTCACGGGGCTGGGTCTGAGCCAGTTCGACAGCTTCGCCTGGCTGGGTGACTCCCGGACGGCCATGCCCGTGATGCTCTTCGTGATGATGTGGGGCTTCGTCGGCTTCTACATGGTGCTGTTCGTGGCCGCCATCAAGGGCATCCCGGCCGAGATCTTCGAGGCGGCCCGCATCGACGGGTCCGGACGCCTGCGCACCGCCTGGTCGGTGACCCTGCCCCTGATCCGCGACAACGTCCAGACGGCGTACATCTACCTGGGCATCATCGCCATCGACGCCTTCGTCTACGCCCAGGCCCTCAACCCCAACGGCGGCCCCGAGAACAGCACGCTGACGATGAGCCAGCGACTGTTGGTGACCGCGTTCGAGCGAGGCCAGTTCGGCATGGCCTGCGCGATGGGCGTCGTCATGGGCATCATGACGATGATCTTCGCCGGCCTGGTGTTCCTCGTGAACGGCGTGACCGGGGGCAAGGACCGGGTGACCCTCGCATGACCGCCACCGCCTTGCCGACCCGGCGCACGTCGTCCGCGGAACACGACCGCGTCTTCAACGTCACGGCGCACGCCGTCCTCGCCTTGTGGGTGTTCCTCGTGGTCGCCCCCATGTTGTGGACGCTGATGACGTCGTTCAAGACCACCAGCGCGATCTTCGCCTCGCCGTTCGCGCTGCCCGAGTCGCTCAACTTCCAAAACTACGTCGACGCGTGGACGACCGCCGGCATCGGGTCATACTTCATGAACTCGGTGATCGTCGTCGGGACCGCCTTGGTCATCGTGATGCTGCTCGGCTCGATGTGCGCCTACGTGCTGGCCCGGTTCGAGTTCGTCGGCAACCGGCTCATCTACTACGCCATGCTGGCCGGCCTGACAATCCCGATCTTCCTCGCGATCGTGCCGCTGTTCTTCGTGCTGCGCCAGTTCGGCATCCTGAACACGCTGCCGGGCCTGATCGTGGCCTACGTGGCGTTCGCGCTGCCGTTCACGGTGTTCTTCATGTACTCGTTCTTCCGGACCCTGCCGTACGAGATCTCCGAGGCCGCCGCCATCGACGGGGCGGGCGAGTGGACCACCTTCTTCGCGATCATGCTGCCGATGGCCAAGCCCGGGCTGGCCACGGTGGCCATCTTCAACTTCCTGGGCCTGTGGAACCAGTTCCTCATCCCGGTGGCGCTGAACACCAACACGAAGAACTACGTGCTCTCCCAGGGCCTGGCGGCCTTCGCGTCGCAGGCCGGCTACGCGGTCAACTTCGGCGCGCTGTTCGCCGCCGTCGTCATCACCGTGGCGCCCGTGCTGGTCGTGTACGTGATCTTCCAGCGGCAGCTGCAGGGGTCGGTCTCCCAGGGGACCATGAAGTGACCGCCTCGGTGCGGGTCCTGTCCGGGGCCGGGCGTTACTCCGACCCCTACCATCCGTTCGCCGAGACCTCGCACGCCGCGGCGTCCATCCTGACCGAGGCCGGGCACCGGGTCGAGGTCGTCGAGACGTCGGACGCCGCCGCGCTGGGCTCGTTGTCCGGCGTGGACCTCGTGGTGGTGAACTCGGGCGGCGGCCTGGACCTGAAGGCCCCGATTCCGCCCGACGAGGCGTGGGCCGAGGCGTGCGCGTCGTTCGGGGCGTGGCTGGACGCCGGCGGGCGGGCGCTCGTGCTGCACACCGGCGTCAACACCTTCCGCGACTGGGCCGATTGGCCCCGGCGCGTCGGCGGCACCTGGACGGCCGGGGTGTCCGGGCACCAGCTTCGTTGCATCGCGACGTTCGAGGCCGTCCCGGGGGCCGAGAGCCACCCCATCCTCGGCGGGCTGACCGAGGTGACGTGCTACGACGAGCGCTATTGGCGCATGGGAGTGCACGCGGGCAGTCGGCCCTACCTGCGGCACGAGACGGACGAGTCGTTCCACGACGTGGGCTGGATCTCGGACTCGGGCGTCGTGTACGACGCCCTGGGCCACAACGGGCGTTCCTACGCCTCGCCCACCCGGGCCCGGCTCCTCGCCGCCGAGGCGTCCTGGCTGCTCACCCGCTGACTCCCGACGATCGGGCAAGCCGGAGCAGCGCGTCCAGGTCGGCGTGGGCCTCGAGTGCGTCGGCCAGGTGGTCGAGCATCCGCGTCCGGAGTGCTGCGAGACCCGGCGCGCCGGCGTCCGGCTGGCAGTCGGAGCCCACGGAGCCGGCCACCTCCGCCAGCCAGGCGCGCCGGAAGCCGTCGTTCTCGAACGCCCCGTGCCAGATCGTCCCCCAGGTGTTGCCGGACCGGACGCCGTCGAGAAACCGCTCGCCGCCGTTGGGTTCGACCACGCCGTGGTGGATCTCGTAGGCGACGACCTCGTGGCCGCGCCACTCCCCTCGGGGCCGGCCCAGCCGCTTGGCGGCACCGAACCGTACGGTCGCAGGCAAGAGCCCGAGGCCGGGCTGGACGCCAAGGGCGGACTCGACCGGGTCGTCGATGGAGCCAGTCGACGTCGGCGAGGGTGGAGCGGCTGCCGGGCAGGATCACGAGGTCGGCGCCCGCCACATCGGCGGCGCTGGTGGTGGCGAACACGTCCAGGCCGGGCTCGGCCGCCAGCGCGTCCAGGTCGGTCGCACTCGAGATCCGGGGGAAGCGGAGCACCGCGACCCGCAGCGTCCCCGCACGACCCGGCCGTCGGGGCCAGCGGGCGAACGCGAGGGCGTCCTCGCCGTCGAGCCATAGGTCGTCCAACCAGGTCACGACCCCGAAGCAGGGCAGCCCGGTGCGCCGGGGCAGTTCCTTCAGCCCGGGGGTTAGCACCCCCAGGTCGCCCCGGAACTTGTTGATGAGGTAGCCGCCGAGGGTGGCCCGGTCGGCGTCGTCCAGGATTGCCCAATGCCCGAAGATCGACGCGAGGACGCCGCCCCGGTCGATGTCGCCCACGAGCACAACGGGCAGGCCGAACTGCCTGGCCAGGCCCAGGTTCGCGTAGTCCCCGGCGGTTGATCTCGGCCGGCGAGCCGGCCCCCTCCGCGACCACGACGTCGTGGGACGCCGCCAGCTTCCGGTAGGCGGCGAAGGCCGCCTCCGCCAGGCGCGTCCGTCCGGTGGTGTACTCGCCCGCCTCCAGCGTGCCCGCCGGTTGGCCGCGCAGCACGATGAACGCCCGCCGGTCGGTGGCCGGCTTGAGCAGCACCGGGTTGGGGATCGACGACGGCTCCACCCCGGCGGCGATCGCCTGCAGGTTTGCCACAGGATGACTTCGTCACGGCCGTAGCGGTGCTCCTCGAACCGGGACGCCACGTCGCCGGCCTGCCCCTCGTCAAGCCCCGCGAAGAGGGGGACCTCGCGCAGGAAGGCCACCGTTTCGACGTCGAGGCGAGCCCACAGCCCGTTCGGAAGGCGAAGCGAGCCGCGTCGCGCGGGAGCGATGGAACACGGCACGGTAAGACACGCCGTCGTCGCCGAGCGCCTCGTGGACGGAGCCCGCCCCGACCAACTCACGGAGGGTGGCCTCGGCCAGCGCGGCGTCGAGCCCCACGCCGGTTGCGATCTCAGCAGAGGACGCCGACCCGTGCCACGACAGCCAGGTCACCACCCGCCGTTGGGCGGCCGGCAGCGTCAGCAGGTCGAGCGGGCCCAGGCCGGGGGCGGCGCCGCGTGGTGGACTCACGCGGCGGGCTCCTCGACGGACGGGTGCCTCCAGGAGCCCGTCGAGCAGATCATCCTTGTCGCTCATGGCCACGTCCTCGTGGTGAGATCAGGGCCCATTCTCCCGGCGTGCGGACGGTGCGGTCAACGATGGCGCCCGTGCGACACGTGCTGCTGCTCGTCGTCCTCGGCCAGGATCAGCGCGACGGTCAGGTGCTTCAGGCACGGGTGGGAGAGAAAGAGGATGATCAGGGCGACCAGTACGGAGACCGGCGCGATGCGGAACATCGCGGCGTAGCCGAGGCTGGTGGCGATGAGCCCGCCGACGACCGGGCCGAGCAGCTGACCGAGGTCGGAGCCGAGGTAGAGGGTGCTACTGCCGGCGCCCCGGCGTTCGCGAGGCACGACGTTCATGGCCATCGCCCGCGTGATCGGCCCGGCCGCCCCATAGCGAACCCGCCGACGACGGCTGCGATCAGCAGGATCGGCAGGTTGTCGGCGAGACTGCTCAGCCACATCGAGGCGACCAGGCACCCCAGCATGGGGATCATCGCGAGGTACCCGAACCGGTCCACCATCCGGCCGCCCAGCGGGCTCGCCACGAAGAGCACCAGCCCGTAGACGGTGAAGAAGTAGCCGACGTTGCTGCCCAGGCCGCGGTCGGTGCCGAAGATGACCAGGAACGCGTTGACCAGCGACCAGGCGAAGAGAAAGCAGAACTGGAGAGCTGCAGGGATGAGCGTGCCGATCACGACCGGCGTCGATCCCAGGTCGCGGGCATAGGGGGTGACGATGACGTTGCTGAGCAGGTAAGGGCGATCGGGCTTCGGGCGCGTCCGGACGTGGCCGGCCGTGGCTAGGCGATTCAGCAGATCGACGCCCACCGGCGTGGTGTCAGTCCTGTCCTTGAGTGGGCGCCGCCGACTGAGGAATCGTTTTGCCGCGCAGCCCCATATCGCCGCTGCTGCTGCCAGGCCCGCTCGCGGTCCAGGCCGGCACCTCCAGGCGCAGTCGGTCCTCCTCGGCGCGCCTGGCGTCCAGCAGGGCGTTCGTGGTGTGCGCGTAGTTCAGGCCGGTCGCCACGCTGGACCAGTCGCCGCGGGATACCCAGCGCTGCGCGAAGTCCAGGATGCGGTGCAGGGCATCCGGGCCGCCGCGGTTCGTCGCCCGGGTGAGCGCCGCCAGGTAATCGAGCCGCAGGATGGTCGGGACGATGATGCGGTGATCACCGGCGGCCACCAGGGAGGTGTTCATGGCGACCCGGGCGGAGCGGCCGTTGCCGTCGATGAACGGGTGCACTTCGCTGACCAGGAACATCTGGTACACCGCCTGCCGGAAGGGCCCATCGAGCTGTTGTCCTTCCTCCCAGCCGGCCCGGAGCGTGCCGGGCACCAGTTCGGGGGCGACGAACTCGGTGGCTCCGGCGCGGTTGCTTCGGTCCTTCCACTTGCCGGGCAGCTTGGTCGGGTGAGCGGCCATCATGACGGCGTGACGTTCCCGCAGCGTGTCCAGGAACTCGTCGGCGGTCGCCGGCAGGATCCGCATGCCGGTGGCGGCGGTGATTTCGTAGGTGCCGAGGATGTCGTGGGCGTCCTGGGGCCGGCCGAAGTCGATGTGGTCGAACACAATCCGTTCGGCTTCCTCGACCGTGAACTCGGTGCCCTCGATGAAGTTGGAGAAGTACGCCTCGAAGAACGGGACCGTCTTGGTGTAGCCGGGCAAGGTGTCGGGCCGTTCGACCGGCGCCTTGTCGGCGAGCTGGGCGGCGAAATCCCGGAACAGCGCGACCCGCTCCCGGTCGTACGCTTCCCCGCGCTGGGCGGCCTGCATCGCCCGCGACGGGGTGTCGACGGTGTTGATCTCGGCGCGCGCTGCGGCGAAGAACGCCTGGATGCCGGCTCCAACCGTGCGCGGAGCGCGGCTGGTCACTTCGCCGATGAGGGTGTCGATCCGGTCGGCCCGGGTGGTGTTGGTGAGCTGGACGATCTGGTCGTGCAGCTGCGCTCTGGTCAGTTTGCGAATCCGCCGGTTCGGCCGGCCGGGATGATCGGTGGAGTTGTCGATCAGGGCGCGGGCCGGGGATGCCAGGTAGATGTTGTCCCCGATCGGGATGTCGTCTTCGTCATGGCGGCCGGCCATGTCGGGGCGAATGGTGAGGCCGGGCAACTGGAGCGGGTTGCGGCGGGTGTGACTGACGTTCAACTCTCCGTCGGAAGGCACGCCGGTGAACGCGTCGGCGTAGCTGACGACGGCGCCGGGCATGACCTTGGCCAGAATGGCGCGCCACTCGCGGGCGACGACCTGTTCGGGGGTGCGAGAGGTGTCGTCGCTGTACAGGCCGGTAGCAATGCGTTGCAGCCTGCCGTCGGAGGTGCGACGTTGAAGCTCGGTCCGGCTGAGGTCGGCGCTGGTGAAGATGGCCATCGTGTTCCGTTCCTGCAGAAACCAAGCCATCGATGTGACGGCTATGCAGAAACCATACCCCGAGTGTTACGAATCGTCAGAAAGCATTCGGGGTTACAGGGCCGCGACCCTCAACACGACTCAGGCTGGCCGGAGGCCGACCTTGGGCATCCGTAAGGAGGCCCGCTCGGTCGTGGTGACGAACCGGGTGACTTGTCCTTGCTTGTGGGTGTCCAACATGGTGGCTTCGGCGCCACCGTTGCATGCCCGCCGACGTCATCGGCCCTTCCGAAGGGTGCGCGGGACGGGCATGTTCGATTACACGCGAGCCGCCGACTGAGAAGAATAACGGAGACCAGCGCCCAAACGGCCGGAAACGACGCTTCCGAGCAACTCTCGCGAGGGGCGTTCCCCCTTGTCACTGGCGGAGGTGGCGAGATTTGAACTCGCGATGGGGTTAACCCCCAAACCCGCTTAGCAGGCGGGCGCCATAGACCTGACTAGGCGACACCTCCCCGACCGAAGCAACAGGCTAGCGGCTGCGGACGCACCGCGCCAAAAGGGGACGCCGGCGCCCGGGTACCATGGACGTGCACCTGCGTGCAATCGCGCCGCCACGGCGTCCCAACTCGGCCAGGAAGGCGGCCCATGCTCGACGAACCCGACAGCGGGACGCCGCACTCGGCGCCGCTGGACGGTCCACGGCGAGCGGGTGGCCACGTCCCACGGCATGCGTCCGGCGGGGCGGGGTCCCGGTCGGCATCCTCCCCGGCGGCCCGCTTCTACGACGACGGCGACGACCAGCCGACCCCGTCCCGCGGGCGCCCACGGCGCGTCGCCGACCGGTGGCGGTTCCCGGCCTCGATCGGCTGGACCACGCTGTCGGCCGTGATCCCGGGCGCGGGGCTGATCCGCACGCGGTGGCGTCCGCTGGGCCTGCTTATGGTGCTGGCACTCGTCGTCTCGGCCGCGTTCATCGGGTTCGCGGCGGTGTTCGCGCCCGCCACGCTGCTCGAGTTCGCGTTCAAGCCCAGCGTGCTGGCGGTCTTGTCCGGCGTGGTGGCCGGCGTCGGCGTCCTGTGGGCGTTCAGCATCGCCGCCACGCACCTACTGCTGCGGCCCAAGGCACCCTCGGGCTGGCAGCGCCTGCTCGGTTCGGTCGTGGTCGGCGTCCTGACCCTGGCTGTCGCCGCGCCGACGTTCGTGGGTGCTCGCACACTATGGGACACCAACACCCTCATCGCCGGCGTCTTCGTCGACCCGACGGCCAACACGACCCCCGACGGCACCACCACCCCGCAGGAGACGTTCGGCAACGCGATCGATCCGTGGGCGAACAAGGCCCGCCTGAACGTGCTGGTGCTGGGCGGCGACTCGGGGCAGTCACGCGCCGAGTCGCTGGGCGCGCGCACCGACACGGTCATCCTGGCGTCCATCGACACCAAGACCGGCCAGACCATCCTCTTCGCTCTCCCCCGCCAGACCCAGCGCATGCCCTTCCCGGCCGGCTCCAAGCTGGCGGCCCGGTGGCCCCAGGGGTTCACCAACGGCAGCGAGAGCGACCTCGAGTTCGCGCTGAACGCGATGTACCACAACCTGCCGGCGATGTCCCCTGAAGCCATGCCCACCGGCGTGAAGGACCCGGCCGCCGAAGCCTTGAAGCTGTCGGTCGGCGCCGCGCTCGGCGTCAAGGTCGACTACTACACGATGATCAACATGGACGGCTTCATCGAGTTCATCAACGCCCTCGGCGGCATCACCGTCAACATCAACAAGCCCGTGGCCGTCGGCGGCGTCAGCTCCACCAACACCCCGCCCGACCGCTGGCTGCCGCCGGGCCCCGACCAGCACCTCAACGGCATGGACGCCCTCTGGTTCGCCCGCGGACGCTACGGCGCCGAGACCGGCGACTACGAGCGCATGGCCCGCCAGCGCTGCGTGATCCAGGCCGTGGCTAAGCAGGCCAATCCGACCCGCGTCCTGGCCAACTACGAGGCGCTCGCCAAAGCGGGACGCAACATCGTCGCCACGGACGTCCCGAACACCCAGCTCCCGGCCCTGCTCACCCTGGCCGGACGCGTGCGCGACCAGCAAATGCGCAGTGTCGCGTTCGTGCACGACGTGAACGGGTTCTCCACCGTCCGGCCCAACTGGACCCTCGTGCGCCAGCAGGTTCAGGCCGCCATCGCCCCCGTGTCCGCCACCCCGGCGTCCAGCCCCTCCTCGGCCGCCCCCACCGCCACCGCGTCCGGCAAGGCGACCCCGAGCCGGACGCCGACGGCGTCCGCGAGCGGCAAAGCCTCTGAGTCGGCGACCCCGAGCACACCGGCCGCGCCGGTCGACGAGTGCGCCTACAACCCCGTGGCGTCCTGACGACGCGACCTCGGCGAGGCTTTCAGCCCTCCAGGTGGCGCAGGCCCCGGTCGGCGTCCAGTCGGCGCGCGATCTCGCCGGCGATGGCGTCCAACTGCGGCCCGGGCGGGCCGATCAGGTGCACGCGACGCTCGGAGCCGGCGTGCAGCGTGAGGCGTCCGGGGGCAGCGGTCACCTTGGACACCTCAGCCCACGTGCCCGTCCGGACGCCGCCCGGCTCGACCACCCGGTAACCTGCGGCGTCCAGCTCCACCGTCACGCGGGCGCGGCGGGCCGCCCAGACGGCCACGACGACCAAGCCCAGTCCGGCGCCGATCAGCGCGAAGCCGAGCCACTGCACCGGCGCAGGCCAAGCCGAAGCCGCCGCCGCGACGGCCAGCGCCGCGCCGCCCAGGGTGAGGGCGGCCGCCAGCCCGAAGGCACGGACGGCGGGCCGGGGCCGGATCACGAACGAGCGACGTTCCACGCGGCGAGGGTGGGATTCGAACCCACGGAGCGTCTCCGCTCGGCCGCTTTCAAGGCGGCTGCACTCGTCCACTATGCGACCCCGCCGGACAGGCAGCCTCATCGTAGCGGCACGCGTCGGGCCGTTTGGGGGAGGCTCGGACGCCGCCCCGCGGGCTAGGGTGGACGCCATGCGTGCCGTGATCGCGAACGGGGCCGGGGGGCCCGAGGTCCTCGAGCTGGCGGAGGTGCCGACGCCCGAGGCGGGGCCCGGCGAGCTGCTGATCGAGACGGTGGCGTCCGGGGTGAACCGCGCCGACGTCCTGCAGCGCCAGGGCCACTACCCGCCGCCGCCGGGCACCTCGGAGATCATCGGGCTGGAGGTGTCCGGGCACGTGGCTGCGGTCGGCGACGGCGTCGACGGGTGGGCGGTCGGGGACGCCTGCGTCGCCCTGCTCGCGGGCGGCGGCTACGCCGAATACGTGGCGGCGCCGGCCGGGCAGGTGGCGTCCGCGCCGGACGGCGTCGACCTGGTCACCGCCGGCGGGCTCATGGAGGTGGCCGCCACGGTCGTGTCCAACCTCGACCACGTCGGGCTGCGCGACGGCGAGACCTTCCTCGTGCACGGCGGCGCTGGGGGCATCGGCAGCTTCGCGATCCAGTACGCCAAGGGACGCGGGTGCGTCGTGGCCACCACGGCCGGGACGCCCGACAAGCTGGCGCTCTGCCGCGACCTCGGCGCCGACATCGCGCTCGACTACCACGACGACTGGCCCGGCCAGCTCAAGGAGGCCACGGGCGGCCGAGGCGTCGACGTGATCCTCGACATCATGGGCGCCAAGTATCTGGACGCCAACGTCCGGGCCCTCGCCCGGGGCGGGCGACTCGTCGTGATCGGCCTGCAGGGCGGCGTCAAGGGCGAGGTCAACCTCGGCACCCTGCTCAGCAAGGGGGCCACGGTCACGGCCACGTCGCTGCGGTTCCGGCCCGTCGCGGAGAAGTCGCGCATCGTCGCGCGGGTGGCGGAGCTGGTGTGGCCCCTGGTGGCGTCCGGGGCGATCCGCGTCGCGCGCGAGACCCGGTTCGCGATCGGCGACGTCCGGGCGGCCCACGAGCAACTCACCGGCGGCGACAACGTGGGCAAGATCGTCCTGACGTTCTGATCGGTCGACGGCCCCCTCCGCCTCGCCGACACTCCATCGATACTCGAACTCCACAGATTTCGCGGCGTTCGAGTGCATCGATGGAGTGTCGGGCCCGGGACCCCGATTCGGCGACCCCCGGCGGCCCGTGCGAGCATCGGACGATGAGGTTCACCGTCTACCGCGAGGTCTGGGCGTTCCCGGCCGTCCGGCAGGCGATCCTGCTGGGCGCGCTCGGCAAGGCGCCGTGGTTCGCGGCGAGCGTGATCCTCACCCTGCACGTGGTGGGCGAGCTGGGCCAGTCGTACGCCGCCGCCGGACTCCTCACGGCCGTGTTCACCGTAGCCATCGCAGTGGCGTTCCCGTGGCGCGGCCGGCTCCTCGACACCGTCGGACTGCGCCGCACGCTGCGCCCCAGCCTGCTCGTCCTGCCGCCAGCGTTCCTGGTGGCGCCGTTCGTCGGCTACTGGCCGCTGCTGGGGGTGATGGCGGTGGTGGGGCTGCTCGCGGTGCCGTGGTTCGCGCTCACGAGGCAGATGGTCATCGCCGCCGTGCCCGTCGAGCTGCGCCGCACGGCCCTGGCGCTCGACTCCGTCGTCACCGAACTCGCGTTCATGGTCGGGCCGGCGCTCGGCATCCTGGCCGCCGTCTCCTCGGACTCCCGCTGGGCCCTTGCCATCGCCGGGATGCTCAGCGTGCTCGCGGCCGCGGCCCTGGCCTGGCGCAACCCGCCGCTGGTGGCCGAGCGGGCGGCGTCCGTGGCGGCGTCCGAGCCGGCGGCGCCCGGGCGGGCGGCGTCCAGCGTCGTCGAGCGCCGCGGTCCGCAGGAGTGGCTGACGTGGCCGGTGGCCACGACGTTCCTGGCGACGGTGGCCGTGACGTTCACCCTCGCCGGGACGGACCTGTCGATCGTCGCCGCGGTCAGGCAGCAGGACGCCGTCGGCATGCTGGCGATCATCATCGTGGCGTGGGGCTTCGGGTCGCTCATCGGCGGGCTCGTCTACGGGTCGCTGGGCCGCACCGTCGGGCTGACGACGCTGCTGATCGGGCTGGGCCTGACCACGCTGACCGGAGCGCTGGCCGCCAACCTCTGGATGCTGGCCGCCTGCATGACCCTGGCCGGCCTGTTCTGCGCCCCCAGCCTGGCCGCGACGGTCGAGCGGCTCAGCCACGCCGTCGACGAGGTGCACCGCGGCGAGGCGATGGGCTGGCAGGGAACGTTCTCGACGCTGGGCAACGCGATGGCGCCGCCGCTCGTCGGGTTCGTCATCGACACCTTCGGATGGCGTGAGGGGTTCGTGGCCACCGGGGCGTCCGGGCTGCTGCTCGCCGGCGCGGGCTGGCTGGCGCTGAAGGCCGGACGCCGTGCGCGCCGGCACCTCAGCGCAGGAACAGGCTCCGCAGCCGGACCGTGACCAACGCCAGGCCGACCGCGCTCATGACCAAGAAGTACGACACGTGCGCCAGCGTCAGGGGGTCGAAGTAGCCGACGGACAGGTGCCGCATCAGCTCCACGCCGTGCCACAGCGGCAGCGCCTGCACGGCCCACTGGATCGGCACCGGGTACACCGTGATCGGGAACAGAGTCGCCGAGAACAAGAACATCGGCAGCATCACCAGCGGCACGAGGTCGAGTTGCTGGAAGCTCTTCATGAAGCTCGTGACGGCCATGCCCAGCGACGCGAATCCCAGCGCGATCAGCAGCGCCACCGGCACCATGGCCAGCGCCCACCACGACGTGACCAGGCCCATCGCCCCCAGCACGGCCAGGAACCCGACCGCGTACAGCAGCCCCCGGAACAGCGCCATGAAGATCTCCCCCAGCGCCACGTCCGCCGGGCCGAGCGACGTCTGCAGCATGCCCTGGTAGAGCTTGCTGTAGCGCAGCTTGAAGAAGACGTTGTTGACCGAGTCGTAGATGGCGCCGTTCATCGCCGAGGTGGCGAGCAGGGCCGGCGCGATGTACATCGCGTAGCTGATCGGACGGCCGTCCGGGCCGGGCACGGTGCCCACCAGCGCCCCCATGCCGACGCCCATCGCGAGCAGGTAGAACACGGGCTCGAAGAACCCGGTGGCGATCACGCCCCAGTTCGCGTTGCGGATCACCAGGAACCCGCGCTCGACCACCGCCCGGGCGTTGCCGGCGTACAGGGCGGCCAGCCAGCCCGGACGCCCGCGCAGCCGCCGCTTGGTGTGGCCCATCACGTCCACGTCGAAAGACATCACGTCACCAGCCGCCGGGTGAAGACGCGGTTGGCCAGCACCTGGCCCACGACGACGCACGCCACGAGGAAGACCACGTGGACGACCGTCAGCCAACCCGGGTTCTCCATCCCGTAGGACGCCATCCGCGACAGCTGGGTGCCGTGCCACATGGGAGACAGCCAGCCGATCCACTGCAGGTAGGCCGGCATCGTCCCCAGGGGGAAGAACGTGCCGGCGAACAAGAACATCGGCATCACGACGAGCCGCGTGATGAAGTTGAACTCCAGCCCCTCAGACTCCAGCGTCGCCGAGTAGGCCATCAGCGGGGTGAACATCGCGACGGCGGCCAACGTCGCCCAGGCGACGGTCCACAGGGAGGACGCCGTGGGCCACGCCCCGAACGCGAGCCCGATCAGCCAGAACAGCGCCGCCTGGACGGACAGCCGCATCGCGATGGCGACCGTCTCGCCCCCGGCGATCTGTCCAGGGCTCACCGGCGTCGCCTGCGCGGCCAGGTAGTTCTTCATCCACTTGAACCCGCCGAAGATCGGCCACGTGCCCCAGTTCGCGCCGGTCGTGACGACGGTCGAGACCAGCAGCCCCGGCGCCACGAAGTGCAGGTAGCTGACGCCGTCGACCGGCCCCTGGACGATCGACCCCAGCCCCAGCCCCATGGCCGCCAGGTAGAGCACCGGGTTGCCGACCGCGGTGGCCAGCGACGTCGCCAGGAACGGCCGCTCGGAGGTGTGGCGGTACAGCACATAGTGCCACCAGCCCCACAGGCGCGTGCGGCGGGCCAGCGCCGCGTGGTCCAGGCCCGAGAACGTGACGACCGGCTGCAGTTGCTCAGTCAATGAGGCTCCTCCCGGTCAGGCGGAGGAACACGTCCTCCAG